>Ga0209725_1001812_pt1 | contig 11825 bp, 10 predicted proteins | sample I18A1metaG_FD_184145 | JGI IMG/M metagenome (GOLD analysis project Ga0209725, IMG submission 184145) | Lake sediment bacterial and archeal communities from Gulf of Boni, Indonesia to study Microbial Dark Matter (Phase II) - ​I18A1 metaG... | ecosystem: Environmental > Aquatic > Freshwater > Lake... | reverse complement strand
TTAATAGGGCAGAAGTGTCAACTGTCATTCCTCTGACGAACCCAGTCCTTGTCGCCTCATCTATCACTTGTCTATTGTACTCAACGGATTCTCGAAGGTTCACTTCTGAGGAAGGACAGACGCCACTTGTGGAAGGCTGGTCCGCTGAAGTGCGACGAATCCTTGATATTGCCTCTTCTGGTTTGTCTGTGACTATTAGGTGGTCGATTTCTGTTCCGTATAGAGGAAAACCCGATTTGAAGCACTCTTTAGCTGCTGTTCCGTATAGTGTGGAGGCGTCGAGACCGGTATGACCGAGCCATTCAGGATATTTCCCAGGCGCCGAGTTCACGACCTCAGTTAAGGAGAACTCTCTTCCGGCAGACAGCTGAAAGTCTGAGACCGCTTTCACCCGATCTAAGGCCATTAGGAGGTAGGGGAGCGTAAAGAGCATGCGCACACCCAGTCCGAGTCTAGGGGTGGATTGGAGATTTCTGGGTCCTGCTTCAGGAAGCACCTCGTCTATGAGCTTCCTCAGATTGTCGTCGGTGAACGGCAAGATATATGCAACTGTCGGTCTTCGTTCGTCATCATGAAGCACATGTCTCGTGGCGTTCTCAAAGACACCAATTGTGCCTTTCTTGAATGCTGAATGCTCCAAGCAGATCAGTACTTCTTCGCGTCGTCTCTTCGCGACCAAGTACATCCTACCTGATTTGCACCGAATCGAACGAGAGAAAAAGGCCTTCAAGCTGATTCGTCTGTGCCTCATCAAGCTGAGCAACCTAGATTCTTCAGGCTGACCACAGGTGGCGAAGAATCCCTCAGACACCATCGCTCTCGCGAGTTTGTCAAGTTGACACAGTAGGTGATTGCGCTGTCTCAAGCTTCTCACTCAGTCATGTGACTTACGACCGCTATAGGTTACTCCGAATGACTGAGAAGCATCTTGCCACCGACACGCATATATTAGTACCCCAAACTATCAACGTGACGAGTTAATACGGCTCCAAGGTCACTTGGCTACATAGTACGCGGGAAGATGCTGCCAACCTGCAAGCACGAGGAGAGATCAGTGTTAGCGAATAGATTAGGTGACCTTGAATGATCTTCGATCCTCACACCCATACCGATAGATACTCACGGTGCGCTACCGTAAGTCTCGAAAGGCTGATTCTGGCCGAGAAGAAGAAGGTCCACGGGATTGTCATCACCGACCACGATCACCTACTGAACGAGAAGGAAGCGGTGTACCTAAGCAGGAAACATGGCTTCAAGGTATTGCCAGGAGTTGAAATATCAGCCGAGGGAGTCCACGCCCACATACTGGCCTTTGGTGTCAGGAAGGAAATTAGACCGAACTTGGGCGTTGAGGAGACAATCGCCAAGATTCATGAGCAAGGGGGAATTGCTGCTGCCGCCCACCCGCTTCGCTATGTGAATGGGCTAGACAGAGACAAGTGGAGAGGCTTGGATTGCATTGAGACTCTAAACCCTCACTGTTCTCCCAAGCAGAATATCAAGGCGAGAGAGATCGCGCTAAACTGGAAGATCCCCCAAATCGGTAGCTCTGATGTCCATCGCCTACCCATCGTAGGGACCTACGCCACCCGATTCGCCAGCGACATAATCACTCTCGATCAGCTGAAGCAAGCCATACTGACCGGAGAGGCAGAGCCGATAACTCTATAGGCAAGCCATCACATGCACCATTGGTTCTTCGCGTAGTAGAGCCAAGCATTCGAGTCCTATGGACAGCTGATTGCCGATGCTTGTCTAGAGGCCCATAAAGCCTAAATCTGTATCGGGGCACTATGTCTCACAGGGGAAATTGAATTGAAGAAGTTAGTGAAATCTATTTTAAACAAGTCAGCGCTAACCAAGACGCAATCTATTCTGATCGCAGCGATTCTCATCGTGGCTGTTGCCTTTGGTGCTTACCCATACCTCACGCCTCCACCTACTCCTCCAACTCCTACGAAAACATTGACGCCCCGGGAGTTGTGGATGACGGACGCGAAGCTTGGTCCCTACGCTCCTGCGACAGATGACTGGAATGAGATCATAAGCAAAGCCAAGCAAGAGGGCAAGGTTGTCGTCTATTCCCTTTCCTCAAGGATCCCCGACGTAGCGGCGGCGTTCAAGAAAAGGTTTCCCGAGATATCAGTAGAGTACTACGACATATCGGATGTTACTATCAAAGAGAAATTGATCAGAGAACAGGAAAGCCAGAACTTCCAAGCAGATGTCCTCTTCTACGCAGACTATCCGACCGTTGTCAGCCTCATAATTCCGAAGGGATATGCCGTCAACTGGATTCCGACAAATATGACCGGCGTGATACCAGAGAAATGGAGAACACCATCTCTCGTCCACTCAATGGAGGCAAGAACCATCATCTACAACAACGAGACATACAAGCAACAGCCCATAACCAGTCTCTGGGACTTGACTAAGAAAGAGTGGAAAGGAAAAGTTATGATGAAGGACCCGCTCGCGTCATCGGACGTCATGAATTGGCTTACTTTGCTTACGCAGCCAGACATTGCTAAGCAGTTGGCAGATGATTACCAGCGGGTGTTCGGGCAGCCGCTAAAACTCAGCACAGCCAACGCAGGGTACGAGTTCATTAAGATGCTCAAGAAGAACGATGTTGTGCTAACACAAGCTGACGGAACCGTCTCTGATGGCGTCGGAGCAAGAGGGCAGAAGAGCCCTCCCATAGGCATATGCGTGGTCTCGAAGCTGAGGGATGTGAAAGCCAAAAACCTCGCTATGGAAGCGATCTACGACCTAACGCCATTTGCAGGCGTCTACAAGAGGAACGTGCTGAATATTGCCAACATGGCAAAACACCCATGGGCCTCGAAGCTTTTCATCACATTCATGCTCCATTGGAACGGTTACAACGCGGGTTACTGGGTTCCAGGGCAATATTCTCCCAGGAGCGATCTTCCATTGCCACCAGCCTCGCCGCGCTTGGACAAGACGACTTTGATGGAAGTCGAGGCCTACAGTGGCTTCATCTACACTAGCGCGGTGGTTGTACGCGACTTCTGGATTGGCCTCTAAACGGCCTTCCTTCACTTCCCCTTTTTTTGTAGGAGAAAGGGTGCTTTTTTCCCCGTGGGATGACGAGGGGAGATGAGGTTTCCGAGGGCCCTAAGAAAGACGCATGTTGTGCTGTCACTTCTCTTCTTGATAGTACTAGGTTATTTGATTTTGGTTCCAGTTTTCAACTTAGTGCAGGAAACAGTGGTTTGGGGTGAGGCAGATACACGACTTTCACCAGAAGCTCAAGTGGGACAGATCTCACTGTTTCATTGGTGGAGAATATTTCTGAGTTCACTAAGCACGAATATGTTCTATATACCTTTGATGAATTCCTTGACCATAGCGTTTCAGACTTCCATTCTTTCACTCGGGATCGGTTTCATGTTGGCTTGGCTATCCGTAAGAACAAACACGGCATTCAAAGGGCTGTTGTTAGACATGGCGATGATTCCTTATGCTCTTCCGTCTTGGGCCTTCGCTCTTGCATGGATCACCTTATTCAAGAACCAGAGGATAGGAGGATACAGCGGAATGCTACAGGCCATAACTGGTATTGAGCCCCCGGACTGGATAGCATATGGAGCCCTGCCAATAGTGGTCTGCTTATCTCTTCACTATTTCACGCTCAACTACAACTTGATCTCAGACGCGCTTTCGAACGTGAACGCCGAGATAGAAGAAGCGGCGGAAATAACCGGTGCAAGTAGGCTGTACATCTTGAGAAGAATAGTGTTTCCAGTAGTGACCCCGGCTATATTTTCCGCTTTCATACTGACTTTTTCTCATTCCATAAGTTCGTTCGGAGCTCCAGCCTTTCTCGGCATGCCCGTTCGCTACTATGTTATGCCAACGATGCTGTATTCTGCTGTCATGAACCGATTGTATGGCGACGGCTATGCGCTTGCCGTTATCTTACTGGGAATAGTCCTGTGTGCTCTTTTCGTTAATCGTAGAGTGATTGGAACAAGAAAGAGCTTCGCGACAGTAGGCGGCACTGGTTTCAGACGCAGAGTTACAGAACTCAGGAGAAGAAGGATAATCGGAGCTACTGCAGTGACGTTCCTCGTGACTATCTGTTTTCTTCCTTTGGGCGTTCTCTTATTGCAGACTTTTATGAGGTACGCTGGCACGTATAGCATTGACAATTTGACGCTTCATTACTGGATCGGAGGTAGCGATCCGAAGCTTGCATACGGAGAACCAGGTGTCCTACTGAACTCCGGGATACTGGCTGCGATGAAGAACAGCTTGACCCTCGCCTTCACCACAGCCCTCATAACAAGTTTCGTAGGGATACTGATAGGGTACCTAATAGTAAAAGGAAGAGGATCGAAGATCTCATCGGCTCTCGACTCGATAGCATACACGCCTGCTATGATTCCCAGCATCACGCTGGGGGCTATCTATCTGTCCATGTATGCGAGACCATTGGGCCCGATACCACCATTGTATGGAACATTCGAACTTCTAGTAATCGCCTGCACCGTGAAAACTCTTCCTACTGCTTCAAGAGCAGGCGTCAGCTGCGTAATGCAGCTTGGAAAGGAGTTGGAGGAAGCCGCGATTATGACAGGCGCCTCGTGGCTAAGACGATTCCGAGCGATCATCCTACCTCTAACTAGGAAGGGTTTCCTGTCAAGCTTCACCCTGATCTTCATGTCCGTAATGAGGGAGCTGACATTGATAGTGATGCTCGTGACTACTGCAACCAATTTGTTGACGAACCTATCTGTTCGTTATGCTGAGCAGGGCTTCATGCAGCATTCAGATGCGATGGTCTCCATAATCTGCGGCATCACGCTTGCAGTTGTTTTGGTCGCCAGAAGAATAACTGGCGAAAAGGTCGTAGGAGAATGATGCGATGCCTGAAATCAGACTCAGAGGCGTGACGAAGGAGTTCGGGGAAACCGTTGCTGTAGATTGCGTGAGTCTTGACATACGAAACCGAGACTTTCTTACCTTGTTAGGTCCGTCGGGGTGTGGAAAGACAACTACTCTCAGAATGATAGCAGGCCTAGAGGAACCCGACAAGGGAGAGATTTACTTCGGTGATCGCTTTGTTTTTTCGGCCGAGAAGGGAGTCTCTCTTCCTGCCTCTGAAAGAAAGATCGGCCTTGTCTTCCAAAGTTATGCATTGTGGCCGCACATGACCTGCTTCGAGAACATTGCCTTCGGAATGAAAGTGAAGAAGATATCCGAACAAGAAATCAGAAATAGAGTAAAGGAGTTGATGGAGTTGCTTCATCTTCATGGAATGGCAGATCGCTATCCATCAGAGCTTAGTGGAGGCGAGCAGCAACGTGTCTCGTTGGCAAGGGCTCTGGCGATGGAGCCTGAAATTCTTCTTCTAGATGAGCCGCTTAGTAACCTTGACGCTAAGCTTAGGGTAGAGATGCGGTCCGAGATAAAGAGGCTACATCACCTGATCGGCTGCACCTGTGTATACGTTACTCACGATCAGTCCGAGGCCCTATCCATGTCAGGAACAATTGCAATCATGAACAAAGGCAAAGTTGTTCAGATCGGTACACCGACGGAGATCTACGACCAGCCGAACAGCGTGTTCGTAGCTGGCTTCATAGGAGCTCCCTCAACAAACCTTCTCAACGCAAGCATCTCGAGACAAAACGACGGTACCTACATAGATTTTGGTTTCCACAGGATCGCGGTTACCGGAGACACAAAGATGATCCTCAGTGACCCCAAAACCCCTTCCGAGGTCGTGTTCGGCATAAGACCTGAAGATGTGGTAATATCCGAAAAAGAGATGACCGACGCGTTTAGCGGCGATGTATATTCGTTTCTCTATCTCGGCACAACCCAAGTCGTAGAGGTCACTCTCCCGAATGGCAACATAATACGGGCGCTCGCTCCGGTTAGAGAAAGACTCAAGATCGGTCAGCCAATACGCATCGCCTTCAAAGGAGACTTCCACGTGTTTGACAGAAAATCAGGACAGGCCGTATTGTGAGAGACAAAGGAGAACGAGGGATTTGATCAAGGGAGCAATCTTCGACGCTGGAGATATACTCTATCACAGAAAGAGGAATGAGGTGGAAACCCTCTTCTGGGCTTTAGAACGAAACGGATGGGGCAAGAGACAAGAATACCTGGACAACAAGGATGTCTTCGACGATCTCAGGGAACTGTCATACAGAGGAATCATAACCAGAAAAGAAACCGTGATAGCGTTTCTGAAGGCCCTAGGCATACACGATGAGGCACAGCGGAACTCCACCTTCGCTTCATACGAGGAAGAATACCAGGTTAACATGACTTTCCCTCAGGAAGTCCCCGAGGTGGTAAACGGCCTCAAAGCCATGGGGATGAAGCTCATCGTGTTGTCGGATGGCCATTGTTCGGGACTAGAGAAGAAGCGATGGTTGGCAAGGGTTGGAATAGACAACAAGTTCGAAGATGTTCTATGCTCATGTGACATCGGCTATCGAAAACCTGAGAGAAGAGCCTACGAGATTACTCTGGAGCGGCTCTCAATGGACGCAGCGGAAACCGTATTCGTTGGCCATTCTCTCAAGGATCTTGGAGGGGCGATGAACCTCGACATCATGACAGTCGGGGTCGGATGCCCTGATGCCGACTCTGGCTTGGTGAACGTACGCCTATCCGAGCTCTCGGAACTCCCTAGGGCGATCAGAGAGCTCAAGAGATAGCGTCCAGCCCATGGTATTGCCGATGGCAGTCTATTCTGACCTCGGCTATGTTTTCCAGACTTGACGGTTAGGTCTCCCCGCCCCTTCCCTGCGCCTACCCGCCGACGATACACGGCTCTCTCATTGAAAAGTGGCGCTATTGCAATTTCACCTCTCTGCACCCTGCCGACAAACCCTTTTATCACTGGACGGAAGCCCAAAGAACGTATTCACGGAGCCTCGACGAACGTGAAACTCCAACAGCACCGTCAAGATTCCGGAGAAGTCCGTGTACTGACCAAGTTCACTGTGTCACAATCAGTCGGTCACATGGTTCAACAGCTTGAGGAGGGGTTTACTCTTGCAGCAGCTGATCACATTCTGGTACGCGGCTCAGACGATCTTCTGCTCTTGATCGAGGATCTTTGCTGTAGGATTCAGCCTGAGATCACCACAGGAGGAAGAGATCTTGCTGAGAAAGCCTTCACTATGGCAATCAGGATAGGTCTGAACCTTGCGGGACTTGACTCACGAATAGCTAGAATACCTGTTGAAGTTGCAGACAATGCAGTGCGAACTCTCACGGAGAGATTGCCTACACTGGAAGAGATGGACGCCTCATCCGCTAGGCTGGCTGTTGAATTGTTCCTTAAGGGAATAGAGAGCGTCAACTCAGGAGACAGCCTTCCGGGCTATATGGCGGAGAGGATCCGCAGCCGTCTTGCAGGGTCGACGAGTCCCTCAGCCTTCATTCTCGCCTTTGGAGAAGTCGCGCGGGGAACGGTCTACTGGAGGATGGTTGAGGAGCGTTACTGCAAGTTTGGGAATGACTATGCTAGAGGTCTAGAGGTTCTGCGGCATCTCGGCTTCAGTCAGGTCTCGACAAACCCGGTCCTCGCTGCAAGGGCCTTCGATGAAGATCCGTCCCTCAGAGATCAGCTTGCCGAGGAAATCAGGAAGCATGAGGATTGGATGAGAGATCCTGAGGCTCATCGGGATGAGATGGCTCTGTCTGCGACGTTGATGGCGCTTTGGCCGAATCTTGAGATCTTTCGGCCCTTGGCCGTGCGAACGCAGAACATGGATTATATGATCAGTTTTCAGCTGAACCCGAACATAGCTGACGACGCTGACGCAAGCATTGAAGACGCAAAGTTGGCCTACGGCCTAGCTGCTAAGCACTTGGCTGAGTATGATCGGCGTCTCGGATTATCCAGCCCCGGTGCCATTCCGCCGAACATCGTGTTGAAGGTTGCTGGAAGCTCCAAGGCTGCTAGGCTGATTACACGCGAGTTGAACGCCGCGGGTATTGGAACAAACAATACTGTTGTCTACACGGTTGGGCAGGAGATCAGGTTGATTCTTGACTCGTTCGAGGGAAAAGCCAGAGCCTTGAAGGCGGGTAAGCCTATCACTCGCACCTACGAAACAAACATGGGCGGCCGATTGGTGAGCCACCTGCGTGAGGTTGAGGCCAGCAAGATCTTCGCCAAGATCAGGGATGTGCAAGGAGAGGCACGCGCCCTCGATCTCCTGAAGAAGGTTGTCAAGGATCTGGGCTTGGGCAGCGATCTGGTTGCATTGCTCGATGGGCCTGGGTCTGTCGAGTCGAAGGCTGACAAAATGTGTTCCTACAGCAACCTGAAGTCTCTGACGCATCCTGCATTTCTGAGATCAGTTGAAGAGGCAGGCCTTCGCCGCGATGAGACTGAGCAGCTTGAGAACGATATCCGGAAGGCAGGGACGCTTGTTGCAAGGCGAGTATACCAGACATTCTTCACAGACGAGAATAGGAGTAAGTGGATCGGTTATCTCCAGCGTGAATATGGCCTTACCAGCATTCAGGCAAGGTCTGTCTTAGAGTCTGTGGACGTGCTTCCAGCATCCAAGAGGATTCCTGAGGACACGTACGATACGTTGGCGTACCCGAACATGTGCAACACTGAGTTTCCAAATCATGCTCGCGCAGTTCAACTCTTCGCTGAAAGGAAAGACTTCGATTTGGCGTGTTTCAGCAATGCTGCGGCTAGGCCGCCTGAAGAGGGACTGGTTGAGCGCCTATCAAACCTCGCTGACTTCGTCCGTAGCTACGAGATAACTTCAGAGCTGAGTAAGACGCTGGCAACGGTAGGGGCAATCCCCGCGGGAGAATCATATGGGCTTCGTGGAATCTCAGAGGAGCAGTGGCCGGAGTTTGGTTCGGTCATAAAGACCATGGCGGAGTTCAGAGCTGCCTATGAGCATTTCACTTCCCTATGCGTAGCTCTGGCAAAAGAGCAAATAAATCTCCAATGATGTACGAACAGCCGGACGAACTGCTTTTGAGTACTAATCCTCGTGACTTGGACTACATCAATCCAGATCTGCTCAAAGGGACGGGGGATTTCCTTAAATGCCTTGGGGGGAAACACCAAGTTTCAGGAACACTCCAAGAAAGCTAGCTTCTCTGATTTAGCATATACTCTCTCAGTCAACGAGACTCAAATAGTCGAAAACAGTTGCAAGAGATGGGCTAGAGTTCGCCACAAATGTATACAACGCTTAATATTTCGATCGAGGTCGTGCATCAAGATGCTAAGCTATGCTCTCCGAGGCTTCAACACGCTTACTAGAGGTTCGGAATGAAGTCTTCAATGAAATCTCGAACTTGGGTTGGGGATCGTCCGTCATTGTGCTTGACGAGACACACTTCGAATCCCTACTCTTCATTGGCGCACTATTAAGAGATGCCTTTGGAGGGAAAGCTTGCGTTGTGGCCCCGGCTCTGCTTGAATCTCCTCTGCGCTCGGTCAAGCTTGATCTCGAAGAGTTGGAGTCTCTCAATGACATCAGCATAGTGATATCACAAATCCGAGAGGAACTCAAGCCTCGTGGAATAATAGTCCATCACTACCTGCCAAACCTTCTAGTCAGAGAGAATGAGAACGAGGTTCTGAAGATGCTGGAATTCTGGACAGAGAAGACTGCTGAGAGCAACCTTATAGAATTCTACACCTTGCCGCGCAATACTTTCTTAGAATTCGAGAGAAAGGTTGCGTCGTTCTTCCATGGAGAGATTGTTGTAAAGTTTTCTGAAGCCGGCAAGCGAGAGCTTGCCTTTCAGTTGAAGAAGATATGCAAGCCGCAGTTTCATCTGGAAGATTTCCAATTTCAAATCAAGGATGAGAAACTTCTGATAAGGTGGGGGGACTACTTCACCGACCGCATCCCCATCGAAGAAAGTGAAGAGATTCGAAGGAGAGTGGACTACCTCAAAGAGAACCCCAACTCAATTGTGCTCAGAGCAAAGGAATTCTCGCCTAGAGAGATGAGTACCTATGAGAACTGGCTCTTGTCGCAGGTGGAAGGAAAACGTCTCAGCGAAGTGCAACTCTTGTTTCCCGACGTGTTCGGAGAACTCGTTGAAGCTCTGGCGCGCCTCAACATACGCAACGTGATCGGTTTTCAGAAAAGTGAGGAAGCGCAAATTGCCGCTCCAAAGGCACTCAGGCTCACAACTCGTCTGAGTCTAATGTTTCCAACGTGGTTAGCTTCTCGTCTACTCTTCAGGAAAGGAAGATACGTTACAATGGACGCTTTCATGGCTCTTAGAAGTGCTATCGAAGCCTTCGTCAAACACACGCCTGCCGCGCAAGCGGAAAGAATGGAAGAGCTAGAAAGATACTACTTAGAACTCTCATCGAGAACAACTGCTGTCGAAAGAATTGCAAGGAATAAAGAGGATCCGAGAGTCAAGTTTGACCTCAAATACTTCGACAAGATAGTCTCATTGACACTGCGGGCCGGATTCAACGTTAACCCTCGCATCTACCGTATTCCTGGAGAGATGTATGAGATTAACGTTAAGAACTGCCCCATATGTCGTGGTCAAAAATCTGCAGAACCTATGTGCCACTTGATCTCAGGTGCCATAAGAGGAGTTTGCGGTGTGACGTTCAAGAGACGATTCTCCTGCGAGGAAACCAAATGCATTGCCTCGGGAGATGAGGCCTGCGTCTTCGTCGCCAAAGCCTTCTAGGAAGTGAGATTTCAAGTATGTCGATAGCTACTGCAGATGGCTCAAAATGAGTCGCCGTTCCTTCACATTCAATTTGAGTCCCAAGCAGCTAATCAACCTTGCGTTTGGTTCACTCAGAGTACAGAGAACCCAAACTACAGTTGCCTCAAGCATTTGTGGGATGATGCTCTCTCGAGTCTTGGATGTCAGGATTGCTTTCTTGGCACTGGCAGTATTCCTTTTTCATGCGTCAGCTGGAGTTCTCAACGATATTGCGGACTACGAGGCCGACAGGATAAACGCCCCGGACAGACCTTTGGCAAAGGGCATCGTAACGACCAAACAGGCCAAGGTTTTGGTTATCGGCTTAATCGTCTCGGCACTATTCTTTGCGTGGCTTCTGAGTCCTTGGTTTTTCCTGATTGGGGTGGCCCTTGGGTTGCCCATTGAGATTCTCTATAATTACTACCTGAACCTGAAAAATACCAGTCTGGGCTCCTTCTTCTATCTCTCGTCCTCTGTGTCGCCTATCCCTTTCTTGGTTGGATGCCTCGTGTCAGGGAACCTCACCATGAATACAGTGGCATTCGCCATTCTTCTACTTCCTCTGTCCATGTGCATAGCACTAGGTTCGTTCAAGGACGCTGAAGGTGATAGGAAGGTCGGTAAGAGAACGTTTGTTGTTGCACTGGGGGAAAAGAAGGCAAGCCAATTGATGGCAGCTTTGTTGCTGACCTCGATTCTCGCTTATTTGGCGCCTGTCACCCTGTTCTCCTTTTCCCCAGTTTTCCTAGTTCTCACTATCCCTCATATGATCATAAGAGGCATACTCGCCCACAGCGTAGTCAGTGACCATTCTGTACTCAACGCTCGAAGGATGGTCGTGATTGCCAGACTCTTGATAGTCTCCGATCATGTAGCACTGGTCTTGATGCGTCCAGCAGCAGGAATCTAAGGAATCTATTCTATGTACTCTTCATATGCCAGGAGTCGTTCTGGTATCGACCTGCTCAATTTGTCTGAGCTGTGGAATGACCTCGCCAAAGCGCCGATGCTTGTAATACTCCTTTCTCTATAGATCCATTTTCTCATAGTAAAAGCTCTGAGCACTCTGAAGCCGAAAGATATTCCATCAATATCTATCG
>Ga0209725_1001810_pt1 | contig 11830 bp, 9 predicted proteins | sample I18A1metaG_FD_184145 | JGI IMG/M metagenome (GOLD analysis project Ga0209725, IMG submission 184145) | Lake sediment bacterial and archeal communities from Gulf of Boni, Indonesia to study Microbial Dark Matter (Phase II) - ​I18A1 metaG... | ecosystem: Environmental > Aquatic > Freshwater > Lake... | reverse complement strand
ACTCGGAGAACAACCTTTCGAGCAAGGAGTTCCCCGAGCAGAGGCGTAGGTACCCGAGTTTCAGACCTAGATATCGGGACGAAGGCTACGGCGGCAGAGGACGAGGCAGAGGATACGGCCGCGGCCGCAGAGGAAGATACTGAAAGCGAGCCACTCCAAGTTCTGACCCAAGAGCTTGAGATTGTCTCGATACCAGTGGAAACTCTGAAGCTTACATTAGACGAAGCCTCTGGCTACTTTGACAACGGCTTTCCGACGCTCTCAAGACGCTTCATCATTGCCTCGAAAAGTCCTCTCATGCCAAACCTTAGGACATCCGTTGCCAGCAGGCCTGTCTCGCGTTCAATTCGCTGGATAGCCGCCATCACCTCTTCATCTGGCTTGAGATCTCCATTCACTGCAACGCCAACGACCTTCGTCTTGGGGCATACGGTTTCGATCATTCGTATCTCCTCATTGGGTTGCGGCACATCAAATTGCGGGAAACCATCTCTCTTCTTTCTGAATGGATCATGGACGAGCACAATGGCGTCAGGCCAGGCCCCGTATAGTATTGCCAATGACTCTTGCCCGTACGCCGGATGAGACAGAGAGGCCTGCCCCTCGACGAAGATGATGTCCTTGCCCATCGAGGCGACCTCCAGAACCATTTTCTCAGCCTGGCCGGACATAAAATCTCCAGGAATCGCGTCAATGACGGCGCCCTGATCACATCCCGTCATGATCGTAGTCTGGCCAGTTGCCACGAAGCCCGACTTGTACCCGCGTTTCTCAGCTTCTTTTACCAATTCAACCATGACGACGTTCTTGCCTGCAGCCGCATCGGTAGCAAGTACTGCCACGACTGGCTGTTGAATCCCTCTCGCTTCTCCCGTAAGTATTCGAAGATCTCTGGGAGGCTTTCTGACATCGAAGAGCTTTGTTCGATACTTTCTGGCCAAGTTCGAGAACTCTACCTGATCGCTTAGGAAGAAATGCAGTCCGTTGACTATGTCCAGCCTGTTTCTGATCGCCTGCTTAATGATTCTCTTCCACTCTTCTGGAAGCTGTCCGCCCGGTGGCGCGATGCCGATGATCAGCGCATCTGGCTTGCGCTTTAATGCCTCGCTGAGAGAGCCAACGATTGGTATGTTCTTCATTCCCATGCCTAGCACTTCGCCGGCATCTCTGCCTGCCTTCCCCCGATCTATGACTGAGACGACGACGAATCGTTTCCCGAACATGACCAAGCAATTCGCGGTCTTACCTGCGAGCGTGCCAAATGCCCCGTCAGCAAGAATGACCGCGGTTTCTCTACGAGCCTTCGCCATCTGAGATTGTCCCCGAACATTTCTGCAATTCGCGTGGAGTGGTTTCATCATCCTAATAGCTTTGCATACTGGTCGAGAGATTTCCAAGCGATCTCGAAGAGATACTGATCGAGATCTGGAGAAGGCCTCTTAAAGAAAGGGACGACCTATGAAAACCCGCGTCTTGCCGACCGAACAATCTTGGAGAGATGGTGTTTGAAGTTCGATGTCTTCCTGCCTGAATCGCTGCCTGATGTTCTCGGATTCATCGACAAACAGAGAGAAGAGGTTAGTCTCATCGCAGGAGGAACAGACCTGCTACCTCGCCTCATGCGAGGAAAGTCTCGCCCGAAGCTTGTGATCGACCTGTCAAATCTCTCGGAACTTGACTTCATGAGGAAAGAAAATGGAATCTACAGGATTGGCGCTCTAACACGGATATCTGAACTGGCAGACAGCAGATTGTTTCAAGATGGGTGTGAAGCTATTCGTGAAGTGTGCCAGCAGATTGCGTCGCCTCCCATTCGAAACTTGGCAACGGTCGGGGGCAACATTACAGGACCGGGCTCGTTTCGGGACGTGCTCTCAGTTCTCATGTGCTTAGGCGCAAAGGCTGTTCTGAAGAGTCGTAGAGGCGAACGGGTTCTCCCGATAGAGAGTCTACTTCTTGAGGAAGGCAAGATCGACCTGCAGCCAAGAGAGATTCTCACAGAAGTTCATGTTCAAGAGCCCCCGCCCAACTCTTGGTCCTCTTTCAGCAAAGTCGGTAGAAGGCAGGGTTTCGCGATTCCTCTGGCCTCCTCGGCCATGTTTCTCCAGCTCGAGCTGCCTTCAAGAAAAGTGAGGGAGCTTCGATTATGGTTCAATCATCTGCGTGATAGCATTCCCGAAAAGGCAGAGCGGACAGCCTCTGCGGTGACAGGCGAACTCCTGAGCGAACGCGTGGTCACCAAGGCTAGCGGAGTCTTGTCGGCTGAGCTTAGGCCGTCATCAGACTTCAAGGCTTCATCTGAGTACAGGCGACGAGCTGCGGTCAGGCTGTTCATGGATCAGCTCGCTCACTGTGCCGAAATGATCGTCGGGAGCTCGAGATGATGTCAAAGCATCTCGTCGTCCTCAACGTTAACGGTAAGCGGCGACAATTGCGAGTGGAGTCTCATGAGCGACTTCTCGACGTGCTGAGAAAACGCCTTGGCCTGATGAGTGTGAAGGAAGGATGCGGAACCGGAGACTGCGGCGCATGTGTCGTGATCTCGGATGGAAGGCTCGTTAATTCGTGTCTGATGCTCGCAGTTCAAGCTCGCAACACCAAGATTGAGACATTGGAAGGACTTGGAAATGAGAAGAAGTTGCATCCCTTGCAGAAGGCATTCATCCGGCACAGCGCAGCACAATGTGGCTACTGCACTCCCGCCATGATCCTCACAGCGAAGAACCTGTTGGAGAGGAACCAGAAACCCTCTCGAGAAGAAATCAGGAACGCAATCTCAGGGTCATTGTGTCGCTGTACAGGTTACGTGAAGATCGTGGACGCCATTCAAGAAGCTGCAGCCGAAATGAGAGGTGAGACAGTTGGCTGAGTTCGCTGAAGCCGACAAGTTCTTCGTTGTGGGCAAGAGAACGGAACGGCTTGACTCATTAGTGAAAGTACTTGGAGAAGCCAAGTATGCTGCTGACGACGTCCCTGAGGACGCTCTGCACCTGAAAGTCTTGAGGTCTCAAGTACCTCACGCGATCGTCACAGCGGTGCGAGCTCAAAGACCACGAGGAGCAGTGAAAGCGTTCATCACTGCCAAGGATATTCCTGGAATAAACGTCTCATCATGCATAATCCAAGATCGACCGCTGATGGCGCAGGACAGAGTCCGATGCGTAGCTGACATCATTGGCGTTGCTGCGGCTGAGAATTCGGATGCGGCAATAGATTTCCTCAAGTCCGTAGAGGTCAGGTATGAACCGCTGCCTGTGTTGGAGTCTCCGTTTGAATCTCTGAAGGATGGCTCCGTTAAGATCCACGAGAGCGGCAACATAGCAAGACACCTACAGCTTCGAAAAGGCGACGTTCAGAGAGGCTTCGAGCAGGCGGATGTGATTCTTTCGGAGACTTACTCAACACAGTTTCAGGATGCGGCTCCAATCGAACCCGAAGCAGGATTCGCTGTCCCTGGTCCGCGAGGATCAGTCACGGTCATTGGATCAATGCAGAACCCATTCTATGTTCGCGGCACGGTCGCAAGAATCCTCGGCGTCGTTGAAGAGAAGGTGAGAGTCATTCAAGCGACCACAGGCGGAGCGTTTGGGGCCAAGTCAGATGAAGTTGCGATGGACATCGCAGCCCTCACCGCGCTGACAGCTCTCAACACCAGAAGGCCGGCCGCTCTCGTATACACGCGGGAAGAATCAATGATCTTGCACTCCAAGCGGCATCCCTTCACGGTCAAACACAAGACTGGCGCGACGAGAGATGGCAAGCTGACGGCTGCCGAGATTGAACTTGTCGCGGATACTGGCGCCTACGCTTCTAATGGACCGCTCGTGGTGGTCAGGGCACTCTTCCACGCTACAGGCCCCTACGTGATTCCCAACGTCAAGTCTGACGCATACTGTGTCTACACGAACAACACGATCGCTGGTTCCCTTAGAGGCTTCGGAAGCCCTCAGGCACACTTTGCTGCAGAATGTCAAATTGACGCGCTTGCCGAGAAACTCGACCTAGACCCGATGGAGTTCCGACTGAAGAACATTCTGCGCCCCGGGCTGGAAACAGCCACGGGCCAAGTTCTTGACTCCTCCGTTGGTCTGGAAGAGTGCGTAGCGAAAGTGAGAGGGGCCTCCGAATGGGATCACAAAAGGTCGGCTTGGAGAGAGAAGACTGGAAGAAAGCGGCGGGGAATCGGGGTTGCCCTAGTATACCATGGTAATAGCATCGGGCCTGAAGGAATTGACAGATCCAGTGCGACCCTTTCAATCGATGAGAAAGGCCGAGTCACTCTACGAACTGGGCTAACCGAGTATGGAACCGGCGCGAGATCGGGTCTAGCTCAGATAGCCTCTGAAATCATAGGAGTACCGCTTAGCCAGATGGTCTCAGCACCAGCCGACACTCAGACTTCTCCCGACAGCGGAGGAACCTTCGCCTCCCGGACAGTGGTCATGGGAGGAAATGCCGTGAGAAAAGCAGCCGCCGCTCTCAGGAACAGACTCAACGAAGTAGCAGCTGAGATCCTACGATGCGACGCTGGTCTGATCGAAATACGCGAAGGCATCGCACGCCGTACGGATGATTCCAGTCGCAAGATAGCATTCCGTGACTTGATCAAGTCATGTCTCCGAAGAAATGTTAGCCTGTCTGAGACGGTTGACTTCACCGCGACAGGGGTCGGTTTCGACGAGAAAACGAGTCAAGGCATTCCGTATCTGCAGTACACGTTTGGAGCTATCGTGGCCGAGGTGGAGGTTGACACGTCCCTCGGAACAGTCACTCCGCTGAAGCTTACTACAGCATACGATGTTGGAAAGGCCGTCAATCCCCTATCGATCGAGGGCCAGATTGAAGGGGGAGCCGCGCAAGCACTAGGCTACGCGTTGATGGAAGAATTGGTACACAAAGACGGGGCAGTGGTTAACCCAAGTTTGACGGATTACTATCTACCTACATCGCTTGATGTTCCAGAGGTCGAATCGTTTCTGGTCGAATATCCAGGCGTGCTGGGTCCGTACGGAGCCAAGTCCATGGGTGAACCTCCTATCGACTCTCCAGCCTCGGCGCTGGTGAACGCAATAGCGAATGCCGTCGGCGTGAGGATCAACTCTTTGCCAGCTACGCCGGAGAAGATCCTTCTCGCGCTCGAGCGCTCACAACACTAGAAATCCTCGGTGCCATTCGGTTGAGCTCGGACCTTCTAATCAAAAACTGCCTGATAGTCACCGTGGATCGAGTCAGGAGAGTGTTCGAAAACGGCCACATTGTCATAGATAAAGGAAGGATTCACAGCGTAAGCGAAGGCCCGCCTAACGGTATTTCAGCTGACAGAGAGATCGATGGAACGGGCAAGATAGCCATCCCAGGACTAATCTCAACACACACTCACATGTACGGAATTCTCTCGCACGGAATACCGATCTCAGATTCTCCGCAGTCCTTCCGTGGCTTCCTTGAGGAATTCTGGTGGCCGAGGATCGAGAACAGAGTCAGTAAACAGGAAATCAAGGACACCACGCAGATGGCTTGCGTTGACATGGCCAAGACGGGCACAACATGCTTCGCTGACATCTTGGAAGCGCCGAATGCAATTCCGGGTGCACTAGAGGCAGAAGCCGAGGTTGTCGAGAAAGCTGGACTGAGAGGATTCCTCTCCTTCGAAGCCTCAGAAAGGATCAGTCAATCGAACGGGGAAGAGGGCCTGCAAGAGAACACGCGATTCATCAGAAAGTACAACCAGAATGAGGTGTTAGTCAAAGGAATGATGTGCACTCATACCTTGTTCACGTGTTCGCTCGAATTTCTTTCGAAGGCCAAAGTGCTCGCATCTCAGCTTGGTTCAAGGATACACATACACTTGGAGGAAGGAAAGTATGAGACGGAATACTGCAAGGACAAGTACGGCGACCTGCCCGTTCACATCTACAACAATATCGGATTCCTGGGCTCGGATCTGATCGCGTCTCAATGTGTCCACACTAGCCCCGAAGAGACGCAACTCCTCGCAAGGAATGATGTGAAGATCTCACACATGCCTCTCAGCAACTGTGAGGTCGGTGGTGGCATCGCGCCCGTAAAGCGATTCCTAGATTCGGGCCTCACGGTCTCGCTCGGCACGGACGGCTACGTCACAGACATGTTTGAAGTCATGCGAGGAACATTTTTGATGCACAAGGGCTACTTGCAGGATGCGAGCGTTCTTCCTGCAAAGCAGGTTTTCGAGATGGCCACGATCTCTGGCGCTGAGACGCTAGGAATCAGCGATCGAACAGGCTCCATCGAGATCGGAAAAGATGCTGATATTGTCCTCTTGGACAGCCGATTCCTCACACCGGTTACGAGAGAAAATGTCTACGCGCAGCTTGTAGTCTTCGGAAAAGGAAGCTGCGTCAATACGGTACTGGTTCGAGGGCGAACTATCGTGGAAAACGGCACTATGTCTACCATTTCGGAAGAACAGGCACGCGTGGCTTGTATGCGAACCTCGGAGAGATTCTGGAGCAGCCTAGACTGAAACGATCACGTGTCACTGATTTCCGCTTGGTCTCGCGAAGGCAGGCTTCTTCAGGCGACTAATTCTCAGCGAACGCTGTGATCAAGTCTTCTACATTGTCGCCTATGGGCCATAGAAGCGGACACGTGCAGCCTTCGTCCGCATAAGCTTGGACTTTTCTTCTGCATTCCTCAGCAGTCCCCGATGCGGTGAGAAATTGAACGATCTTGTCATCCACCAGCGGCATCGCCTTCTCTAGTCCTCCAGGTTTGGGGGGCCATCCGCCAAGGGTTTCACGAATCTCCCCAACAAGGCGCTCGGAAACTCCACTCATCTTCATGATGTGAGGCTCCATGCCGAGATATTCCGTGACCATCGGCCTCGCTGCATCAATCGCTTTCTGCGAGTCCTCGTTAAGCGAGCACGCAACGAGCTGAGGTCTGTCTATGGAACTGAGACTTCGCCCAGCTCTTCGAGCTCCTTCCTCTAGATGTCTCATGGCGTTCTTGTTGTACTCTGGAGAGACCATGTAGTTCAGGACAACACCGTCGGCTATCTCGCCAGCAAGTTCGATCATCTTGAAACCGGTCGCCCCGACGTAGACTGGTATGTAACTGGTCGGCTTCTCCAATCTGATGTCAGTGAGGTTGACGTGTTCGCCGTGGAAGGTGACGGTCTCCATCCTGAAAAGCCGCTGGAGAACCTGAACGTATTCTCTCACCGCGAGCATGGGAGTCTTACGTTCAATGCCGATCTTAGATGCCATCGGCTCCCAGAGCGCTCCGATCCCGAGAAGGGCACGGCCTCCGGAGATCTCGTTCAAGGTCGAGAAGACGACAGCGATTATTGCCGGGTTCCGTGTCCAAGTGTGGATGACCCCGGAGCCCAGCTTGAGCTTCTTGGTTACAGCCGCAATCGTGGCAAGCGGGATAATGGAGTCACGAGCCATCCTTGACTGGCCTTGCCAGATACTGTGGAAGCCCTTCTCCTCGGCGCGCTTGCAGTATTCTATCTCCTTCCAGATCGGGAACCTCTCCGTGAAATAGAGGCCGACATCTTTCAAGGATGAATCATCCCCATCCTCGTTGATCAAGTTGCTAGACCAAGTCGCAATTTAGATGTTTTCAAACGCTCTCGCAGGGAAATGGAACCGCACAGCAGTTATTACGCCCAAACAACAAATGGCACGATGCGGACCGTGGTCAAACGAGCTGAACCGGTGACAGCTGTTCTTGGCAGTCGTAGACCTCGTTTTGAAGCAGGGAAGACTCGCAACTGAGACAGGTCTCCTTGAAGCGGGAGTCGCAATCGATGAAAGAAAGATCGTCTCCATTTCCAAGACCAGTCGACTGCCGAAGGCGACAAAGGTGATCGATTGCCGGGGCAAGATTGTTCTGCCTGGCGTCATCGATGCACATGTTCACATCTTCAGTCCAGGTTGGCTAGGCGAGACCTTCAGATCTGGAACAAGAGCTGCCGCCGTCGGAGGCGTCACCGCTCTGCTGGACATGCCATCCGAAGACCCATACGCTAGCACTTCAGTGCAACGCTTCGAGAGGAAACGTGCCTTTGCTCAAAGGGAAGCCTACGTCAACTTTGGCCTTTATGGAGGTGAGATTGAGAAACTGGCCCACGCAAGAGCCATTCCAAGTCTGGCTCGGTGCGGGGCCGTCGGCTTCAAGATGATTACAGGTGGACCCGGGTACGTGACTGAAGACGTTCTCTTGGAAGCGTTCCGACGCATCAAGTCGGCCGACTCCGTAGCTGTCGTCCACGCTGAGAACCGAGAACTAATTGACTACTATGCTAGTCTCGCTCGCGAGAAAGGCAGAGTCGATCCTGTTGCCTTCAGCGAATTCCGTCCCAGCATAGTTGAGGAAGAAGCAGCTCGCAGGGTGACATTGTACGGTTCGCTGTGCCGTAATCGACTGCACTTGGCGCATCTGACATCAGAAGCAGGTGTCAAAGTCGCATGGACAGCAAAGGCTGCAGGTGTCAGAGTCACTGCTGAGACGTGTCCTCATTATTTGCTTCTTTCTGAGAAGGACTATCGGAAATACCGTCACCTCATGGTCGTTACGCCACCGATCAAGAAGAATACGGACTTGCAGGCCCTATGGAAGGGCTTGAACGACCGGACGATCGACCTTGTCGCATCAGACCATTGCGCCTACTATAGAAACGACAAGGACAGAGGCGCAAGATCAGTTTGGGCAACTCCACCTGGGATGCCTGGACTTGAGACCATGGTGGCGTTACTTCTGAGCGAAGGCGTCAACAAATCAAGGATCACTCTGGGGAGACTGACCCAGCTGATATCTGAGGCACCAGCGAGAATCTTCGGTCTCTACCCCCTGAAGGGAACAATCAAACAAGGGTCAGACGCCGACCTGACCATTGTGGATATGAGAATCCGACATAAGATCGACAGCGAGAGATTCGAATGCGCGGGCAATTTCTCCCCATTTGACGGTTGGAGACTCAAGGGCGCTCCGGTTATGACGATCGTAAGAGGCCAAGTTGTGGCAGAAGATGGTCAGGTCGTCGGATCTGAAGGCTGGGGACACTTCGTCAAGCCGGGCAAGAGGCTCTGACCGATGCGGAGAGTCTCGTCAACATTCGTAGTGTCCTTCGAGAATCTGAGACTCCTGACGCGTGAGCGGCGCGGCCAAATTCAGAGTATTCCGGCGTTGTGGAATATGAGCATGTACATAGCGACAGCGACTAACGACGCGACAACGACTATCGTTGCGATGTCTACTGGTTTCAATCCTAGCTTGACTTCATAGTGTACTTTTGTTGCTCCGAATCCTCTGATCTGAGAACTGATTGTCAGGCGGTCGACATAGAACATTATCTGCCTCGAGAGAGGGGTCACGAGTGGGATGGCAAGACGTATCGCTTTGATTGGATTCCTTGTCTTGACTTCCCATCCCCTGAGTCTTTGAGCTTTGACGATTGTGGAGTAGCTTCTGAAGATGTCGGGAACGAACTTCAGCGCAACAGTAACGACATAGGTTATTTGATATGGGAACTTGAACTTCCGCATCAGCTTGATGTAGTCATTCAGAGAAGTAGTGTACACCAGCGTAAGGGTCACCGCTGCACCGATTATTATGTGGAATGTCTGAGCAAATGTCCACATCACTGCACCGTAGATCATGGGGATGTTCCCTACGAAGGGTATCGGTACCACGAAGAGAACTCTCGAGACGAACTCTTGAGGCCATACCTTGAAGAGCGTGGGATCGTACTGACCTAATCCCACTATCAGGAACTCCCAGAATCGGTAGAACATCACAGGAATCGTGATCAAGATCCATTTCTTGGGCACGCGAGCGACCAAGTAGATGCCGGCTGCTATTATGCCCATGAGTGCGACATAGTACGGGTCATAGTAGAAACTCATCAGGAACAGTACAGAGAAGAGGAGGATGACTCGACTAAGCGGGTTCAACCTATGTATGAATGTGTCGCGGGGTTCATGTTCGAACCAGGTTGGCAACCGACTAGCGACCTCCCACATCCAACTGTTCCACGAAGTCATCCACACTCAAAGTAGCTGACGAGAGGCCATGCGACTCCAAGGCTTGCGCCAGCTGCGCAATCTGCGGAGGCTTGAGTGAGGCTTGGCGCAGCTGGTCTTGGGACGAGAACACTTCAGCCGGTTTCCCGTCGAGAAGTATTCTGCCCTCATTCATGACCACCACGCGATCGCAGAATTCCGAAACCAGTTTCATGTCGTGAGTGATTATCGCGAATGTCAGCCCCTTCTCTTGGAGTTCTCTCAGGTACTTCAAGAGTCTCAGCGATTCTCTTCGGTCCAAGCCGTTCGTGGGTTCATCGATGATCAGAATATTCGGTCTAAGAACTAGGACGCTTGCTAATCCCACAAGGGTTCTGAGGTATCGTGGAAGATCGTTGATCAGGGTATTCTTGTATTCTTTGAGGCCTAAGAGTGTAAGCGTCTCGTCTACTGTGTCGTTGATTTTCTCTTTGGGATATTCGAGCATCCTGAGGCCGAAACCGACTTCTTCGTTAACATCTTTGCTGAAGAGCATGTAGTCGGGATTCTGAAAGACATAGTTGACCTTCGTGACGATCTCCTTTATCGAGGACTTTACGACATCTACATCGTCAACCCGTATTCTTGCATCTGGGTCGGAGGGTTTGTAGACGCCCACAATGCACTGCGCTAGTGTTGACTTGCCGGATCCGTTCTGTCCGATTATTCCTGCGAATTCGCCTTTGCGTAGTTGAAAATCAACATTGTCAAGCGCTTTGACGTCTCCAGGGTAGATGAACGTCAGGTTCCCGACATCCACGTATGGCTCTGCCTTTGCCATCTCTGAGGATCGAGCCTTCGTTGTGTGAGGCTTCCGCACTTTCACGATGCCTTTGTCCAGGTAGCTCGAAAGCAGGCTTATCGCGTCATCGAGCCTCACCGGAACCTCGATGTCAGGAACTTTCTTCTTGAGTTCATGAAACAGAAGCGATACCTGAGGCATCCCCACGCCTACTTTGTCCAGTAAGCCGTCCTCGACCGCGACTTTCGGATCCCCCTCGGCCAAGACGCGCCCCCCATCCATTACGATCACGCGGTCCACGAGATTCATCACGTCTTCTAGGTCGGCGCCAGATTCAGCGATTATGCAAGTTGCTCCGAACTTCTCGTTGATGTCACGAACCGCTTGAAGCATCATGTTTTTCCCGATGGGATCAAGCATCGAGATCGGTTCGTCAAGGCCGAGTATCTTGGGTCTCATCGCGAGAACCCCGGCCAAGCTCAGGGCCTGCTGTTGACCGCCAGACAGTTCCTTGGGATGACGCATCTCGAGACCTTTCAGTCGGCTGGCAGAGAGACTATACTCGGAACGCGCCGGAATCTCCTCGGGAGGAACCCCAACGTTGAGCGGTCCGAATTCGACATCGTCTATCACGGTGAGATTGAAGACCTGCACTGTTGGATCGTCGATCACCAGCCCGACGGTTGTGACAAGCTCGGCGACATCGTGCTCTTTCGTATTCTTGCCGTCGACAATTATGTCTCCGTTCAAATGCCCGGGGAGAAGGTGAGGTACAACACCATTCAGACTATAGAGAAGTGTGGACTTACCGGCACCCAGCGGCCCCAGTAGAGCCACGAATTCCTTTTCCTCAATCCTTAGATCGACACTGTTGAGCGCTGGATTCTTGGCGTGGAGATGAGTGAAGGTTACGTCCCGGAATTCTATCAGGGCCAACTGATAGCACCGCTGAAAGAAAAAGGAGGGAGGTAGCTGGCTATTTAGCTTGCACGAGCCGCGAGTCGTAGTAGAACGCTCCGATGAGCGTTCCCATGAACTG
>Ga0209725_1001809_pt1 | contig 11837 bp, 7 predicted proteins | sample I18A1metaG_FD_184145 | JGI IMG/M metagenome (GOLD analysis project Ga0209725, IMG submission 184145) | Lake sediment bacterial and archeal communities from Gulf of Boni, Indonesia to study Microbial Dark Matter (Phase II) - ​I18A1 metaG... | ecosystem: Environmental > Aquatic > Freshwater > Lake... | reverse complement strand
CACCCGTGCTCCTGCTGATGCTCTGCTTGTCGGCCGCAAACGTGCTCTTCGCTCAGGAAACTCGCGGCACGATCCTGGGCCGGGTGCTGGATCCGTCCGGGGGGGTGATCCCTGGCGTGACCGTGGTTGTCACGAACGCGGAGACCAACGTACGCAACCAGACAGTGACCAATGAGAGGGGCCTGTTCGAGATCCCGCTGCTCATGCCTGGACCCTATCACGTCGTCGCTGAACAGCCCGGCTTCAAGAAGCATGTCCGCGAGGGCATAACCGTAAGTGTTAACGCCCGAGTGAACATCGACATCGTTCTGGAGATCGGCGGCACGCAGGAAACCGTCACAGTGACGGCCGAGACGCCGCTGCTCGAGACGGCCACGGCTTCGGCTGGGCAGGTTATGGATAACAAGCGCGTGATGGAGCTGCCCGTGATGGGCAACAGCGTCATGCTCATGGCTGGCCTGAATCCCGGCATGCAGCGCGGCAGCTACAACTACCTTGGGCTTCACTCGACCGTCGGCGCCTCCGACTACAACACCGCTGGGGGCGTGGGGGGCAACGAGTGGAGCATCGACGGCACCCCCAACAGCGGCCACAGCCGCCGTAACGCCATCCTCCCCTACACCGACACCATTGAGGAGTTCCGGGTGGAAAGCGCCAGCTTCGATGCCCGCCTGGGGCACACCACCGGGGCCTCGATCACTATGCAGACAAAATCGGGGACCAACTCCTACCACGGGTCGGCCACCTGGAGCCACTGGCAGCAGCGCTGGAACGCGACCCCGAACAATGACAACGGCGTTTACTGGAAGAGGATCAAGGACGCCGAGGCCGCCGGCAACAGCGCCCTCGCCGATCAGCTGCGCAGCCAGCCGCGCCAGCCCACGGGCCGTTCCAACAACTACGCCGCCTCCGCAGGCGGACCGGTGCGTATTCCCTGGCTTTTCAACGGCAAGGACAGACTGTTCTTCTTCTTCAGCTTCAACGGCTTCAAGGACAACAAGACCGAAGAAGCCGGCAACAAGCTCTTTTCGGTGCCGACGGTCAAGGAACGCGCCGGCGATTTCTCGGAGAAGCTGACGGTCGATCCCGTCCGGTACCAGATCTACGACCCGCTCAGTGTCCGGTTCAACAGCGCCACGGGGATCTACGAGAGGGATCCCTTCCCGGGAAACATCATCCCCTCGACCCGCTTCCTCAACCCGATGTACAAGTTTTACGAAAAGCTCTACCCCCTGCCCAACAACCCGCCGCAGATGAACGTCGACGGCGGGAACAACTACTTCAACGGCGCCATCCCGTTCAACTGGAACTACAAGGCCTTCATGAACCGGTTCGACTGGATCGCCACAACGCGCGACCGGTTCTTCGTACGCTGGAGCTACAACAAGTTCGTCGAAGACCGCAACGACTGGACCTACGAGACCGCCCGCTGGTTGCACTCCAACGCCCTGAACCGGATCGGGAAATCGGGCAACGTCGACTGGGTGCACACATTCAACCCGAGGACCATCCTGAACGCGGCGGTGGCGGTGAACCGTTACGTCGACAACGATCTGCGGACGGAGATGCTGAAGTACAAGCCCAGCGACGTCGGCCTGCCCACCTACCTCGACCAGAAGGCCGCCGACCTGCATGCGCTGCCCATCCTCAATTTTAGCAACAACTACCGCCAAGTATCGAGCGGCGTGACCATCCCCCGCCCTATCACCACGCAGACCCTCAAGGCCGACCTTTCCAAGTACATGGGCAAGCACAGCCTGGCCATCGGCTGGGACGGCCGCGTCTATTACCGCACCGGCGGCTCGCCGGGTAATACCTCCGCGTACTTCAACTTCAACAACAACCTGCTGCGCAAGACGTCGGCGACCAGCGGCACCGGGACGCTGGGCTTGGAATGGGCCGCGTTCTTGATGGGTATCCCCAACTCCATGTCCATCGATACGAACGACAGCAGGCTGCTCAGCACCCCGTATTCGGCCTGGTACGTGCAGGACAACTGGCGCATTTCGAGCAAGCTCATGCTCACCCTGGGCCTCCGCCTGGAATACGAGGGGAACATCAAGGAGCGCTTCAACCGCGGCCTGCGCGATTTCGACCCCAACGCCGATGTCGCCATCGCAGCCGCGGCCCAGGCGGCCTATGCCGCCTCGCCGCTGGCCGAGCGTCCGGCGAGCGACTTCATTATCAAGGGAGGCTTCCACTTCCTCGGCCAGGGCGTGCCGCGCACCCGCGGCGAGCCCAATTTCAACACCATGCCGCGCGCGGGCCTCGTCTACAGGCTGAACGACAGGACCGTCATCCGCGGCGGCTGGGGGATGTTCTTCGACACCCTGAATCCCGGCTGGATCGAGCTGCAGCAGAACGGCTACAGCCAGGGCACAAGCACGATCATCACGACCGACAACGGCCTCACCTGGGGCACCGGCGACCCGAGGAAGGGAATCTCGGTCCTCGCGGATCCTTTCCCGGTCCGGCCGACGGCCAACAACTCCCGCTTCGACGTCCCCTACGGCAACAGCCTAGGTGTCGATTTCATGCTCGGTAGTGGCACGAGCTGGCTCTATCTCGACTACCAGCCTGCGCGCCAGCACCGGTGGCGCTTCGAGATCCAGCGCCAGCTTGGCAAGAACATGGTCGTGACGGTGTCCCACACCGGCTCCTATTCCGATCACCTGGGCGTCGACGTCAACAAGCGTCCGCTCCCCGCCAAGTACTGGGCCACCGGGAACGCGCGCAACGATGCGGTCGCCAACGACATGCAGCGCAACGTCACGAATCCCTTTTACATCGGGAACTTTGCCTCGCTGCAGACCAGCAACCCGAAGCTCTACCAGCTTTTGAACACCCGGAGCTTCTTCACCAGCCGGACCATCCAGAAGCATCAGCTGTTGCGGCCCTTCCCGCACATGACCTCCCTGACCGAGGGGCAGTCCCCCATCGGCAAGAACTGGTACAGCGATGTGGAAGCGCAGTTCGAGAAGCGCTTCAGCGCCGGCTGGACGCTGAACACACACATCACGATCACCAAGACGATGGAGAAGAATTTCTTCAACAACGAGTTCGACACCGAGCCGGACCAGCGCGTCAGCAACAACAGCCGGCCGTATCGCTGGGTAGCCACGGGGATCTATGAACTCCCCTTCGGCAAGGGCAAACCGATGCTGAGCGACAGCTTCTTCGGGCGCATCCTGGGCGGCTGGCAGATCGGTGCGATCTGGCAGATACAGGCGGGCGGCGCGCTCGATTGGGGCAACCTCTTCTTCCGCGGCAACGACCTGAGGGACATCGTCCTCGAGCCGAAGGACCGCACCAAGGACCGCTGGTTCAACAACGGCTGGGATTACCCGACAGGCGACCCGCGCAACACCGGCGTGACCAACCGGCTGTTCGTGACGTCGAGCGCGCAGTCTCCCGCTTCCTATCACGCCCGCGTGTTCCCCACGCGCCTGAGTTGGGTTCGCGCTTCGAGACTGGTCCAGCTCGATGCCAATCTCCAGAAGGCCTTCGCCATCCGGGAAGGTATCAAGGCTCTCTTCCGGGCGGACCTCCTCAACGCCCCGAACCACCAGGTCCTGGGCGGCCCGGACATGAGCCCGACCAGCTCGGGCTTCGGCAAGATCACGGGCTACGTGAATACGCCGCGCATGATCCAGTTCCAGATGCGCATCCTGTACTGATTACTTGAAGAACCCGGAACCATCCTGACCTCGAAGCCGAGCCACGGGGCCTCGCGGTCAGGATGGTTGCTTCGTGAAGGCGGAATCGGACGGGCCTGTGGCCCGCTCCCTGCCACTCCGCGACAGATTTCCATGCACCAAAATCGGTAGAGGCACGCAGCAGCGCGGCCTCTTACCAGCGCATGCTGCCGCATGCCCCTAGACTCGCCCGTTGATCTTCATGCCTCGCAGTATGAGGCGAAGCGGCACGAGGGACTGCTACGACTATCCCGGCGGCGCAAACCGACTTCCCACAGGTGTGACTGAGCGCCATTCCGGCCTATTGCCGAATCTCACTGCGATACCAAGCGGAAACGGCCGTAGTAGCCCGTGGTGCCAGCTTGGCTTGTATTCCAGTGGAGAGCGAAATCCTCACACTGGAAACTGTTCTTCAAAGTCGTGCCCAGGATGAATTCTGTCAGCGGAATAAATGGATCATACCAGTGTTGAGCGCCCCGCATGGCATCCTCGGGCAGGCGTGCTTTCCGCATCGACAGAGTCAAGAGCGCTCCGATGCGAACATTAGCCTGGTCGTTGCCCCAGTAGTATTCAATCGGCACAACGTAGGTTTTTAGAAGATGACCGAGAAGCTTGCCGTAATGCTCTTGAACCAGGTGTTTCACAGCCTGTCGCTGTGGCTCGGAAGCCGCGCTATCCAGGAGTATCAGGCTTCTCCGTGGCGCGGATTCCTCACCCAAGTTGGACTGGCCGACAAGCACAGCAACAATCTTCGCACCGGACAGGGAAACCCCATCGTATTCGCCCGCTTCAACGTCCCAAGCAAGAACGGCCTCTCTTCCCCCAGTGACCGCCTCTCCCGACCACTCGCAGTACGACCCATAGACATGGTTGGAGCGTACCTCGATATACTTTCCCGTGACCTCCTTTCGCTGTTGGGCAAAGAGGGACGGTCCCGACAGCAAAACGATCATGATGACGGAAAGCCAGGTAGGCCTGCCTCCGCCGCACGAGAACCGCATTTCCTGGAAGCCCGAAAAGACGATCCCCAGGGTGGCTGATCTAACCTTTGCCACAGTCTGCTTGACGCCTTTGCTCGTCATATTTCCCTCCTTGGACAGCAGCCGCATCCCGCGCTGATCGGGTACGGATTACAGCCATAAGATGGAGAGGGGATTTCAAGGGGCGTGTTCACCATAGGGGCAGCAGCCTTCGTCCCACGCACCCGAGATTCGGCAAGACTTCGCTGGGCGCCCCCATCGCGCAAAACAGGCGCGACAGGCGCTACACCATACTATCCGCCAAAGCGGACATCGATTCAAGACCTCGGAGTCGGTGGCTGACGACAACAACTATTGGAGATACTCGGGGGACTCTGCCCCACTACTCGGTTTCAGTGGAAGTGCTTGCGCCAGAGATGTTTTAGATAGAGGCGCAGACTGCTTAGCAGCAGTTCTCTCTCGCTCTGGAGCCTCTCGATTTCCTGCTGGAGAGTGGCGACCTGATCACGAGCCTTCCCCAGTTCTCGATCCAGCTCCTGACCCCACCGGCCCCGCGCGTCAAATTCTTCCTGGAGTTCCTGTGCATGTTTTCTCTGGGCAGTAACTTCCCTCTCGAGTTCTTGCGCCCAGCGCGTGCGCTCTTCCATCATCTCGCGCAGCTTTTCGGGGCAGGTTTGGGGGTAGCGCTCCCATCGGAGCCTGAGGGCTCTTTCGACTTCATCCAGGTGCACCATCTGGAGGCTGGCAGGGTATGTGTTTCGGGCTCCGCATATGGAGCAGGTCCACGGCGCGCCGGCGGATTCGCCTCCAACGCAGCCTTGCACTGTTTCATCCGGGGAGCCACAGACCGAACAGCACCTCATGTGTTCCAGAAAACCGGGACCGAAGGATGAGAATTTCTGGAGTACAAAGATATACCCGCTTCGGGTGCGGGCGTCGATGCCGACTGTCCGCCGCAACGCATCGACGATCGCCCAGGTGAGATGGCGAAGCTCCTCGCTCTCTCCCAGAAAAGTAAATCCTGCGGGAAGCTCGACATAGGATAACAGCTTCAACGAAGTGCTTTCATATGCCTGACGTAGGAACCGCTCAAAGCTGGGTCTCTGCAAGTGGCCTCCCCCTGCAGTCAGGTTTCGATACAGCTGATCCTCAAAACTGCCCGCGTTGGGCATCGAAATCCATACTCGGCCGCCGTCACGCGTGACTCGATCGATCTCGCGCAGCGCCTTTGTGGAATCCGGAAAGTGTTCGTAGGCGAAGTTGACAACTACCACATCGAACGAGTTGTCAGGTTCTGGGATTGCTGAAGCAACTCCCTGAACGAATCGAGCGTGAGGGGGGAAGTCCTTGACTTTTTCATGGACGCTTTGGTCGATCGCGTCGATCCGAAGCCCAGGAAACTGCGAGTAGTTGAACGTCCCTCCCCCGCAGCCAAGATCGAGAACGCGAGATCCTTCAGGGAGTGAAGAAAGCAGATCCTTGAAAGATAACGGGCTTTTTCCCACACTGCCTGTGTGCATAGTCATCCTTCGGAGGCTCACGACGACAATTGTTGGAAATACTCGCGAAGCTCCAATTCAGGCGCTTAATTCTCGGGCTTAGAGCCAAAATTCCATCTGAGAGGGTAATTTCTTCCCACGGAACTGCGGATCTCACGTGATATCCATCCCTTGGCGTCGTCGCTCCCCCGTCACGAAAGGATTGAGGGCGCGGACTCGGCCGTACAGGCGCTCGTGTTGGAAGTCTTCAGAGATCAGCTCCTCCAACCCATAATATTCGGCGTACGCCCAGATATTGGCATCAAACCATGGCATCTGATAAGTAGCCGCGCCACGAATCGCAAGTCGAAGCAGCGGCTCATTCGGATAGACGACCTCAAACTGATTGAGCAAGTCTTCCGCTTCCAGATAGGCATCGGCGAGCGACATGAGGGGGCCGTGTTTGCCCATTGGCCGGGTTACGGCGACAACGAATTCGAGGATCGCCTGATGAGGAATGCGCAGGTTCCCTGCCGCAATGCCTTGCCGCAGGAGATCGGTGGCGACGCGCTGTTTCTCGGGAAAACGCGGATCGAAACGATACACGAGCACGTTCGTGTCAATCAGGGCGGCCATGCCCGTATAGCTCCTCTCGAGTCCAGCCTCGCTTGGGCGGCGGTTTCACAAGGCGCTTTCGGGCCTGACGCCGGCGCTGGCGCCGGGTCGCCTCATCGAACAAACGCAGCCGCATTTCGGAGGAAAAGCGAGTCGAGTGGGAGCGGCGCGGAAGCACCCTCAGGGTATCGCCAGCGTCCTGCCAGTCGACCTCGTCCCCAGGGCGAATTCGCAAACGGTCCGCAAGCGCTTTGGGCAAGGTCACCTGAAGCTTGCTCGTTATCCTTGACATGCTCCTTACTTTAACAAGGAAACCTTCCTTGTCAAGTGAATTGAGGGGCGTCGGGCGGGATCGGGGACAGGCCACGCAACTCCCGAATTGATGGCGGCGACTCCTGCCTGCCGAATGCAGAAGCCAATTTGGCGGCTGAGTAGACTGTCCCCAGAACTCCATTGAGATCTGACTCGGGAATTGATGGATTGGTATCAGGTTATCTGTTGTAGACTAACAAATTGTGGCATTAGGAATTCTCACTTGTCTTTTGTGCTCACATTGTCGTCATGCGGTCATCTCAGAAAGAAAACACAGTGACACCAAAATCACAGAGGGAGACAGAAGCAACTAGCGGGATCCTTATGAGCATGATTGAGGCGGGTTCCGGCAATGGGAGTAACACTCATCAGAAAGGGTGAAATCCATGGCAAACGTTAACCGTCGTAGTTTTATCAGGTCCACGGCGCTGACGGCCGCAGCGGCGAGTCTGCCCGCCCGTTCCTGGGCGCGCATCTTGGGAGCGAATGATGACATCCGCGCCGCCGTTGTCGGATTTAATGGTCGCGGCCGAGATCACCTGCGGGGATTGAGCGGCCTGCCAGGCGTGCGCATCACGGCGCTATGCGACGTGGACAGCAGAATATTGGAGGCCGAAGTCAAGAGGTTCAAAGACAAAAACCAGCCGGTGGAAGGCTTCACCGACATGCGCAAGCTGCTCGAGCGCAAGGACGTGGACGTTGTGACCTTCGCCACGCCCAACCACTGGCATTCGCTGGGCGCGATCTGGGCTATCCAGGCGGGGAAGGATGTCTACCTCGAAAAGCCGGTTTCGCACAATGTCTCCGAAGGTCGCCGCGTCGTCGAGTTCGCCCGCAAGCACAACCGGATTGTCCAAGTCGGCACCCAGAGTCGCTCCTCCCTCACCGGAATCAAAGAAGCGGTGGCGTGGGTTCGAGCGGGCAACCTGGGCAAGATCCTGGTCTCGCGCGGCCTCTGCTATAAACGCAGGGACAGCATCGACAAGGTCGACGGTCCGCAGCCTATTCCGTCCGAAATCGATTACGAGCTGTGGTGCGGTCCTGCGCTCAAGCTGCCCCTGACGCGCAAGAGGTTGCACTACGATTGGCACTGGGTATGGAACACGGGCAACGGCGACCTCGGTAATCAGGGAATCCATGAGATGGATGTGGCCCGCTGGTTCCTGGGCGTGAATGAACTGGCCCCGCGCGTTTTCAGCGTCGGCGGCCGAGTGGGTTACATCGACGACGGCGAAACGCCTAACACACAGGTAATCTTCCAGGACTACCCGACTGCTCCACTGATTTTCGAGGTGCGTGGGCTGCCCAGCAAGACCGGCGCGAGAGAGATGGATAGCTACAAGGGGGCCGGCGTCGGCAACGTCGTGGAGTGCGAAGGCGGCTACGTAACGGTGCCGAACTATACGTCAGCCGTGGCGTTCGACAACAACGGCCAGCAGATCAAGGATTTCAAAGGCAGCGAAAGCCACTATGCCAACTTCATCAAGGCGGTGCGCAGCCGGAAACATACCGATCTCAATGCCGACATCCTGGAAGGACATCTCTCGAGCGCGCTGTGCCATACAGGTAACATCTCTTATCTTCTCGGCAGCCAGAAATCGCCGGACGAGATTCGAGAAGCCATCAAGGGAAACAAGGACACCGCAGAAGCCTTCGGCCGCATGGGCGAACACCTCGCCGCGAACGGCGTGGACGTAGCCAAGGACAAGCTCACGCTGGGCCTGATGTTGAAAATGGGCCCGAAGACTGAGCGCTTCATCGGCAATGCAAAGGCCAATGAGCTGCTCACGCGCCCCTATCGTCCCGGGTTCGTGGTTCCGGACAAGGCCTGAGGACGGAACCATTGAGGAAGCATCGCTCTTTGAGGACATGCCGATCACACTGGGCCGGGTGCATGGGTATGCTTTCCACTTTGCCAAGACGGCGGGAGCCGAGATCGAGGTGTCCGGGATGTTTGACGGCCGCGGGCAGCGGCCGAGCGATGTGAATGAGTTTTTCAGCTACAGTTGATCAAGGAGTGCCCAGGCGATGCTGAGGAAATCATGCGTATTGCTGTTGTGGGCTCTGGCCGGATCTGCATTCTTTTGTTACTCCCAGGAACGCAAATGGCCGGACAAGAATTTCTTTGACAACAGTCTTCACCACACCGGCCGCGGTTTGGCCTTCTGGTACAGCAAGGAGCGGGGCGGCGTGGAGCAACTCACGGGCGTTCCCATTACCCGGTTGAATTGCCTGAACTGCCACGTGCAATCCTGCGATGCATGTCACCTGAAACATACGGGCGGCGTTCCGGCATATTCGGTCGCGACCGCCCGCGCGCAGACTGCCTGCGTCGAGTGCCACGGCTTCGGCGATGCTGAGAAGGCCAGGAAGAACGGCCTTTTCGTCGACGTCCATTTTGAAAAAGGGATGAAGTGCATGGATTGCCATACCCTCCGGGAGATCCATGGCGATGGAAAGATCTATGACAGCGCCTTCCAGGAGGGCGTCACAGACGCCCGCTGCGAGAACTGCCACAAGGAGGTTTCCTCCATACCCAGCCACGCCGTCCACAAGGGCAAGTTGGACTGCGGCGCATGCCATCTCAAAGAGCTTCCCTCCTGCCATAACTGTCACATGGAGACCAGGATCAAGGATGGGAAGAGCGTCTCTCTGCCGCTACGGAACATCTTCTTTCTGGTGAACAGCCGGGGCAAAGTCGCCCTTGCCACCTGCCAGACTTTCGTCTTTCAGAACCAGACCCTGATCGACTTTGCGCCGTCATTTCCCCACACCGTCAGCAAGCAGGGGCGGGGCTGCCCGGAATGCCATGCCAGCAGGAATGTCCGGGACATCAAGGCGGGGACGTTCCGCCCGGTGACCTGGAGTGAAGGCAGATTGGAAAACGTGAGCGGCGTCGTTCCGGTGTTGGCGGGAATCACCTGGAATTTCCCATTTCTGAACTACGCCCAGGGGAAATGGGTCCTCAACCAAAACGCGGCCGCGCCACGCGTACGGTATGTCGGCTACTGCACGCCAATCACGGCGCAGCAATTTCAGAAAATGCAGCAGGCGCAGCCCGCGAACCAATGACGCCGCGGGCAGGAGGCGGGAAATCGCCGCTGCGCCGCGCGCGCAAAGTGGACGGCCGTGCCTGCTTTCAGCTTTTAGAATCGGTGAAGGCGCAGGCCGTCCCCGGTCAATCAGTAAAGCACTGCGTGTTCCCCGTTCCTTGCGATGAGTTTGTCGAAATGCGCCACCAGCTTGTTGCGGCGCGCCATTACGGCGCCTATTTCCTCTCTGGAGAGGTAGCGCTTGGTTTTCTCGACCACCTGGTCTTCTTTCAGCCCGCGCAGCTTTTCCAGCAACTGCCTATCGCAGCGGACCAAGTCACCGAGATCCTCCAGTTCGGTTTCGAGGCGGAAGGCACGGGTGAAGTCTATCATCCACAGGCGCCAATCCCTGGTGATGAGGACGTTGCCGGGGTTGCGGTCGGTGTCGTACACGAGGTCACTGAACACCAGTATTTTGAGCATCTGCCGGTTGTATGCCTCAGGGTCGGGCGGCTGGATGTTGTCTTTTGAGCGCATGTCCTCATCCAACTTGAAGTCAAGCCACCAGGTCAGGGCTCCGTTCTTGCCCTTCCACTTCCGCTCCACTGTGACCGGCATCATGTCTCCCAGGCCCACCAGCTTCGCCAGTTCATAGGCTGCCAGATTGAATAGATAGGTGTCGCGGAAGTTGGCCTCTGTCCTGCCATCCGCATAACGCATCAGGTCCTTGTAGATATCGACCGACTGGAAAGCCGCATCATGAGTGAGACGGCCGTCAGTCAAGGTGAGCCTGGATATGCCCGTTTTCCCTTTTTTCACCGGAACGCCATTGACCACCCTGGCGTTCAGAAGGAAATCCTTCTTCTCTTCCTCGCTCAGGCTTGGCTCCTGCGGCGCAGTCAGAGCAAACAGAACGGGAAGGCAAAACGAAGCCGCCGCCAACATTATTCGATGATGAAGCGCAAACAGGGGAACTCTCGGACGAATGGCGTCGTGCTTCATATCCAAGCTCCGTGGCAACGAATAGGCGAGATGAGAAGGTTGGTTAGACGCACTGCGTTAGCTCCCGGCTTCAGGCAGATCGGCCGGCCTGGTCAGTCCCAGACGGTAGAGCCCGTGGAAGCCGGCATTGGCCCCGAGCAGGCTCAGGGCGACGAAGATCCATTCCCCGGTCTGCGGCGCAACCTGGCTCAGGGTCCAGGCAAACTGCAGCAGGCATAGGGCTGAAACAAAGTACAACGTTCGGAGGCGCGGGATTACGCTGACCAGGAAGGCGCCGAACGGGGCCCCGAACACCACGATGGGCCCGCACGCCAGCCAGTTGTAATAGACCTCGATGCCGATGTCCCCGATTAGAGCATGGAGCCCGATCCCCATCAGCGAAGCAATCGCGCCCATGGAAACGGCGGTGGGCACGGCGGCCTTCAGATCGCATCGGTAGCGGAGCACAAGAATCGTGTAGAGCACCATCTCGATCCCGACGCCGATGATCGAGTTGATGATTCCTCCCAGCAATCCTGCCAGGACGGCGATGGCGGTGTCCGAGACCTTGCGCATGCGCGGGACCCTATCCAAGGCGCATATCTCTTTGTTCTTGTGCAGAGTCATGATGCCGAAATTAACCCACACGCTCGCGAAAAGAAGCTTGACCACGCTCGGGGAAAGGTGCGGGGCGATGGTGAAGGTGCCGAACAGCAGACCAACTGCGGCGCCCGCACTAGCGCC
>Ga0209725_1001808_pt1 | contig 11837 bp, 12 predicted proteins | sample I18A1metaG_FD_184145 | JGI IMG/M metagenome (GOLD analysis project Ga0209725, IMG submission 184145) | Lake sediment bacterial and archeal communities from Gulf of Boni, Indonesia to study Microbial Dark Matter (Phase II) - ​I18A1 metaG... | ecosystem: Environmental > Aquatic > Freshwater > Lake... | reverse complement strand
AGGAGAGGAGCGAAGATCCTATTCGTCTCGTATGCGAATGGAACGGTCTTCAGTCCATAAATTGTACTTGCAATGTCGAGGAGATTCAAAATAAAGAGCGTGATAAAGGCTGTCCAGAGCGCTAACTGCAAGCTTCGGGGATTTATACTCATTATCAGTCTCTTCTCGCGATCATAGCGGGCTTGACTCGCTCTACGTATGCAGGTGCATATGTCAAGTATGGATCCCACGTTCGTCACCAGTCGAAACGCACATTAGTTGACTCCGAAGAGCCCTATGGAAATCTCCCTTTCCCTTTATGAATTTTGTGAAACACGTATCGGAACGGTTGGAAAACCTATAAACTTGGAAACCTAGACTGAGAGAGCGGTGGTTCTGATGAGGAAAGTCAAAGTGACGCCGACCGACTATGTAGCAGAAACATACACGATGCTTGACCGTGGAGGGCTTCTTCTGTCGACATCTGGGAAGGGTAAAAAACCAAACGTTATGACGATCGGCTGGGGTCTTGTAGGGATACTTTGGTATAAACCTACGTTCGCAGTGGCCGTAAGACCGACAAGATACACGTACAGGTTGCTGAAAGAGTCTAATGAATTTACAGTTAACGTTCCAAGTAGAGGCATGGAGAAGATTATCGAATACTGTGGAAACACATCAGGGAGAGACCACGATAAATTCAGAGAGATGAACCTCACGCCGCTGAAAGGGAGGCGGGTGAAATCTCCAATGGTCTCTGAATGTGTCGTACATTATGAATGCAATGTTATCTACAAGACAAAAGTCGAGATAAGCCATCTACCGAAAGAAATCGTATCAAAGTACTATCCCTCAAAAGACTACCATATACTGTATATTGGAGAAATACTTTCAGCGCTTGCTGATAAGGACGCAAAAGAGAAACTTAGTACACTTAGCCGATAATCATCGGAAAGAGTGGTCTAGCAGAAGTGCTGTTCAATCTCTCTTGCTAACATATTAGGATCCAACCCATCATACCCAAGTGTTTGAGCAATCTCCACTGCATCGTACTTCTGACCTTTAGACCACAAATCTTTCAGAAAGCGTCCAGCGTCATGTGAATTGAACCATTTCTCGCCAAATCTATCCTTGAGAAAAGCTCTGATTTGAGTTTCAAGAATCCAAGCCCTAAGATATTGAGCACAATAGAATCCGTCGTCTACATCGGAAAGGTAATGGCTTCTTGGGTGAATGAACTTGAGAGCCGCTTCAAGCACCGTCTTATACGCCTCACCCATTCCTTCCAATGAATCTCTATGAAGCTCAAGCTCATAGGAGAGCTTTGCACCATACCGCCTCAAGAAAAAGAGTTTGTTCAAGTAGGCGAAATCCAAATACTCGTCCAAACGGTCTATCTGAATATAGGTTGCCAGCCAATTCTCGTCATGGACTAGATATTCAAAGAGGAAAGCGAAACTTTCGGTCACGGAGCTATCTCCAAGATACTTGTATTCAACTTCTAGACGGGGATCCACGGAGCCAAAGTGTTCAGCATGTCCAGCTTCGTGGAAGAGCGTTGTATAATCATCGTAGCCGCCGATTGGCATAACGACGAGCTTAACATCGTCGGGAACCTTTATTGCAGCAACGAATGCACGGGGGGACTTCTTAGGCCTCTCAACTGTATCCAAGTCAACGTTCTCTTGTTCATCTAGCTTTATTCCAATGCCGTTCAAAGTGCGTTTCAGCGTCTCAGCCATCTCTTCCCCCTTGAAGTAACTGTCGAACTCTCCTCCTCTAAATAGATAGGATATGTCATGCTTCTCAGCGACCTCAAGCTCAATCCCTAGTCTCGCCCTAACGAATTCACGCACCGTCTCCGTGTACAAGCGGTCCGTTCTATCGATGAAATCACGCATAACCTGTTCAAGGCCATACAGGTCGATTCCCTTAATATCTCGGTAGAGAGCTACATAACCCTCATAGCCCAATTTTCTAGCGGTCTCATGCAGCTTCTCCATCCGTTCTTGCAGAACGACATTGATTCTTTCTATCACACTGTTTCTTGCGGCGTATATTTTTCCTCTTAAAGTTCTGTCCCGCTCATTCGCCATTTTGACGGCTGCTAGTCTGAAAGGGATCTCTTCAGAGTCAACTCGCACATTCTCCTGTGCTTCCATCGTCTCAAATTTGTCTGTGAGTTCCTTCACGGCCATCTCAAGGTAGTTGCTTGCCAGAAACAGCTGGAGATGCCTGAGCCTTCTCTCTTTGTCTCCAGAGGCTCTTTGCCTCTCCGCTTTGATGTTTAGAATCAAATCTTCTCTGAATAGATGCCTATATTTCTCATAGATCGAGGAGAGGTTCATTTCATCCTTAAGCCCACTCCGGTTTAAGTAAAATTCACTTTCTTTCTCGTAATGGAATCTTTCAATTTCCTTCGAGATTGAATTCAAGTCAACCATGAGGTCGCCACCTAGCTTAATCCACAAGCCTCATGCGAGGATTCAAGCTTTTCTTTGAGGAACACTATAGCCATACGAGAGAAGATTCAAGGGTTATGGGATGAAGAAGATAGCTTTCCTGCTGCTCATTTATCTAGGTCTTCACTTATTGATAATTGGCCTTCCTAGAACCTATGTTTTTGACGAATACTGGTATGTGCCGTCAGCGAAGAGGATAATTCAAGACGGTGTCGATCTGAGGCCTGAACACCCTCCGTTGGCTCAAGTTCTCATAGCGGTGGGGATAACTCTATTCGGAGATAACCCGCTAGGATGGCGTATCTTCAGCGTGTTCTTTGGTGTTCTATCGATTCTGGCGTTGTATCTTCTGGTGAAAGAGATCTCTAAAAATGAGTGGACAGCGTTCATGTCAGCCGCGTTGCTCTCATTTGAGAAGATGTTCTTCACCTTCAGTTCACTCGCCTTGCTAGATGTCTTCTTCATCTTCTTCATGATCTTGAGTTTCCACTTCTTCTTCAAAAACGATTCGACTCGATCCGCGTTAGCGGCAGGGCTTGGCGCGGTATGCAAACTCAATGCAGTTCTTGCAGCCCCAGTCTTGATTCTCTATCACATTTTCGACCGGTCTTCTCTATCAATTAGAACTTGGGTGAAATCTATTCGATGGATAAGGATGGTGATTTGGATAAGCGTTTTCTTAGCGTCGTTCTTGGTTTTCCTATTTCTCTTCGATCGTGTCTACACTGGACCTGATCTGCAGATGTTTTCGAACCCTGTCAACCACCTGAAATACATGTTGGAAATCCACAGCTCCAAGTACTGGTCTAGGAGTGATGAACCAGGGCCATGGGCTTGGATTTACTCACCTAGAAACTACTATTACGGAAATCTGTCTGTCGCTAGAGTTCCATTCTTAGAAGTCTTCAACCCATTTGTTACAGGTCTATCGCTGGTCTCCGTTCCCTATGCTATATACAATCTGAAGAGGACGAAGGATCGGCTCTCTCTGTTCGCGCTCATCTGGTTCTCGGTAACGTATTTCATTTGGTTTCCATCCTACTTCATCTTCTCTCATCCACTATTCTCATTCTATATACTGGGTACAATCCCGTCGATATGCATCCTTAATACAATCTTCTTCCAGAATGACCGAAGAGTTGCGGAAAGCATTGTGATGATGGCGGCTGCGTACTTCCTGTTCTTCCAATACCCGATTAGAATACTGTTCTGACTCTGAGGATAACGTAGGCAAGCTTTTTGGCGACATGGTCACTCAAAGGTAATCGGTGTCTCATGCATGATAGTGAAAAGAATTCAAGACAATCTCAGTCTTGAAGACGGCACAGTTCGTCTTCTAGGAATATGGGATACCACGCTAGGGAACGGCGCAGCAGTTACTGCTCATCTTCACGGGAATATTGAAGAAGTTTACCACGTAATTGAAGGCACGGGAAAGATGACGATAGACGACGAAGAGGAAAATGTGGCAGATGGCGATGTGATATATATTCCTCCGAGGAAGATCCATACACTAGTTCAGTCTGGCGTGAAGCCTCTTCGATTCATAACCGTGAGCATCGATCTGAGCAAAGCGGCTAGACATGAAGCTGCTCCGACGTACGTTGCGTAGTTCCAAAATATTCTTTTCCTTCGACCTGCTTGAGAGTAATCTAGTGCCTAATTACTCAGGTAATCGTATTCACAGTTATAGAGGGCTGAGAGATGAAGGTAGATGCAGTCTGCCCAGTGGAGAATTTCAGGAGGTTCATGATTTTAAGCACCTGTCAATCCTTCATCCCTGAAGAACTAATGGAAGATGAGAAAGTCTTTCCGGAGAGACCTGCTGAACAGGGAACCATGTATGTTGAGGCTGAGGATAAGGAGACTGTACAGAAGGTAAGGGATATACAATTCACGCGCGTCTCTAACGTGCTCGGGATAATATATAACTCCAAGAGCGGTCGAACCAAACTGAAATGGAGGCAAGTGAAAGGTAGCCTCGGGAAACTAACGGGTGAAGCCAGTACGAACACTCTAGTGAACTTGTATGCAACAAGAGCTCTTGACGAATCTTATGTCCGTAAGGGAACAATTCGGAAAGTCGAGACGAAGCCAAGCATTATTGAAGTTTGATGCGACGATCCGCATGCATCTGAATTGGGAGAGCCTAAGGAACGCATGGCCAATGTTCTAAAGATATCGCATAGGGGTGCGAGTGCCTACGAGCCTGAAAATACTCTGAGGGCTATCAAGCGAGCGTTAGGATACGCTGTGGACATGGTTGAGGTTGACGTTAGAGAGACCAAGGATGGACAAATCGTAGTAATTCATGATGAAACTCTCGAAAGAACTACAAATGGGAGAGGCTATGTTCATCAAATGAGTTTCAGTGAGCTTAGAAAGCTTGACGCTGGCAAAGGAGAGAGAATACCGACACTGCAAGAAGTTATCGATCTGGTTAAGGGTAGCGTTGGACTTGTAGTAGAACTGAAAGACCCTAGAACAACAGACAAAGTTGCTGAGATTCTCGCTGAAAATAATTTCGTGGACCAAACTCTGGTAACATCGTTCATACATTCAGGGGTGAAGAGGATTAAGGAACTGAATCCTCAACTTAAGACAGGAGTGATCTTTAGATCTGCACCTATTAAACCATCACAACTTGCACTAGACGGGAATGCTAATGCATTATTTCCGTACCATAAGTATGTGACAACTCGGATGATGGAGGACGCCCATAGTAACCAGCTGACAGTCAATGTATGGACAGTAGATACTCGAGAAGAAATCGAAAACTGTGTGAGGATGGGTGTCGACGGAGTTGTAACTAACAAACCTGGCCTCTTCAGGTCTTTGAATGTAGCTTTGGTACAAAGAAAGAGGAGTCGCTCTCGCTTTGGAATATGACCCGGCGGAAAGACATCGAGCACTCGAGAAGCTTGTTACAAAGAATCTCGATAAGAAGCAATTGAAGAAATACTACAGGTTTAGGCCGGACAGATGGTACGGTGGCATAGCTACGGCTGATGCAGTCGGTTGCGGGTTGCTCTGCAGATTCTGCTGGGTCTCAGACAAGGTCCTATGTAGGCCTTCAGAGGTGGGAACCTTCTATTCTCCAAGTGATGTCGTCGATCGGCTACTAAGCATAGCTGAAACAAAGAGTTTTAATCAACTCCGCGTCAGCGGAGGTGAGCCGACAATAGGAAGGAGGCACCTTCTTCAACTACTCGATGAACTAGCGCTGAGTAGAGGCTACAAGTTCATCCTTGAAACCAACGGCATCTCGATCGGCAGCGATTCATCTTATGCCGAAGATCTATCTCGATACCGATTCCTCCACGTTCGAGTATCACTCAAAGGATGTAATGAAAGCGAATTCACGAAGTTAACAGGCGCTAAACCGGAAAGCTTCAATCTTCAGCTCGAAGCTTTGAAGAACATGATAGAAGTAGGAGTCAAATGCCATCCAGCTGTGATGACATCTTTTTCTACAGAGCAGAGTTATCGCAATCTGATCGAGAGGCTCGGACGGATCGATCTTTCTTTACCTCAAGAAGTTGAGATTGAAGAGTTAATCCTTTACGGGCATGTGGCTGAAAGATTGAAACGATATAGTTTGCAGTGTCACAGCTCTCATCTACCTGACAAAGTTCCCCGACAGCTAATCTAGAGATGACATTGATGTCAACCCGACGCCTAAGACGATTTGTATACGGCGGTTGTCCATGAAGACCTTAATTGATGTTGAAAACTTCAATCTTGATCTCACTTTTGAGCCTTCGTTTGTCTCAACGCTCTACCGGAAGATCAGCCCGAAGAACTGGGTTAAGGTGGCCGGGCATCTCGGTAACCAACTTGAGTTCAAGCAACTTAAGCCCGACACTTTGGAAGTGAATTGCAGCGCAGGGCTAACTCAAAAGGCTCTTCAGAGAAGAGCGGCTATTGAGACGGGGCTCTGGAGAGGCCCTTACGAGGAGAGGATAAGAAGCCTCCCGAAGAGCGTTCAACCTCAGATTCAAGCCTTAGCGGAGGTTTACCCAGGCGTTAGGCTGCCTATAGTTCCTCTAGATTTTCCTTACATGCTTACTTCCGTAGCTCTGTCGAAGAGAACTGGCTACAGTAAATTCGTTTTAGAATGGTGTCAAAGGATTTGGTCTAGATACAATGGCCGTATCGATCTAGTCGCTCAAGCGAAGAAGAGGGATCTTCAATCTATCGGAAGGAGTTACCAAGTTCTTCAACTTCAGAAGACTCTGCGAAGCTTTAGTGAGTTGCCCAGCCATCCTGAACGGCTACCTAGGAGGGTTCTGGAGTTGATCGGTGAACCGTATGTTCCGGCTGAAGAGTTTCTTCTTTGGCTTACCCCAGAATTGGCTAGGATGACTTTAATTCGAGGATGCTGGGGTATTGGGCCGAAGGTCGCTGACTCGATAGTACTGTCGACGTTCAAAGCCTCCCACTTCATCCCTTGCGATACACACTTGAGAACAGTAGCAGAAAGGCTGGAGTTGGCGAACATGGAGGGAGCTAAGATGCCTTCGAAGGACTTATGCTCAAAGTATGTTTGTGACCAGAAAACTTCTATCCAGTTTAACGTTCCATTGTGCAGTTGGTCAGCGAATGGCACATGCTTGAGGAGCCGTTTGATGTACCTTCTCAAAACTAGTGGTTGGGTTCAGACTTTGACATATCTTCATGGAGAACGGTTCTGCAAAGCTCACTCGCCTAAATGTAAAATCTGCCCGATTAAGAGTGTTTGTCCCAACCCGCCAACGTGAACCATAGTGCGGTGCTTTGGGATTCATATAAAGAAAATTTCTTATGGCATGAATGATTGCGCCTAAGGCGATCGAGGGCTATCTCTGCTGGTGATACTACTAAGAGACAAGCGCATACAGAGGGATCTTAGAGTTCTGGCTCAAGTCTTGACAAGTTCATTGATAGAAAGCTCTATCTGACGTCATTCGGCTGTCTAGGCTTACCTTCATGTTGACTAGGGAGTGAAATGGAATGGAGCCTTTGGAGCTTGCCTTCTGGACATCGAACACCCTTATGCTGCTCGGGTTGATAATAATCGAGTTGAGATGGATGAGGCTTACCAGCGAGGAGGAATAGTCAAGCTAGCTCAAGATTTCTTTCATGCTTCGCGCATTGTCCAGCATGTCATGATTATTGTTGAAGAATATGTAGACTTTCTTAGGATCGGTGTCCCTTATTCTAGATGCTATCTTCTTCAATTCTTCATTAGAGTAGCGGTGGCTGTACCAGGAGGTTCTACCGTGCATCCTCAAATAGACTAAACCGTTTAGGTTAAGAATTCTGTTCGGAAAGTCAGGGCTATCTATGGAGACTAACGTTATGTTCTGGCTTTCTGCCCAATGATACCAGTCATCGTCAAACCATTTGAGGTTCCGATACTCTAGAGCGAATCTTTGTCTGAGTTTCACTTGAGCGATGAACGTCTCGAGTCTGTCGATGAAAGAAGGCGTTGGAGTAGAACTGGGTGGAAGTTGAAAGAGAAAGAAGTCAAGCTTCTCATCCATCGCCTCAAAGAGTTCTTTGAACCGCGACCAATACTCGGCCGCTCTCTCACCGAATCGTGACGCATGGGTCACCATACGATTGACTTTGATCGCCCAGCGGAAACTATGAGGGCTCTTACGATTCCATGATGAGATCATGTTCGGAAATGGAAATCGGTAGAAGCTAGCGTTGAGTTCAGCGGAATTCAGATTGGAATTCTTCATATACCAATCGAACCCATCCGGGTTCCAATCGTAACTCCAACCTGAAGTTCCAACATACAATTGCATAGCGTTCAATTCAGAAAATATGTGAGCAGCAGGTTAAGAACATTCAGTAAAAAAGCATTTATGGATTGAGAAAAGGGAACCTAGTTAATATTGGAAGTGAAATCTTGGCTACACCTATCTGCCCCTCTGGAAGACAAGGCGTCGACTGGGCTAATCTCCGTAAATGGAGAGTCGAAAGACTAAGACATGAAATGAAAGAATACGATTTGGACACACTCGTTATGGTCCGTAACGAGAATGTAAGGTACACGACCGACTGCAGATACCTAGCCAGCATGTTCTTCGCGACAAGATTCGCAACAGTACTTACTAGAAAAGATCAGCCGATTCTAATGGTCGGGCACGCTGACTTAGCGAACGCTAAGAGAAACATGCCTTGGATCAAAGATGTTAGAGCTGTACCCTTCGCTGGAACAGAATGGGCGAAAGCCATCGAACAAGTTCTAAACGACTACAAGGCCACCGACGGGAAGATAGGGCTAGATACACCTCACTCAGTTCACGGATATGAGCAGTTGAAGAAGGACTGCTCTAAAGCAAAATTCGTCGATGCAACCGAACCAATACTCTCAGCGAAAGCCGTCAAAAGTGAAGATGAAGTGAAAATCATGAGAGAGGCAGCTGCTATTGCGGATACAGGGATCCAAGCTGCCCTTGATGCAGCCAAGTCTGGAGTAAGAGAATTCCAGGCTGGCGCTGCTGGTGTACATGCGATGATGATGAACGGCGCTGAATGGTACACATTCGCGCCTTTATGCGTTTCCGGCGAGAATACAGCTCCACTTCAAAGATATTCCTCGGAACGCATGATTCGACAGGGGGACCTTTTTCTAGTCGATCTAGGATGCATCTACTACGGATACTGCGCAGAATACACAAGGACGAAAATCATCGGAAAACCGAATGAAAAGCATAGGGAGATCTATAGAACGGTCTACGAATCCCACATGAAAGCCATAGAAGTCATCAAACCCGGCGTAAATCCAAACGATGTCGACAAGAAGGCTCGAAGGATAATCCAGGAAGCTGGCTACGGCAAATATCAACATGAGCATGAGACAGGACATGGAATAGGAACAAGTCTCTATGAACTGCCGACGATTGGAACTCATCCAGCAGCTGTGATTCTTAAGGAGAAGCTTTTCGAGAAGAACATGGTTGTCTGCGTTGAACCAGGAATATTCCATCCAGAATTCGGCGGGGTCCGCCTAGAAGACATTATACTAGTCACGGATACAGGACCTGAATTCCTTTCAAAAGTCGAGTATGACGACAGGCTACTAACCTGAGTGGCAACGCCTTTCTCTCTATTTTTTTGAATATAATGTGAAACTAGGACTGTACCTTCAAAGAGAATTATGAAAGGAACAAGGAGGATCAGGTCAGTTATCGGTGTTGGGTCAGCGGTCAGGACAATTGCTAGAATTATGAAACCTGCGTAAACGGCCTTTCTGTTTGAGGAAAGATAATCGGGATTCACTATGCCGAACTGAACTAACAAAATGAAGAATACCGGGAAAGTGAAGAACAGTCCGACGACGCCTATTAGTACTATGACCTGAGTGAAAAAGTCTGAGATCGGTATGAGCATAGCCGCGCCTGAGCTGTAGACGAACCAGAGCATTACTCTGAGAGTTATCGGAACTATGATCTTATACGAGAAGAACGCTCCAGCGGCGAAGAGGCCTACGAATGACACTATGAATCTTCCCATGTATCTTCGTTCAGTCTCCAGCAAAGCTGGATTGACGAACTTGTACAACTCGTAAGCTATTATCGGCATAGAAACTATCAATCCCATAAGAGCCGACATCATCAAATAAATCCCAGCCGTATCCATCATATTTCCAGCAATAAGCACTACATCTTTCGGAAGCAAATCCCTCTCTACCTGTCGCAACACCACTGAAATAATGGGAGTGTACGTAATGGCTAGGGGATCAAGAAAAGTCGTGGGATTCACCGGAAAGAAGCCGACGATCGCTCCTGCGATAAACACGGTTACCAGAATTATCCGCAGTCGAGTCAGGAGCTCTTCTGTATGCTCCCAGAAAGTCATCTCTCGGGTTTTCGACTTACTTTCAGAGTTCATATCACTCTCATCGCTATCTCTTACTCAAGAGCAGGTACGAGTTAACCCCCTGTGTGTTTGTCGCTTCTACGCGCACTATTTCTGAGCTTTTCTACATTTCGGGCAGAAAAGTTCATTCTCCTGAATCTCAGCTCCGCAGAACTTGCAGTTGAACTGCCGAATTAAAAGTTGCGTTGGCCTGGCTGATGGTTGCGGCGGTGCTTGAACATACCGTGTCTCCGTTCGTTGAGGAGAAGCAACTCCACCAATCGCGATGATCAATCCGAGAATTGCTATAATACCACCGCCAAACTGTAGAAAAACAGCGAACAAATCTACTGGCTGCCCGGGAAAAAGGGCGGCGAAAGTACCATTCGCTATCTCACTCAGATAGCTTCTAGGCAGTTGAATCATAGAGATGCCGAACTGATAGATGATGAAGCCCATTATGAGTAGAACTGACCCTATTGCAACCTTCGCTCTCGTACGCTACTCCTCCGAGTTACCTGCAGATCCTACGTCTCAGTTTTCTTCTTGGTAGCTTCTACTATCTCATTCGAGATCTGCTCTGGCGTCTTCCCTTCAGTCGATATGCCAAGCTTCTTAGCGGTCTCAACTAGGAGTTGTTCATCACTTTTGGCGGTGGCAGAGGTCGATTCAGTTCTCACAGGAGTTGCTGTTATCTTCTGTATTTCAGCTAAAGGCGCTTCTGTTGCCGATCTATACTGTCTTATTGCATCGCCTATCGATTTAGCTAGTTCAGGCAGTTTCTTCGGTCCGAATAGAATCAGAACGACCACGAGTATGAGAGCTATCTCCCAAGGTCCGATAAACGGCATAGCCTCTAACCTCCGATAGATGATAGAGTTTTCGGCATTGATAAATACTACTGAACTAGATAGTACTACTCAAGAGAGGAGCAAGTTGACAAGACGCGGGCCATTCCCGAAGGCCGAGGAACAACACTACCAAGTGCTCAGCCATCTTCCTGACGATAAAGGCATAGGCTTCAATGAACTATGGCGGAAGCTCAAGTCAGAGAATATTGGAGTAAGCTTCTCAACACTCGCTAGGACTTTAAAGTCTCTCCGCTCTGAGAAATGTTTAGAGATGGAGGTAAGCAGACACAGATACAAAATCCCAAATCATTTCTATAAGAAGACCAGTGTAGGCGTCGAGTATGAGGAACTTCTTAAAGATAAACTAGGACTATTGAAGACTTCCACGAAACGCATAATCAAAGCTCATAGAGGCAAAATTAGATACGACGAGATAATCTTCGGAGAGATCCCGTACACGTGTGAAGTTGAGCTTTCCAGCGAGAACCTTACAGTGGAGAAAGAGAAACAAATATCCGTATTCGTCGGATCTGTCGGTGAAACGGTGGTCTCAAGCATAGCAGAGATACTGGGCAGAGCATACTCAGGCTTCATCTCCATCTTAGGTGAGGGGCGTACGAAAGAAGCTGTCGATTACCTCAAGAAAATGCTTTCATTCAACCTTCGACTGACTGTAGCATTCGATGGACAC
>Ga0209725_1001807_pt1 | contig 11837 bp, 9 predicted proteins | sample I18A1metaG_FD_184145 | JGI IMG/M metagenome (GOLD analysis project Ga0209725, IMG submission 184145) | Lake sediment bacterial and archeal communities from Gulf of Boni, Indonesia to study Microbial Dark Matter (Phase II) - ​I18A1 metaG... | ecosystem: Environmental > Aquatic > Freshwater > Lake... | reverse complement strand
ACTAGTAAACGGGCTCTATCGCGATCGGTGAAATCAGACACAGATTGTAGAAAGTGTCTAAGATCATCCAAGCAGCAGCCAGCACAACGTATGAGCCACCTGACCGAATCTCAGCTTTCATAACTTTCAGACCATGACGAACAATCACTGCAGCCAGAATGCCTGTGACAGCCTGCGACAGACCTCCCGGATAGAACTGAACCATCTTCTCGTAACCCAAGGCTAATGTTACATATTTCAGGATAATACATGAGGCAGGCAACGCGGACGGTGAGTAGAGAAGCGCACAGAATCTCTCCGTTCGACCTCGCAGGGCCCAGAGTATTATCGAAAAGAGAAGCAAAACAGAAAGGAAAAGCACGTTGCTTGCTGCAAAGATAGGCACAAGCGCCAAGGATAGGCCAAGATTCTGAAGGATCCTGTCCGACTGATCCGATATTCCCCTAAGAAGTAAGAAAGAATTGTCTGAAACGCTGTCTACATGAATCCACCGGTACCGCTGTCTATCCTCTTCCAAGTAGATGATATGCACAATATTCGACGAATCTATGGATATTGCGGGAGAAGACGAGCTATAAGGATTCCTCACGACAGGCCTATCAAGAACCAACAGTCGACCAGATGAATCAACTTTAGAGAAGAAGATGCGCCAACGAAGGTTCAGGTATAGTGGGGCAAATCGCCAACCTCCGTAGACTGTCCGAAACGCCCAATTGCTGCGAAGCTCTTCAAGCGCTGTATCTGACCTAACATCCCCGTAGGCGACACAGATATTGTCGTCGTTGTCAAGCATTGCCGAGGGCAATCCTGTCTCAGAGAAGACCCGGCTGCTTGCAAGTCTTACTCGATCGAAAAGAACTGTGCCTTGGGGGCCAATCTTCTTTGCATAGATCTCAAAAAGTCGGCCTCGCAAACGATCTACAAGAACGAAAGCCATGTTTCCTTGTTTGTCGACTAAGGCTGCTGGCGCATGGTCGACATTCACTATCTTCGGGATCCGGCCCACTGCTGTTTCGTTGCTAAGAGTTCTCCATTCACTATCTAATCTCCGGTAGAGTACTTCATGAAAGTCTCTGATCTCCGTATTCTTATTGTCAATCCATGTGAGGTGGAGCACGTTCTTTCTGTCAATGGAGAGGGAGGGTCTAATTGAGTAGTATCCATCGCACGGGGTGAGCATCCTCTCCGGGAGAACGATGATTCCGTGCTTGTTGATCTTGGAATAGAATACCTCGTAGTCTAACGGTGTGATCGCCACTCCTCCCTTCTTGCTATGCCACACGACGTGAACGTTTCCATCGAAGTCTACTGCAATGCAGGGCTCACCACAGTCAGTGGAATTGAAGCTCAGCCTTATCTCAAAAACACGCGAAGGAAGAGTCTTGGCAATCTTTGCGTAGTAAATCTCTGTGCCATTCTCTCGGCCGTCCAGCCAGGCAATGTGTGCGTTCCCTTCCCGATCAACAGCCAAACTTGGAGCTACTGGCGAGACGGAGTATTCGCATATCAGCACTGGGTTTGCAACGCTACCTGCTGCTACATCTACACTTGCGTAGTAGAACCTAACCTGTTTCTGTTGGAAGTCAGCATATGCGATATGGACCAAGCCGGAGAGATCGACTACAATGTTTGGAGACCAGAAGAACTCGTTGATCGCGATGATCCTTCTTCCCGGAGACCATTCCCTCGGTGTTACAACTGATTGAACATAGGCTACAGTAGTAATAGTAACCAGAAGCCCGCTAGCAACGACCTCTCCTATGACTAGAAGCAATACCATAATCGGAGACGCTTTTCTTCTTCGTGACTCCGTTTTGTTGACTCTCCGCGACAGATGCTGTGATATGGCTTTTCTACCTAGCCAATGGCAGGTATCTTGCATAGCTGGGACCGACATTTGTATCTATTCTTCTTGTCAAAAAGTATGTGCTGACCGAAGCATACGCTGCATTCTCACCTCCTTCGACCCGAAAAGTGATGCGTATGTTTTCCTCAACTTGGCATAGGAACCACACTGACAAAAAGGCCTGCCAGTGGCATCATTTGAGGCTCTAAGTCAAAAGTTCGGTCCGGGGATCTAGCTTCCTCATGCTATCGTTTCTACTCTCTCGGAGAACTCCTCAAAAGCTTTAAAGCTAAACAGGCGCACCAAATACTTGGGGTTATCAAACCTTGAAGAGGAAAATTCTTTGCGCAGTGCTTTTGCTGATCATAACAGCGCTACTCTTCTACAGCAGTTCTGTCACGCAGACTATGGCACAAGCAAAACCCACGCCACCTTGGGATTGGAAATGGGAACCATACGGCCCTCGTTCGGACACGATCATCTACAAGATAATTCTCGCATATGAATCGCGGCTTGTGGCGTTCGAGGCAGACGAGATAGATTGGGTAGGAGTCAGATCTGAGCATGTCGATAGAATAAAGAAGAACAGGCCGGACGCCTTCTTCCTTGAGTCGATGGGACGCGTCATAGATGCTCTGCAGTTCAACACTCGACCGAAGAAGGAACCAAGTGGGGCGGATAACTATCCGATGAATGTCTTCGAGTTCAGGAAGGCGTTGGCACATATGATAGACAGAGACTACATAGTGTTTGAAGCATACAAGGGATACGGAGTCGCAACATTCACGCCGATGCCAGGACTGTATGGCGATTGGATCAGCCCTAAGGCAAAAACCTACGAATACAACATGGACAAGGCAAAGAAGCTGCTTGACGACGCAGGCTTCAAGTTGGGCAAAGATAGCTTGAGAGTTGATCCGCGCACTGGAAACACTCTGAGAGAGTTGGAGGTACTTGTTCTGCCAGAAACAACCAATCCGGCGAGATTCATGATGACAAAGCACATAGTCTCACAAGCTGAGAAGCTCGGGATTCGAATCAGGATCAGAACAGTTGACGGACCAACATTGGACAAACTGGTCACAGAAACCCACGAACACGACATGTACATGTGGGGCTGGAGCCTTGGCATGTATCCCACCTTCCTGTACTCATTCTTCAGATCAGAGGAAGACACGCTGGGAGGATGGAACGAGTGTGGAGTGAGAGACGCAGAGCTTGACGACGTGCTGAACAAGTTCAATTTCGCTCCAACCGTTGACGAAGCAAAACCTCATTGCCACCGAGCTCTTGAGATTCTCCAAGAGAGAATACTTCCATGGGTGGGCACAAGCGTTCCTATAACCATTACAGCTGTCAGCGGCAAGATCAAGGGCATGGTGCTACAAAAAGTCCCTGGAGCTGACACTCCCCTTGGACGAAACGCGTTGGACTATATCAACGTGCACTTCGTCACGGCACCCTTCGGCTACACAATCAGGGACGTGGTCGGTGCAGTTGTAGGAACCTTAAACCCAATGACATACCTTTGGACCCACGAAGGCGCAATCATTACCGACATCTATGAAACGAATACGATAAGCGCCCCAGAAGACGTATACAAGAGACTTCCAAGACTCACCGAAAAGGTAGCAATCGAAACGTTCGACATCAAGCCGAACGTGAAAGGCACAAAAGTAACAATGACTCTAAGGAAGGGTTTGACTTGGCATGACGGAGAACCTATAACAGCAAAGGACTACAACTTTACGATCTGGTACGCCGGCAAGGACTGGAAGACACGCAGATACTATGGCGATTTCGAGAAGAAGACCTACAAGACTGAGATACCTGACCCTCAGACGATCATAGCATATTTGGAGGGCACTAGTTTCACATACCAAAGGGACGCTGAAGGCTATCGCCCGCTGCCTGCGCACATCTATTCGAAGCTCAGCGATCCTAAGAAGGACGACCCAGCGAAGCTTTCTCACCCAACTATCAAGGGCCTTACTATGTTAGTCGGTCAGAGCGCATGGGTGTTGAAGGAGCTGGTTCCAGGATCCCATCTGGTAAGCATGTGGAATCCTATGTACTACATGAGGCATCCTGAGAAGGGGCTCACAGTCTCATTCACGAAGCTTCCAACCAGCGCGTTCGCTGACGACGCACCAATCGAAGTCGAGCTGAAGATCACAGACTACGGGAATAGACCTGTTACCAACGCCACAGTCTCTGTAACTGCCGATGGAAAGGCATATGCAGCTAAGCATGTCAAGGACGGCTTCTACAGGTTCACCTTAGCAGAGCTACCCATGTCAGGCACCTTGTCAGTCAATGTGAAAGCACAACAAGATCTACCATTGGGCTTCGTATCAAAAGTGGCATCAGCAACTATAACAGTGTACATTGCCAAGTCACTGATCGCAGCAATTGTCATCATATTGGTTGCTCTGGTGGGGGCGGCACTCTGGTTCAGAAAAAAGCGCGGGGAAACAGTGAAAGCATCCTAGTAAGCCTGAGACCAATAACCTCCCCTATCTTTTTTGTGGCGAAAATGATTGCCTGATCTGGGCAAATACCTTGCCAAGAGAGGGCTGGACAGAGTAATACTAGTAGTAACTGTAGTGACAATGCAATTCGTACTGCTGAGGGTTGTGCCGACCTACGTCATGGGTATTGACCCATCCCGATTTCTAATAGACCTAGACGCCCCGCCGGATCAGAAGATCCTGATCAGAAAACAGTTTGGACTCGACGAACCTGTCTTCCCACACCAGTACGTCAGGTATGTTCTAAACTTATTCAGAGGCGAGTTCGGCTTCTCATTTCTCACTAGGCAGCCTGTCGTCAATGAAATAATGGAGAGACTGCCAAATACGGTCATTCTCTCTGGTTCCGCTATCCTATTGGACTTCATCATTGGCCTTTCAATCGGTTTGTATATCGCGACTAGACGAGGGAAGAGAATTGACTCCCTGATCATCCAGTCCAGCATCTTCTCATATATAATGCCGATATGGCTTATGGGCCTCGTCCTGCTGATGTTTTTGGCATGGTTTCCAAGGGTTGCGTGGGGCATAAAGCTATTCCCGATCTCCGGCACAACAAGTCCTTTTCTTCCGCCTGATCCCTTCGTGCGAGTTCTGGACTATCTCTGGCACCTTGCATTACCGTTGATGGCGTCTGTGATAACTGGTTTCGGAGCTAGAACATACTACTTCAGAAACCTCGCCATCACTGAGATGGAGCAGGACTATGTTCTTACTGCAAAGGCGAAAGGCCTGCCAGAGAAACGGATCATGACGGGGCACGTACTTAGGAATGTAACTCCTCCCGTCATTACGTCTGTCGCTCTGTCTGTACCTGGAGTCATCAGCGGCTGGATAATCACAGAAACCGTTTTCTCTTGGTATGGTCTGGGACTATACGTATTCCAAGCCATCTCTTCCTACAACTACCCAGCGGTACAAGCCGTTCTCTTCATGCAGGCTGTGATAACAGCAGCATCTCTGTTCATTGCCGATATTGCAATATCCCATCTGGATCCGAGAGTTCGGTTAAGATGACATCACGAGATCGCAGGCGCCTCATACTAGCCAGATTTGGGCTTCATCGACGTCAGACCGTCCAGTTGTTGATGCGAAGAAAGATGTGGATATTCGGGATCATGGTGCTCGTCGCAAACGTTCTAGTTGCGGCGTTCGCACCCGTAATAGCGACACATGACCCGATCTATGAAACACACGTGGCAGACGATCTAGCGATGCCAATATGGGTAACAGCACTTCCGGGACTCCAGGATCTTCCAAGGAATCTGTTCATACGAATTGAATCCAACGATTGGAGCCGCAGGGTCCACGGTACACACGCAAGCCTTCTGAGACTAGATGGCGGAGGCCTTGATCTTACGGTGCACTATCAGAGAAGTGGAGTGGAGAGTAATGGGGAAACCGAATTGACACTGAGATATGAGTTCAGATACGGTTACGCCCCACCAAAGACGTTCGTAGCTCTCCTTCCGATCGGAATAACGGTCACCAAACTTGTGGGAGTGACCTACAGATTCTCGGTATCAATCACTAGGAATTCCGACGCCAAAACGTTCATCGTTTATGACTCGTATCCTCCTTGGAGGAGTTCAGACTTTTCACGCCTTGGAGACAACAGAATCACGATTCATTCAAGAGATCCGACGCTCGCACGAAGGTTGGGAGTCAGCATACTTGAGCGCAATCCGGCTGAGATGATTTTCTCATCCAAGACAGATTACACTATTGGCTTGACCGTATCGATCCTCGACGAGGGAATCACTGGTGACTCTGGTCAAGTAGAAATCACAATGAGCCCCGTGTCTTTCAAGATCCCAGGGAAAGTATATGGCATTCTAGGCACGAATCACGAGGGAGCAGACATCTTCTCTCAACTCGTATATGGAACTCGAGTCTCACTTATCGTCGGCATCTTGTCGGCGTCGATAGCAGTTGTACTCGGGGTCATAGTGGGAGTGATAGCCGGTTACAAGGGAGGACCAGTCGACCAAGCCTTCATGTTCCTAGCGGATACACTTATCCAGACACCTACGCTCCCAATCATAATACTAGTTATGTTGGTGTTCGGCCGAGGCATATACATGATTATCTCAATTCTTGCTCTACTGTCATGGATGGGGTTGGCGAGGCAACTTCGAGCGTGGGTCCTCTCCCTCAAGGAACGGCCTTTCGTTGAGGCGGTTAGAGCTGCAGGAGGCGGAGACCTCTACATAATGTTCAAGGTCATAGCTCCTCAAACGGTTCCTCTATTGACGTACTCATTTGTCCTCTCGATACCTGGGGCCATAATGACCGAAGCTGGCCTGAGTGTGCTTGGATTCGGGGATCCGCTCTTTCCGTCTTGGGGAAAAGTGCTGAACGAGGCCTACAACTTCGGTGGCTTCGCCTCGATGGCTTGGTGGTGGATTGCTCCGCCCATGGCGGCATTACTACTGCTCGCACTAAGTATCGTCTTTATAGGTAGAACCCTCGAAGAGGTTTTGAACCCGAGGCTAAGAAGGAGATAGCGGTATGCCACCCCTGCTGGAAGTCAGAGAACTCACAATGCACTTCAGCACCTTGGAAGGCGACGTGAACGCCGTTGACAAAGTATCCTTTGAACTGAACAAAGGTGAATCGATAGGCTTCGCAGGAGAGTCAGGATGCGGAAAGACAAGCTTGGGATTGACGATCTTGAAGCTCCTACCGTCCAACGCAAAGATCTTGGATGGGAGCGTGATCTTCGACGGCGTGGACATCCTCAAGAAAAGCGAGGAAGAGGTACGCCAGCAAGTTCGATGGAAAAGGATGGCGATGGTCTTCCAGGGCTCGATGAACGCCTTCTGTCCAGTCCACAGGATCGGGGACCAGATAGCCGAAGCCATCATGCTTCACCAGAACGTTAGCCGTACACAAGCCAACAAGAGGGTGCAGGAAGTCCTTACGCTTGTAGGGATCGATCCGTCACGAGCCAACAACTATCCCCACGAGTTCAGTGGGGGAATGAGGCAGCGAGCCATGATCGCGATGGCCCTAGTGTGCAACCCAGACTTTGTGATAGCTGATGAACCAACAACAGCTCTTGATGTAATTGTTCAGGCTCAGATCTTGAAGCTACTGGTCGACCTACGGGAGAAACTTCACCTCTCCTTCATGCTGATATCCCATGACATATCAACCATTGCCGACATATGCGAAAAGACTGCGGTAATGTATGCCGGAAAGATCGTTGAACTGGCTGACACACTTACCATCTTCAAGGATCCAAGGCACCCATACGCCAAAGGATTGATCTCTGCCTTCCCGAGCATAAGAGGTGCAAAGAAGCGATTATCGTCCATTCCTGGATTTCCACCGGACCTTCTCAACCCACCCAAGGGCTGCCGCTTCCATCCAAGATGTCCAATAGCAATGGACGTGTGCCAACGTCAAGAACCTGAGATACGAAACCTCGGACGGAATCACTTGGTTGCCTGTCATGCAGTTTCATGAGAGGCATCACATATGAAGGAACTAGTCAAGGTCCAAGACCTAACGAAATGGTTTCCGATTCGAGGAGGCTTCCTCTCCTCCCTGTTCGGCGGAAGAGAACAGTTCCTGAAAGCGGTAGATGGCGTTAGTTTCGACATTGCAGACGGAGAAATCTTTGGACTTGTCGGAGAAAGTGGATGCGGCAAGACGACAACAGGACGGCTTCTGCTGAGGCTCATCGAACCCACCTCAGGAAAAGTGGTGTTTGATGACAAAGATCTCTTTGAACTTGACAAGAATACTATGAAGTCCCTTCGGAGAAGAATGCAGATCATATTCCAAGACCCATACGAATCCCTCAACCCGAGGAAGATGGTCTTTGACGCAGTCGCAGAGCCGATAGAACTCAACAAAGCTGCGAGCGATGAAGCAGAGAAGGAGAAGATGGTTCTTGATGCTCTTGAGTCGGTGCATCTCACCCCTCTCCCAGAAATAATGTATCGTTTCCCACATGAGCTAAGCGGGGGTCAAAGGCAGAGAGTAGGCGTGGCCAGGGCAGTGGTGCTGCGCCCGAAGTTCATAGTCGCAGATGAACCGGTCTCCATGTTAGATGTTTCGATACGAACTGAGATGCTGAACCTGATGCTTGAACTGAGAGACAAGTTGGGTTTAACGTACGTCTTCATAACACATGACCTTGCCGTTTCGAAGTATATGTGCGACAGGATTGCCGTTATGTACGTTGGAAAGATAGTCGAGATGGGTGCTACAGAACCACTAATAGATGACCCCATTCATCCATATACAAAGGCGCTGCTGAAGGCGGTCGCCGTTCCGGATCCAGAGATCAAGGTCGGAGAGATACCGATAAAGGGAGAAGTCACAAGCCCCGTTGACCTTCCCGCAGGCTGCAGGTTCCAGAAACGATGTCTCTACGCAAAAGAAACATGCACGAAAGATGAGCCTACGCTCAGGCCTATCGGCGAGAGATACGTGGCGTGTCATTTTGCTTAGACGCGTCGCAAATTAGTAGACTGGTTCCAGAGCTAGGGGAGCAATGAGGCACAGAGTGTAGAAGAGATTTAGCACTTCACATGCGAAAGCAACGAATATCTGTCTACTTCTGGTTGCCATTCGAATCCTTCCAACTATCGCAACACTGATCGTCATCATAACCGCAGGGAAACCTGTCAAGAGCTGTGAGATTCCATGCGGATAAGTCATTGAGATCGGAATAAGATTGACAATCGCAGCCTTTACAAGAACCAGAGCAAGAAGCTGAAGGACGACCATTTTCGTCTCGGTTTGTATCTTAGATCCGAAACCCCGCCTTATGCAGAATATAACTAGACCCGCCACTATCAAGAATAGCGTTAGAAAGAGAGACTCCTGCATCATGAAAAATACGAATACGGCAAGGGCGACCTGCCAATCATACAGAATTCTTTGGTAATACTCTGCAACGATTGAACCGGCGAGCACGTTTACGGGGTTGGCATTGTTGGCGTAGGTGATAGTGCTTTGCTTGTCTCTCGTCTGAAGCCATACCAGATGCATAGTTCCATGTGAGTCAGTGCAGATCGAAGGCATCATCGAGTTTTGGAGCTCTGAGGTTATGCAGTCTTCATTTAGAACTTGTCCGGCGTCTAACCTAACTCCGTAAAGCTGTCTTCTGAATTCAAGGTAAAGAGGCGTGAACTTCCAATCGCCAAACAGGACATGAAAACACTCGTCTCTGTACAGTTTCTGAGGCCCCCAGTCAGATCTCAAATCTGATGAGATGACGTAGACTCTGCCCCTACGATCTATCGTGGCTCTTGGCGGATCTGCATATCCGCCAAGGTCTTTCGAGGAGGATGTGACTGTCAAATCTGGCCCAAGAGAAGTGCCGTTATAGTCAAGCCGCTTCAGGTAGATCCCAAATTTCAGGCGAGGTCTTTCATCCAGAAAAGTAAGCACCAAATTGCCATGAGAATCAATTATCGGACTAGGCGCTCTGGGGGGAGTTATCCTCTTGGAGATAGAGGTAATCTTCTTTTCCTCGGTCAGAACGTTTCCGTCCAAATCCAGCCTCTTGTAGAACACATCATGGAACGGCAAATGCTCTGTATCTCTGTTATCGATCCAGAGCACGTGGGTTCGGTCCTCATGATCGACTGTGATGGAGGGACCCAAAGAATACCTCGTGTCTGCCGGTGTTAACCTTCTCTCCGGAACAAGAACATTTCCATTGTTGTTAAGCTTTAGATAGTAGACCTCATAGTTGACAGGAAATATCCTAATCTCCTCTCTCAGATCCTGCCAGACGACATGTACGTTATCCTTTGAGTCAACAGCAATAGCTGGTGCCGAGCTCTGCCTAGGATCAAAGGTCAATCTTTTGTCGAAAATGGTCTTCGTGCCCAAGCTATCGACCTTGACATAATATATCTCGTCGTTTCCATTCCTGTTGTCCACCCACACAATGTGAGCCTGTCCGGCTGAATCTATCGCTATGGACGGCGAAGTAGATGTGGCCCAACCGTCCGACACCTGTAAGGCTGGAATCAGGATCTTTCCGGTTGTATCTATCTTCATATAGAGTATGGTTTCACGGTCAGCTCTCTTGTCGGTAAACACCACATGAATCCTGTTGGATCGGTCAATGGTCGCCGACAAAAATGCTACACTAGGGAAAACATCGGTGATCCCAATTCTTTTTGGCCAGTCTCTTGGAGACACGACAAATCTGACGAACATAGTGGAAAAACTCGTAAAGACCAGTCCGAATAGAACGCTCACAAGTAGAAGAAGGAACGTACATGCAGGAAGCTTGCCGAGACGCAACAGAGGCATAGCGTTCACACACTGTTCTTCGTGTGCGCGCTTAGTTGGAGCATTCCGTTCTTTTGTGACCAATTCTGCTGTGTAACGACTCGTCTAACATATACAGCAGGTGAGCTTACGAAGACGAGTTCGAGTGGAAGACCGGGGACCAGAAGAAGGGGATTTCGTTTGAAAAAGTTGTGCCGCATGGCATCCACAAGATTCTTTCTGATCGATCACAGTGCTACGCCATCTAGGCTATTAATAGCTGTGGCCGTTCAAAGGACCTTTCTCGCTATTCTTTGACCACCTTCACATGGATGGAGCCGTCTTTGCCTATGGTGACCTCTGCATCGTCACCGTACTGGTACTTTCGCTCCATCTTCTCCCATTCTTGGACCGTCAGAAAGAGGACGAGCCTGTTCGTGTAGGATTTGCCGTGAGCCATCATCCGAGGTATCTGAGAGACAATCGGTATTACCGCTGACAGTTCCTCAGGCGCTTCCTTTGGCATCTGGATAACGCTTGGGGGACGTGGAGCTTCCACGGAGAATTCAACGCACACATATTCGTTTCCAAAAGGATCGTAATGCGGATGAACTGCGGTTACCCTGCAGGGGAATGCCACTTCGCTCATGCCCGATCAACTCCTTCTCGATAGCGGATCGAGCATATATACACATGTGGACAGGGACCGGCATGACCGGTCAAGATTCAACCAGCGCGCCGGGAACCGCCCGGTCCTTTGTTCTGTCACGGGTATGGAGAAGTGGAGAATGACTCATCATTGTCCATTCTCCTAGAGGATCTCTCCACACGCCGATCCTTATGAAACCTGCGCCTGAATAGAGACGAATCGCGGCCGAGTTCCATGGTCTCACATCCAGAATTACCTCTCTTCCCGGATACCTGGCCAATGCTTCACGCATCAAGGCTCGTCCAATACCTTTTCTTTGAAAATGGCTCTTCACAGCAATACATGCGATCCCGACTTGGCTTGATCTCCAATCAATATTCTTCGCCCTGTGAAAAAGAAATGCGAGGAAGGATCGTTTCACAACGGTCAGTAGCACAGGCACCGCAGACACTAGCCGGAGGAAACTGGCACGCATGATCGGTATGGCTCCGTCTATCACGATCACGAAACCTACCACTTTGTCATCTACTTCAGCCACAATCGTGTCCTTTGCCAAGTGATCAAAGAG
>Ga0209725_1001806_pt1 | contig 11838 bp, 10 predicted proteins | sample I18A1metaG_FD_184145 | JGI IMG/M metagenome (GOLD analysis project Ga0209725, IMG submission 184145) | Lake sediment bacterial and archeal communities from Gulf of Boni, Indonesia to study Microbial Dark Matter (Phase II) - ​I18A1 metaG... | ecosystem: Environmental > Aquatic > Freshwater > Lake... | reverse complement strand
CCCACCGTGGACGTTGCGACAATCCATCCGCCAATATTCTCCCAGTTGAGGCGCCGGGCGGATTTCATCCGAGCAATACGCTCCGAATTGTCCATGGGCGTGCGGATGATGTCAAGCGCCTTCGTACCGTTGACACCGCCGTCCAGAAGCCTGCAAGCCAGTCTCAGGGATCTCGTGGTGGCGATCGCGAAGTGGCCTGTTTCATATGCAAGTCCAAGGAAAGCGGCAAGAGCTTCCCTTTTAGTCGCCCGGACTTTCATGGCTCTGTAGAGTCCGTACACAACTTCGCACGCGGAAGTAGCCTTCTCATCGCATATAAGGACCGTTGCGAAGTCACGCGTGTCAGGATGAACAGCGTGGTGATCGATCACAACTAGAGGCTTCCCAGAGCTCTCAACGGGCTGTTTGAGGCTGCCCAATTGTTGCAGCGTGTTTGTGTCGACCGTGAAGATCGCGTCAAAGTCGGTCGGCTCCGCGGTCTCCTGCACCTGGAAGTGCAGATGCCCTAGAACGCGAGTGGAAACCTTGCTGACACCGTCTGGAGAAACTACGGCTGCCCGAACTCGTCTGTTTAGACGTTTGAGAAGTCTTGCCAGCAGGTACGCAGAGCAGACGGCGTCGGGATCCGCATTCTGATGGCCAAGTATCAGAATCCTCCGTGAGGCTCGCGCGATCCCGGCTACTTGCTTGAAGCCTCGCACAGGTTCAGCTCCCGAACTTTCGCCTCTGCGGCCGCAAACGCTACATCCGTGGCCTTGTCTACGGTCACGTGGAGGTTAGGGTCCTCCAGCTCGGTTTCGATGGCAATCTCGATGTTCAGCGAGAGAGGCTTGTCACCGATGGCCTCAACGGCGAGATTCAAGTCTTCTAGTTTCTTCAAAGAAATCTTTGACAGTATGAACTTCCGGGCAGCTTCCTCAGCCGCCGTGCAGACTGCTTCTATCTCCTCGTCGGTCGGGGGTCGGCGAGGTTCAGCTCCCGAACTTTCGCCTCTGCGGCCGCAAACGCTACATCCGTGGCCTTGTCTACGGTCACGTCGAGGTTAGGGTCCTCCAGCTCGGTTTCGATGGCAATCTCGATGTTCAGCGAGAGAGGCTTGTCACCGATGGCCTCAACGGCGAGATTCAAGTCTTCTAATTTCTTCAAAGAAATCTTTGACAGTATGAACTTTCGGGCAGCTTCCTCAGCCGCCGTGCAGACTGCTTCTATCTCCTCGTCGGTCGGGGGTCGGCGAAGCTCAAGATCCACGAATGATCCCGCTCGTGCGTGATGCGAAGTAATCCTTGACAGAGCTACTCTGGTGCTTTCGGCGACCGCAACCGTTCTTGGAGCTTCTGCTGAATGTCCTTGATCCTCTCACGTGTTCGTTCTTCCTGCCTTCCAAGGACCGTGACCCGTGTGTTAAGCAGCTCCTTCTTTTCTTTCAGCTCCGCAAGCAATCCTTCTTTATTCGCCTTGACTAGAATGCTCCCAACGCTCTTGTAGACCGGGCTTTCGCCAGTCACTTTCTCAAGCTCAGCAAGCGCCCTATCCGTTTCAGTCATCTCGATCTCAAGTTGCTGCTTCTGGGCTACAACAGCCTGAAGCGTCTGCTGCAGTTGCTGAAGCCTAACCAACTCTTCTTGAACTTGAGGTGGCAGCTCGACTCCTTCGGCCAAAAGAACTCACCATTTGAGGCAGTGACGAGTTTTGCTGGTAGGTCTACAGGGCGCATACATAAGGGTTTCAAGAATTCGCGACAGTTTGTCGGCACTGTTGGGAAAGCTATTAGAGGAAGATACTGCGCGGGTACGGAACTCACAAGTGATCGCTTATGTCGGAGCTTTCCACTTCAGAGACCGACCAGATTGCACACTTCTTTGTAGTGGAATCGTTGCGTGTAGGAAAACGAAGTGACGGTTCCGGTGAATCGGTGGTGATCAGGTACAACAAGACTGACCAGTCATGCGTCGACTTTGCTATGAAGGTGGAGGAGGAATGCTGGAAACTCGGGGCTCACACGCTCCTGCGCCCCGTCAGTTATGGCCGCGAAAGAGTCAAGCTCTCAAAGAAACCCAATGGTTCTCTGAGCGAGATTGAGCCGCTACTCCTTCGAATCGCCGAAACTGAGGACGTCGACATATACATTGGTGAGTACGATGATCCCAACTTCACTGCAGGTCTCGCCGACAAGTGGAAGCTCGGTGCCCCTGCTAGGCAGAAGTACATGGAGGTCAGGGACGAGAGGAAGGTCAGATGGGGATACTTGGGTTGGCCGATTCCGTCTGCAGCAGCAGGATACGGAATGGATCCACGGGAGTTCCGACGTATCTTCTTTGACAGCATCCGGCAGTCATTCTCCCAAGACTTGATGAAGCTAATCAAGTACTATGGAAGCGCGCTGGAAGGCAAGGAGAAAGTTAGGATCCTTGCGAAGGACGGAACTGATCTTAGCTTCATGATCAAAGATCGGCCCGTGCTCTTGGACGATCCCACAATCTCACCAGAAGACATAGCTCGCGGCGATCTCGGATTGAACATCCCTTGCGGGGAGGTATTTCTGGCGCCACTTGAAACTACCGCGAATGGAACCATACTGTTCGAAAAAGTCGTGGTGCCCGGATTTGGCAAGATCACCAACCTTCGACTGAAGTTCGTTGACGGAATAGTCGTTGGCTTGAATGCGGACGAAGGCTCGGATAGGTTCAGCAGGTTCTTGGACGCGAATACGGGCGACAAGGATCGAATCGCGGAGCTCGGAATAGGCTGCAACCCGGGTGCGCAGTACACAGGTGGCAGCATAATAGTCGACGAGAAGATCTACGGGACCATCCACATAGCCGTCGGGAACAACACCGGCGCCTATCACGGCGTCAACAAGGCGTCGAGCCACCTTGACATGATCAAGAGTATGAAGCAGGGCGAACTCTACGCTGACGGAAAACTCATCATGAAGAACGGAGCGCCTACGGCTTAGTGCTCCGCTCACGCTACTGAGTGCTCTCCCCTGACTTGACCTATCCTCACCAGGATTCCCGAGAGGTACCGGCTATTCTTGAGCGTAGCTTGCACTTTCAGTCGTCTCTCGGCAATATAGCAAACTCCCCTCCGAGTCACTATGACAAAAGCTGAACTGCATTGATAACTCGCGAGGGAAGAGTGGTACAAGTCGTAGAGACACACCTATGCCAGCGATGCAAGGTACTCTGCAAACACACCAGTTTCTCCGTACGGTACAATGCCTCACGATCAGATCCAAACAACGTTCTGAAGACCTTCAGGTGGGTATGCTCCAGATGTGGCGCCGAAAGGGAAGAAACTAGAGAGATACTGATTCCGAGCAGCAGGGCCCGTCTCATAGGCCGAATCTTGAAGATGAGAGACGACTATGCGATACGATCCATGAACATCGCAGCAGAAAATGGAAGACTCACGATCCAGATAGCCTTCGAAGATACGCCCGGACAGTCCCCTTAAATTTCACCGAAAGGCAGACCCATACGCGCGGAACGGCGAGTTTCAATGGTTGAGGTATCCATTAAGGATCAAGCCAGCGACGAGACAACCTCGGCCAATGCCGGCGTCCTCCGAATTGGCAAGGTCTCGGCGGCGCTGCCAAATAAGTTCGCTACCACGGCTGAGCTGAATGCAACTCGGATGGTAGGAACCAAAGACACTCTGCCGGGTGAGGTTGTCGTTTCTGCGAAACTGATGTATCCCGACTCGCTCAGGAAGATCCTCAAAGAGGACGAAAGTCTTCGAACCTTCGCGCGAAGACTCTCGCGCGAGTCAGGCGGGTTCGAAGATGTCGCAACTTTGCTCTTCCTTGTATTCAAGGGGGAAGCGTCGTACAGTGACGCAGAAGACCTGAGAACGCTGCTTGATCTTCAGTATTTTGCAGATATGGATGTCGTTACAGTCCAACAGGCCGCTGGAATGAGTCCCGAGGATTTTGCGTCGCTGTTGAAGTTCACCCAGAGATGGATGGATCAGAAGGGCGTCGACAAGCCGATAATGCCTGTTGTGCAGGCATCAGAGACTCAAAGAGAGTTCGAGCTTTTCTCCGCGCCAGTTGTAAGAGATAAGCTGCCCCTGCTGGGAGTTGACATGAGAGGCGGGTTCCACTACTACGCCCTGCGGGCTGTCGAGAGGATCAAGAAGAAGCAGCCGGGCCTGTGGATTCACGCTTTCCAGGTTCCTCCAAAGATCAGGTTTGCTCGGCGCATGTTGCCCAGTTCGCAAGGCATGCTCATGCCATATTTTGGAGTGGACAGCTTCTCCAGGTGGCTGGTGCCTCCGCCGCCGGTTCCGCTCACAAAAGACAAGATCAATGTGTTTGACAAGTCCGGATGGGGTGTGTTCAAGCGAAAAGAATGGAGTGAGCTGCACGGGAACAAGCTGACTTGCACTTGTCCCATGTGCAAGGGCCAGAATCTTAGCCGATTCTATGTTGGTAAGGTGTTGACGGTTTTGAGCCGAAGCAAGATCCATGATCACTACGCACAGCAAGACGAGCTGAAGAAAGCTTCCGAGAGCATACGCAACCACGAGTACAGCCGCTTGATAAAGACAAAGAAGTATGCGAATCTCTTTGTCGGTGAGCTCAAGAAATCCATGGAAGCAGAGGCGAAGCCCTAGCTTCCCGTTTCTGCCAAAAGCGTCATGAGATCCCTAAGGTTCACTTCAGACTTCGTACGCCAACCTAGTGAAAGAGACCCTGCTTCATCTTCCTTCAAGTATCCGTTTCGCACGAAAGCGTCCAAGAGAGTAAGGGTCTTCCACCTTCCAGCCTTCTCAGCAAGGAGTTTCTCCACCTCCTCGCGCGGAGCCTTGCCTTGCTTGGTGACCACATACGCGATCGCAACAGTCAGTGCAGCAAGGTTGTCGATTCTCCATCCAGACAGCCGCGCCTCCTTGGGAGTAACCGTCCCCCTTAGGGTGACGAGGTATCGAGCGTCCTCCGCATCTCCTCCGGTCGGGCGCTCAACCAGCTGTCCGGCTTGCGCGCGTTCAGGTTCGACTCTCTTGATCTCAAGGTCAAAGTCGGCCAGCAGAGAATCAAGCTGCTTGACAACCTCCTTGTACTTCTTGCCGAGGCTGGCCTTCAGCTCCCACTCCTTGGCTCCAGGCCTCTTTCCTCGCTTGAAGAGCAAGAGATGAACTGCGTGCTTCAGTTTCTCACTATAGAAACGTGTCTCATCGCTTGCCTGTTGCATGAGTCATCTCACCCATCCGTCATGTTCCCCTTTCTCTAGGTATCGCGATTGGGTAGCTGACATGTCCGGACGCGACTTTTCCCGTTGGTGTCGCGAGCGAGGCCAGCTTCATAGACTTGTCCCCCCGTAGCATGTTGGCAAAGCCGTAGGTGAGCAGAAAGCTCACGTAGTAGGCCCGCCGGACTGTCTCTTGGTAAGTGTCTCGTCGAACAAATGACCAGTAGTCAACTGCTCCGCTTTCTCCTGTTTGTGCCCGCAGTTCTTCCCATAGCTTACGGAGGTTCTTTGCAAAGTCCTCGCGGGTCATGATGCCTGACTTTACAAGCGAGTCGAGGTCGGTCGGCGTCGGCTGAGCTGCCCTGCCCATAGCGAGTCGTTTCCTTCTTTCCTCAAACGACAGGAGCTGATTCCAGTAACGGAGCCCCTCCTTGATGCCGTCAAGTGTGAGTTGTTCTCTCTCCACTATGGGGTGCCAACACTTCAGGAAGATCTCACCAAGTCGTTTCACCGAAAGGGCTCGAAGTTTCTTACCCAGCAGCTCGGGGTTCGTGTACAGCGCGCTTGACTCATAGCGAAGTTGGCTCTTCTGAAGACTCAGGACCTCCGCAAGGTACTTGATGGTCTCAGCATCTAGGCAGTGATCATCAATTGACTCCCAGAACGGGAAATACCGTCTCAGCGTCTCAACTGCAAGGCCAACGTCTAGGAAGAACGGGTTGAACTTTCGTTCTCTTATGGCCTCACAGGTCTGGATCAGTTCGCGCAGGTCCTTCCTTCCAGATGCCAGCCTGACACGTTCAGGCTTCACTTCCGACGATGTCGTCTATTTCACCTCAGCCACAACAGAAGTGCCCTCGACGTTCTGGACGACAATTACATGAACATCGACATCAGGGACGGTCACTTGGCCAGGTGTTATGGCCAAGTACTGCGTGTTTCCTACCTCCCTAGCGCTTGAGACGATCAGTCTTGAGATGACTTCCCTGTTCTTGGGATCCATGTGAACATCAAACTCATCGATTGCTCTGAACGGGGAAGCGATGTTTTGTTGTAGTGCAAGTAGGAAAGCCATTAGCGCGATGCTTCTCTCGCCGCCGCTTTGGGTAAGTGAATCGAGGCGCTTGGGTGGCACGCCTTTGAACCCTACCATGATGTCGAGTCCTGCTTGCTCGATGTCTCTTGCAACGGTGAGTCTGAGCTCTCCCGCGGCACCAACCTCCCGAAGGATCTGATTGTAGTGATCTTCGAGCGATTGCAGAAATGCGGAGATGACCTCCTTCCAACGCTCAAGTCTCTTCTCGACCTCGGCAATCACCTCTTGCCTGTTCCGAGCCAGCTGCTCTGTCTTTGTACGCAGGTCTTCATACATCGTGGTGTACGACGTGTACATCTTCTCCACGTCCTCAGAAAGGTGAGCAAGAGGCCGGAGTTGCTCCTCCGTGGCGCCAATGTCCATGATTATGTCGCTGATCTTTCTCGGATTCTGAAATCGGGATCCCATCTTTTCCGCATTGGCTCTCAGCGGTTCCAGTTCTTCTTCGAGCATTCTCCCCTGAGCTTCTAGATCTGCGAGTTGTTCACTGAGCATCTTCCTCTTGAAAGCAAGGACCTGAGTGTCCACTCTCGCGTCTATGAGGCGGGAAAGCTCGCCTTCCACGCGAGCGTCAAGGTCATGAAGCTCCGTCTCCCTTGCTTGAAGCCTCTCTCGAACCCGGTTGACCTTCTCCTCTGTCTCAATACGAACGCGATCGAGCTCTCCGAGCCACTCCCTCATTGCAAGAGAGAGGTCTGCATCATGACCAGAAGACGCGGGTGACATTTCGATCGGTCCGGGATTCTCATCGCTCACATCTAGGGAGAGCCGCTTGTTGGCCTCCTCTCTGAACCTTTGCACCCATTCCAGCGTCGAAGATGCTGCCGCCTCTTGGCGTACTAACTCAAGATACTTGCCGTACAGCTCGAACCTACCTTTCACATGTCCATCGTATCTCTCTTGACGACGCTTGAGAGATTCATCTGCTTCAATGAGCTTCTGGTCCGCGCTCTCGATCATTCTGGCCCGCGATTCGATCTTCTCTTGAACGCGGAGGAGAGCCTCTTCTCGTTTCTGAATTCTTGCCCACGCCATCTCTCTTTTCAGCTCGGCGAGCTTTGCGTCGAGCGTTCTCTTCAGGAGGAACCGCTCGTGTTCTCTGCGCCAGTACTCATGGGTCTCCTTCGTGGACTCGAGGACCTGAGCAAGGGACTCCTCCTCGCCGGCGACTTTCCCAAGGCGATCTTGAGCTTCAAGTACATTTGAACGGTAGGATTGGAATCCAACCGCTTCTTCGAGCATCTTGAGCTTCTCGTGAGGAGAAATCGAAGCAAACCTTCCAACCATCAGCTGATGCATGATTATCAGGATGTTGTCTGGGTTCAGACCATATCGTGCGAAGGCAGTGGTCACCTCGTTCTTTGTGACCGGGTGGTCTTGGACAAGGTACTGGTAGCTACCCTTTCGCTTGAGGACGCGCGTAACTGTCACGGTGTCAACGTGATACTGAGGAAACGGTTTGCCGTGTTCCCTAGCCCGGTTGTCTAGCTGGAGAGTGATACGTGCCTCATCAGTCCGCCACCTTATGAGATCGCTCAGACGGCGGGCCCGCTCCGTGTACGTCTGGCCCAGAACTACTGAAATCGCAAGGAGGATCGATGATTTTCCTGCGCCGTTGGGGCCGCAGATCAGATTTAGCCCTGACTCTAGGGGGACGTACGCGTTTTCGTACGACATGAAGTTGGTCAGAGCTATGCCCTTGATCATTCACGGCTTCTTCCGAGTCGGATAGCCAACCTGTCAGCACCGTAAAAAGTTTCGGGGTTACAACGTGCCCATCTTCCATGCCCCGAGAGCCGATATTACGCTCGGTCCCAGAAAGGCCGCGTTTGAATGTACTTCAGCTTGGCGTTCAACAGGTCAGTGTAGAAGTCCTCGTCACGCCTGTGCATCTTGGCTAGTATGCTGGCAGCCGTCTGAGGACCAACTCCCCACGTGAACAGGGCTGCTGCCGCCTGCTTCCCGTACGAAAGAATCAAGTCGGCTGTCCGCCGCGCCTGAGTCAGGCTTCGTCTCTCATCCTCAGTCAGTTCCGCCCCCGATCTATACTTCCGCAGGATCCGAGGAAGATCCCCCTTCACCTTGCTCCCCAACGCCAACAAACCCGAACCACATCTCGAGCACCGCGGGAAGTCGGCAAGCTCTTCAACTCTTTCTTCAGACATCGTCGCACCGCACTGCAGGCATACGAGCTGCACCCTCTGCGCAAGGAGAGACGCCTTCATGCGTGAGAGGCTGTCCTTCCTCGTGCTCTCCGGGGCGACCATCTCGGGGACTTCAACCAGCTTGTTGAGCATGTAGAATGCTTGTGGTGTGGGCGATTCCTCAGACAGCATCGGGGCGACTGTGATTGTTCCTTCAGCGATCGAGCGCATGATTCTCTTCGCGGAATCGAGGTCCACCTTCACAAGTTCTGCCTCACGGAGTGTCTCCTCATAGATCGGAGTCGGTTCAAATCGCGCCGATAGGTCACAGAGTCTTTGGCCTGATAGGAATAGGCCTCGAGGGATTGCTCCGAGTCTCTCGGCAATGAACTTCATATTGTACGAGAAAGGAGAGCGACGCCGCACATATTCATGGAACTTCTCGTCCAGTATCTCTTCTGACATGTGGAGCAATTCCTCTGAGATGGAATGAACGTCGTCACGCGAAAGTGTCCGGGGCAGTTCGACAAGGATGCGGTATCCATCAGCCCAGACGTTGTTCACCCCTGTGCTTTCAGTCAAAACTTGATCGAAAACATACGCTAGTGTCCTGTTCACAGCTTCCCCGAGAGACGCGTGAATTATCAGGTACCGGTCGAACCCTTCTACAAGGAAGACTCGATCCGTAGGAACAGGATAGTCTTTCTTAACATAGCTTTGAATCTCGTCAACGATTCGGGAAGCAGCAAGTCTTTCCATCGGATAAAGCCCGCACAGCTTCTCGATGGTGGACTCTGCTTCAACCGACTTTAGACCGGCTTCGACCTGCGCTCTTATTCTGCCAACTTCTTGTGCTACCTCAAACGGGACTGACAGGATCTCGCCGTCCCAGCCAGGAATCGCGGCAGTCGGATCCTCGACGGGGAGAACGTAGATGTTTCCTTCTTCTCCGACCTTAGCGATCTCCCAGACGCGGCCTCTACAGATGAAGTGGAGGCCCTTTCTCGCGCGCAGGAGTACGAATTCTTCGCCAAGAGTTCCTATTCTTCTTTGGGAGGTGATGTCCAGTATCGAGTAGCGTCGTTCGTCAGGTATCATGGAGAGGTTCTGATAGTAATATCCTCTGGTCCTCGGGCTCCGCGAGAGAAGGTTACGGCCTTTGCGAAGTAAGCCGAGTTTTTGCATGTAGTCTAGGACAGACTGGAACTGTCTGGGTGTGAGTGTACTGAAAACGCCGGATCTTCGAATGATCCCTAGGGCGTCCCTCTTGGCTATGCGATCACTGTCCAGCACGAGACCTGCGATTTGGTGGGCAAGGACATCAAGAGCGTTCGAGTGTACCTTCACGGGTTCCAATTGTTGCCGCTGGGCTCGCTTGATTATGGCGACCGATTCAAGCACGTCCTCAGGATGGGCGCAGACTACTATTCCCTGTGAGAGTCGATCGAGACGGTGTCCTGATCTTCCTACTCTCTGGATGAGAGCGGAGACTTGTCTGGGTGACATGTACTGCACGGTAAGGTCTGCGCTTCCGATGTCTATGCCTAGCTCCAATGTTGAGGTGCAGATGATGCCCTTGAGGTCGCCCGCCTTGAACTCGTTTTCAGCGCGTGAACGTTCTTCGAGGGAAAGCGAACCGTGGTGCACTGCAATGCGCTTGTCTAGCATTCCTAATCTAAGGGCGAGCATCTCGGCATGTTGCCGGCTGTTCACGAAAATAAGAGTTGACGTGTGAGTGTCTGCAAGTTCCTTGATCCGCGAAATTCGAGCTGCGGCCTCCGGATTCGTGTAGAGTGACTGTGCGAGGTCGTAGTCTTCTGGAGTCGGGTAGGGATACTCAACATGATACTTGGTTTCCTTCTCGATGCTGACTCTTGTGATCTCGCACTTCTCTCTTGGTCCGGTGAGAAAGCTCGCGACTTCTTCAGCGCCGTCGATCGTTGCGGAGAGGCCGATCCTCTGGAATTTCCTTGTTGTGATCTCTCTCAGTCGTTCAAGGCCGATGGTAAGCTGCGCGCCTCTCTTGTCTTGAGCTAACTCATGTATCTCATCGATGATGACAGCTCGAACGGTCCTGAGATGTTTTCGCATCGCTGGGCTGGGAAGTATGGCTTGAAGCGTCTCTGGTGTCGTTATGAGCATTTCCGGCGGGTTCTTGTACTGTTTCCGCCGCTCAGAGCGCGGAGTGTCTCCGTGACGCACTTCGCACCGAATGTGTAGCTTGGCTGTGAGATTGGTCAGTCTCTTGAGTAGATCTCTGTTTAATGCTCGAAGAGGGGTCACGTACAGAATCACGATGCCCCTCTTGTAGCCGTTAACACGGTGTCGACTCAGGACTGGAAGCAGCGCTGCTTCTGTCTTGCCGCTTGCGGTCGGCGCTACAAGCAGAACGTTGGCGCCTTTGATTATTTGAGGGATCGCGAGACTTTGGGGCTGCGTAGGTTCCTTGAGCCCAAGATCAATCAGTGCGTCCCGTGTTCGTTTCGAGAGCATCTCGAACGCGTTTCTGGGTTTTGGCAATTGTCTTAACATCCGCGCGCTCGATCGATTCTTCTGTCGAGATCCGTCACTATTGATTGTCAGTGTCCGTTATTGGTCTTGAGGGCAGTGCGTCGCCCACAAGGAATGTTTCCTCTAAAGGTTGAGACTTTGTCTGAGACCTACACGACGTTTTTCAGCGCCAAAGTTTCTTCGACTCAGTAAGATTAGATTCGGATCAATGATCAAAAACATCAGCGCGAGGAGCGCGAACATAGTTGATTTCAAGTGAGACGAGACGTTTATATAAGATGTGGCAGCGTTGCAAGACGCAGCTTCGCGGAGTGACGGCGAAGATTTGAGAAGACTGGGCAAGGTGCTACATCTCTCAAAGAGCCGCGCGCTCATAGTGAAGCTCGATCCGCCAAGATTTGTCAGACCCGGCACGAAAGCTTGTGATAGTAAGCTGAAGGGCGTTGGGGTCGTAGCGGACGTTGTAGGTCCGGTCTCAGGACCATACGCGTCGATAAGGCCAACGGTCCCGAAGCCAGAATTGTTCACGGGACGAGTCCTCTACGCTCTCGAAGATTGACATTGGTGGGAAGTCAGTGGAAGACGCGCAAGCAGATCTAGGGGAAGCCGTGCAGGCGCAGCCAAAGGTTCGCGTCTGTCCAGAATGCGGCGGCTCCAAGCTGATGCGAGACTACGATGCGGCAGAGATCGTCTGCGTCAGCTGCGGTTGTGTAATAGCTGAGAAATTGGCCGACAGCCGGCCAGAGTGGCGTGCGTTCGATGACGAACAGAAAGCCAAACGGGCTCGCGCGGGGGCACCACTGACCTACACGATTCACGACAAGGGGCTCTCGACGGTCATCGACTGGCGCGACAGGAGAGGAAGCGGCCGGCAGATGACTGCGACCGAGCGCCT
>Ga0209725_1001805_pt1 | contig 11853 bp, 9 predicted proteins | sample I18A1metaG_FD_184145 | JGI IMG/M metagenome (GOLD analysis project Ga0209725, IMG submission 184145) | Lake sediment bacterial and archeal communities from Gulf of Boni, Indonesia to study Microbial Dark Matter (Phase II) - ​I18A1 metaG... | ecosystem: Environmental > Aquatic > Freshwater > Lake... | reverse complement strand
TGAGTTCAGGGCTCAAAAGGGAGGCTGAGCGGGTAATGTTGATGGGCGCAATCGGTGACTACGCGGACCTGACGCCGCTCTGCATCGACCGCCTGAACCGTTGGGACAAGCGCTCCATCTTCCTCCAGGCGGGGTTCCTCTGCGGAGCCCTCGAGCTGACGCGGACCGACCACGAATTCCACAGGCAGATTGTCGACCTCTTGGCTAGCTGTAGGCCTCCTTCGGATGACAGTAGAATCGTGGCTTTTGCGGTCAAAGCAAGCGAACTGGAAGAATCATTCCGACAACGCGTGGAGAAGAGCGCTCAGAAGCGCGGGAGAATAGCTGTTGCTTACGACTTGGATGGCCCAGCGGGGAAAGGGGCAACGTACGCCGCCGCGGCCACTGGCTTGAGTATTGGAGCTTACGTCGACAGGGATACGCGCCGTGGCGTCGCCGACATTTCGTTCAGAGTCATTGACCGATCTATTGACTTGAACAGCATCCTACGGGCAGTAGCGCCGAAACTAGGCGCCTCGGGAGGAGGCCATGCGCAGGCTTGCGGCGCGCGGGTTCCGCTTGACAAGCTCGACGAATTCTTCGAGGCGACCAATGACAAGCTCAGGCTCAACGCGACATAGGGCTGACTGCCTGATCGATCGTTCTCAGAGATCTACGGCGTGTTGGCTAGGCAGCTTTCAGCTTTCTGATCTGCTCCAAAGCCGAAAGGTACGTCTTGACGGCTTCTCCGAGTTCCCGAAGCGGAGCAAGCTCACGCTCGTTCTTGATCGCTGCGTTCAGCTCGCCTATCTTCTCGAGGATCGCTTGCTCAAGACCGTCAAGCACTTGTTGGCTAGCGAGCCGCACCTCTTCCTCAGCTGACGAAACAATCGCCACCGGACGGTTGCACTTCGCGCAGAACGTATCGTTGCCAATCCTGAACAGCGGCGTCGAGCATACAGGACATGTTTCTTTGAGCATTGTTGCTCCAGATCTGAGCAGATCCGCCATTCGCTTCACTTCGACACCCATCGCCGCGCGCCTCAATACGGGAAAGATTTTAGGAGGGGCCTATAAAATGCGTGAATCAGCGATTGTGAAATGCGGGGCGGCATGCGTTGTCGAAGGCGAAGCGCAAGGAAGAGTACGAAGAACGAACGAAGCAAGCCATGGGCGTTCTCAATGAAGTTTCCAATGACACAACCACCCCGCGGAACATTAGAAGAGCCGCAAAATCCGCCATGGATTCGCTCCAAGCCGCGGGCGTAAGCCTGGGCGTGCGAGCCGCGAACGCGATATCAATCCTCGACGACATCAGCCAAGACCCAAACATGCCCCCCTACACTAGAGTGAAACTCTGGAACGCCGTGAGCCTGCTAGAAGCAATCAAGGACTAATGCGCTGGCAGGCCAACATCACCTTAGTCGTCCATCGCTCCGGCATGTGGGCTTGGGCTGCTGACGCGCAGCGAAGCAGTGGGCCATGCGGTTCGGATCCTTTGTCTCCGTACGTCGCGAGTAAGCGTTATGCCCTCAGGCTTGCACGGTACGTGTCCTTGTAGAACTCGAGTTCTCACTTCAGTCCTTCTAACGCCACGATGAATCTATCGATGTCTTCTATGTTGTTGAAGTAGTGGACGCACACTCTCGCCCACTTATCCTTGTGAAAGGTCTTCAAGACCAAGGGCGTCGCGAAGGTTCCGGCCTCGATGATCAATCTCTGTCTTGCCATTTCCTTGGATACGTTGTCTGGTGAGATGTTGCTCTTGTTGAAAGCCACGATTCCGCCCCGGATCCCGGCTTCAGCTTCTCCGTATACTTCGAGGTCTTTTGATTTGCGGAGCTTGTTGAGTAGATAGCTTGTAAGTTCCCATATTCTGTTCCTTATGCTGTCTATTCCGCCGATCTCATCGACATAGTCGATGGCTCTGTTCAGGGCCCTCACTGCTCCGAAGTTCAACTCCCCGGCCTCGAATCTTTCGGCTGTACCGACATGCTGGTAGCGGCCGGCCGAGATCCATTTCGTCGTGGTCCAGCTGATATGCGACGGCTCCATGTCATCTATCAGTTCTTTCCTACAGTAGAGAAAGCCCATTCCCTGCGGACCGCGAAGCCATTTCCTACATGGCGCTACTAGGAAGTCGCAGTCAAGCTCCTTGACATCTACCCTCATCTGTCCGACCGACTGAGATGCGTTGACAAGGTAGAGAGCGTTGCTCTCTTTGATGAGTTTCTTTGCCTCTTCTAGGGGCTGAAGGGTGCCCAGTGAGTTTGATATGTGCATTAGAATGACAAGTCGGGTCCGCTTGTTTATCGCGCGTCTTAGCGCTTCGAGCTTCAGGAGGCCGCGTCCGCTTATCCCGATCACGCGCAGTTTGACGCCGTACTGTCTTTCAAGTCTGACGAGGGGAAGGTAACCCGCGTGGATTTCAAGCACGGACGTGACGACCTCGTCGCTCTTCTTCCACTTCAGTCCGCTGATGACCTGCCCGATCGCCTCCGAACCGCTCTTGGTAAGACCAATCTCATCCATGTGGTCTGCGTTGATGAACCTCGCAAGTTTCTTCTTCGTCTCTTGCGTTGTCTCCGACGCCTTATCGTAGAAGGCAGGGTTGACGGGGCCGAGTTTGCCTAGTTCGTCCAAGTAGTGCCTCGTCGCGTCAAGTACTTGGACGGGAGGCACCGACCCGGCTGCGTGGTCAAGATAGATTATGCCGTTTGCGAACGTGGGAGTATCGTCCCGCGCTTTGGAGACATTGATGCTCATGTTGAGTTCACTTCTCCATCCACAGGGTGCGACAGTGTGCGCTCGTCTTAGGAAACTCCGTAGATTCTCTGGGCTTCTTCAGCGGTGATATACCCGTTCAGTATGTCGCGTTTGATTAGAGCGGGATCTCTTTCACGGGGGTTGCCCCAGCCTCCGCCGCCCCCGCTCCTAATGCTTACGACATCATGCTTTTTCAGTAGGAAGTTGGTGATCCGGTTGACTCTCATCAGTTCCTTATCGTCGCGTAGTATAACTACGTAGTTTGGTGTGCCGCTTTGTCCGCCCATGGCTCCCCAAGGAGGGATTTTCCCTCTGTTGATTGCGGTGGTGAAGCTTGCTTCATCGGATAGCATCCGGTAGTCCTTGATCATGCCTAGGCCTCCTCGGAACTTTCCGTGTCCGCTGCCGTCTTCCACGTTCAGTTTGCACCTATCAACAAGGACGGGATACCGTATTTCCAGAACCTCGACTGGATTCGCAAACGTCTCACCGTCTGCAAAGGATACCAAGCTGCTTTCGCCGTCCTTGTCGGCGGCGGCTCCCCATCCGCCGGGATTGGGTTCAACCAGCACAAAGTATTCCTTCGTTCTAGGGTCAATCCCTGCGATGATCTCTGCGCACACGGAAAGAAAGTGCCCGGCGGACAATTTGTCCTGAATGTGAGGCGCGAGAGCTTTCCAGACGAGATCCGCGGCGTATGTCATCGTCTCCCAGTAGACGGATACAGCGGCAGGGCGTTTCGCGTTGAAGATCGAATTTTCGGGGACGATCAATTTCAGCGGTCTTAGCAAGCCTTGATTGAAAGGCATGTGAGGGTCCGTTATCGCCATATACACGACCGCCACAGCGGCGAGGGTTGCGGGATAGGTTGTGTTTAATGAAACGGGAAAAGCCTTGGGCGCGCCCGTGAAATCTACGATGAATTCGTCATCCGTAATTGTTGTTGTTGCAAAAATCTTCAATGGCTCCTTGCTCTCGTATCCCTCGTCCAAGTAATCCTCAGCGTAGAACTTGCCCTTCGGAAGCTCAGCCAGTCGAGACTTCGCCCGCCTCTCACCTTCCGCAAGAATGCTGTTCATTGCATCTCTTACCAATTTCACGCCATACTTCTGAATCAGTTCAGTTATCCTTCGCTTCCCAAGCCTGAGCGCCCCAGCGAGCGCCTCCAGATCTCCATAGAGGTAATCAGGTATTCTGGTGTTACCCAGTATCATCCGGATCACGTCGCGGTTCGGTTTACCCTTCTGGTAGTATTTTACGGGCGGTATGAAAAGGCCTTCTTGAAAGATATCCCTGGTTTCCGGGCCCCAGCTACCCGGGTTCATTCCGCCTACGTCGTTGACATGTCCCTTCGCGGTAGTGATTGCAACAATTTCTCCACCGTGGAAAATTGGCATCGCCATTCCAATATCATTCAAGTGCGTGCCTGTCACGTAGGGATCGTTAGAGACAATTATGTCATCCATGTGGAGCTTGTCGTGTTTCCGAATCTCCTCGACCGAATTCTGGGCGATCGATTTCATGACCCCTATCCAGAGAGGGAGTCCGATTGAAATTGCCAGAGTGTCGCCTTCTTGGTTTGTGATAGCAGTCGAGAAATCGAACGTTTCATAGAATATGGGACTCTTTGAGGTTCTAATGGCGACCCAGAACATCTCGTTTGCTATGCTATCGAGGCCACTCTTTATGATTTCAATCGAGAACGGATCCTGTCGCACGAATCTGTTCGCTCCCTCTATATGGAAGACGTAAGCCTCCCCTGTCGCCATTTATGCTTTTGGACATTGGATAGTAAGGCGCTCCTAAAAGACGCCATCAAACGTGCACGGGAGCCGGGATCCACAAAGTCAGAGGAATCATCAATCTGGTTGAGAGGAAATCGCTGCTCGAGAAGAGACTAATGCGACCGCACCCAATGCATGGAACTCCTGAAGCCCATTGGCGAGCGAGGGATCCAACGCTGCATTCCGTTAAGCGAACCGGGCTTGGTCCTGCAACTGATTAACCCCTCTGAGCAGTCGAGCATGCTATCGACGCTGTCGAAGAATCGCTGGCGAAACACTCGAGCTTGAGACGGTCATTGCTGATGTCAGTTCTATCTATCGCAGGAGACAGTTAGATTCGACAGACTTCTGCTGTGCAAACGACTGGCGACAATGCCGAGAGCCGTGGCCAGTCTGCCTATAGTCCGGGAGATCATCCTCCTCTGCCAGGTCGTCGTCCAGAGGCACTCGAGATTTCTCACTCGCGGCAATACTAGAACGCTTGCAACCAATTCTTAAATAGATAGTTGGATCCGCTATGAATTTGATGAAAAATGACGGGACTTTACGAGTACGAGATCGGAAAATCCGCCGATATTCTGTGTAGAGAGTTATTCAAGTTGAAGGCAGGAGAGACATTGGCTATAACATGCGATACCGAATCGGATGCCCGCGTCGTTGAAGCCGTGGGTCGAGCCGCGTTTGCTGTTGGGGCAAAGCCTCTGGTGATGCGGGTCGCTTCTCCTCTAGGCGTAGGAAAAGCGGCTGATCCCATGTTGCCCGTCAAAGCCTTGGGCGCGGCCCTAAAGGAATCCGATGCCTGGGTCGAATTCAACAATCAATGGCTACTGTACTCAACTCCCTATGAGACAGCGAGAGAAAACAAGAACCTCAGGTATCTTTGTCTTGTCGGTATGAATGCTGACTTGATGACGAGATGCGTCGGGAGAATCGACTATCCAACCCAGAAGCTGTTTCAAGACAGAATTGTAGACACAACCAAGAAAGCCAGACATATGAAGCTGACGAGCACAGGGGGCACAAACGTAGAATTCGACAATGACCCGACGAGACCGTTCAGAAACCATGTCGGTTACGCTGACACACCGGGTTCTCACATGCTGTCAGGTCAAATAGGGTGGGCACCGAAGTTCGACACAATAAATGGCATCATTGCATTCGATGGATCGATTGTGCCTCCAATTGGACTCGTCAAAGAACCCGTGAAGCTGCTTGTAGAGAAAGGCAAGATCGTGAAGATCGAAGGTGGCAAGGACGCTGTTGACTACGAAGCTTGGCTGAGGAGCTTCAATGACCCGAATATGTTCAACATGGCCCATGTCTGCTATGGGTGCAATCCAGGCGCCAAGTTGACGGGAAATATCCTCGAAGACGAGCGAGTCTGGGGTTGCACGGAGTGGGGAGTGGGCCACATAGGGCCTATGATAGCGCCCCCAGACGGTATCCCAGCAGCATCGCACTCCGATGGAATCTGCCTCAACACTTCGGTATGGCTGGACGGCACACAACTTCTGGACAAAGGGAAGGTCGTACACAAAGATCTGATTGAATTAGCAAAGAAGCTAGGAAAGGCCTGAGTCTTCATCCAGTAATATCGAGTCATCATCTCTGACGTGATTTTTCCGAGTCGCGAGTGGTGTCCAGTTCTCAGCTCCGCGACCGGATTCAAAGCCAGCGGTTGGCTGCGTTCCTCATTTGGAAAGGATGTTACCATTTCGAAAAAGAAAGGAGACGGCCGGCCTTCATGATCTTGAGAAGACAATAGGCAAAGTCTTAAGCGCCAGCAATAGGTTGCGCGTTGAAATCGGGGAACGAGTGACCGACTATGCTTGTTGACGTTCACGCGCATCTGTATTCCGTCGAAGATCTGGAGAAGACCATAGACGAAGCGTATCAGGCTGGCGTAAGAAAGATCATGGGTGTAAGCTGGGACACTGTATCGTATGAGAAGACTTGCGCAGTCAAGTCGGACCTGATCAAGATCTACCCTGCGTTGGGCATTCACCCGTGGAATGCAACTTTAGGTCTCAATGAGCTTGACAAAGCATTGGACAAACTGAAGAACGTGCGGTTTGTTGGTGAAATCGGTCTCGACCGTGTTTACTCTAAGGATCCTAACGAGCATGCGGCCCAACTCAAAGTTTTCACAGCCTTCCTTGAAGCATGCAAAGGTACAGACAAGGTGCTGAACATTCATTCTGCAGGCGCAGAGGAGCAGGTTCTGGTCATGCTTGAAGAATATGAGATAAGGCGTGTCAACATGCATTGGTTTGATGCCGCTGAGCAGGGTAAGCCGTTGATGCTTGTGCCAAAGCTTCTCGACCTGGGATACTATTTTTCAATCACGCCTTTAGTGGCAACTTCCAACAACATGCGAGAGCTTGTAAGAATGGTTCCGCTGGAGAATCTCCTCACCGAAACGGACACTCATCCGCTTGTAAAGTATGGCGGCGTCCCGTCAGCACCAAAGATGGTGAAGATCGCTGTCGAAGGAATAGCCAGCGTAAAGAAGCACGCCGTCGACGAAGTGGAAAACACGATAGCGCAAAACTTTGCCCGTCTCGTAGATTGACTCGGAACAAACGCCCTGTCAAATGCTACGACCTTGGCCCCCTCCTTTGAGAAGAGTAGGGCAGTAGCTCGGCCGATCCCTGAGCCCGCTCCAGTCATGACTGCCACTTTTCCTTTGAGTTTCAAAAGCATCAACGCATGCCTTGTCATACGGCTTGGAAATTTAGGCGTTTGAATGCGGTCATCTACTCTAGGAAAGAACATTCGCTGCAGGGAATGTGATCGGAGGGCGAGAGCGAAATCTTCCGCGAATGCTCAACGACGCACTGGCGTCTTGAAAGATCATACGCATGGCTCTACGCAAGCGGACCAACTCGGTCTTCACAAAACATTTAACCTCAGCGCACATTTGGCGGGTGAAGACCGTGGATAGACTGGATAGACGTGGAGGCTCGTAGGACGCAGAGAGTACTAGACGATAGGGTCGCGCGGCTAAAGCGCGAAGGAAAGCAACGAGGCCTTTCTGGATTCATCATTGCCACTGCGCCTAACATGAAGTACTTCACAGGCGTATCTGTGCTGGCAATAGAAAGGTTCGCGGGCGTCATAGTACCAATCGATACGGAGCCGGCGATAGTGGTGCCTGAGCTTGAAGAAGAGAAGGTCAAATCATTATCTGCTTTCAAGAACATACAGAAATACAGCGACGCTGAGGGGCCCGAGGGTCTCGTAAAGTCGGTGTTGAAAGAGCTGCAGCTGACACGTGGAAAGCTAGGAGTTGAGGATTTCCTACCGTACAAGTTTTCCAAGATGATCAACAGAGCTGCCCCGAGAGCAGAATTGGACGAAGCGTCAGGAATCTTCATGGGGCTTAGGAGTATCAAGACGCATGATGAGCTTGAACTGATGCGTAAGGCGGCAAGTATCATTGCCCAAGGCATCGACGCTGGTGTCAAGTCTATACGGGTGGGAGCTACGGAGCTTGACATAGGTTTCGAAATAGAGCGTAAGATAAAGCAGTCAGGTGGCGAGTCGGTGCCTTTCTGCATAGTGCTTAGGGGCGAGAACGCGGCGCTTCCGCATGGTTCTTCTTCAAAGGCTGAAGTCCGAAAAGGCGACGCCGTCATAATGGATGTCGGCGCTACGTATGACGGGTACTTCGGAGACCTGACCAAGACGGTATTTGTTGGAAGTGCTTCAGCGAAACAACGCGAAATCTACGACATAGTTCTTCGAGCGCAGAAGAAGGCGATCGAATCGGTAAGGCCTGGGATACCCGCGAGCGACATTGACAACGCCGCGAGGAACGTTATCACGGAGACAGGTTATGGAGAGCGCTTCACGCACAGGACTGGGCATGGGCTAGGTCTTGAGGTGCACGAGGAGCCGAGTGTAACCGCAACTTGCAAGACGGTGCTAAGGCCGGGAATGACGTTTACCGTTGAACCAGGAATATATCTTCCGCAAGAATTCGGCGTCAGAATAGAGGATAATATCGCAGTGACGGAAGAGGGCAGGATAACAATCGGTGCGTGTGAAAAGACTCTGACGATAGTATGAGCGGGTCGTTTGTCCGTGGAAGACAAAGCGATCGTCTTTGAGAACGTAAGCTGGCGGTACGAGGGGAACAAAGAGGACACCCTAAGGGACATCAACTTCGAAATCAAAGCGGGAGAAACGGTTGTGATTACAGGGGCGAGCGGGGCTGGCAAGACAACACTCTGCCGCTGCATCAACGGCCTGATTCCGCACTTCTACGAAGGAACACTGCGAGGAGACGTGCTCGTATGGGGCGAGAACTCTAAGACGAGCACCACCGTCGATCTAGCCAGAAGGGTCGGCATGTGCTTCGACAATCCATCCAACCAACTCTTCTGCGCCACCGTGCTAGAGGAGATTGCGTTTGGCCCACAGAACCTCTGCAAGACAAGAGACGAAGTCATGCAGAGGGTCTCGGACGCCATGACCTTCTGCAGACTCGAGAAGTACAGAGACAAGAGCCCACATTCTCTTTCAGGCGGAGAGAAACAGGAGGTCGCCATCGCCGCCCTGATTTCAATGGAACCAGAAGTGATGATTCTTGATGAGCCCACCTCAAACATAGACGCAGTCGGGACAGGCCTCGTCTTTGAACGCATGAGACAGCTATTGAAAGAGAAGAAGAGAACAACCGTAATAGTGGAGCACAAACTCCAGTACGTGCTGCCGTTAGCGGATAGACTGATCATCATCTCTGACGGAACAATAGTTGCTGACGATAAGCCGAGGAAGGTTCTTTCAGACGCGGAGCTCATCGACAAGGTGCAAATCCAAGTCCCATACGTGACAACTCTGACCCATCGACTTGCAGGAAGCCTTCGTGAAGAGGACGTGCCAATCACTCTAGAAGAGGGAGTAGCAGTCATTTCACGTCTTGTCAAAGCAAACAAAGTGCGAGTGAACCCGGTCAGAAGGCCTCCACCTGCGAAGACTAGTGAAAAACCCATCATTTCGTGCAGCGACGTTTGGTACCACTACCCGGACGGAACGGAGGCACTCAAGGACGTGAATCTTGACATCTTCGACGGAGAATTCGTGGGACTAGTTGGCCGGAACGGCTCAGGGAAGACTACGCTCGCAAAACTGTTCAACGGACTCTATCGGCCCACAAAAGGCAAGATCCTTGTGGACGGAATCGACGTGGCAACGGCATCTGTCCGGGAGTTAGTCAGCAGAGTCGGCTACAGTTTCCAAAATCCAGATGATCAAATCTTCTCCAATACGGTCAGGGCCGAGCTAGAGTTCGGACCAAAGAACCTCAAACTCTCGCAAGATGAGATAGCGCGGCGTGTGGAAAGCGCTGCGAGTGAGGTTGAGATAACTCCATACTTGGACGCAAACCCGTTCAACCTGAGCCAAGGCCTGAGACAGCGTGTCGCTGTTGCCTCCGTATTGACGCTGAACCCGAAGGTGCTTGTCGTCGATGAGCCTACCACGGGTCAGGACTTTGCTCGGTCCAAGATCGTGATGAATCTCGCCAAGGCACTCTGTGACAGGGGACGAACAATCATCATAATCAGCCACAACATGGACCTAGTTGCCGAATACTGTCAAAGGCTAGTCGTCATGCTGGACGGTCAGGTGCTTGTGTCAGGACTTACAAGAGAGGTATTCAGTCAACCTGAACTGATAGGGCGAAGCTCGTTGGAGCCGCCTCAGGTTACACAAGTTGGCCAAGCCCTAGGGGGCGTGGGTCTTCCTCCCGATGTTCTCACGATAACAGAAATGTCCGAAGTCATGTCTGGGGTCAAGTGAATGTCAAGCTTCTCAAGCCTTTTCAGGTACATTCCCGGGGAGACATTCCTACACAAGCTGGATCCCAGGGTCAAAATGTTATGGTTTTTTTCCGTAATCATTCCCGCCGCCGCTTGGTCCGATCCAATTTTCATGTCAGCAATAGTCATGCTTGTCATCATTTACGGGAAGATTGCCAACGACAGTGTGTCGGCGATGCTTAAGGCGATAGTGCTTCCATTCCCGGCGTATGGGATGGTTCTCCTATTCAACCTGCTCGCTTTCGACTTTACTGTCAAGAGCATGGTGTCGTGGAATCTGCAATACTTGGGTTGGCTGATACCTCGGTTCGGGTCTTTTGGGCCGTTCGGACACGTGAGCGTCGAATCATTGGTGTTCACGCTTGGTGTATGCTTGAGAGTTGCGGTATTCGTGCTGGCCAGTAGGCTTTTCCTGCTCTTCACTTCACCCTCGGATATCGTCACGGCTTTTAGCAAGTTCAAGGTTCCCTTGGAAATGACGACAGCTATCAGCGTGGCTTTTGGCTACCTGCCCGAACTCGCACGGCAGGTCACGACGATTATGGAAGCCCAACGTTCGAGAGGGTGGCAAACCGGTTCAAAGAATCCGGTGACCGCAACCAAAAGCTTTGTCCCTGTGGTCGTACCGATAGTGTTACGCTCGATGGTCAGGGCAGAGTTTTTGGCAACAGCGATAACTTCGCGGGGATTCGGCGCCACAACTAAGCCAATAACTCTTCGTGAAACGAAGTTCTCAGTGACCGACGTTGCCGTCACCGTGGTTCTGCTGGCCTTCATAGCAGCTGCTTCCCTCATAGGGGCATGGTACCTGAACATCGCAAGCTTCAGAGTTACAACATTCCTCTTACGGAACGTTTTCTTCAAAGCGTGACGGTACAGCATAGCAGGCAGACGAGAAACGTTCGTCATTCGGTATCCACGAATCGCACCAGCAGACTATCTCCGTTGACTTGCTAGATTCAAGAAATTGTTCTGCCAGTATTGGTTCCTGAAAAAGAGAACAAGTATCAGCTTCTAGAACTGTGGAAAGTCTTAATAGCGGTACAAACTTTTTTTGGTTGATCGGGCGCAGCTCTTGGGTTGGCGAGTTGGGGTCGACATAGGCGGAGCTTTCACGGACCTTCTAGCCCTAAACGAAGTGACTGGTGAACTGAAATGGGTCAAAGTTGAATCAACCCCTAAAGACTACTCCGAAGCTGTCAGAGGAACACTGTTACGAAGCAAACTCGACTTGACTGAGACCAGGCATCTGGTGCACGGACAGACGGTGGTCATAAACACAATGATAACACGTTCAGGATCAAAAGTCGGGCTGATAACCACTGACGGCTTCGACATTCTTGAGATCGGCCGCGCCAACAGAAGGGACCTATTCAATCTGAAATATCGCAAGCCCGAACCTTTTGTTCCGCGCTACCTGACCGCTTGGGTGAAAGAGCGAATAGGCGCAGACGGAAAAATCATAACTCCTCTGGACGAGAACGGAGTCAAAAGCGCAG
>Ga0209725_1001804_pt1 | contig 11857 bp, 10 predicted proteins | sample I18A1metaG_FD_184145 | JGI IMG/M metagenome (GOLD analysis project Ga0209725, IMG submission 184145) | Lake sediment bacterial and archeal communities from Gulf of Boni, Indonesia to study Microbial Dark Matter (Phase II) - ​I18A1 metaG... | ecosystem: Environmental > Aquatic > Freshwater > Lake... | reverse complement strand
CGCTCCTGCTCGTCAAGTTCATCTTCAAGGGAACAATGCGGTCTTCCGAATGGATAGGGATGCGAATAGCTCAGCCTTCATCCTAGTCAGAACAGCGGCAGGCGAATTCAACACCATCTGGAAAACCTTCTATGTAGGCGTGGACGCATCAGGCGTGAACAACGGATCATTCTTCATAGGCGACGTAGGGACAGCTGTATCAGGTCCATCAACGAAACGCCTATACATAGACAACGCGGGCAACATGGGGATAGGCACAGAGGCACCGAGCGAGAAGCTGCATGTAGTCGGCAAGGTCAGGGCTACTCAAGGATTCGTAACAGGAGACATAACCTTCGCGAACAGCTTCAAGGTTACAGAGAATGATGAGGCTGGGTTGGCTTTCCTGAACGATGGCGGAGAAAAGATAGCGGTCCTAGACCGGCAGGGCAACATACACATCAAAGGAAAAGTCATCCAAGACCTCTAATAAACCGTCCTTTCCCATTCTTCTCCTTAGGAGTTCAAGACTGTTAGAGGGTCCTTTGTTCTGCGCGAGAAAAATATCTGGATAAATTAGCATCATTGTGAACATTGTCTAATTCGGTTTTCTTCAAATAGCCCATCCAATCGCGGTGGGTCGGAATACTTCTATACCCAACTCAAGATATTCATATAAGTGAATCAGAACGAGAGGAGGTGATATTCTTTGGGAAATGAGAACTCTAATCGTAGAAGGTTCCTCCGTAAACTAGCGAAACTCGTTGCGGCAGGCGGCGTCGCCACATTACTGCTCGGACAACTCCAAGAGAAGAAGGGCTTACCACTGGTTGAAGCAGCGGACGGCGACGCCTTGATCATCGGCCAATCGAACACGGGCACCAGTACAACCATCCTAGACTCCAGCGGCGGTATGTGTGTAAGATCAGTGGGTACAATTGGCGTAGAGGGACGGTCGTATTCAACCAGCGGGAGTGGCGTCTTTGGATGGGCAACTGCAACCAGTGGTTGGACTTGGGGCGTACGTGGGCAGTCGGACTCTGTGAACGGGACAGGCGTTGTGGGAAACGCAATCGCAAGCAGTGGATTGACCAGGGGCGTATATGGGTCGTCGTCCTCGACAAGCGGGAGAGGCGTCTATGGGGTCGCAATCGCGTCAGGGGGGGTAGGTGTTTTTGGGGAGGCGGGGAATGCAGGCGCTAAACCGATTGTTGCTATGGGCGCCTCCGGCCAGACTGCTAATCTTCAGGAGTGGCAGAACAGTGCTGGAACACCGTTAAGCGTAGTTGACGCCGCTGGAAAGCTTGGTGTTGGAATAGCTGCACCCGTTCGTCAGGTTCATCTTCAAGGGAATAATGCGGTATTCCGAATGGATAGGGATGTGAACAGCTCCGCTTTTATCCTAGTCAGAACAGCATCAGGCGACTTCGCAACCGTCTGGAAAACCTTCTATGTAGGCGTGGACGCTTCAGGCGTGAACGACGGCTCATTCTTCATAGGAGACGTAGGAACAGCTGTATCAGGACCATCAACCAAACGCCTATTCATAGACAATTCTGGGAGGGTGGGCATAGGAACAGAGGCACCGAGCGAGAAGCTGCATGTAGTCGGAAAAGTCAGAGCCACCCAAGGATTCATAACAGGAGACATAGAATTCGCTAACGGCTACAAGCTCACAGAAGACAGAGAATCAGGCCTATTATTCATGAATCAGAAGGGTGAAAAAATAGCGAAGCTAGACGAGCAAGGCAACCTGCGGATTAGAGGGAAGATCATCCAAGAAACGTAATGTACCGTCCCTTCCCATTATTTCTGTCTTTCTTCACAAAATGCTTTCTCGTCGAGATTTCCTACCACTTATGTTCTCAGCTAGTCTTATTGACGAATGGATAGCCTTCCTTTGGACCAGTCTTTCACCGCGGAACCTCTAGTGTATAGCTTCACAGTAAGCTCTTCGGACATTTCTGATCTTGATACCGGGATGAGGCAGAAGCGATCCCGTGGGCAAGCGATATGGCGTGTATGTCGATCGGAAAGATCTCTTGAGTTTGGTAGATTGTCTGGAATCGCTAGGAAGAGGAGGTTTCTGAACGCTATATCGCCAGTATTGCTTCCATCTTCTTCAACTGCCTTGTCACTGGGTCCAATTCAACTCCGAGCCCTTCGAGCGCGTGAACACCTAGCACTTCAGCGTCTTCTTTTTCAGCAAATACAAGCATGGTTGGAGCCCTTCTATCCATTAGCTCAACTACGCCCATGCCTATTGGCCTTCTGACCACTCTATTATCTATAGCCCTAAACCCTCTCTCGTCCTCTCGTCTGATCCCGAGTTTATCCAATCGATCTTTCATGACCCATGTATATGTTGATCCGCTGTCAACAAGTAGACTGACTTCCTCATAAGCTGAGAGACTTAAACTGTAGATTCTGACCTGAACGTATGTATGTCCCAGAGCTGACACCTGAGATTGAGAATCAGCTGAGCGATTAAAAGCTTTTACTTCATTTCTTGGAACCGCTAGAAATGTGTATTTTCGATAGAGCTTCTAGGGGTTGTTCTCGCGTGGCAAGTAACAAACCTTGGTTGAATGATGTTCTCCATCACCGCTCAGAACTGAATGCGTTATACTCATTCGACTAAGGTCTCGTCGTCTCTCACGATCTGGTAAATTTGTTTTCTTTCATTGTTGCTGGGCGTAGACTGTTGATTCGATCGTATGAAGGCGCGTTTGTTCCTCCCAGAACAGCTAAGCGGAGGTCGGGTAGGCTGTTAGGGTCTACTGGCTACAGAGGTCATGAAGCCTCGTCCGTTGGGAAATCGATTAATGACTGGACTGTAGACGCTGACGGTGTGGCGTTGGTTTCGATCCAAGCCTTGTATCAGATAGGCTTGAAGCTGGAAGAGAAGACTCAGGAGTTGGAAGCGAAGACTAGAGAGGTTGATGAGCTGAAGGAAGAGGTCGAGACGCTAAAGGAGAGGGTTGAGAGATTAGAGCAAACGATCAAACCGGAGCTGCTCCTGCTTGCATGATAAACTATAGCTGTATTTGATCACAACGGCAACATAACATAAAAGGCAAGATAATCCAAGACCTCTAACCCAACATTCTTATTCTTCTCCGTATTGACCGTCCAAGACGGTCAGAGCGGTCTTTGTTCTGCGCGAGAAAAAATATCTGTGCTGTCTACGGTTAACCGCGAAGATAAGTGTAAATCAGTTTTCTTCCAATAGCCCCTCTAATTACAGTAGGTCGGAATACTTCTATAGCCAAGTCAAGATACTTCTATAAGTGAATAGGAAGAAAAAGGGAGGTGATTCTTTTTGGAGAACGAAAATTCCAATCGTAGAGGGTTCATCCATAAGCTCGCAATGCTGGGCGCGGCAGGCGGCGTCGCCACATTACTGCTCGGACAACTCCAAGAGAAGAAGGGCTTACCACTGGTTGAAGCAGCGGATGGCGACCCTTTGATTATCGGCCAATCGAACACCGGCACCGTCTGGACCACGCTAAGCACCAGTGGCAGCACAGCTTTTTACGGAGAGTCAACCGCAACCAGTGGAGCTTACGTGGGTGTATGGGGGAGGTCGGACTCGACCAACGGTACAGGCGTCTGCGGAGATGCAGGCGCAAGCAGTGGCACCACTTATGGCGTGTATGGGAGGTCGTACTCTACCAGCGGGAGAGGGGTTTTCGGATACGCACCCGCAGCCAGCGGATCTACATTGGGCGTGTATGGGCAGTCAGACTCGACCAGCGGATGGGGCGTCTTCGGATACGCAACCGCGACCACCGGATCGACCCTAGGCGTGTATGGGCGGTCGGACTCGACAAGCGGTATAGGCGTCCAGGGATACGCACCCGCAAGCAGTGGCACCACTTATGGCGTGTATGGGCAGTCAGACTCGACCAGCGGAACAGGCGTTTATGGATTAGCATCCACAGGCAGCGGATCGACCGTAGGCGTATATGGGCGGTCAGGCTCGACCAGCGGAACAGGCGTCGAGGGATACGCAAGCGCAAGCAGTGGCACCACTAAAGGCGTGTATGGGCAGTCAGACTCGACCAGCGGAACAGGCGTTGAGGGATTCGCAGGAAACGCCTCGGCGAAACCTATTGTAGCTAGAGGCACCTCCGGCCAGACTGCTAATCTTCAGGAATGGCAGAATTATTATGGAACAGCGTTAAGCGTTGTTGATGCTTCTGGTAAGCTCGGTGTTGGAATAGCTGCACCCGTTCGTCAGGTTCATCTTCAGGGAAATAATGCGGTTTTCAGGATGGATAGGGATGCGAATAGCTCAGCATTCATACTCGTCAGGACAGCGCCAAGCGACTTCAACACCATCTGGAAAACATTTTACGTGGGCGTTGACGCATCAGGCGTCAATAATGGCTCATTCTTTATAGGGGACGTTGGAACCGCTGTATCAGGCCCATCAACCAAACGCCTCTACATAGACAATACTGGGAGGGTGGGCATAGGAACAGAGGCACCGACCGAACAGCTGCATGTAGTCGGCAAGGTCAGGGCTACTCAAGGATTCATAACAGGAGACATAACCTTCGCGAACGGTTACAAGCTTACAGAAGACGAGCAGTCAGGTCTTCTACTCCTAAACCAGAAGGGTGAGCAGATAGCGAGATTCGACGAGCAAGGCAACCTACACATCAAAGGCAAGATAATGCAAGACTCATAAGCTCCGCCTCCGACTTTTTCTCCTATTCTTCAGCGACGCGGAATCAAGCAACTACGCGAGGGCGATGATCTCGCATAGGTTGTGCCAGCCTTCGTTACTGGCATGAGTTGGTTTTAGATGAGAGCTGTCATATCGCCCGCATATTCAGGCTTCGGAGCTGATTAACGATCCGTCTTTCTGATATTAAAATGAAATTGATATAAGTTCCTGCCACTGAATCCCTCTATCCATGGGGATACCATGAAGAAGATTTCGGTTATAGGTGGCGGACATCTGGGGTTGGTCTCAGCGGTCTGCTTCGCAAATAGGAGGCATGATACGATTTTATGCGAGCGGGACTTAGAGAAGGCTGAGTTTATTCGGACCGGTAGACCGCCATTCTTCGAGCCCAATCTTGAAGGATTACTGAGAAAAACGATTGATACCGGAAAATTGCAGGTCTCCACTAGGATCAATAATGCCGTTTTGAATTCCTGGATTACTTTTGTAGCTGTGGGAACCCCGAGCAAATCTGATGGAAGCATAGACTTGACGTCGATTGAAACGTCAAGCGCTGAGATCGGTGAATCGTTGAGGGGAAAGGAGGGCTACCATCTTGTCGTGATTAGGAGTACTGTAACTCCCGGCACAACTGAGAATCTGGTTAAGCCCACTATTGAGAAGCAATCGGGCAAGAAGGCTGGAGAGGACTTTGGCTTGGCTATGCAGCCTGAGTTTCTACGAGAGGGCTCAGCTATAGAGGATACTTTGAGTCCAGATCGAATAGTGATAGGTGAGTATGACAAAAGGTCAGGCGATGTTCTTCACAGGCTTTATTTAGACTTCTATAAGGACGAGTCTCCGCCTATCCTTAGGATGAATCTAGCTTCTGCCGAAATGGTTAAGTATGCAAGCAACGCGTTCTTGACTACGAAGATTTCCTTCATTAATCAAGTCGCGAATCTTTGTGAAAAAGTGAAAGCTGTCGACATCGTAAAGGTTGCTGACGCTATAGGTCTTGACGAGAGAATCGGCAGAAAGTTTTTGAATGCTGGAGTTGGATTTGGGGGCTCCTGCCTCGGTAAGGATTTGAGAGCATTCATTAGTTTCTCGCGCCTGCTCGGCTATACACCCGATATTTTTGAGGCTGTCCTTGACTTTAACGAGAAGCAAGCGAGGCATGTCGTTGATTTGGCGGAGGGAGAGTTGGGCTGTTTGAAGGGCAGAGTGATAGCCGTGCTCGGTTTGAGCTTCAAGCCGAATACGGATGATGTTAGAGATTCGCCTTCTATTCGAATTATCAATGAGTTGCTGAAAGAAGGTGCTTCACTAGTTGTCTATGACCCAAGAGCGATTGAAAATGCAAGGCTTATTCTTGGTGAGAACGTTCGTTACGCTGATTCAGCTCTCGAATGCTTATCTGATACCGATTGCTGTATTGTGGCTACGGAATGGGGCGAGTTCAGGAGACTCAGTCCTCAAGATTTCAGTGAGCGTATGAGAAAGCCTTTACTCATCGACGGCAGAAGGATATTCGATCCTGAAGTTTATGGCAAGAATTTGAGGTATATCGCTGTAGGATTAGGTCCATCCCGTTGATATTATTGCGCTTCGAAAATGGAACAGTTTTCCGACCTTCGCACATGCGCATAAGAATTTTGGCGCTACCCAGTATACCTCGTGATTTCTTATACTCAGTCTAACTTCGTCTGGCCTCAGTCGAATTGCGTACACCCTTCTTGCGCCGCTCGATCAGTTTTGGATCGCATCTGTCAATTGCATCTCTTTCGGCTGTTCGCTTGTAACAGAACAATACGCATTCGAAGGTTGACGCATACAATTCCGTATTGGCAGGTACTCCGTCACCGGACTTTACGATCTCAACGTCGCCTAGTTCCATCACTACAGTCAAGCCCTTTAGACGAATCGAACCTAGGGCATTAACACTAGGGAAGAGTCTTCACACTTCGAACCTTGTCCTCAGTCTGTTAGGCGAGACCCGAAAAGCGATATACCGCTTCAGCCTCGAATAACTTCGACCCTGTAAAACGAAGTAAGCATAGTAGTCATCAAAACAACAGAGATTAAACTCGATCGAGAGAGTTTCCTGTAGCGATCAAAATCGTAATAAGAAAAAGAGGTCCTGTGATTCTGCCGTTTATGTTAGTTTGCCTTGTCAGTCGGGAGTCTCGCTATTTGCTCACGTAGCTCCTTTACCTGTTCGTAGAGTTCCTTTACAGCCTCAAGCAGGACTGCGCTGAATCTTCCATAGTCGACTGCTCGACAGTCATCTACGCCATCAGCGCTCCAGTAGCTGACAAGTTCCGGGAAGGCTTTCTCAACCTCCTGGGCTATCACGCCGATTTGACGCCCCTTCGTAGCTCGTCCTAACGAGGTGTAAAGGTCATTCCATGTGAAGCTGACGCCACGCACCTGATCCAACCTTTCCAGCACATTCGCCAATGGGGCTACATCATCTTTAAAGCGTATGTCGGATGAGGTTGGGAAGCTTGAAGCATGCGCAGCCCCTGCCACATCCAACTTGTAACCTGGCGTCTCTGTTCCTACACCCACGTTTCCAGCGTTGTCTATTAGGAGGCGTTTTGTTGATGGTCCTGATACAGCGGTCCCTACATCGCCTATAAAGAATGAACCGTTATTGACGCCTGACGCATCCACGCCTACATAGAAGGTCTTCCAGATGGTGCCAAAGTCGCCTGCCGCTGTCCGGACGAGGATGAATGCTGAACTATTCGCATCCCTATCCATTCGGAAGACCGCGTTATTTCCCTGAAGATGAACTTGACGAGCAGGCGTGCTTATTCCAACACCAAGCTTACCAGCGGCGTCAACTACGCTTAACGCTGTTCCGGCATTATTCTGCCATTCTTGGAGGTTAGCTGTCTGGCCAAAATAGCCTCTAGCAACAATCGGCTTAGCACCCGCACTGCTAGCATATCCCTCAACGCCTATCCCGCTCGACGAGCCCGACTCCCCCCATACGCCTACCGTCGATCCGCTGGCTGCGCTCGCGTATCCGTAGACGCCTTTACCGCTCGACGAGAGCGATACCCCATATACACCATAAGTGTAGCCACTGCTTGCGGATGCCTGTCCCACAACGCCGTAATAGTCCGACACACCTTTCACGCCAACACTGTTCCCGCCGACTGCGGATCCCTGAACGCCTACACCGTTGTACGAGTCCGACTGCCCATAAACGCCGTAATTGTATGCGCTGGTTGAGGTTGCGCGTGCTTTAAAAGCCGCACCGCTTGTGCTAGACTGCAGCTCTGTTGTTCCGGTGCCATAGTTAGCCGCGTCTATAACCATGTCCACAGCTTGAACTGGAGGTATAAGCGGCTTCCCGCCCAAGCGTTCAAGCAGTAGCATTGCGATTCCGCTGACTGCACCTAGCTTCGCGAGTTTACGGATGAACCTTCTACGATTAGAACTCTCATTTCCCAAAGAATATCACCTCCTCTCGTTCCTATTCACCATAGGAGTATCTTGACTTGGCTATAGAAGTATTCCGACCTGCTGCGATTGGATGGGCTATTGGAAGAAAACTGAATTACACTTATCTTCGCGGTTAACCGTAGACAGCACAGATATTTTTTTCTCGCGCAAACTGAGAACGCTCTAACCGTCTTGAATTTAGGAGAAGAATGGGGATGGTAGGTTAAAGGTCTTTGATCAGGTCGCCTTTGATGTGTAGATTGCCTTGCGCGTCTAGGAGTGCTATCTTCTCTCCAGCATCGTTCTTGAATGCTAATCCAGCCTTCTCATCCTCAGTTACTGTGAAGTTGTTAGTGAATTTTATGTCTCCTGTATCGTAGCCTGTCGCCTTCACCCTACCAGCTACATGAAGCAGTTGAGTAGGTGACTCTGTTCCTATGCCTACTCTGCCGGTGTTGTCTATGAATAGGCGTTTTATTGATGGTCCTGATACAGCGGTTCCTACGTCTCCTATGAAGAATGATCCGTTATTGACGCCTGATGCGTCCACGCCTACATAGAAGGTTTTCCAGATCGTACTGAAGTCGCCGGGCGCTGTTCTGACGAGTATGAATGCTGAGCTATTCGCATCCCTATCCATCCTGAAAACCGCGTTATTGCCTTGAAGGTGAACTTGACGAGCAGGAGCAGCTATTCCAACACCGAGCTTACCATTAGCATCAACAACGCTTAACGGTGTTCCAGCACTATTCTGCCACTCCTGCAAATTAGCAGTCTGACCACCAGCATAGTACCCTCGAGCAACGATCGGTTTGGCACCCGTACTGCCAGCCTGCCCCAAGACGCCTATCCCACCCCCCGATCCATTAACGCCTATACCGCCCGAACCGCCCGTCGAAGGCGCGTAGCCGGACACGCCTATAGGGGTCCCGCTGCTCGCGTACGCTCCCCCAAAAACGCCTGTCCCGTTCGTCGAGTTCGACCCGCCAAACACGCCGTAGGTCTGTTGGCCCCCGGTTGGCAATGCCCATCCTTCAACACCCATCCCGTATGTGCCGGAGGCCATTTCCCCTTTTACGCCGCGGACGGTTCCGGTGGTTGCGGTTCCTTTCGCATAAAGAGTTGTCCCACCGCCGCTGGAATCCAACTCCGTCGTGCCGGTGCCAGTGTTCACATAGTCAATATACAGAGGAGTTAAGACTGCTTGGACTTTTGGTGGTAAGCCTTTCTTCTCTTCGAGTTGTCCCAGCAGTAGTCCTGCTATGCCGCCTGCCGCGCCCAGCTTCACGAGTTTACGGATGAACCTTCTACGATTAGAATTCTTGTTCTCATTTTCCAATGCTTAAATCACCTCCTCTCGTTCTTATTCACTATAGAAATATGCTGACCTTTGTATAGAAGTATTGCGACCTGCTCAAATTGGACGGGCTATTTGAAAAAACCGAATTCCGCATATCTATGCGGTTAAGCGTAAACAGTTTCAGAGAATTTTTTCCCCGCGCAAACAAGGAACCCTCTAACCGTCTTAGACAGTCAATACGGAGAAGAATGGGAATGTTGGGTTAGAGGTCTTGGATTATTCTCCCTTTGATGTGTATGTTGCCCTGCCGGTCTAGGGCCGCTATCTTTTCGCCAGCATCATTCTTGAAGGCTATTCCATGCTTCTCGTCCTCTGTTACTAAGAAATCGTTTGCTAAAGCGATGTCCCCGGTTATGAGGTTAGGAATATGTACGCCGCCACTGTTGTCTATCCATAGACGTTTAGCTGATGGGCCGCTCACATTTGTTCCCACATCGCCTATGAAGAACTCTCCATTATTCACTCCAGAAGCGTCTACGCCTACATAGAAGGTTTTCCAGATGGTATTGAAGTCGCCTGCTGCTGTTCTGACTAGGATGAATGCTGAGCTGTTCGCATCTCTATCCATTCGGAATACAGCGTTATTCCCTTGAAGATGAACTTGACGAGCAGGAGCAGCTATACCAACACCGAGCTTGCCAGCAGCATCAACCACGCTTAACGCCGTTCCCAAATTATTCTGCCATTCCTGAAGATTAGCAGTCTGGCCAGATGCGCCTTTGGCAACAATCGGTTTAGCGCCTACGTTGCCCGCCAGCCCAATAACGCCTATCCCGCTTGATGAGTCCGACTGCCCACGTACGCCTGTGGTCGCTCCACTGGTTGCAGTTGCCCGTCCCTCTACGCCGTTCCCACCGACTGATTCTCCATATACCCCCGTTGAGACTTGGCTAAGTCCATATACAGCCTTGCCGCTGTTGTTCGCCCCATATACACCAAAACCACTGACCTTATTGCAGTATCCGTACACGCCGTTACCGTTGGTGGAAGCTCCGTGAATCGCATTCGTTGAACCTGTGTTCACTACGTATAGCGTTCCTTTAGAATCGGTCGTAGATGACTGCATCCCTGTGTAGTTGCTGTTCGTGTTGTTAACCTCAGTATCGCCAAGCGTCAGATAGGTATTTGCGGCATTGGCGTTCGGCACATCTTTCAGGCCCAATAAAGCTGTTGCCCCTACGAGTCCTGCCGCCACTGCTTTCAAGTAAGACTTCCTATCAACCTTCCTAGCCTCCAGTAAACCATTTTCAACCAAAGAAATTCACCTCCCTAGAATTCTGAGCATATGTTGAGTACTCGATTGTATGGTTACGTTTAGCGCTGAATATATAACTGTTTGCGCTTTACCCTATTTAATTCCATGAACCAACGCCAAATTCTTTGAGTCTTAAAGTCGATTGATGAGACCAATGGTTCATTTCTCAAATAATTCCGGATGATTCCTGATGAATTCGTCTATGGCCCTTCTGATCAACTCGGTCTTCGTCACAACGCGACTTTTCTTCACTGGAATCCAAAGTTTTTCGTCTAGTTCTCTTGTAACCTCAGCGTCATACATCTTGAAGGACGCGAAGCCCGTGCTTCCGCCAGATTTAATGGCGTTTCAACAGCGAAGAGAGCAATCTCAGAATCTGAAACGGCGTCCTCGATCATAGTTGAGATCCAGGATTGAGTGAGGATTAAGATCTGAAAAACGCTTGTAAGAACAACAACTCCTTTAGGTTAGCAGTGGCATGAGGACTTTGAGACTGTGAGGGCTAGGCGCTGTCGAAACTTTACCCACTTAAATTTTATCTAATACACCTTATCTAATACGCCTTCTGAGTTCAGGTATGAAGTCGCGATAGTGAAGGAGAAGAAAATTCCGAAGGAGAATGCTCGAAAATTGTTTCAGTACAGCGAGCTTGTGAGGAATCTTACGATCAAGGAGTTTAAGCTTAGGTATCGGAACTCTGTCTTGGGCTTCATCTGGTCCCTTCTTAATCCGCTGGCGATGATGATCATCCTGACACTAGTCTTCTCAACCCTGCTAAGGGCTGGGATCGAGAACTTCCCAGTCTTCCTACTTACCGCTCTATTAGCTTGGAGATTCTTTTCTATAAGCACATCCATGTCGCTCTCGTCGATAATCGGCAACTCCCCACTTGTGACGAAGATCTACTTTCCAAGATGGCTTCTAGTCCTATCGAGCAACCTTGCGAACCTCATAGGGTCCTCACTGGAGTTCGCCGCCCTCTTCCCCCTACTAATCTTTCTAGGCATGAAGATAACATACCTAGCACTACTTCTCCCCCTGATCTTGATCTTAGAATTCATATTGATTATCGGCGTATCCCTCATACTAGCCCCCTTGAACGTGTACTATAGAGACTTCAATCAAATCT
>Ga0209725_1001802_pt1 | contig 11860 bp, 8 predicted proteins | sample I18A1metaG_FD_184145 | JGI IMG/M metagenome (GOLD analysis project Ga0209725, IMG submission 184145) | Lake sediment bacterial and archeal communities from Gulf of Boni, Indonesia to study Microbial Dark Matter (Phase II) - ​I18A1 metaG... | ecosystem: Environmental > Aquatic > Freshwater > Lake... | reverse complement strand
CTGCTTTTGCTCATTCTGGGGGTGGTATGCACAGCGGGCAGCCATACACTTTTTATTGAGGGCATGCGCTATGTCCGGGCTCAATCGGCGAGCATTATCAGCTCGCTTGAGCCGGTCTATGGAATTATTCTGGCTGTGTTTTTGCTCCGTGAAGTGCCGGCCTTAAGGACGATCATAGGAGGGATCATTATTCTCAGTGCCGTGATTGCCGCTTCCCTGAAAGAGGCGACCCGGCCTGCGTCGGCTGTCGTTTCCTAGTCCTTCTTTTTCAGGCTTTTCTTGACGACCCTCCCTTCTTCTCGCTGGCGTTCCGCAAGCTTGGCTTTTTCTTCCTGATGATCTTTCTGGAGTTCCTTGGACTGAACCTCATAGTCCTTTTCTATCTTTTGTTTTTCAGCCGCGGTTGAAGCCAGCTTTTTTTCGTCTTCGGCTTTTCGCCTCAATTCAGTACTCTCTCTCTGCTGGCTTTGCTCGAGCAGTCGCATTTCCTTTTCTTGGTCTCGCTCGAGCCCGACCTCCACTTCGTCTGGAGAGGTTTTCTCTTCCAAATGTTTGATCCTGAGCTCCGGCAGTTTCTCCTCAGCCTCATTTTTAGGCCAGAACGCCTTTGGTTTGGCTGATTCGTCTTTTTTGATCATTGGCCTGTAAATTCTGACTCTATCGCCGATAACCTTTGTGTCCTGAGGCCGCCTGGCGTCTTCGAGCTCATACTCCGAAACGCCACTCCGGGTGACCCTTTGAACTTGCTCGATATCAACGCCAGGATTGATGAGCCGGCGGTTCTTCACCGAGAGGTTGGCCGTGTTGACCGTAAACTTGATGATTGTTGTATTTCTTTCAAAAGGCAGGACATAGCGGTCAATATATTCATGCTGGAAATAGCGGCCCTCGATGAATATCCAGAAGCTGTTGGGAAAATCATAGGGCAAGCCGGTGATTCCCGTTCCCATGAGAAATTCGACCTCGGGCGGAAGGGGGGCCCAGCCGATATAAAGATTGTTCCATCGCCATGTCACCCAGGCCGGACCCCAGGTCGTCCCGGGAACCCAAAACCAGCCGAGGCGCTTATCCCAGCCCCAGCGTCCATAATGATAGGGAATCCAACCCCAAGGATCGTATGAGACCCAAGTCCAGCCGTACTGTGTCCAGACCCAGCGGCCGGATGTATAAGGCCGCCATTTCCAGCTGATATGCCGGGGTATCCAGACATAGCCGTAGGGCGATAGTGAAACCCAGATTCCATGGGGAGAGAGGTAGTCATAAAAAAAAGAAATATCCGTTTCTTCAGGATAGGCCCTGTAGTCCCGCTCATATGTTCTTTCTTGCTCACCAGGGGGAGGATATCCCTCCCCGCCATAGGGGACGTAAATAACACAGCTGGTTATAAAAGACAGGCCCATGAGGACGATCCAAATTTTTTTTATCATGGCGTTCTCCTTTTATCCGGATAACCTTATAGCAATAATTGTGCCAAGTAACCTGCCAGCTTTATCCTCAGTTGAAATCCAGATGTTTTGTGATTGTGTCCCCTTTAGATTACACGTTGAACCCAGTTTTGGCATCTTCTAAGCGCTTACCCAACGCGCGGGCAGTTGTTTGGCCCGTCGGGTCAGTTCAGGCGCTTAAAAACGCTCTTGACCCTCTTATAGGCCCAGTTCAACTCCTTGGGCTTGATAATGAGGGGAGGAGCAAACCGGATGACGTCTTCATGGGTTTCCTTGCAGAGTAGCCCTTCTTTTTTAAGCTCTTCGCAGAACCGGCGGGCGCCGCCGGCTTCAGGCTTGAGGTCGATGCCGATGAGGAGCCCTTTCCCCCGGACTTCCTTGATGAGCTTGCTCTTAATTTTCTTCAATTTTTCCAGGAAATAGGTTCCCTGCTCTGCCGCATTCTCGATCAGCTTTTCTTCTTTGATGATGCGGAGGGCTTCTCTGGCAACGGCACAGGCCAGGGGGTTGCCTCCAAAGGTGGACCCATGTTCTCCAGGTTTGAAAATTCCCAGAATGTCCCGAGAGGCGAGCGTTGCTGAGATCGGGTAGGCGCCCCCTCCCAAAGACTTGCCCAGAACGACTATGTCTGCCTTCACTCCCTCGTATTCGGACGCAAACATTTTTCCGGTCCGGCCGAGCCCTGTCTGAATCTCATCGGTAATGAAGAGGACATTCTTTTCCGCGCAGAGATCTTTGGCCTGCTTGAGATATCCTGGGGGCGGGATGAGAATCCCGGCCTCGGCTTGAATCGGCTCAATGAGCAAAGCCGCAGTATTGCGATTGATCGCATTCCGCAGAGCTTCAATGTCTCCGTAAGGAATGACCACAAACCCTGGAGTGAACGGGCCGAAGTCATTCCGGTAGAGAGGTTCGGTAGAAAAGCTGATGATGGTAACGGTCCGGCCATGAAAATTGTTGGTGCAGGCGATGATCTCCGCTTTGTCCTGAGGGATGCCTTTTTTCTGATAGGCCCACTTTCGCGCGGTCTTGATTGCCGTCTCGATGGATTCTGCCCCCGAATTCATGAACAGAACCTTCTCATACCCGGTCATTTCACAGAGCTCCTTTGCCAAGAGCGGCAGCTGGTCGTTTCGGAAAGCCCGGGACGTCAAGGTCAGTCTTTTTGCCTGTGTTTGGACCGCCTTGACAATCCTGGGATGGCAGTGGCCCTGGTTGACGGCCGAATAGCCGCTCAGAAAGTCAAGATACTTCTGCCCTTCAACATCCCAGACCCAGATTCCCTTTCCCTTGGTCAGGACCGCGTCCAGCGGATGATAGTTGTGAGCGCCGTAGAGGTCCTCGATGATGATGAAGTCTCGGCTGTCCATAACTGCTCCTCTCTGTAAGTTCTTCTGGCGGAGAGGGTGGGATTCGAACCCACGGTACGCCTTGCGACGCACACACGCTTTCCAAGCGTGCTCCTTAAGCCACTCGGACACCTCTCCGCGACGACAAAAAGTGGGCAAAATAAATTCAGTCTATCAAGTTAACAGAAAAAGGGGCCCGGGTCAATTTGCCTTCGCTGGCCGTAAGCAGCTCCGTTGCCGTGATCATTTTGTTCTGGAATAGGGGCCTGCCACGGCCTCCCCCCGACGAGGCTCGGCGTATGGGCTCGAAGGCACGCGAATTTGCTCCCGGCGAGGCAAATTCGCTCGGGTCCTCAGCTCCTCTCTTCTCTCCCTTCGGTCGAGAAACCGTGCCCGCTCCGCTTCCGGACGGCCTTCTTCACCCACACACCTCGCCTCATCCCCCAAGCTCGAACTCGCGCCACGTCACCCTCTTTAGACCACCGGCTCGGTATCACAGAAACGGAGCTGCTTACCCCTTGGTATCAGTTTAGCGGTAGATGTTGATGATGTCCTTGAGGAGCGCGGCTGCCGCGCCGCGCGGGTCCGATTTGCCGCCTGTCACCGCAATTGCGCCCATAGTGTCTGTAGTATAGACGACGCCTTTGTTCGTTCCGTCCACTCCGAAAAGAGGGTGCGACCTGTCAATGGCAGAAACGGAAACCTCCGCGCTGATTTCGCCGTCCTGGCGGCGCGCCTTCCCCAAAAGCTTGACCACTTTCCCCTCTTTCCTTGCCCCTTCGAATATCGAACGAGTAACGTTTGTGATGCCTTGCACTTTTATATCGTCGAGAGATAGGCTAAGTCCCATTACCGTATTTACAATCAAGAGGAGTTTCACCGCCGTATCCCAGCCTTCGACATCCAGCCGGGCGTCCCGCTCGGCAATACCTTTGGCCTGGGCTTCTTTAAGGGCTTTCGAAAAGCCCATCCCCTGCTCCATCCTTCCGAGAATGAAATTGGTCGTCCCGTTGAGAATTGCTTCGACAGCCAGAATTTCTACGCCAGCCAGAGAGATTAAGCCAATATCAAGAGTGGGCAGGGCTGCCGCTGTGGCGCCGCTCGATTTCAACTTGACGCGATTTCTTTCCGCTCGCTCCTTCAAGTCCTTGAGATCCACTGCGAGCGGGCCCTTGTTGGCCGTGGCCACATGCCATCCGTTGTCCAGGGCAGCCCGGATGTGCCCGAGGCCGGGTCCTCCTGTTTTGATGTCTGAAGGGGTGCATTCGACGAGGACGCCAGCTGCGATCTCCCTGAGTACGGTCTCCAGGGAGAGAGCAGTATTCCAAAGAGGGCTGCAGGCCAGCTCTGCGGGTGAATTTCCCGTCACATCCTCTTGATTGATTGAGGAAGGGGAAAAGAGGCCGCCGTTGAGTTCAAAGATCGCCCTGAGACGGAGGTCGAGTCCGTACTTTCTCCGGACAAACTCCGCTTTTTCCAGGAGGAGCGCGAAAAAAGCCCTCCCGACGTTGCCGAATCCCATCAAGACAAGATTAACTGTCTTTTCTCCCATCAGCCGCTCGCGGCCGCCGCAATCAAATGCCTGGAATATTGCGCCTCGCTTCTGAGATGTCTGGCGGAGAGGGTGGGATTCGAACCCACGATCCCGATAACTCGGGATAACGGTTTTCGAGACCGTCGCCTTCAACCACTCGGCCACCTCTCCTATTTTCTTTTCGGGTTGAAAAAATCCCGGAGAATTTGGCCGCATTCTTCCGCGAGGACCCCACCTTTGACCTTGGGGCGGTGATTCATCCTCGCAAATGGGAACCTCATTATGGATCGAACAGCTCCCGCTTTGGGGTCCTCGGCTCCAAAAACAAGCTTCCGGATTCTCGCCTGAACGGCTGCTCCAAGGCACATGGCGCACGGTTCGAGTGTCACATAGAGGTCGCAATCGACGAGCCGGTAATTTTTTGTTGCCCAGCCCGCCTTTCTTATAGCCATGACCTCGGCATGAGCCGTCGGGTCGTTGCGCCTAAGAGGCTGGTTATGACCGCGGCCGACAATTTTGCCATCCGACACAACTACCGCTCCCACCGGAACCTCCCCTTTATTCCGCGCTTTTTCCGCCTCAGTCAGAGCCTGCCTCATAAAAATGGCCTCATTTTTCATTTTTCGTGGTCTTTCAACTTGGGATTTTACCCTTGTCGTCGCAAATTTACAACCCGCCCTGGCTGGGTTCTAAACAAAGACAACATAAAAAAACATTGTCGGCTTTTTGCATGGACGCAGAATATGTATTAGACTGAAAGAAATGTGTTGAACAAGGAGTGTGGAATGGACGAGCTGGAATGTCTTTTCTGCCGCAAAAAGCATTCCTGGGATGTATTCAACCCTTTTTGCCCGGAATGTGGGGAGCCGATGTTCTTGGCAACACGGCGCCGGAAGCGGGGATTCGCGCTCAACAAGGCCTTAACTCTGGAAAAATTTCTCGATTTTCTTCCACTTGACACAGTTGACCAGACGCTCAGCCTTGGAGAGGGAAACACCCCGCTGGTCCCTCTGCGCCGTTTGATGAAAAAACGCGGTTTTCCCTCCGTTCTCGCCAAGAATGAAATCATGAACCCGACCGGCAGTTTCAAGGACAGAGGAACTGCGGTGGCCGTCCAAAAGGCCTCGGCGATAGGAATCAAGAAAATCGGCACAGTCTCGACGGGAAACATGGCCGCTTCGACGGCGGCATATGGAGCCAAGGCCGGGCTCGAAACATTTGTCTTTCTGAAAGAGGATTCCACGCCCGAAAAGATGCTGTCCACGGGCATCCATGGTGCTGCGCTTCTCCAAGTCCAGGGAGATTACGGGAAGATTTTTCGCCGGAGCTATGAGATTGGCCGAAAACACAAAATTTTCTTTATCAATTCAATCGACCCACTCAGGATTGAAGGTTATAAAATAACGGGCTTTGAGATATTTCTCCAACTCGGCTGCCGCGCCCCGCGTTATATTTTCGTCCCAGTCAGCTCGGGAGGCCACATCATCGGGCTGATGCGCTCGTTCGAGGATTTGAAACAGGAACAACTGGTCAACACTCTCCCTATCTTTGTCGGCGTTCAGGCGGCGGGCTGTGCTCCTATTGCCCGGGCGTATGCGTCCGGAAAAGACACATTCAGGAGGGTGACCAAAACGCAGACGGTCGCTCACGCCATCTCCAATCCCTCGCCGCCAGCGGGGAACCTCGTGCTCAAAATGATTCGGGAGAACGGCGGTTTGATGATATCCGTTACCGACAAAGAAATCCTATCCGCCCAGAGAGAATTGGCCGAACGTGAAGGAATTTTCGCGGACCCCGCATCGGCAACGACGCTCGCCGCGCTCATCAGGCTTTCAAGGAGCCAGCCATTCAAACCCAAAGACGAAGCCGTGCTCGTCATTACCGGAAGCGGCCTCAAATCCATGGAAACAATAAAGAGACAGAATATTCCTGTGATGAGGACCACGATCGAACGGCTCGAAAACAGCCTGTTATCAAGGATGAAGACCTGAGCCCTGATATTATGGTATAGTGAAAAATACCCGGAAAGGAGGTGTCCATGAGCAGAGAATTCAACCCCATGGATTTTAGACTCCCGAAATTGCCCAGGATCAAGCTCGGCGTGTTCAAAGGAATTGTCCTGGCTATCGTCGTCGTCATTGTTCTCGTCGGCTCAATCTATCAAATCAAGCCGGAGGAGGTCGGCGTAATTCTTAGGTTCGGCAAGTTCACAAGGACCGCTGATCCCGGGCTCCATTTCAAATTGCCGCTGGGGATTGAAACGCTGACCAGAGTCCCGGTGCAGAGACAGCTCAAGCTTGAATTCGGGTTCAGGACAGTCCGGCCGGGCGCCCGCTCCGAGTTCCGTGTCACTCCCGAGACGCTGAGGGAAGCGGTGATGCTCACAGGAGATTTGAACGTGGTTGTGGTGGAGTGGATCGTCCAGTACAAGATCAAAGATCCATACAAGTTCCTGTTTAAAATCAGGAATGTCGAGGACACGTTCCGGTATATGAATGAAGCCATAGTGCGCGGGATCGTCGGTGACAATTCTGTGGACGAGGTCATCACCGTCGGGAGGGCCAGGATTGCCGCCCAGGCCAAGGAGGAGCTGCAAAAGTTGTGCGACGTCTATGAGATCGGCATCAGCGTCGATCAGCTTATTTTTCAGGATATCAACCCTCCGGACCCGGTCAAGCCTTCGTTCAATGAAGTCAACGAAGCCCTTCAGGAGAAAGAGAGAAAGATCAACGAGGCCTGGTCCGAGTACAACCAGGAGATCCCCAGGGCTTCAGGGGAGGCCGAGCAGACGATCCGGAGCGCTGAAGGATATGCTACTGAACGGGTCAACCGGGCCCAGGGCGATGCGGCGCTTTTTGCGTCTGTTTATAAAGAATATGCCAGGGCTCCCGTGGTCACGCGCCGGCGGCTCTATCTTGAGACGATCAATGAGGTCCTATCCAAAATAAAAAAGAAGATTATTGTCGACGAAAAGCAGAAAAGCATTCTACCGCTCCTCAGCCTCGGAGAGGAGGTGAAGAAATGAGTGCTTCAACAAAAACCCTTCTTCTCATCGGTGTGGTCCTCGTGGCCCTTCTCATTGTCTTTAACGCAGTCTATAAGGTCTCCGAGACAAACCAGGTCATCATCACCCAATTTGGCGAACCCATAGGAGGTGCGGTGGCGACTGCCGGGTTGCATCTCAAAGTTCCGTTTATCCAAAAAACGAACTACTTTGAAAGGCGCTGGCTGGAATGGGACGGCGATGCCAATCAGATCCCGACCAAAGACAAGAAATACATCTGGGTTGACTCGTATGCCCGCTGGAGGATCCACGATCCCCTCCTCTTCTATCAGAGATTGACGGATGAGAGAAGAGCTCAGTCCAGGCTGGATGACATCATTGACGGCGAGACGAGAAATGTCATTGCCAAATATGACCTCATCGAGGTGGTCCGCTCGACCAACCGGAGTTTCGAGTTGACCGAGGAATCCGCCCTCCTCGAGATGTCGGAAATGGTGGCGAAGATTCAGGTCGGGAGAGAAAAGATTGCCCAGATGATCCTGGAGAACGCGTCCAAGATAACCGCAGAATTCGGGATCGAGCTCAGGGATGTCCGGATCAAGCGCATCAACTATGTGGATGAAGTCCAGCAGAAAGTTTTTGACCGGATGATCGCAGAAAGGAAGAGGATTGCCTCGAAATACCGGTCCGAAGGCGACGGCAAGAGCGCGGAGATCCGCGGCCAGAAAGAGAGAGAACTGAAGAGAATCCAATCGGAGGCCTACCGGACGGCCCAAGAGATCAAGGGAAAAGCCGACGCGGAGGCCACTCGCATATATGCCCAGGCCTATAACCTGGACCCCGAATTCTATCAATTCTTGAAGACGATGGAGACTTACCGAGCGAGTCTGGACAGCGAAACTTGGCTTCTCCTTTCTACGGACAGCGAATTCCTGAAATTCTTGAAGAGTTCGGAAAAGAGATAAAATCAGGCCGGTCTTATTTTTTCTCCTCTTCCAGGAGCTGCGTCAGCATTTGCCTGTATGGAAACAGCGCCGGTGTCCCTCCCGTATGTAAGAAGACAACAGTGTCGTTCTTCTTGAAATAACCCCTTTGGACGAGGTCGATGAGCGCGGCCATCGCTTTGCCCGTGTAAACCGGGTCAAGCACAATGCTTTCCTTGGTGAATAGCAGGCGGATGGCTTCGGCGACTTCTCTATTAAGGATGCCATAGCCGTTCTTGATATATTCATCAAAGACGAAGATTTCCTCTTTCAAGATGCCGCTTTTGATGGCCAAAGCTCTTTGCGTTGCGCCGCAAATCTCGAAGACAGTGCGAGCAAAGGCTTGTTTTTCGTCAGAAACACTGATCCCGATGACTTGGATTTTTTCATCCAGGGCTTTTGCACCAACCACCAGTCCCGCCTGAGTCGCGCCGGAGCCAGTGGCATGAACGATATGGGTTATGTTAACCCGGTCTGCCCGGGCCTGCTCAATCATCTCCACGAACGCGGCGACATAACTTATAGCGCCTAGAGGATTTTTCATCGAAAACCCCGGCATCGACCCGCCAACCGACACAGCATATGGGGTCCGGCCGCCTTTCTTGAGTTCTTGGATCACTTCCTCAAACGAGTTCCGGGCGAATTCTTCGCTAACCACCTTTCTTTTTTCGGCTTCCTTGATACGGATGTCCGCGGCCAGGATGTAATCGAGCAGAAGATTGCCGTCATATTCAGGGACAATATCCGAGGTGCGAAAAAGAATGAGGACGGGCTTGAGGCCGAATCGGACAGCCGCTGCGGCCGTCTGCGTGCACCAGTTCGACTGCAGGCTGGCCCAAGTAACGATCGCATCAGCGCCCTGACCCAGGGCATCGGCGATGATGAACTCCAACTTTCTTGATTTATTTCCTCCAAAAGCAAGCCCAGTCAGGTCGTCACGCTTGATATAAATTTCAGGGCCCCCGAGGTGGCGGGAGAGATTTTTAAGCTTGAGAAAAGGAGTCGGCAGTGAAATCAGGCGTTGACGCGGGAAGCGGTTGATTCTTTCTTTCAGGTCGTCAAGCTTTATCTGAGACATCAGTGGCCTCCTTGATCGGAGAATCCAAAGCTATTTAATCTTTTTCGCTGGCTTTTTTCAATCTCCCGGTATGACGCGTCCCCCGGAGGCGGAACTTCTTTCCATAAAAGTAGAAAACGGGAACAATAATAAGGACGAGCAGAGCAGAGCTTGTCATCCCGCCCACAATCGAGAGGGCCAGCGAACCCCACATCTTACTGGCCCCGGCTTCTCTTTGAACGACGATCAGGGGCAACGTCCCCAGGACGGTCGTGCTGGTCGTCAGCACAATCGGCCTGACTCTATCCTTGGCTCCTGCAATGACGGCGTCAAGGAGAGGCAGGCCCTGCTTCACTTTCAAATTCATATGGTTTACCAGGAGAATGGCATTGTTGACAACAATGCCGGTGAGAAGAATAACGCCGATATACGCCGAGGAATCGAAAGAATAGCCGACGATGATAAAAGCGACAAAAACTCCGATCAGGGCCAGCGGCACAGCCAGAATAACGACGAGAGCTTCGAGATATGATTCATAGAGCGAGGCCAGGATCATGAAGATCAAGGCGAGGGACACAAGAAGTGCGAATTTCATCTGAGATTTTTCTCTTTCAGTCAGCAACTGCGTGTCATCAAGGCTGGCGGAAAACCCGGGGGGAAGCTTGAGATTCGAAAAGACAGCTTTTTCATAATTTTTAGCCGACTTTGCGGGTCCTTTAAACCCCCACATCAGCTTGAGACGGAACTGCTGGTTTTCCCTGGCGATGGAGCCGGCAATCGGTCTTTTTTCAAGAGTGGTGATCTCTCCCAACTTGAAATATTCACCGCTGCGTGTTCTGATCAAGCTATTCTGGAGAGCTTCGATGTCGAGGCTTTGCGTTTCAGAGAACTTGAATGAGACAGCCATGTCTTTTCCTTGAGCCCGCCACATGACCGGAGCGAAGAACTTCCCTTGGAGAACCGCATTGAGATGATGATAAAGATGCTCCGACTCGATATAGCTAATTCGGGGGGAGTTCCAGTCAATCTTCAGAACATACTCAAAAAAATCCTCAGTCGTGCTGGCGTCTTCGCTTGAAACGAGGCGCGTTTCTTTTATTCGAGGATTCATTTTGAGCAGTTGTTCGACCTCCGCGACGATTTCCTTGAGACCTTTCAAGTCATAGCCCGAAAACGCAATTGAGGAATCCAACCTCGCCCCGATGCCGTATCCAGAGAAATATCCCCGGGGACCGAACCCATGGATCGCCACACTCAGTCCGGCGAACTGACTGGCGAATGTTATGAGCTGCTCTTTCAAGACGTAAGGGTGGAAGGAATATTCCACCTCTGGCGGAAATGCGATTTCAATGGACGCGGAATCCGTGCTGACTCGGGTGTTCATTTCTTTTTCGCAGTCGGCCTCCAGGACCTGAGCCTCAAACCTGCGCACGATTTCGTCGGTTCTATCGAGGCCTGTTCCCGAGGGCATTCTAAAGCTGATGATGAGCCTATCGCGAGAATGCCAGCGGAAAAATTCGCCGACGGCAACCTCTTTTTTGAACCATTTATAGCTCCCGCAAAAAAGCAAGCTCGAAGCAGCCAGGACCTCCAGAGGGTGACCCAGAACCAGGGCCAGAAATTTTGAATAAAAACATCTTCCGGCCCGGCGGCGCTTTTTCTTTCTGGTTTTGAGCAACCTTGGGCCGAGAGCAGGCATAAGGGTAAAAGAAACCAGGAGCGAGACGCATAAGGCGGAGGTCATGACAACTCCCAAAGGAAGATAGTATATTTTGAGCCGCCCCTGGAAAAATGGAAAACAGAAGAAAACAGAGACCGTGGTCAGAGTCGAAGCTAAAACCGCCAGAAAGACTTCCTGGGGGCCCTGCGAAGCCGCCCGGATCGGAGAAAACCCGTTTTCCCACAGCCGCAGGATGTTCTCAAAGACGACGACCGAATTGTCGACGAAGAGTCCGAACCCCAAAGTTAATGCTCCCAGAGTCAGCATATTGACCGGGATCTTGAAAAGCGAGATCGCATGCACCGTAATCAAAATTGAAAACGCGATCGAACTGAGGATGAGCAGCGAAGGAGAGATGCTCCTCAGCATGAAAAAGACAAGAGAGAAGATAATGATCAGGATGGCGATTCCAAGAAGGCCGAGCTCTTTGAGGCTTCTTTTGATCTCCGCGCTTTCGTCGTTGACGGGTCTAAAGATAAGGTCGGGGGGCAATCCTGGCACGATTTCTCGCAGTCGCGCCTTAACGCTTTTGGCGACGGCGAGGGTGTTTGCGCCCTTTTCTTTATAGATGATCAGCCGGAGCGTGGGCTGTCCGTTGATTCGATTCAAGTCTTGCGTGTCACTATAGACGTACTCAACCCCGGCAATGTTTTTAAGTTGAACTGCCACTCCGCCTCGAAAAGCGACAATCATTTCCTGCAGTTCCTTCATGTCTTTGAGTGAGCTCATAATTTTGACTAAATACTCCTGTTTTCCTTTTTGGACTTT
>Ga0209725_1001799_pt1 | contig 11866 bp, 10 predicted proteins | sample I18A1metaG_FD_184145 | JGI IMG/M metagenome (GOLD analysis project Ga0209725, IMG submission 184145) | Lake sediment bacterial and archeal communities from Gulf of Boni, Indonesia to study Microbial Dark Matter (Phase II) - ​I18A1 metaG... | ecosystem: Environmental > Aquatic > Freshwater > Lake... | reverse complement strand
TTGCCATGGCCGTGTGGCAAACCATTGACGACATCGGTTTCGTTGCGGGATCTCTGGCCGCGGGTGTATCCACGCTTTACATGGACGCTCCGTCTTTCTTCAAGATCATGTCACTGGTTTTGATACTTGGGATTTGCATTGTAGTGTTTCTTGTGCGAGAGACGGCTAAGAGTGACCGCGATTTCCGAAACACAGATGACACTTCTACTGGGGGCCTCAGCCAGTAGCCTGAGCATCGGCTAGCTACAGGTGACGAGATTTCTGAGGTTCTCTGAACCGCATTGTTGAGAAAGGTAGCGGAATGGTGCGGCCGCCGGGCCTCACCATCATGCAACCGTGTGAAATGCGAATTTTGTGAACTCGGGGAATGGATCCTTGGTCTCATGAAGGAAAACCGTAATAGTCTCGAAACAGTGGAATCACCTATAGGTCGCTCTTTCCTACCAGAGTGAGCTTGATTGAAGCTGGAACTAGTGGCAGCATTTCTACTTATCATCTCTTACTTCATGGTGCCGGGCATCAACGACAACCAAAATCTTTCGCCCACATTGGCTGCAGCTTCAGTGGGTCTTGCAGCTCTTGTTGCTGGGTTCTACAAGTTCTGGATAGAGAAGTCAGTTGAAGAAAGGGTCAAGATCATGATAGTGAGTCACTGGAGATCAAAGTCCGAAGATGTGGAATCTAGCCTCAGATTGCTGCACGAGGAAAGCAGAAAGGAATCCCCCGACTTCGCAAGACTTGCCGACTACAGCGACAAGCTTGCGGCTGAGTTCAGATACCTGCAATCAGTCACGGGAAGATATGACCTGTTTGACTACACAACTTATTCGATCATTCTATTTCTAGCCTCATTTCTTCTGTCATTGACAGACATGGCAAACCGAAAGCCCATCTGGTATGTCATGATGCCACCCCACCCTGTCTACCTCAACGGAATAGCTGCTGTCGCATTGATTTGCGGCCTCTGGTATCTGTTCAAGATCATCATCATATGGCAGGAGATAATGCACACAAAGACGTGATGTAGAGTCATATGGGACGGATAGAAGTGGATGAGAGCAGGGTTCAAGATTTTATGAAAAAGAATCCTCCTTGGTTCATGTTCGACTTTCATCCGATGCGATGCGCTAAGAAACTCTCAAAGGAGGAGAAAAAGATAGAGAAAGAGATTACTGAAGTCATTGGAGAAGAGAGAGAAGTCTAAGACATGATCATGCTTTTTCAGAATCGAAATGTTCTCGCACATTTCTTCTGTTTGAATCGCATGGTCTGGTTTGGCCATATACTGAAACAAGCCTCTGCGAAACGGCTTAAGAATCCAGCTCAATGGAAACACGTGTTGTCAGCTCCGGCCTAGACAAAGGCAACCTAGAGGAAACCTTGGCCCAAACTGGTGTTCGTGCTCTCTTCCTTACGAAATTGAGAAATGTCACTCTTTTTGTGTAATCATATGCGGGCAACGTATAATGTGTATGAGTGAGTTATGCAAATGTGATTAGAGTTAGAAACACTTGGATAGCGGCGCATGAGATAGTCTACAAGGGGAACGAAAACCAGAAGTACTTCTTGCGCTCATTGTGGTTGGGGGGCCCGTATATGCGAGTCCTAGTCGCCGGGCAATCCGGTCTGGACAAGATGCACTTTCTAAACGATCTGCAACTGCTTTGCAACGACAAAGCTAGAGATTCTTGCGACGAAGGGGTTGCATTAGACGAAGGAACGCTGAGGAAAGCGCACATACATGCGGTGTTAGATGTGGAAAAAGAATTTCAACAACGCGAAACGGTGAGCAATTACCTCGATATCAACGAATCTCAATTCATTGATGGTAAGAACCAAATCCTCAGAGAATTGGATCAGCAATATGGCCCAGACAAAAATCTCATTATTGCCACGCATCTGACCTACTTCAGAAAGAAGAGCATCTTCCACAGAGTTGGTTGGGATTCTCTTAGGATGCTTGGGCCGGACATGATCATAACTCTGATCGACGATGTCCATAGTGTCTACTCCCGAATACAAGGGAGAAGAGATCCAGATGACTACGTCCGGTCTGTGACCATGAAAGACCTAATGTCGTGGAGAGAAGCAGAGATAATGATGGCACAAACAATTGCTGACAACCTCTACACCGGTCGTAAGATTCCCCACTATCTTGTGGCGCTTAATCATAAAGTTCAGGTTGTTTACCAGCTCATATTCGAACAAGGCAAGAAAAGAGTCTACGCCAGTTATCCGATGACAACAGCGAAGGACGATCGAGATTTGATCCGTGCCATCGGAGCATTCGTAGAGGAGTTGAAGAAGTACTTCATAGTGTTTGACCCTGGAACAATTGGGGAAAAAACTCTGCATGATTCGACGGTTAACCATCTTCGTGGACCACTGCCTTCGTTAAGTCCATTCATAAGTGTAAACGGGAAAGAGTACAGACTTGAAGAGCTACTTCCGATACTACCGGACATTGGGGGTCAGATAGTCACGCGCGACGAACGACTGATAAGACAATCAAATGCGATCATCGCCTACAGGCCCGCTCTTTCCGAAGGCATACGGTATGAGCTTGATTACGCAGCGCAGATTGGACGATATTCAGTAGCATTTCACCCAAAAGACGATGGGGAAAGCCCATTTGCCCAGAGAGCTCAAGTATCCTGCGCGGATTATCAACATTTCATGCGTACGGTCAGGGAATTCGCGAATTCTTAGTACTCCTGACTTCTTTATTACGCAGTCGCTTTTTGACTTGCTAAAACAGGACGTCCAGCGCCCAGTGTTTGTCTGGATAGAGGCGAACAACTGAGACAGAGGTCTGCAAAATCTGTCAGCATATTTCCCTGCTCCTTGCTAGAATTGCCGGTATGAGCAGCATTGTTTAGCACTTGACGGTTCGACAGCGTGGGAAATGAAGCACTAGCAAAAGATTTGCCAACAGAATTCGGCGACCGAGGGTATCGCTCTGGACTGAGGGTTAGTGAAAGTACATGTCCAGGCCCTTCTGTGATTCTTTCATTCTCTGTTCAACGAAAGGGAACCACCGTTCAGGATCGTTCAGAACTCCCTTTAGCCAGGCCACATCTTCCAACGGATCAGGTGATTCGACAATCATCTGGAAGCGGACCTGATTGTTCTTAAGAGTTCGCATCAGATAGGGCATTGGTGGAGAACAAGTCTTCGCTGATATGTGCCTCCGTTCGCCTCCTCTACCGAACTCGATACCGCTTACGTGACAATACAATAGCTCCGGCGCAATTCCCTCCTTGATCTTGTTCAAGATCTTAGCGAAATCCTCGAGACTTCGAGGGAAAGCACCTTGCGCACGGGCATAGATGTGGGCCCAGTCGATTACTGGGACGAGCGCGTCACTGTCAACTTCCTTTACCAAGAGCAGGATCTCGTCAAGGCTACCCATTTCGGTTTTCTTTCCTGTTGTTTCTATGCCGAGCCTTCCTTTGCCGCGAGGCTCTTCGGCAAGTGCTTGTTTGATTGCTTCGAGTAGGTTGGGTTTCACTTCCCCGAAGGAATGTCTCCCATAGAATCCCAAATGAAAGACAGCAAGACCGCCTGTTAGGTTTACGAACCTGATCCCTTGGGAAAGGCGTCTGACACATGTACTCATGCTTCGTTCGTCGCCCAGATTGATAGTGAATGGAAGATGACACGAGAGAGATATCCCGAGATCTCCAGCATGCTTAACAAGTCTACCTAGGAGCTCTTTTGTCATTCTATCTGTGAAGCCGACTTCCAGAACGTCGACGCCTCGGTTTCGAAGGGTAGTCAGATAGTCCAATATCTGGTTATCATATACCTTAGCGACACCAAACTTCGCAGACACTTTCAGGTCTGCTCCTCAACACACATAGACCGTCCTTCCAAGGTACTTAGAGATGTGATTGATTTTGTATGGGTATCTCTTCCAAATTGTCATGATGTCTTCATGTAGTATGTTACCTATTGGTTCGAAACAGCCTTCTTTCGAGAATACTGGAGAAGCTACAACCTCTCCGTTCGGATGAACCAGCAAGGCGTGTCCTTCCCCAACCTTTGCCCAGTCTAATAGTGATATTTTCATCCGCCACCCATTCTTTTCCTTTTCAGCACGAATTCTATTGAAGAATTGAAGCAATCCCTCTGAAGTGAATTGACCTCTGTCCAAGTCTGTTCCTCTTCCTTTGGGAATTGAAGGCATTATCTTCATTTTCCTTGCGCCAAGAAGGTCGGCTATCTGGCAGACATAGGGTATAGATTCAACGTTCTGCGGCAACATGATTGTAACCACCGAGAGTTCGATGCTCTCGTCTGACAGGAGGCGCGCTCCTCTCACTATGCGATCGTAGGCCCCTCTGATCTTATCGTTGATCTTCCTCGGGCCATCTATTGTAATATCCACATAGTCTACAGACCTCGCCAGACCATGAGCAACGCCTCGATCTACCAGAGTTCCGTTTGTTGCTATCGCTCGCACCGGATAGTCTCTGAACAGAGATATCACGTCAGGAAGATCGGGCCTCTTTAGAGGCTCCCCACCGGTGAGAATAACCCTTTGGACGCCTTTCAGATTGTCAGACATGACTCTCAGTTCGTCCATTGAAGGATGTCCTGCCAAAGCCGGAAGGGGAAGCTCACTGCAGTATATGCACGCAAGGTTGCAGTCTCTTGTGATCTGCAATGAGATGCTTAGCGGACATGTGAGCGAGCTAGGCTCGACTTGTGATTCCGACCAGAAGGAGTGATCACCATGTCGAAACGATATTGGTCCACTCAAATACCCAAGAACCCACCTGGACGAATTCATATGACCTTGCTGGACGTGCGTTTTAGCTTTTTGGAACTCCGTTCCAGTTCAAAGTGGAGAAGCTGGGCACATCTCTTGTTTTCCGGGAAAAGATCAACCAGATCTTGTTGTGTTAAGTCTTGAATGCTTCTGTTCTGCTCTCTCAAGAAGTGGGCCAGTTTAATGGCCGTATTTCTTCCCATATGTTCCAGACCCAACCCCAGCAGTTCGGCTACTAGGACATCAGAAGAACCGATCTTGCAGTGGGATGCCAGTTCCAATATATGCCGTCTTTGTTCTTCGCTTGCTCCTGTAGACTCCTCAGGTAGATTGGCTACACTCGTAAGAATCCAGTAGGCATCATTCGGCAATGTCTCTTCAAGGAGAGCTGCATCCGAACTCGCATCCAGGCCGCATGTTGCAAGAATCTCCTCCGTTGGAAGTGATCTGATCCAATACCAGAGAACGGTCGCATATCCAGCGCAGAGCGCGATTCTATTGTCCCGCTCAAGCAATTCCGCATCCTGTCCAATAACCCGTGAGACGAATTCTGTCTCAGCCGCAATCTTTACTCTCCTAATTCGCCTATCATTCTCACTGACCTCAGATGGAATGCCAACTAGAGAAAGAAGTAGGATATCCGTTTGCTCTCGGTCGAATGACCCGGAGAATATCTTCTGGCAATTTCGCATAAGGTTGACAGTGCTTAGTGGCATCAACATTGACCTGGCAGCGGCTCTGCCCGCACTGGTAACAGTGAGATCTCGCGGTTTCACAAATCCATAAACCTGGAGTTTCCAAATCTCGGTGTTCAGGTGTTTCTGCATCTCCAGTCGGTCTTTGTCGCTCGCTCTCTCCCAGAACCAAGATCCTTGGACAAGCCTCAGCAATCGGGGTAGGTCTATCTTTTCCTCGTGAGAGAACTCTGCCAGTATTTGTGATTGCACAGCATATCTGGCCGGAGGACGTCTACGCATGAACCCCCTCATTGCTGACTCTAGAGGTTCCTCTCTTGGAGTAAGATACTGTTCAAATAAGTCTTCTTTTTCCTTGCTTGTCAGGGCAATGAGAATGGATTCACCTCGTTTGTCGAGTCCTGGCCTTCCGGCTCTTCCCGCAAGGTTCCTGTATGTCCTTTGTGATTGAGGCTCTGATTTCCGACGTAGTGTTTGTTTGGGAAAGGGAAAGATTACACGGGTTACCGGAAGGTTGACTCCTGCTTCAAACGTTGTCGTTGTGACAACAAGCCTGATCGCACGGGTCCGTATCCCAGCTTCTACGATTTCTCTGTACTTGGCCGGCAAACCTGCGTGATGATAAGCTACTCCAAACCGAGCACATTGAAGCAACTTCTTGGCACAAGCAGGCAGCTCGGGCTCAGCTGCAGAAATCGCATCGCTAATAGATTTCGACTTTCTTGCGACTTCCTGCGACTTGACCCGAAGATCAGCGTCAAGGAATGATGACGCGTTTGCCTCGAGCCACCTTGAGATTCGCTCCGCTACCATTTCAGCTTGCACCCTGGACCCTACAGCAACCATGCATTGTCCGTCTTGAGTTATTGTGCTGCGGGCAAGTAATTGTGTCAAGAGCAATCTCTGCTCGACCTTTGGTATGTCTGCTTGTGGTTTGGACAGACTCAGCTCGATTCGTCCGTCTTTGTGATAGAGTGAACCACCGAAAAGCACCATTTCATCCAGGTCCACAGGCCGCCAGGCTCTGTGAACAAGTCCGGCGTGGAGCCAACTTGCAAATCTCTTGGCCTCGTCTGCGCTAACCATTCCCGAGATAGCAACGATCTGGGGATCCTGCGTAATGGAGAGTTGCCTAAATCTTGTAATCAAGAACTCCAAAGCTATGCCTCTGTGCAGGGATGAGATAAAATAGACCTCGTCTGCGATGAGTCGTCTCACGCTGGCAAGATCTACTTTTCCTCTCCTGAGAAGAGCATCAAACTTCTCATATGTTGATACCAAGATCGGAAATGTGTTGACTTGGTCATCATATTCAGTTCTTTCTCTTGTGGAAATCGCTACATTCGGGACGATGTCAGCAATGGTCTTGTATGCTTCATCTGCAAGAGTCCGCGTTGGAACAATATAGACTGTTTTTTCATTCGGAGTCGATGTAGAACATATCATATACGCCAGGAGAGATTTTCCTGTTGCCGTTTCTGTCGCGTACACAAGGTTTTTCCCTTCTAGTACACCTGCCTGAACCGCTTCGGCCTGCGGCAGCCACAACTCAATCATGCCCTTTGACCGAAGAGCATCTTTGACGGAAGTTGGGAAATCCAGCCTGATTATGCTGTGAGTGATAGCGGATTGCATTGCCATCTTGAAAAGTCGCGCAAGAACAGCTAGCCAAGACTCAGCATCCATCGCTTCTACAAGCTCACCATACGCTGAGATTCTATCTTCAAGGTCAGAAAGACTAACTCCTTTCGAAAAAACGTAGTCATGATATGCTACCACGGTCGCCAACATTGAACAAGCAACTGCTATTTCGTCGTTTCTTCGTTGAACGCTCGGGTCTAAAGCTCGAACAAATTGCAGGAAGGAGAGAGCTACTCGTCTTGATTCCGGAAGTCTGCGTTGTCCAAAGAAAGAAACGGAGTCTGTGAAAAGTAGGGAAAGCTCATGGGACTTCAACCATTCATCGAGAGGTAAGATTCTCTTTTTACCAAGCAGCAAGTATGATCTTTCTGCCCTGAGGGGCTCTGCACCTGCATCATAAGCTAGCGCCGTAAGGGCGTGGACTATTGGCTCGTTTAGCACCGTGATGGCACCAGCATCAGAGAGATCCTCAAGCAGCATAGCCGCTGTGATCAGCTTGTCTCGACTGGGTTCCGCAAAGGCGTCAACTATGAGTCTCAGAGCTCTTCCAAGCGGCTTGTGTTTCTCAGCTTCTAGTAACATAGCGCCCACACAACCTATCAGTCATGTCCTCAAGTTGGAAGAAGGCTACAACGAAAAGCGAAGCGGTATGCTCCGCAATCCAAGTAGGTTCGTGAACGAGATGCGTTGCCTCTTGGGCCAATTTTACATTCGAAAAACGGTCGTCAACCGATATTACTACTGCCAAGTTATATTGCTGGTCGGAGAGGCGTTCTGCAATGAATTCTCTTAGCGCCTGTTTCTCTCGCGTATTACTGTTTATGGAGCGATCGATGGCGATGGATCTGTCAAGCTTCGCGATGACATTCGCCAAGTTAAAGAGCGTCCTTTCTTCCTCAAACTCGCTAAGGCCTCGTTCAAACTTATCAGCTAGTATCGAAGGAAAAGAACTGGGTCTTCCTCTGATTTCCTCATGGACGTGCTTGCTCTCCACGAGAAGCAGTACGTCAGGTGGATGCGACGAAGTCACTCTGCATAGGAGGTCAATCCCCTTCGACTTACTTGTTCCAGAAGTCTTCCACTTCACAACAGTGCAAGTTACGCTAGTGCTCTGGAACAGGTCTTCAGCCAAGATCTCTCCAATGAGCCCGATTAGATCTTGTTGATCGCAGAGAAAGGACGAGGTCAGATCGATATCGTAATCGGCCTTTATGGTGGCCAGAACTTGGCTGGCAGTGAGCTTTGAAAGTCCTTCGCGTCTTATCTTCTGTGCTTGCTCGACAGATCGTTCAAGAATCGGCATCAGTTCCGCCCTAGAGTGCCGCCTCAAAACGTATCCTCTGCAAGTTCGTCCCCATAGTCCGTGGGTGTCTTCCAGTGCGTATTCATTCACATTGTACGGGATCTCGGTACTTGTCATTGCCCAAATCCTTAACTCTAATGATAAGTACTCATGGGATAGATAATAACTTGACAGGGCCCGCAAGTTGCCTCTGGAGACGATACAGGATCCGGCTGTCGTTCTACATGTGCCTTTTAACCCTCCGCACAGTTTTGGACTCTATGCAAAGCTCTGTCTATCTGAACACGAAGGACCGTTGCCGTTCCAGTGGTCTCGAGGTGTCTGGTCGTCGCTTGTTCAGACCGAAGAAGGGCACTATATTCCTGTCGAGGTAGCTCAGGACGCAATTGGAAGTGTTCATTCTCTGCGAATTGCCTTCCACGGGGATCCTAGCAGCAAAGACTTGAAGAACATAGTAAAGATGATTTCGGAAGCTTTCTGTACAGATCTGGATCTAAATTGCTTTTACGCCACGACAGGTACTGACGATGCTCTCCGTTTCCTCGCGCGTGAATTACGTGGACTCAAACCCGATTTGTCTATGCGCTCATACGAAGCTTTGATCAAAGCGATTATACGACAGCTAATACGGGCCAGCTCTGCAAGGGACGCTATTTCGTTGCTGGTGAAAACGTTTGGTGGGAAAAACAAACTGGGGCACCAAGTGTTCTACAGCTTTCCGACTCCCTTAGCCCTGGCGCAGGCAAAGAAATCTGAGCTGTTGGGATGCAAGCTTGGATTCAAATGGAAACTGATCAGAGAGATATCTCGAGATGTCGTGTGTGGAGATTTGGACCTGGACGATCTCTCGAGACAGACAAATGAGGAAATCATTCGCGTCCTGGAAGAGTACAGAGGGATCGGTTACTGGACTTCTAGGATCTTTCTATATGATGGATTGAAACGATTGAACTCCTATCCGATTCAGGATATCTCTCTAAGACGTGCCATATCTGAATTGTATTATGAAGGATGCGTGATCTCTTGGATGGAAGTTCAAAGATTCTTTAAGGCTTGGACGGGTTGGACCGGAATTCTCGTGACCTACATGTTTGGTTACTTGTGGTTGAAACGTCTTGGAAAACTATAGTCTCCTAGAATATCCCGGAAGGCTCATAGTTTTCGAGGGAGGTCATCGATCCGGTAAGACTACGCAGGCCAAGTTCCTAGTCAAGGAACTGCTTAGGGCTGGCTACAGATGCGTCTACACAAAAGAGCCCTTTTCGAATAAACTAAAGCGCCCTGTTACATTCTACTCAAAGATAGGTGCAGCACACCCCATTGTGCTTGCGCTCTTGGTTGCGGCAGACAGGTATGTCCACTTGCAATACATCATTCAGCTGTTGAGAGACGACTTCATTGTCGTGTGTGACCGTTACTATCCATCTAGCTGGGTGTACCAAGCAATCCAAGGGGTACCACGGCAGTTCGTCCGTTTCATCAATAAATATGCTCCGTGTCCAGACTTACTTTTCATTATGAAGACTCCTCTGAAAACGCGATTGCAAAGAATCAATAGAGATAGGAGGATTGATCGCAACAACTACTTCCTTGCACCCAAAGTTGTAAGAAAAGAGCAAAGACTTTACGATGAAGTCATCAGAGAACTAAAGCATCGACAATTTGTGATAGTCCTCAATGGTCAGAAGAGGCAAGAGCGAATTTCAGCAGAGGTCCTGAGTGCCGCTCTGTCCCTACTCAATCCTCAATGAAAGAAGTATGGGAGAAGAAGCTCAAACGAGAATTCTCAGTATAGCGATCAAAGAGCTGATCAAGAAGGAACTGCTAGCCTCATAGAGATTTTCCAGCTCTTGGAACGCACCTTAGTGAAGACTGATGTCTGCTTTCTCTGAGACCCATAAGAAACTGGGCTCTTATCCTGAGCGACGGAGATATCCCCTCAGGCGGATCTTCCCTACAGTGACTGACGCTGACAACTCATGGATCTCTGTTGACTGACGATTTCTTCAGAACCTGCTTCATTGCAAACGATATCTTGACCTGAAGATACTCTTGCGCAACAGATTGGTTCTCTCCTAGTTTCGATTGGCAAATAGTTAAGGTCATCAGAACAAGAACAGGAACACCTACAAGGAGCGCGCCGACAATCTCTGACGTGCTCTGGCTGTAAAAAAAGCTTCCTACTTCCTGTCGTGTCAACAGACGCAATGCCATCAAAGGGGATAATCTTGGACGCAATGTCAATCCAAACATGACCAACGCACGAAAGGCCAAGCCACAGATCATGGTCATCGTCACGTGATATTGGGAGAGAGTCTCTCATGAATCCCCAGATGACCTCGTTCCTTGAAAGAATCAGATTCTCAAGGCCTTCCGTGTAGAGGATTCGCTTCTTTTCTCTGGACTTATTCCGTTGCGCATGTCGCCAAGATCCTAGAAGATGCTGCAAACTCTTGAAGGGATCAAATAGCTTTTCAAAATCCTCCTCAGACAACAACAAATCGACGTCTCTCTGTAGACCAAAGATTCCTTTATCAAGATGAATTGTCCAGCTTTGGCTATCTACGGTATCCACGGGGATCTCGTTACGAATTAGCTTGGCCCGTGGCCAAGTTTCATAACGGCCACGGCAGTTCTGTAGAAATCTATACACATTCTCGATCATTCATCCAAGAGGAATTACTGATGCTGTAGAAAAGGCCAGGGCTAATGGCCAAGCAACGGGAAACACATCCTTGTTAGCATAGATACCTAGCAGGACTGGTGCAAGAAAAGCTGAGCCGGCCAAAGCTTCCCTTAGGTCCAACCTGATCCGCAGCTCGCTAGATTGACGAAAGCAGCACCTACGGATATTCGAGCATATCCAAATTGGTTAGAACCTATCTTTCGCAATTTGGGCTTCGAATCTAATGAGGCTTCTAGTAACGTCGTCCTTGCTGATATCCGTCACGATCAAGCCCGGCTTCTAGCCATTAGCATCACAGCAAAGTTTACGAACGGTAGGCGGTCTCCCCTATCAGATTTCCAGAGTCCAGCAAATTCGCTTATCTAAGGGTGGCAGAATGGTGCGGCCGCCGGGACTCACGTTCACAACCTTGCTAGGTGCACACGCGATTTCCCGCTTTCATTCTCTGTAGGAGATAGTTGAAGCCGTGCAGAGGCCTTTCAATTTCGCACGAGTGTGAGTCCATCTGGGCTCAGCACCTTGAGCGATTGGGGGCAGCGAGCTAAACGCCTCGACCGAAGTCTTGGCGCGTACACTCCTGCTCCATCAACCCCATCTTCTATGGGAGCCCTCGTCCAGCACCTAGACTCGTTGCCGAGCCTTTTGGGCTGGATCGGCTGCCTGTTTTCGGGAGAGACTTCGAGCTTAGATGCTTTCAGCTCTTATTCTCGACAGCGTGGCTGCCCGGCAGTGCCCTATCGGACAACCGGTAAACTAGAGGCTGCGAT
>Ga0209725_1001797_pt1 | contig 11867 bp, 9 predicted proteins | sample I18A1metaG_FD_184145 | JGI IMG/M metagenome (GOLD analysis project Ga0209725, IMG submission 184145) | Lake sediment bacterial and archeal communities from Gulf of Boni, Indonesia to study Microbial Dark Matter (Phase II) - ​I18A1 metaG... | ecosystem: Environmental > Aquatic > Freshwater > Lake... | reverse complement strand
CCTGCAAACCTGTAAGCAATGTGAATACAAATAGGATCAGTGATTGCCATCCTACACAGTTCCATGCAATGTAAACGGTTAGCGCGCGACCTGTAGACTGTATGTGTAGGTACTCGCTTGAGACGAGTGTTTGGATTCCGAAGAGGTATTGGAGTACCGCTGCGACCATCTTCACCTCTATCGGAACTACAACATCATGGATGAAGGTGTACAATTGAATTCTCATCACTATTGCAGTCAAAAGTTCGTTGAAGCTACTGACGAAGGGCAGAACCATGAAGAGCACAGCCGCTATGACTATTATGTACTGGTAGGTCCTCCGAGCGATCAGCGGTTCCTTCTCTGCCACCAATAGAATCAATCCCTTCCGAGGCATCTAGAGCTATATTGTAGAGACGCTCCCTCTTTTAGATTTCAGAAGCTTCCAAGCCAGCCTTCATCTCTACCTTCCTCGTCGAGAATCGATACGAAAGTGATCGATCGTCTTTTTTGCCCCTTCTCGACCACATACAAGTTTCTAAGTCGAATACCGAAGGTTGAACCGCATTTCTTGCAGATGATCTTGTAGTCCGCAATCTCCTGATCTCTGCCGCGAACAACTTCAATCTTCTTTTCTATCACTTCGAGATCTTCAACACTCTGGTTCGAGCAACGAAAGCATTGTTTGAGCTTGATAGGTTGAAGCCCACGAGTACCTAGTGGCGCATATATTTGATCCGGAAGATCTTCGATCGAGTCACCTTTCATCCACGAAACCTTCAGTTCTAGCAGAACCTGTAGCGGCCATGATCAATGTTGCAACAGTAGCTCTGCTAAGATTTAAATGGCTACAACCAGCGGATACCTAGGAGGATCCAATAATGTCGTATACCATCCTCACTACGTCTGCCCGACCGATTATCCGATGAAGCCATACCATACATGGCGTATCCATCGAAGGTCTGAAAAGCCATCATTTGCTCTAATCATTCAGCAGCGGTAGCTAAATCAAACCCCTTTCAGTCGCGATCGGATAGCTAGGAGAATACCTTTAATTTCTGCTAGTATTTCTAGAGAGGTATCTGGGGACTTTACTGTGCGCAGCTATCGTCACGAAGATTTGAGCATTGCCTTGAAGAAACTATTGTTCTTTTTAAGAAAGTCGAGGATGACCCTAATCTTATTATTCATTCTAGGCTTGTACATTTATAATGTTCAAAACGCGCTTTTCGCCAACAAGTTAGATGAATCATGGTACGCCAATGTTCAAAGCAGGCTTTCATCGATAGAAAAGGCGGAAACTCCAAGTGTGGAAAATTTGGTTTTTGACCCGGAGCTTTATGCTCTGGCGGGATGGCTATACATTCACGGCGTTCCACCGAGCGAGTTTAACTTTGAGCATCCTCCGCTCGCAAAGTTCTTCATAGGGATCTCGGAAGTCGTGTTTCACAGCCCGACCTCGATGAATGCTTTCTTCGGTTTAGCCACCTTACTGGTGGTCTACCTCCTTTCCATTAGGCTTTTTGGCAAGACGGTTTTCGCGTTGATACCCGTTTATATGCTCAGTTTGGAGAAGCTTTTTCTTGGCGCGGCTCAAACCTCAACATTGGATATTTACTCGGCGTTTTTCATTTCCTTGTCCGTTCTAATTTTTCTGTACACCGTCAAGAATCCTGAGCTTTTTCCAGCGCTCTCCGCGGTGATTGGCCTTGGAATAGCCTGCAAATGGGAAGTAGCCTTCATAATATTGGCGTTCATAACCTTTCTTTTGCTGGATAGAGCTTGGATCAAGCTGGGTTACTTCATGGCCAGCCTACCCTTAGCTCTTTTGACATACACCATGGCATATACAACCTATTTCTTGAGTGGACACAGCTTTCTCGAGTTCCTAGCTTTGCAAATGTCCATTTACAAATTCTATTCAATGGGCGCGCCTACTCGAGGCGCCCTAACGATATGGCAGCTTCTTTTGACAGGGGTTATAGGCCCAGAGACCCGCACCATCTTCTTCATTGATGAGAAGACTAGCGAAATAATCAAGACCGTAACAGTGAAGGGTTTGGCCATAAGTCGCTCGTTCAATCCGTTAACTTGGTCCATCTCCGTCTGGGCCGTCCTTGCGTGTTTTCTAAAAACTTTTAGAGAAAATGTAGAATATCGCGTACTATCGCTTTGGTTCATAAGTTTCATGGCTCCTATGTCATTTGCCCTATTCTTAGACTATCATCTCATAGGTCTTATGCCAAGCTTCATTCTGAGCATCGCTTATACCTTTAGAGATGGATACAGCAGAGGAGAAAGGCATGGAAGAACCATGCTCTTAGCCGCCATAATAACGTATTTAAGTGCTTTGGCGGTCTGGCACTACGTTATTAAAGCTCCGGACTTTCTCGCCATATGAACAATCTGTGAAGTAAAACATAGAAAGTGGCTGTATTTGAGTTAAACGCCTGCAAATTACAGAGCGAGAAAAGACAGTTTGGTCTCAAGTTATTATCTCAACCATGTAGCCAAGCGTTGAAGTAACAGCTGTGCTTGTTCTTACAGTTGATGGGCTTTTCTCTCCCGAAGTAAAAGTGCTTTCTGCCTATCCGCATCTGTAGCCTTCTTCCTTTTTACAGCAACATTTTAGAGTCGTAGGCCTAATTTAAAGACCAGACAAACGCAGTTCGAGAAGAGATGGTTGGCTAGTTGACGAGGGTTGGCATTATCGGGGCGGGACTTAGCGGTCTTGCATGTGCTTCGAGATTGTTGGACTGTAGTGACATCAATGTTCGTATCTTCGAAGCAGATCAAGATGTCGGTGGTCTAGCAGGCTATACAGTCTTGGACAATCTCAGAATTGCAAAGACCTATCACCACGTCATCAGAAGCGATCGAGTTATTCAAGATGAATTGAGCCGATTTGAAATCCCGATCATTTGGAAGGAAGTCAATATAGGCGTCTATATAGATTCAAAGGTCTACCCCTTGAACCGGCCTCTTGATCTTTTAGGATTCGATCCTCTGCCTCTCCTAGACCGGCTGAGGCTTGGTTGGCTGGTCTTTAGGGCAAAATACGAACCGACGCTGAACAATATCGCTGTTGACGATTGGGTTGGCTCAAGAGCTGGTGAAAAAGTTCTCGCTCATTTCGTTAAGCCACTCCTGACAAAGTACTTTGGTTCATCTGATGATGTGTCTGCAGCCTACCTAGCTAGTCGATGGAATAAGGAATCAAAGTCTGCTTCCAGAAACCTGGGCTGTTCCAATTTCCCCAAATTGATCGATGGATACGCAACCCAAATAACATCGTCCGATAACGGCATGCTTTATACTGGCTGCAGAGTTCAGAGAGTAGTCGTGAGAGATAAAGGTGTGAGAATTCGTTCTAACACAAAGCAAGAAGACCTAGATCTCGTGGTTATCTCGACTCCCGCTACAGAGGCTGCTTCTATTATTGAAGCAGCCCCCACAGACCTTCTCAACCAACTTGAATCTATAGATTACAGGGCCTGTCTCTGTCTTGTCTTGAGGCTAGAAAGAAAGATTTCTGATTATTACTGGATTAACGTTCTGGATGACGACATACCCTTCGTTGCCTGTTTCGAATTCGCAAACCTCGATGAGACTTTAAGCGGCGGATTAGCATATCTTGTAGCATATACTGACGCTTCCTCACCCCTCTGGTCCTTGTGTAATGAAGAGATTTATGAGAGATTCGTCGGTGGACTTAAGAAAATCTTTCTGACTTTACCGAAAATAAGAACATGGTACCTTTTCAGAAGTAGGTTTGGCTCGCCGATCTATAGAACTGGGTATAGAAGCGTTGGAGTCAATCCGTACCCACGGATCTACTTTGCGGGTGTCTGGATGGCTTTCCCCGAAATCAGAGCGTCTGGGCCGGCGATAACGACAGGAATCGAAGTAGCTCAAAAGATTCTGGAACAGGTCAAGTACGGTGACCATATGGACGCGATCAATTCTTGAAGGCGAACAAATCGAAAGTTGTTGTCTTGCAGGTGCCTTACGGTGAGATCGGGGGTGTTCAACGGACTGTTAAGAAAGCAATGGAGTTGGCATCTTGGAATGATCATGTTGTAGGCGAGAACATAGTGATAAAGGTGAATCTAATCTCCAATCAACTCGTTCCAGGCCAGTGCACTAGCCCTTGGGTCCTTGAGGGTGTGATTCAACAGGTGCTTGAAAGCGTTCCTGACGCTAGACTGACGATTTGCGACTCCGACCTCGCAGCCGCTCAACAGTGCTATGAGGCTTTCGAAATGTGGGGTCACAAGGAATTGGCTGAAACCTACGGCGCAAGATTCGTGAATTTGTCCAAAGAAGCAGGTGTAAAGATAGACGTCCCAAACGGGCTGATCTTCAGAGAAATAGAAGTCCCGAAGACTATTATGAATGCTGACTGCATTATCACAGTTCCCGTTCTTAAGACGCATGTACTCTCGACGATCACCTGCGCATTGAAACATCAGTGGGGGATCGTAAATAGAACGGTACGGCATCAGTATCATCTTGTGTTTGACAAAGCGATAGCAGATCTGAACACAGTACTAAGAGGCAAACTCAGGTTTGCAGTAGTCGATGGCACTATTGGAATGGAAGGGAACGGGCCTCGTACGGGTCACCCGGTCATATGTAACCTGGTAATAGCCTCACCTGACTTGGTTGCGTGCGATGTGGTTGCTGCAGCTTTGATGGGAATCCCCATTGAAAAAGTGACCCACATTCAAATCTGTGCCAAGCGAGGTATTGGCTCACTAGAGTACGAATTAGTTTCCAACTTCGGCAACTTGAAACCGGTTCATTCATTCGCACTCCCCGACAAGAAGTGGGCTCCCATTTTCTTCTGGGAACTCTTTCTCCGACAAACCCCTCTCAAAAAACTCTTTTTTGATACTGAAGTAATATTCAGATTTGTGTCACGGATAGCCACGCAATACAATTCAATTCTCTGGTTCAAATTGAGAGGAAGCAAATATGCACGAGAGATTCTTAACGACCCATATTATGGTTCTGAATTTAGAAGGCTGGCAAATAAGGCGCTATGAATGAGAATTTCAGTAATCCTGGTCAGCCTAAATGAGGAAAGGTATATTAGATTGCCCTTAGAATCCTTGGATAAGCAATCCTTCACGGATTTCGAAACCATTGTAGTAGACGGAGGAAGTAAAGACAACACAGTGGAAATAGCCAGAGAATATGAAGCGAAAATAATAGCTGTACCTAATGCGCCTTTCAAAGGCGGAATCGCTTATCAACGAAACACTGGGGCTAAGGAAGCCAAGGGAGAAATACTTGCATTCACCGAAGCAGACACCCTTCTGCCGAATTTCTGGCTCGAAAAAATTGATGAAAGATTTCTGGATGAGGAGGTTATCGCTGTAGCTGGCTGCGGGTATCCTTACGATGCGCCCTTTCACGGTGTTCTTGAATATCAATTATACAATAGAGTTCGTTTGCTATTTTCGAAAGCTCTGAAACGTTTCATGAGTTCAGGATACAATTTAGCCGTGAAGAAAAAAACGTTTGAGAAAAGTGGAGGTTTCCCGCTGGTGTCCGTAAATGACGATGGGCTTTTCGGCAAAAAGCTTGCTAGAATGGGGAAAACGGTTTTTTGTCTCGACATTCCCGTGTATATTTCAGCACGCCGTTTACGTTCCATGGGCTTCATCAACTTCAATCTGTACTACATGTTCATGTTGGAAAACGTGTTTTCATCCAGCATTTTTCATTCCATGCGTGAAAAGGCAGGGAAGACATTCTACCGAAGATGACGAATATGGGGGAGACAGATATTCAACTATCCGTTGTACTGCCAGTTCGTAACGAAAAAGAAAACCTCCCAGCCGTCATTACCGAATTGTTCAGAAATATTGGCGATGCAATCAAAGAAATCATAATAGTTGATGATTGTAGTAGTGATTCTACTTCTACTCTTGCCGACCAACTATCGGCTTCATACGCAAAAATTAAAGTGATTCATCGAACTCCCCCAAACGGTCTTGGCAGAGCAATTCTAGATGGATTCGCTAATGCCTCTGGAAACTATGCTCTTACGATTGATTCAGACATGGAAATGTTGCCTGGAGAGATTCCTCGAATGATTGCGAAACTGAGGAGCACAGGTTGCGATGTAGTAGTTGGGTCACGTTTCACTGAGGGAAGCGTGCTGGAAGGATACTCCAGATTCAAATACTTTTTCAACCGCGCTTTTAACAGCATCTTCAAGTACATGCTTGGGACCCATATCTCAGACCTAACTTTCGGGTTCAAAATTTTGAGAGATGTTGTTACACGTGTAAAATGGGAATCTGAAACACATGGAATCGCAGGCGAAACGACGATGAAACCTATAGCCCTCGGATTCACTGTCGAGGAAGTGCCTGTTTCTTGGATTCGTCGAAAACACGGTGAATCTAAGTTCAGGATTAGCTATTATTACGAGTATCTCCGGGTTGGAATCAAGGCATCAATTCAAAGATTGGTAAGGATGCTGAAAAGACCTCACATCATTTCGCATCTTCTATATAATATCACGGTGGCATCTAAATGAAGGTCGTATTAGTTTCTCCTCCGACTACAGTACAGGAAAGATACCCGAAAGGGCATCCTTTGCGTAAAACTATGCAAGTTACTGAGCCCCTTGGTTTAGCCTATATCGCCGCCATGCTGGAGCCGAACCATGAAGTGGAAATTATCGACTGCATAGCAGAAGACCTCCCCATTTTGCACACTCTTGCAAGAATTGAAAAGAGATCCCCTGAAATATTAGGCATCTCAGCGTTCACTCCAACTGTTCATCAGGCTGTTAAACTCGCCAAATTGGTTAAGCAACTTATGCCTTCCACAACAGTTGTTCTCGGAGGCATTCATCCCACTATTTTTCCTGAACAAGTGATGCAGAATGAGGCAGTTGATTTCGTCGTCATTGGTGAAGGAGAATATGCAATGCATAACCTTGTTCAGGCAATTGAAAATCAAGAAGAACTATCTAACGTGCATGGAATAGTATGTCGACGCAATAGAGAAATAGTATTCAATCCGCCTCACCCATTGGAGAAGAATTTGGATAGTCTACCTTTGCCTGCTCGCCACTTACTTCCTATGGACAGATATAAACCGTTTATTGCAAAACGCCGCCCAGCACGAAGCATGATTTCTAGCAGAGGTTGTCCTTATGAATGCGTTTTCTGTAGTAGGGACATAAGTGGAAGCAGATACCGACTGCGAAGTGTTGCTAGTGTCATCGAAGAAATCAAGATCCTAGTTGATGAATACGTGGCAAAAGAAATTGATTTTCAAGACCCTGTTTTTGGTCTAAATCAAACGTGGACGAAAGAATTTTGCCAACGATTAACCGAAGAGAAACTCGATGTTGTATGGTCGGCACTAACAAGAGTCGACCTGATCGATGAAAATCTTCTCAGGTCTATGCGGAAATCAGGGTGCTGGATGCTCTATTATGGGATAGAGGCTGGCGACCAAGAACTCCTAAACAATATTAAAAAGAACATAAAACTTGAAGACATTCGGAAATCAGTTGAGCTTACTAGAAAACTAGGCATCGGAGTATGGGGGAGCTTCATGTTTGGACTGCCCTCCGAGACCCCTGAACTTGCGGAAAAAACTCTGGAATTTGCTAAAAATTTACCTCTTGACTTCGCAAGCTTTCACTTCACCACGCCTTTCCCCAGCACTGAGTTATGGAGAGACTTTGCTAAATGGGGGGAGCTAAGGACAGATTTCTCAGATTTCACGCAACTCAACCCTGTTTTTGTTCCACACGGCTGGAAGAACAGAGAAGACGAACTTCAAGAAATGTTGCAACGAGGCTTTAAAGAATTCTATTTCAGACCCAAATATATTTTCGGTCAACTCTTAAAAATTAGGTCATTCGCCGACCTCAAGCTGTATTATCATGGATTACGAAGTTTGCTGTAGGGTGGGCGACAAATGCTGTGCCGAACAGAAAAAGTGGAAAAATATTGTTTGAATTAGTCGTTGCATATGCCATCACAATGGTATTTTGGATAATCTTGAACATTTATCGCATTGTAATTGCTGAACCATTGTCCACTATAACTGGCGTTGTATGTATCACTCGAAAATAGATGATGGGTTTGACAGTAATCCTCATCTACCCGCAGACAGGCGTTAAAGAGATTTCATTGCCTCCATTTTCATTAATGGCAATAGCCGCTACTCTTGAAAAGAGAGGTTTTCGAGTTAAAATAATCGATGCTAGAGTTGAACGTGATTATCGGAAAAAGATACAGGAATGTCTAACGGAGAACGTTATCTTTCTGGGAATTAGCTCAATGACGGGGGCTCAAATTCGCAATGGATTGGAAATCGCTCGCATTGTTAGAAAACAGGCACCTGAAATCCCCATTGTTTGGGGAGGATTTCATCCTACACTTTTACCCCGTCAAACGGTTAGGCATGCTTTGGTTGACATAGTAGTGAAAGGTCAGGGAGAGATAACGGCTGTGGAGCTCGCCGAATGCTTGACTGGAAAGCGGCGATTGGAAGAAGTGAAAGGTCTTCTTTACAAGAAGAATGGGGAGATACTTGAGACACCAGAACGGTCTCCTGAGAATGTTAATGTTTTTCCGCCTATGGCATATGACCTGGTTGATGTTGAAAAATACCTTGTCCACGATGTTTCTCCCCGAACTATTGGCTACATATCAAGTCGTGGATGCCCTCATAGCTGTGGATTTTGTGCAATCTCAAAGTTCTATGCAGGAAAGTGGAGTGGTCTAGAGCCTGAAAGGGTTGCCAACGAGATAGAAAACCTTGTTGACCGCTTCGGAGTCAATGGAATAAAGTTTCTAGACGATAACTTCTTCGTAGATAAGGAACGTGTTAGGCAAATATGTGAAATGATTGTGGAAAGAAGTTTGAATATTAAGTGGAATGCAAGTTGCAGATGCAACTACATCGTAAGATACGATACGAATCTTTTGAGTTTAATGAAGAAAAGTGGCTGTCACACAATTGAATTTGGAGGGGAATCGGGTTCTCAAAGAATTTTAGACATGATTTCCAAAGAAATTCATGTAACGCACATCTTAAGGTCGGCTGAAATATGTTGTGAATACGAATTTGTCGGCGCATACTCATTTATGATGGGGTTTCCTTATGAAACAGAAAGCGACTTATCTGAAACTCTAGCCCTAATGGATAGCCTTCGTAAACTTCTCCCTGACATAGAAATGAATATGTTCATCTATACACCCTATCCAGAAACTCCTCTCTACTATGCATCCATAAAAAATGGATTCGTGCCACCTCAAGACCTGGAACAGTGGAGCCACTTCTCACACAACCGTGTGGTCATCCCTTGGATAGACGACAAACGTAAAAGGCTCCTAGAGGAATTATCCTTTCTAAGTTGGTTTGCATTTACGCCTAGCTTGGGGAAAAAGTTAAGAAAAAAACATCTCAAATTATTGTTTAGCATATTACGGAAGCTCGCAATTTTTCGATGGAATAACCGTATTTTCGAGTTGCCGATAGAGTGGAGGATTTTGAAACACCTGCATAGTATAAGATGAGGCTGATAAAGGGCATCTTCTCGTCCTTCCCAGCGATGATGCAATTCGGAAATCTCTTGACGAGATTGGGCGCAAAGCTTTCATTGTAACAACAAGAGGATTAGATGTCTTCAAAGTCCTCAAACGCCCCAGCGGTAAGGCATGAAGTACTGGCTGATGCTTATTATTCCCAAAGAGACTTTTGTACAATATGGATGTCATTAACTCACTGATGTTGTTGGTCGTTAGTCTTACTAAGGTTTAAATGGTTACGACTAGCCGATATTTGTAGTGAGGATGATCCTACAATGTCGTATAGTTGTCCTTACTGCGGCTGTATGACCGGTTATCCTACTGAAGCTATGCCATATATGGCGTATCCATCAAAGGTATGTCGATTCTGCGGCGGACTTGCGACTTGGATACCTCAATATCAAAAATGGTATTGTTTTCACTGCAACCACTACGTCTGAAAAGCTAGCTCTGCCATAAGCAGCCTGGAACAGTGGCTAAAATCAGATTCATTTCGGTCTTGATCGCATAGCTAGAAGAATGTCTTTAATTTCTATTCATATTTCTTGAGGTGCCTGAGGACTTGGCACCACGCGCAGCTATAATCGAGAAAATTTGAAGTTTCTGTTCGAGCCTCACTCCGTTGCGATCCTCGTTTCCAACCTATTCTTTCTTATATTATTCTTTCCATATCATTCCACTAAATCCAGAGTGAAGAGTGATGGCAACGTCGGGGCTCGAAGATAAAGTCATAACCCTTCGCGAAGCCGCAAAACTCGTTCCGAATGGAGCTCACATCTCGCTGGGGGGTTTCACGATCCAGCGCCATCCGATGGCATTTGTTCACGAGATGATTCGACAGCGCAAACGAAACCTCCACGTTTACGGGCACTCCCCAGGCGGTGACTGGGACATGCTGATCGGGGCCGGCTGCGTCCGCAGAGTTGAACTCGCCTATGAGGCAGATGAGGCCTTCGCCCGCATTGGCCCCCGCTTCAGGGATGCGGTCGAGAAAGACCTGATAGAGTGGGAGGACTACAGTAACTTCAGTATGGTGCAGCGGTTTGCAGCAGGAGCCATGGGGATCCCCTTCATCCCTACGCGGACTATGCTGGGGTCAGACATGCTCAAGAAGGAGGGGTTCAGCTCTGAGCTTAGGAGGAGCGACGAGAAAATCGCTTCTAAGAAATTTGCGTTGATAGAATGCCCTTTCACTGGAGACAAAATCGTTCTCCTCCCCGCAATTCAACCTGACGTAACTGTTATTCACGCTCAAATTGTCGATGCCCAAGGGACTGTCAGGATTTACGGGCAGAACTTCGGGGATGAGCAGCAAGCGAAGGCTGCGAAAAAGCTCATCGTCACCTGTGAGGAGATTGTGCAGCCGAAGAAGCTACGCGAGTTCCCCGAGCACAACTGTGTCCCATTCTTCCGCGTCAATGCCATCGTCAAGGTTCCCTACGGCGCTCACCCCTACGCTTGCTACCGATACTACGACTACGATCCAGAATTCCTACGCGTCTATCATAAACAGGCGGAAGATGATGCCTCCTTCAAAGAATTCCTTAACGAATACATTTACGGCGTAAATGACTGGGAGGAATACCTGGAGAAAATTGGCGGTGAAAAGAAGCTGAGGATGCTCAAGGCCGACAAGAAGCTGGGATACGCACCTAAGCTCAAGCGGAGGTAGGATGATGAAGAAAAAATATGCGAAAGAGTACACGTTGATGGAACTCATGGCAGTGGCTGCAGCTCGGGAAATTAAGGACCGGGAAATCGTTTTTGCAGGAACTGGTCTGCCGATGCTCGGGGCCATGCTCGCTCAGCATACGAACGCCCCAAACTGCGTCATCGTCTTCGAGGCTGGGGCGGTTGACTGCAAGCTCGCCCATCTCCCTATGTCTGTAGGGGACCCGCGCACAATGCGATTTGCCTCGACAGCGACGGGCCTCTTCGATGTTTTTTCTACTGTCCTGCAGCGAGGATTTATCGATGTCGGATTTCTAGGAGGGGCACAGGTTGACATGTACGGGAATATAAACACGACATGCATAGGCGACTACCATCACCCCAAGGTCCGTTTTCCTGGCAGTGGTGGCTCGGGTGACATCGCCTGCCTGTCGAAGCGGACGATAATTATCGCCGCCCATGAGAAGCGGCGGTTTCCCGAGCACTGCGACTACATCACGAGCCCTGGGTGGATCGATGGGCCACAGGGGAGGAAGCGGGCTGGGCTGCCTTGGGGCGGCCCATCTGCAGTAATCACTACCTTGGGAGTCCTGAGATTCGATGAGCAGACGAAGCGGGCTTACCTCGCGTCATACCACCCGGGGG
>Ga0209725_1001796_pt1 | contig 11879 bp, 14 predicted proteins | sample I18A1metaG_FD_184145 | JGI IMG/M metagenome (GOLD analysis project Ga0209725, IMG submission 184145) | Lake sediment bacterial and archeal communities from Gulf of Boni, Indonesia to study Microbial Dark Matter (Phase II) - ​I18A1 metaG... | ecosystem: Environmental > Aquatic > Freshwater > Lake... | reverse complement strand
GACCCTTTCGGGGGTTCCAATCGTAGCCGATAGGCCGACGGTTTGGAAGTCCCGTCCCGTGATCCATCGAAGCCTCTCGAGTGCGAGTGCGAGTTGGCTTCCTCGCTTGTCCTCGGCGAGTTCGTGTACCTCGTCCACAATCACAAATGTAACCTTGCGGAGGTTCTGACGCATGATCCGCCCGGGCATGATGGCCTGCAGTGTCTCAGGCGTCAGGATGAGCATGTCAGGCGGGTTCTTTGCTTGCATTCCGCGTTCTTTCGTATCAGTGTCGCCATGCCTAACCCCCACTCTGACATCGAGGCGGTGACACCACCACTCTAGCCTTTGGAGCAAATCGCGATTGAGTGCGCGGAGAGGCGTGATATACAATATGCTTATTCCGGCTTCATCTGTCCTCGACGTAATGAAGCGGCTGAGAATGGGTAAGATCGCCGCCTCAGTCTTGCCGGAAGCTGTTGGCGAGATGAGTAGAACGTTCTCGCCCTCGAGAATTCTTGGAATAGCCTCTGCCTGCGGTTCCGTGGGCGCGACAAAGCCGCGTTCCCGGACTGCTTCAAGAACGGGTCTCGCCAGTAGCGAGAACGCATTGTTTTCCGCAGGCTCCATGCGAACGCAGCCTCGGCTGGATTTGTAACAAGCCCAATAAAAGGACGAAGCCCAGCGCACGGACAAGCTATCTCAAACGTTTAAGAGAGATCTGCCTTCATCAAAGCCGCCGACTTCGGGAATGATGCACAATGCCTCTGCGGCAACCCATTGTGGCAGTACTGGGGCACGTAGATCATGGAAAAACGACACTGCTCGACAAAATCAGAGGCACGTCAGTCGCGTCACGCGAGCCGGGTCAGATAACACAATGGATAGGCGCCAGCATGCTTCCGTCCGGCGTCATAAAGGAGACCTGCGGTCCTCTCCTAGACCAATTCAAGATCAAGATCGAGGTGCCGGGGCTGCTCTTCATCGACACCCCAGGACACGAGACCTTCTCTAATCTTAGGCGCAGAGGCGGATCGGCTGCAGATATCGCGATTCTTGTCATCGACGTTTCTAAGGGCGTAGAGCCCCAGACCACCGAGTCTCTGAGCATCCTGAAAGGGCGTAGGACCCCGTTCGTGGTGGCTGCCAACAAGATTGACCTCGTAAAGGGATGGAAGTCGACACCCGATACTCCGTTCATGGTTTCATTCAAGCAGCAGGCGCCAGAGGTACAGACTGAACTCGATAACCGAATCTATACGATCATGGGAGCGTTGTCGAGGCTGGGTTTCAGGTCAGACCGGTTCGACAGGATCACGGACTTCACAAAGATTGTTGCGATAATACCTACCTGCGCCAGAACCGGGGAAGGGATTCCCGAGCTGCTTGCGATCCTCGCCGGGTTGACGCAAGCCTACATGCATGACAAGCTTGAGGTCAGGGGCGATCCTGCACTTGGAACAGTTCTTGAGGTCAAAGAGGAGCCGGGTCTGGGCATGACGATAAACGCAGTCATCTACGATGGCGTACTCAAGGTCAACGACACGATCGTGCTCGGAGGAAGAGAGGCGCCGATTTCAACGAAGGTCCGTGCCCTACTTCTTCCAAAACCCCTTGATGAGATTCGAGACCCCAGAGACCGATTCTTGAATACAAAGCGAGTGACTGCCGCGGCGGGTGTCAAGATCGCAGCCCCAAACCTCAACCAAGCCCTTGCGGGCTCAGCGCTCTACGTGGTACCTCACGGAAAGAACGTGAAAGAGTACGCTCGAATGATAGAGCAAGAGGTCGAGAAGCTCAGGATACAGACCGATCGCGACGGAGTAATCCTCAAGACCGACACGCTAGGATCTCTAGAGGCCATAACAAACTCATTGTCGAACTACAACATTCCGCTTAGACTCGCGGATGTCGGCGACGTCTCCAAACGTGATATCGCGGAGGCTGAGGCCGTATGGGTCGACGACAGACTGCATGCTGTGGTATTAGCGTTCAACGTCAGAGTGCTGCCTGACGCGGAGCAGGAAGCGATCACCGCGGGAATCCAGATCTTCAAGGCCGAGATAATCTATCACCTGATTGAAGACTATCTGAAGTGGTTCGAGGAACAGAGAGCAGCCGGCATGAAGGCTGAACTGGATAGCCTCATCCGACCTGGGTCGGTGAAAATTCTCCCCGGATTCGTCTTTCGGAGGAGCAAGCCGGCTGTTGTCGGCATCGAGGTTCTCGCCGGTAGAATTCGACCCAAGTATCCCCTCATAGACGAGAATGGACGAAGAATCGGCGAGATGATGCAAATCCAAGACAAAGGGAAGGACCTAGAAGAGGCGACGAAAGGCATGCAGGTTGCCGCATCAATCGACAAAGGAGTTGTTGGACGCAATCTAGTAGAAGGCCAGAACCTTATTGTTGACATTCCGGAGAAACATGTGAAGGTCCTACAGTCACGATTTGCGACGGAGCTCGGTCCTGATGAAGCGGAGCTAGTGAAAGCTCTGGTTGAATTGAAACGTCGCCAGAACCCTATCTGGGGTCTGTAGTGGTAAGTCGAGCGCAGCCCTGACAAACATGAGGCCTAGAAAGTCGCAGGTATTTGGAGGCAGGTAAATTATACCGAATATTTCATTCGGATGATCAACCAAGAGCATCAAAACTCTTCGAATAATTGCAGAACCGAATAAATAGCGCTGAATGTCATAGCTGGCCGAAGCGTTAGGCATTGTTGGTCGTTGCGTGCATCAAGCAGGTCCCAGACACTACCGAAGTCAAGATGGATCCTGAAACGGGAACTCTGATCAGGGAAGGCATACCCGCAGTCATTAATCCTACTGATGTGAACGCTGTGGAAGAGTCGTTGAAGCTGAAGGATCTGCACGAGGCAAAGGTGGTCGTGATGACTATGGGCCCCCCTCAGGCAGAGGAGGCCTTGAGAGACCTCTTGGCGATGGGAGCTGACCGGGCCATATTGCTAACCGACAGAGCGATGGCGGGTGCTGATACCTTCGCCACGAGCTACACACTTTCAACGGCGATTGGAAGGCTTGAGAAGGACGAGGGGCCTGTGGCTCTTCTTTTCTTCGGTAAACAGGCGTTGGATGGCGAGACCGGCCAGGTGGGACCCGGCGTAGCAGCGAGGCTAGGAATCCCAATTGTCACCTACACTACCCGCATTGTCAAGCTGGATCTTCAGGAGAGGAGCTTGGTAGCGGTCAGGAAAGCAGATGACATGATCGAAACGGTCAAGGTTTCCATGCCCGCGGCAATCTCCGTTATCGAGAACGTGAACAGACCTCGCCGAGCTAGCATAGAGGGGATTCTACGTGCACAGAGAGCAAAGATGGATTTCTGGAACAAGGATTCCATCGGTGCTGATCCCGTCAAGTTGGGTCTTCCGGGTTCGCCAACAATGGTAAGGAAGATGTTCGTTCCCAGGCCGAGAGGGAGGGGAGAGATATTTGACGGCAGAAATGACCCTGTTGCCGCTGCTCGCTGGTTAAAAGAGAAGATTCTCTCAACCAGACCTTTTAGCGGGAAACCGGCAGCTACCTCCGCCGTCTCCATGGATGACATCCAGCCGGTAGTGGAACCGGGCACGAATCCAGATCGTGGGCCCGTGTGGGTGTACGTCGAGCAGAACGAGGGACGAGTGGCTGGCGTCTCTTGGGAGTTGCTTGGGGCAGGAGCAACGCTCGCAAGGAAGCTGGACACTCAGCTTGAGGCAGTCGTGATAGGATATGACGTCCAAGACATTGCGAGAGAGGCCGCGAGCTACGGCGCCTCTAGGGTGTATTTGATCGATCATCCTCTTCTCAGACATTATCGTACTGCGCCCTATGCCAGGGCTTTGGGCGAGGTCGCGATCTCTCATAGGCCCCAAGTGATACTGATCGGAGCAACCCGAAACGGAAGAGACCTCTCAGGCATGGTGGCCACGAATATTCGTACCGGTCTGACGGCTGATTGCACGTCCCTTGACATAGAGCACGGCACTGGTCTGCTGCTTCAGATAAGGCCAACTTGGGGAGGAAGGCAACTCGCCGTCATCATGACGCCGAAGCACAAGCCTCAGATGAGTACCGTCAGACCAGGAGTGTTCCCCAGGCCACCGAAGACCAACGCCAGGGCAGAGATTGTAAAGGTCAAAATGAACTTCATAGAAGAGGAGATTCCCATCAAGATACTTGATTTCGAGTGGATCGAACAAAGCAGCATGCTGCAGGAATCCGACATAATAGTCTCAGGCGGCAGAGGACTGGGCTCAGAGAAAAACTTCCAGCTGGTCAGGGACCTAGCCAGAGTTCTGGGAGGGGCTGTTGGAGCTTCACGGAGGGCTGTCGAATCAGGCTTTGCTGACAAGGAAATCCAAGTTGGCCAAACAGGCAAGACGATCAGGCCAAAGCTGTACATTGCCGTTGCCATCTCAGGTTCTATTCAACACCTGGTTGGTATAGAAGGAGCCGAGACCGTGATAGCATTGAACACCGATCCTGAGGCACCCATATTCAACTCCTGCAACTATGGCGTCATAGGTGACGCTTTGAAGATTCTTCCACTCCTCGCCGATGAAGTAAAACCCTGAACGTCTTCAGATCGAGGCAAACTCGTTGACGGAGAAGTTTGACGCAATAGTTGTAGGAGCAGGACCGGGGGGAGTCACAGCCGCCTACGTCATGGCGAAGAACAGCATCAACGTTGTCATGATTGAAAGAGGCGAGTACCCTGGAAGTAAGAACGTGATAGGCGGCGTTCTCTACATCAAGACCCTGAATGACTTGATGCCTGGGTTCTGGAAGGAGGCCCCTCTAGAGCGCAAGGTCGTTCAGCACTCTTACTGTCTCATAGGAAAAAATGAGCACACCCTAGTAAGCCACAGGAGCGCCGTTCACTCCGACTCCGCGAAAGGTTACACGATCCTGCGATCGAAGTTTGACAGATGGTATGCGAAAGAAGCGCAGAATGCAGGTGCCACACTGATCACGAAGACGAACGTCACTGAACTAATTTCCGAGCGCGGTAAGATAGCTGGAGTCAGAACAGACAGGGGAGACCTTTCGGGCGACATAGTGATCGTAGCGGAAGGCGCCAACACTATGCTATGCGAGAAAGCTGGTCTAATCGCGAGAACTAGACCCGATCAAATGGCCATAGCTGTGAAGGAAACTGTCTCCCTGCCGTCGGACCGAATCCAAGAAAGATTTGCTCTAGGTGAAGGCGAAGGGGCAGCAATCCACTACATAGGGGCACTGTTCAAGGGATTGGTCGGATTCGGGTTCCTTTACACGAACAGAGAATCGCTCTCAGTCGGGTTTGGCGCAATCATCTCGACCATGATGAAGCAACAGATCAAACCGTATGATTTGATGGAGAGATTCAAGCAAGAACCATCAGTGGGGCCGTTCCTACGAGACGGTTTGGTGAAGGAGTATCAGGCTCACATGATACCCGAAGCGGGGTACGCCGGAATGCCCAGACTGTTTTCGGACGGAGTGCTCGTCGTAGGCGATTCAGCTATGCTTGCGAATCCCATCACAGGAGAGGGGGCAGACCTGGCCGTGCTGTCGGGTAGAATTGCCGGCGAAGTTGCAGCTGAAGCACATATAGCTGGAGATTACACGTCTAGGAGATTGGCAAGATATCAGCAGCGGGTCTTGAACTCGTTCCCTGTAGAGGACATGAAAAAACAATCAGGACTACTGCAGTACATCGAGCAGAATGCCGAGATCATGAGCGCGTACCCAGAGGCCTTGAACGCCGCGCTCGGTGAGTGGTTCAGCGTGGACGGCTCAACGAGAAGCCAGAAGATCAGGAGAATCAGAACGATAGTCACATCGAAGCGGGGGCTCACGAAAATCCTGAAGGATGCCTATGTGTTTGGGAGGAAGCTAACGTGAGAGTCGAAGAGAAGCTGTATCTCCTTAGACATGTAGTCGATGAACAATCGCACATCAAAGTCGACGAAGAGGCGTGCGCGAGATGTCCCGACAGGGTCTGTCTTGACGTTTGCCCGGCGAATGTGTATTCATACGTCGAGCCTAGGGTATTCGTGGCCTACGAGAATTGCGTGGAATGTGGCACGTGCAGGATCGCATGCCCCTTCGTCCAGTGGGTCAACCCGAGAGGCGGAGCAGGCATCTCATACCGATATGGTTAGTTTCGGGAACCAGGGCCTCTCAAGACCCTCGTCATCCTTGCTCACCCAGTTAGCGCGCCAGCGAACCGGGCGTTAGTTCCCTAGCCACGTTCTTTCTTCCCGTAGTAGGTTGTCCACTTGAGCTTTCGTGAGTCTCTCTTGTAGACGAGAAGATTCTTGCGGCATCTTGCGGAACAAAAATAGAGCATTGTACCATCGTTTCTTATGTACATCATTCCCGTTGCAGGTGGGAACGGTTTGCCGCAGAAGGAGCACTTGTTGCTTCTCGGCAATGCATGACACTACCGAATCTTCTTCGCTTCGCGTTCGGTCTCTCTGAGGGTGAGAATGTCACCGACTCTGACGGGGCCTTTGATATTTCTTGTTATGATTCGGCCTTTGTCTTTCCCTTCAAGTAGTCTGACTCTTACTTGGATGACTTCACCTGTCACGCCCGTCCTACCTATTACCTGCGTGACTTCGGCAGGCGTTTTTTCCTCTCTTGATTTCTCACGTGCTGAAGACATGTCTAGGCTTTGGCTCCGCTGCCGGTCCTAAGGCGCTCAGCTGCAGCGGCGAGATCCTTCAGCGTGCTTGAGCCTTCTCCTGCCTCGATGACTGACACGGCCGCGCATCCCACATCGATGCCAGCTGACCTGCCTAGGTCCAATTTGCTTGGAACAAACAGGTAGGGAATCTTCCTCTCTTCGCAGAGGATAGGAAGGTGAGCCACGACCTGAGGTGGCTCAACATCCTCCGCGATAAGCACAAGCTTGGCGACCCCGCGCTCAATCGCCTTTGTTGATTCGTTGGTTCCCTTCTTTATCTTGCCAGAGTCCTTTGCTACTTGAATGACCTGATGGGCCTTGTCCACGATCTCCTTTGAGACCTCGAACTTCACGTAAGACGGTCTTGGCATTCGCTTCTCCTGCACATCTGCCAGCGGCTAGTCTATGCAACTAACGTGCTTTTATCAATGTTTCTGTGAGAAAAAACTCCGATCGCGATCAACTCAGACCAAAACTGCACCAGAATCTCAATCAGGCAACAATCTTAAGCGCTCGCACAAAGTATCTTGTCTCGTTCGGATTTGCATTCTCGATGATTTCGGAGGCGGAAATCCTTCACATAATCAACCAGGTCCATCCAGATGACGCGGTGCTGGTGGAACTCAAGGACGGAACGGTCTTCGGAATCCTCAAGGGGGCCGAGTCTGCGCCGACATACTTTCGAACTCGAGCTGCAGTTCGCAGCGCAGCAGAACGCCGTTCACTGTTTGAGTCAGTGGCTCTGTCTCGACCAGCAGCGCACGTTGATTGCATAACCCTTGAGACTCTAATGAATGGATTGAGAGGAATGAGAATTCGACATGTGTGGCTTGAGAGGAGAGCGGGTGCCCGTCATGAGATGGCCTTCCTCAACTTCAAGGAGCTTGAACATCACCTGCGTAGACACGAGTTGTAGCTGGAGAATCCGTATTTGCGAGCATAGCTGACAAGGTTAATAAACACGTTATTTTGGGTATGTACGATTTCGCTCCGGCTTGGTGTGCATGATGGCGAAGTTCAAGATGATCGTGTCCGACCCGCAGACGAGAAAGGCGACCGTAGCGGAGCTTGAAGGATCAAGGGCTCAAGTTCTACTCGGAAGAAGCATCGGCGATGTCATCGATGGTTCTCAGATAGGGTTTTCCGGTAGCAAGTTGAGGATCACCGGAGGCTGCGATAAGGACGGCATTCCGATGCGGGCGGACATTCATGGCGGAGCAAAGAAGTATGTCGTTCTTTCAGGCGGAGTAGGGTTCAGGCCAACCAGACCTGGAGAACGCAGAAGAAAGCTTGTCAGGGGCAGAATGGTAACCGACGAGACATACCAGATCAACACCGTTGTCTTCACTGGAGAAGTGAAGCCCGCTGAGAAGCCTCATCCAATCGTGGAGCCTGCAGCCAAGCCGGCCCCCGCTCCCGCCAGACCGGCGAAAGCCCCGGTGAAGAAGGCCAAGCCTTCCAAGAAGCCTGCCAGGAAGGCCGGGAAGAAGAAGTAGTCGGAGTGTCAATGATGGAAATCAAGGTGAACAACGAATCCTACAACCCTCTACTGAAGCGCAAGGAGATTAGCCTGGAGATCGAGCATGAAGGAGAGGGAACACCGCAACGATTTGACATAAGAAAACGAATGGCTTCCAAACTAGGCACGAAGATTGAGAACGTATTCGTCGTCGCTTTGCACACGTCGACGGGACTAGAAAAGACCCTCTGCTCATTGCAGGTCTACGACGACGCCCGCGCAGCCTCCTCTACAATTCCCGAGCATATTGCCATCCGAAACCTGCCGCTGGAGGAACGCGTGAAGGCGAAGGAAGCCAAGCCTGCGAAAGCGGAGAAGGCAGGGAAACCCGCGGAGAAGGGAGAGGCAAAGCCTCCAAAGGAGCGCGAAGCAAAGCCCAGTCTCAAGGCTGAAGCAAAGCCCGCGACGAAGCCGGTTTCTGAACCTTCGAAACCCGCGAAGTAGCTAGTGCCTGCCCATGAGCGAAGAAACCGTGAAGAAGCGGCGCGAGGCCCGGGCAAGCAAGCTGTACGACCTAGATCCCTCCAAAGGGCAGATCAAGCTCAAGAACAAGAAGTGCCCTCGATGCGGAAACTTCATGGCACATCATATGAGCCCAATGGAGCGGTGGACGTGCGGATCTTGCACTTTCACCGAGTATGCAGAAAAGAAGAGCGGGACCTAGCCGATTCTTGTCATGGCTTCAAGGAAAGAAACGGCCTTCTTCCTCGCTTCATCGTCAACCTCGACTAGAACCAACCCTTCGCCAGGTTGGCCGTAGATCACAAAAGACCGGATTGGCGCCACAGCCATCGCAACCAACGTCAGCAAGTCCTCCTCGCCATCCACAATCATCACCGCGTTTCCAGATTCGATCGCATCCTCAATCGCTTCCCACGCATCAAATCCGATTGTGCCCGGCTGGTTCCTGACAAAGAACGTCCTTGTCGCCGGAACGGCGAAAGGTGTTGTTCGAGTTCTCATCTCTTTGTTGTCGATGATCACAACGTCTCTGCGGAGCCCGGCCGCGACTGCTTTCCTTGAAACCACATCTCCCACGAAGACTATCCTTGGAGGCCTCTTCAGGGAAATCAGTCGAGCGATCTCTTCATAAATCTCTGGGCTATCTCCTGGCAGGAGTCGGCCAAGCGGCCTCTTGAGGCAGGACCTGACCTCTTCGGTCAAGACGAGCTTTGGCAATCCTTGACCAACAACGTAGTCCGCGGCCTAGCGTACTCGAACCGCATATCGGCCGGGGGCTTTGATCCTCATCTTCTTGGCGATCTCTGATTTCTCAGGATCAATGATGATTGCGAGCCCTGTCCAGTCATCGCTAAGGTTAGTCGACTTGCAGTTTGGACAGACCGGCCCATTGCTAATGTATCTGCAGTTCTTGCAGGCTCTTTCCGTCAAGCCGGCTTCTCCTCCTTCGGTCCCCGTGCCCGACGGACGTCCTGCTCAATCCAGTCGATCTTTCCTAAGAATGGCTGACGCATCGTAATTCCTATCTTGCCACCGGTCCCGCCTCGTGGGAAACTCACTGCGATTATGCGGCCCCTGACGAAGTCCCCCTTTGCAATCTTCCTTTGACTTTCCTTTCCCACGAGGATCCCGTGTTTCTCATCATATGATATGTAGTCGTCCATGACCTGTGACACGTGAAGGAGTGCATCCTCTGGGCCGATCCTGACGAACGCTCCGAAATCTGTGACCTCAACCACTTCTCCTTCAACAACCTCTTGCATTTCTGGATAGAAACTGAGAAGCTTGAAGGTAACCCGATGATATGTGGACCCGTCGCCCGGGAGTATCTTTCCAATCGGATCCACGTTGACGTCAACTACGAAGACCGCGTATCCTAGCTCCTCGTCAACAATATTCTCGTACTTGAGCTTCACCTGATCCCTTGCTGCCTTGTCAATTGGGTTGCCGAAACTCTTCGGAGGAATTCTGACGATGTCCTCAACGGTCAATATTCTGAACAAGACAATCTCCGCTCTTGATCGCAATGGGAATTCGAGAGTCTACCAGTAGGCTGCTTCAATGCCTTCGAGCTCCAACTTAGCCTTTTCTCTGAAAAAGATCACGGGTTTTCCAGCATTTCTGATCTTTCTTCGAAGCTCCAGGTCTGCTGTCGCAACGACAGCATTCGGAAGCTGTGACGCTTCAAAGAGCGCCGTGTCAGCGTCCGATGCTCTTGTGGATGAAATGCAGGGAATCTTCTTTTCCTGAATCAGACTGAGGGCGGTTCTTGCATCTCGACCAGGCACGCCAAGATTCTGGGCCAGCCCTCTCAACTCTGTCACCACTGCGGCTGGAACGGCAAACTGTACCCTGCGGCCGAGAAGTTTCTCCGCTTTTTCAATGACATCGGTGTGGAACTTCGCCGATAGCATTAGAAAGCTTGTATCTAAGTAGATCGTCATAGGCACGCGTTATCCCTTTAGAGTGCCGAATCCGATGAGGCGCCAACTGTCGCCGATACGCCTACTGACAGCGATCTTGAACCCAGGTATCGGGCAGACCGGCTTTCGGAGAGTTATGTCAATTATGTCTTCCCTCGCTGATGTCACGACACCCGATGTCACCGCCGTCCCTATGTTGAGAACCAGCGGTTCATTCGTCCTGATCTTGTCCACAGTCACAAGCTCTTCGGTTCCAACCGCTCTCTCGAAAAGCGAGATTTCAGCGGTCAGCTTCTCAAGGACCGGGGGGAGTTCTCCAACCTTTCCTACCACACTACCGACGAGACCATCAGACTTTGTTAGTGACGGGTCTAGGGCCGTTCCAACGCCAACAAGACCTCCGCTCCGTGTCTCATTCACCGGTCCCTTAGATATGTTCAGGCTAGTTATTTTCGAAACGAGCGGCTCGTAGTGGGATTTTCCTCCAGTTTCGACTGGAAGACCCGGCTTGATCTCTATCTCATCACCAATACTGAACCTGCCTTGAACAATCGATCCGCCAAGAATCCCCCCGTGGAGGTCGTCAATCTCCGTACCGGGCTTGTTAACGTCGAAGGATCTGAGAACATACATCCGCGGAGATGCGTTTGGATCCCTCTTCGGGGTAGGGATCCTCTTCTCCATCTCATAGAGGACCACATCGGTGTTTGTACCGTGCTGGGCTGAGACCGGGACGACTGGCGCGTCAGCCGCGATTGTGTCCTTGGTGAATGACTTGATCTCTTCGTAGTTCTCGAGAGCCCGAGCTCGGTCTACAATATCGATCTTGTTCTGTATCACTACGAGTCGGTGTATCCCGACCATCTGGGCTGCCAGCAGGTGCTCGCGATCTTGCGCCTGGGGGAACTTCACGTTGCTCGCGACCACGAACAGTGCACCGTCCATGAGGGCTGCGCCTGATAGCATGGTAACCATTAGGCTGTGGTGACCAGGGCAGTCCACGAAGCTTACGCCCCGCCTAAACTTCGTCTCTGAGCCACAGCGGGGGCACTTTGGCCCGCTAGTATAGTTGTGTGGGGGTCTACACTTCGGACACCTGTAGATGAAAACGTCTGCATATCCAATCCTAATGGTGATACCGCGCCTCAGCTCCTCTGAGTGCCTCGCGGTCCAGACACCGGTTATTGACTGAACGAGCGTACTCTTGCCGTTATCGACGTGACCGAGCGTTCCTATGTTGACCTCTGGCTGCCAGTTCATACCCTCGTTGTCTTTCTCTCGCAACTCCGTGTCTTCAGTGCTCATCTTCTTTCGTCGTT
>Ga0209725_1001795_pt1 | contig 11879 bp, 6 predicted proteins | sample I18A1metaG_FD_184145 | JGI IMG/M metagenome (GOLD analysis project Ga0209725, IMG submission 184145) | Lake sediment bacterial and archeal communities from Gulf of Boni, Indonesia to study Microbial Dark Matter (Phase II) - ​I18A1 metaG... | ecosystem: Environmental > Aquatic > Freshwater > Lake... | reverse complement strand
CATATCAATAGCGTCACCTTCGTAGTGCCCTGTGGGCCCGTGGCGCAGCCCGGATAAGCCATCGCTAACGGAGAGCGCACCGGCCTTCTAAGTCGGGGGTCGCGGGTTCAACTCCCGCCGGGCCCGCTTTTGAGGGAACCAAGGTTCCCACACCCTCCTTTTCGGCAAAAGAAGTTCGATTCCGGTCTGTCTTTGATACTTGGGATTGGATTAGGTTCTGATTGTCAGGTTTTGAGCCGAGGGTATCGATACCGTATCGATACTCAAGTAGTCTGTCAATAGTCTTTCCGAGACTTAGACCGTTCTCTGTGGCAACTGTCTTCAACCGTTTGTAGACAACGTTTGAAACAAGGACCTGATTGTAACCTATCTTAGTCATTTGACCTTCCCTCTTGTCTTTGTGTAATACGCTATCAGTCGTTGAATGATGCTATTCATTGAGTCGCCATATTCACCAAGTTTCGTCAGATCTTCTTTTGTCTTCAACGTGATTCTTATTGTCGTGGTTTTCTCCATCGTCTGTCTACCTTGTTTTCTGTGGTGGATTAAGGACGGAGCTACTTATAAATCTACTTTGTGAATCTTGTCTACATGACCAACCAAGATAGGGGCTCTTACACACACCAGCCTAACCGAATCACAGAGCGTAGGCTTAGTAGGCATGAGGTCGGGAAGCAAAAAGAAACAACTCAAATCAAGTCAGGTTAGACGAACAGACCTCAAATTCATTCCAAGCCCCCTTCGAAGTCTTAGGCATTATGCGACGTGCGACGGACGTTACCACTCTTAACCCCAACAGGAAAATCGGTTCGTCGTGTATTGCTGCAAACTGAGCCTACCTTAAATTCCCTCGCCGAGAGGTAGAAATCGAAGAGGTTGATTACAGCGCATCAGCCCGTAATGCTGCGTAACCATTATATCTACATTGAGTGTTGGTTCTCAAGGGGCTATGAAGATGATCGGAAGCAAAGCAGCTTTGGCTATGGCTCTGGCGTTACTTGCAACAGGCCTAGTAGAACACATTGATTCATTTGGCCATGAACCTGAACTACCATTGGCTCGAGAGGGGACGCACATCATCCACGGTGGAACCCTTCGATTCGCATTTGTGACGCCCTTTGGTCGACAAGAAATAATCGAATTGTAAACGAGCGCGATGATGTATGTCGTAACAGCTTCGATGCCTTGGTCGGCGAGGAAATTGAGGCCTCTCACGCGAGTCATGTTCCTGCTGCTCATATCTCTGTCCGCTTCAAATTGCCTTGCTGATTTTTCTCCATCAAGAATGGTCGTGTCAAAACCTGTAAACGTGAGCGGCCAAGTTCTCTATGGTTCAATCCCGCCCGTGACCTTACGATTTCCGAAACCCGTAGCTTCAAAAGATCCTGTCAATCAGACATACGACTGGCTGGATGTCGAAGGCTGCAATAGTCGCATATCAATAGGTGGGCACCCAGCGCTTCCGATCAAGACCGTTGTCTTCAAGCTAGATCTAGGGGTTAACTTATCGACTGTTAACACACAGGTCGTGAACACCTCACTCACAGAGCGCTACATAATATGCCCTGCGCTCATACCAGCAGTCATTGGCAACAAGGGCGGCATCACGACTCCAAACTCATCCATATACGGCAGTGACAAGCTATACCCTGGAAAGTGGAGCGAATATGTCACTCGAATAGGAATCGATCCTGATTCAGATCAAAGGATTCAATATGTCATTGTGATATTGTACCCAGTTCAATACGCTCCGTTGTCCCGAGCTGTGACAGTCTGTCAGGAGGCCACCATAAGAGTACAATATGAGGGCGTTCCAAAAGCCTACGCAGCAGCCACGTACAATCTCCTGATAGTAACGTCACCTGCGCTTCAGTCACAAGCTTTAGAGCTTGCCGCTTACAGAACATCCATTGGAATTTCCACGAAAACTTTGACCACCGATGAGATCTACGCAAACTATCCTGGTGTAGACAATCAGGAAAAGATTAGAAATGCAGTCAAAGCGGCTGTGAACAGTTGGGGAATACAGTATCTGCTGATTCTTGGTGATCACAGCCAAGTACCGACAAGACTGGCTTTTATTCCAGACGGAGACGCTAGCGACGGCGATCTAGTCGAGACTGATCTCTACTATGTTGACTTGCAGTACACTTGGGATGAGAACCATGACGGAAAATGGGGAGAATTGCGCTTGATAGGAGGAGATAGCGTGGATGGAATGCCAGATCTCTATGTGGGAAGATTGCCCGCCAGCACCACCGCGGAAGCGTCCAATCTAGTGAACAAAATCAAGCAATATGAACTGAACGCGAATCCATCCAGCTCCTGGTTCAAATCGATTCTCCTACTCGGTCCGCTCTCCGAAAGTGAGACTCTCAAGGACTACATAAGAAATAACTATGTTCCTGGAGGCTTCTCCGCGACGAAACTGTACACATCAACTGGAACACTCACACTTTCGAACGTCATGACACAAGTCAACAATGGGTATGGCTTTGTGAACTTCGCTGGCCACGGAAATCCTTCTTCGTGGTCGCTTGATGGCCCAAGCCCACCAAGCGATCTGATCTATTGGTATACGCACGCTTCGGGGCAGACGAACGGTTTCAAGCTCCCTATGATTGCCGCTATGGCGTGCTCCACGTCAAGGTTTTCAGATTACGATTGTATTGGAGAACGATTTCTGCTGAATCCCAGCGGAGGTGCGATCGCGTACTTCGGCGCAACTAGAATTGCTTGGACAAACCCCATCGTCACATATGGGCTTGCTGGGGAGATGGACTGGAGATTGTTCCAAGCCTACTATGACGGCTACAGGAGAATCGGACAGATTTGGTTACGCGCCGTGAGCCAGTATGTGTCCGCGCATGGCATTCATACTCCCTTCTTACTTAAACCACTTATAGGATATTACGCTGACTGGAAAACTGTCGCAGAATACTCGTGCCCATTTGGTGACCCGTCACTCATGATTGGCGGCCCGGGCACTTATTCTGTCACGTTCTATACAGATCCTAGTTCTGTTGGTAGCATTAGTGCTAACGATGTTGTGAAGTCCAATGGGGCCACCGGAACCTATGTTGTAAATCAACGTGTACACACAGCAGCCAACCTGCCAAGTGGCTATTCTTTTTCCTATTGGGAGGCAAGCGGCGTTACCGTGGATAACCAGCTCTCCCGAGACACTTACATGACGGTTTTGAATAATGGTTGGTTGAAGGCCCATTTCAGTATCCCCACCCGCACTATCAGGGTTTACTCTCTCCCAATTTACTATCTAGGTCAGGATCCTGAATCTGCGGCATCAAATAACATAGGAGCATCCGTAAAGGTCGACTACGTTTATCAGGGGCAGAGTCAAGCAAGGACTTCCAACACAATCTTCGACGTGACCGCGGATATTGGCTCGACCATTACTTTCTCAGTAGCATCTACTCCGTCGGGTTGGACATTCAAGAGCAAGTGGGATCACTATCGTGATAGACAATATGATGGAGTTTCCCTGACGATTCAAGTTCCGTCGGGATCAGAAATCGACAAAGTTGCGGCCTTCTTCGCGCGTGTTTACCAGGTGACTTTTGCTTCTAGCGGAATCGGAGCGGACACTGGAACCGCCATCATCGTCACAGTGAATGGAGTAGGCTATCAGCAGAGCCAGCTTCCTTACACTGCGTGGTATGATAGCGGTACATCCATCAGCTATGCTTTTGCCTCCACCGTTTCAGCAGGCCTGGGCAGGCAGTATGTTTGGACGTCAACATCAGGTCTCAGTCAAATTGGCCGGACGGGTTCATTCACGGTATCGGCTGTTGGAACCGTCACAGCCAACTACAAAACCCAGTACTATCTCACTGTAAACTCAGCCTATGGCTCTCCAACAGGTACGAGATGGTACGATTCAGGTTCATCAGCACTGTTCTCGGTGACGTCTCCGGTTAGCGGTGGCGCCGGAATACGATATGTTTGCGTTGGCTATTCTGGTGATGCCTCCGGTTCTGGAACAAGTGGCTCCATAACAATGAATGGCCCCAAGGCTGTGACATTCAACTGGAAGACTCAATACCTGTTGACAGTCAATAACGGAGGTCACGGAACAGCGTCAGTAGGAGGCTATTATGACTCAGGAAACACAGCCAGCTTCTCCATAAGCCCAACAACTGTGCCCGGAGTAGGCGGAACACAATACGTCTTTATGCAGTGGTCGGGCGACTCCACTTCAATGAATCCAAGCGACTCAATCTTGATGAACGGGCCCAAAACGGTGACAGTCAACTGGAGAACCCAGTATCAAGTCACTCTTGGCTATACCGGTCTGGACAACACGGCAGTTGGGACAGTCGTGACGGTTGACGGTTCAGCGAAGACATACGGCGATCTCCCGTTCAGCAAGTGGGTCGACAGCAGCTCATCGGTTAGCTACTCCTATGCGACAACTGTATCAAGCAGCGCCACTAGCAAACAGTTCAGATTTGACAGCGCAACTGGGCCTTCGTCACCCATGACTGTTACAGGTCCCACCATCGTAACCGGCAACTACAAGACTCAGTGGAAGGTCTTCTTCGATGCTTCTGCGAATGTCAAATCAGATACGTCACCTGCACCCATCGTTAAGGTAGATGGAGTTAACAAGACTGCAGGAGATCTCCCCTTCAGCAAATGGGTCGATGATGGTTCTTCAGTATCGTACAACTACTATAGCCCAGTCTCGTCTTCGGTAGCTGGGAAGCGATACAGATGGAACTCCACTAACGGACTGGGGCAGACACTTCAATCCAACACATTCACCGTGACTGGCACAGGCAGTGTCACAGCTAGCTACAAGACTCAATACCAGTTGACGATCCAGGCCAATCCAGTTGGCGCACCCGTCAGCGGAACTGGAACCTACTGGTATGACGAGGGCATATCTGTGTCGATAACCGCGACTGTATCAGGTTCGGGATGGGTATTCTGGTCCTGGACAGGAGTCGGAGACGGCAGCTACACTGGCACATCAAATCCCGCGAATATCGTAATGAATGGGCCAATCAGTGAAACAATCACATTCGCAGCTTTGATTACTGTTACAACTACCACGACAACTTCTCTGACATCCACCAGCTACACCTCAACGAGCGTTTCCACTTACCAGCGGTCCAATACCACGACTACAGCCACGATTCCATCCACATCCTATCAGACCATGACAACTACTCGATATTCAGGAGCAACGTCAACGACCTATACCACTCGGACAATTCTTTACTCAACCTTAACTTCGCTGTCAACGACAACCACAACCTCAACTAAGATGTCTACCGTTGTCAGTACGGAGTCAACCGGTACCACGGCCACTACAACTACTCGAACTTCGATGACGACTGAATCAACTACGGAGCCCTTTGACCGACTTCAATATCAGGGAGCTGCCACGGTTACTCAGACGTTCACTTCAACCTTCACCTCTGGAGGCACCATCTACCTAAAGGTCGTAATCCAGTACACGAGCATAGAGCAGTACCTCCAAAGAATCATCTCCACCATTACCAGTTGGATCAATGAGCTTACTCGCACCCTTCAAAGCATCTTTGTCACTGCGACTGTGAAGGACACAGTTACTAGAGTTGAACCTGCTCCTAAGCTCGGCGAAACGATTGGAACCCTCTTCTCGTCGAACTCTAGCCTGGGCTTCATGACGACAGGCAACATATTCGACGACTCAAGCATAGGCTTCATGTATGGTCACAGAAACCCGCCAAAAGTCCTCTTCCCGAAGACTGATGTAGTGCGGGTGAACCAAACCACCAAAGCACCGACCTGGTCAGATTACACGCACTTGGTGATGGTTGGAGGACGCGCAGCGAACCCAACTCTCGCATACTACGAGGACTCAGGCAAGGCGCCCCTGAAGTTCTCAACCAACTCGACTCACTACCTCATCATGAAGGACAGCACAGTGGCATACGCAATTGTACCGTCAAGCATCACCTCGACGAACGACTACTTCGTCATGGAAGTAATACCAGATGGCTCACGGAGAGTGATCTCCCTTTGGGGAATGGGTGCACCCGGAACATATGTAGCAGGCGTCTACTTCGACATGCAGTACACAAACCTAGCATCTCTGACCGCTGGCTGGTACGTAGTCCGCTGGCAAGGCGCAGGAGCACCACTCCCAAGCGACACCTTCACAGTAGTAGCAAGCGGAAGCTAGACTCCACCTATCAACAGGTAGACTGCTCGTCAACTGGGCTGGAAACGGCACATACATCGTCATGACAGGAGGACCAGCTGTACACAATTGCATCAAGTACTACATGGATCTGGCCACACCAGAATCAGGCGACCAGTCACCCGCCTACTTCAGACCAGCAACCATTAGTGGCGCCGCATACTACCAGTTCGTCCTTAGAAATGGTACAGTGATCGCCAGTGTGCCGTCAAGCGACGTGACAGGGCTCCAACGTGACCTCTGCCTAATCCAGAGCTTCACAGACTCAAACGGACGGATCATCTTCATTATCACTGGCTTCACTTTCAAAGGCACACAGGCAGGCGCCTTATGGTTCGTGAAGAATGTGACGGCGAACCCAGCCGCATATGCGAACAATGTGTATGTCATAGGTTGGAACGACGCGTCGGCACGTTGGACAGCAGGCAATCTCACTGTCACAGGGAACAACGACGGGTTTGTGGACTTCGTGAAAATCCAGAACGTCTACCCATAAACCCGCGAAGTTCAATCTTTCTTCTCACAAGAATGGTTCGGAGGAAGACTTCAACGTCCCTACGAATCGACGCGCTTACCTATATCATAAGATGCCGCCGGTTGAATTTGAACCTCGCAATAGAAAACACAATTCAAGCCGGGTCAGACTCTTGACCATTATGCGGAAATCAACACGATGATACCTCTCTTACTCGTCAGAAGAAAACCCGTTCCTCACGCGTGCTCTTCTGCTGTTCTGCTGGTTACTTCTTGCTTCTTCTCTGACTCCTCGAAACGTGGTAATGATGACGCAGCAATCCGTAGTACCCCGTAAGCACTATATAGATAGAAAAGAGATACACGTCTTCTGATTGGTGGAGGTTAGTCTAGCTGAATGCCTCCAGAATGCTGATAGTATCTCTCCGGAGGAACATGGTAGACAACGACCTATGAACTCCAGACAGGGCAAGATGGTTATTGGAGTCTGGAATCTCTCTTCTACTGGAACTCGGCAACGATAACCTTTGAAGGAGACGAAACATGCGCGCCAAGCACCGCCACGATGACAAGTTAAGAGATGTAGAAGAAGCATGAAGTCTGCTATCGTTTCTTCCTGTCTTCTGATTCTTCTGACTTTCCGTTCCACGATGGCTTGTGGGATTCGAGATCAAACTGTTGGTCTGTCCATGCCAGCCACGTATACGCGTTCACGAGGTGTTGATCGTCAACGAGCACCTGCCGCACTGATGGTCACCGGGCCTGGATCTAGTCGAATGAGCAGTTTCCCTTTGCCCAATAGAACCATCACGATTGACGGTTTAGCTACTGACTGGCTGGGCATAGCTCCAGTCTTCACAGATCCGAAGGGAGACACCGAGGTGCCGGTGGATGATGGCAGTGACTTGAAAGCGCTCTACGTGGTGAGAGATAGTGTGAACCTATACTTCATGGCTGAGTTCTATGCGCCAGCTAATCGAAGTAATTGGGCGCTTCTACGTATCTTTGATCAGTTTCACACTGAAAAGTTCCAGGTTGCGGCTGACATTTCTGGCGTAAAGTACGTTTGGCCTTGGTCAAGCAATCCCGGGATAACTGCTGCCTACCGTGATGTCGTTGAATTCGCGATACCTCTGCGACTGATCGTTTACCCCTACATCTACGCCTGGCTATACTTGTGCCCTTCAACAGGGCGCTTCGTTGACAACATAATTGTATACTCACCGATAGGCGTGTCTTCGCCTCCTGGCCTAGTGCTTCAGTACACTGTAACGGTTGAGACGGCCACGCAGTTAGCTTACGTCCAACTGAACGTCAGCAACATCTACGTGCGTGACGGAAAGCTCAACATCACAGAGACGCATGTTCACCTCTTTCAATTTTCCAATGACATCCAAAACTTCACTGCACGCGACTTGGCCTCTGGTTCACAGCTAACTGCACGGCGCTTCAACGAAACCTGGGTTGTAGAAGTTGGGGATCGCAACGCGATTCGTATCGACTACAGTGTCAAGCTCGGGCAGAACTACGTCTGGATGAATAAATTCGACTATGGACACGCAGGGTACATTTGCAGCATCTTCGCTGTTTTCTCAGGCGAGATGATGTTCTTGGTTCCCTCTAGCCCTTCTCCTCTGTGGGAGATTGTTGGATCAATTCGCGTGAGGTTTCTAGTTCCATACAGCTGGAAGATCATAACACCATGGAGAGCCGAAGGAAACTGGTTCGACCCTGCATACCCAGAAGGCTATGCGCTGGACAGCCTGCTCAGCTCCAGTATTGCTATGGGAGACTTTGCCCTTAGAAGCCGACTGGTTGGAAGCACGAACGTCACCGCCGCCATCTATGCTCAGTGGGATTCGACTTACGGATCGAAAGTCGAAGACTGCTTCTTCCGTATGTTCCAATACATAACGTCAGTGTTCAAGACATCGATTGGCGAACGGTACCTATTCATCTATTTTCCTTTGGCGCTGGACGGAAAGCGAATTATTGCGGGAGAGAGTGCCAACAGTGGAGGTGTGGTGACGGGCCCAGGTATAGATCCCTACAATATGTCTCACCAGATGTTTCACAGATGGAATAGCTGTTGGCCACCATATGGAATGAGTAATAGCAGTAAGAACGAATGGTTTACGGAAGGGGCGACTGTATACTACGATAGCAAGACTCCCGTTAAGGCCGGTACTGACTTGCCAGACTACCGTAACTACGGCAACTATAATGTCCTGAAGTGGAGTTGGAGTGAATACTGTAAGATCGTGGGAACTCAGCTTGATGCGCCTGTGACTGCCTGGGAAAGGCTAGGTCCATATACGGATGCTCGTGGGTTGTTCATAAGAGCATATAAAGCCTCGTTAGTCCACTTTCTGCTTGACAAGATAATAGAGAGGGCAACTGTTGCAAAAAGCCTCGACGACATGATAGCGCAAATATACGCAAAATACGGCTACTTCAAGGAGCCACTGACGACTGATGGCATCTTGCAAGCTTTCAATCACGTATCTGCTTTTAACTTCTCAGAGATCTTCGCCAGATACGTGTATGGCATGGAGCAGTTGCCCTTGAAGCTTATTGGAGACCAGTCATCAGGAGAGCTGGTGGTTGACTGGCGTGAGATCAGTCTTCCGTGGGAGCGTGCTCGATTGAGTGAGGCGAAGAGTTTGGTCTTTAATGGTTCGAGGAACACGGTCTTCTTCGTCAGGACTGGGAACATCTATGACGATTCAGCCTTGGGCTATTTCTACTCGAAGTGCAAGAATAGTCAGAACATAATCATTCAGACTGACCCAGCTAAGATCAACCAGACAGGCCGCCCGTTGGTAGCTGGCAACGTAGTAACGTTTGGAGGACGCGCTGCCAACAAGATAACAAGGTATTATGAGGATCAGTCCTTTACAAGAATGTGGTTCTCAGAAAATGCAACACACTATCTCTTCATGAAAGGATCGGCAACAGTTGTCTACGCAGTCAAGAAGGCAACATACAACTGTAACCAAGCGGATTACTTTGTGATGCTTGTATTTCGCGATGGCTCTCGTCTCGTTTTCTTAATCTGGGGCATTTCGCATGCGGGTACCTATGCTAGTGGAATCTTCTTCGCAGATGTAATCTGTCCGAATCTTACAAGCTATACAGAAACCTACTACATTTTCAAATGGACGGATCTGGACGGAAATGGGATACAAACATCCAACGAGATTACACTGGTTGTTTCAGGAAACTGAGAGACACAAAACCTTGAAGCGTGAATACATCTGGATAAGGGAGTTCCAAACCTATCAGGAGGCAAAGGAAGCCCTCCAAGAAGCCTACATCGACTACAACCAGAAACGAATCCACTCATCTCTCAGATACATGACACCCTACGAGTTGCTGGCAAGAGTGAAGGTGACTCAGCATGACGCATGAAACCATATGTTCAAAAACCCAAAAACCGTTCTCAAACACAGGGGTCCACTCCAGGAGCGTTATCGGCTTCTTACCGAGATTGGTTGTGGGTCGCAACAGGCACCTGACAATTTATGTTTTGTTCTTGCTTAGTTTAACACTTAGTTCTTTTTATGTTTGGCAGATTACTCCTGGCTTTGCCCAGTCCGAGACTTGCGATTTGGAATATGTTGTAGACATGCGAGTTCCGCAGAATCATGTTGCCTTTGTTTCTATGGCAATTAGTTTGCAAAGTAATATTGCCTCATTCATTTTGAGTATCAATGATTGGTGGCATTACAAGGACCAGCGCGTACAGATACTCTATGTAGCTTCCAAGAAGGAAAATCAGTCTCTGACCTTCAACATGCGGTCTAGCTCTAGTTGGATAGCGTACCCCACAGGCTACACGGAACTGGTGGTCAAGTACGCCGTCACTCTGCTGGTGCCATATTTCAATCGAATTGGATATTTCTCCTATTTGGGCTCAGAGTTTGGAGTAGCCTATGAGTATGATGTCCTATTGAAACCTAGTTTGAGTCTGCGGAATATTAGGACAATCTTTAGTCTCCCATCTGGCTGGGTGCTTGTTTCTCCATATGAATTGCAGAGCGACGGCTCCTACTCGCCTGGAGCGATCGGTCTTTGGAATTGTATCATAGGGGTCGGGCCATTCCGAGTTGATAACTACCTTCACGGCTCATACCAGTTGTCAGTGGCTAGCTATGGGCAGACGCGATACGCGCCGGAGAAATATGGGGAATCTATTCAGAAGTTCGTTCAGTACTTCACGCGCTTCTCTGATGGGTTCTGGTCGAAGAGATTAGTGGTAATAGTGGCTCCACAACCGATGAAGGGAGGCGGATATGCTCAGGGACCGGCTCTATTCGTAAGGGGAGATGTTGATTGGAGAGTTATCTCACACGAACTAATTCATGTCTGGAATACCGCGCGGCGTGCCTCAGACAGGGAGTCATGGTGGAACGAAGGTGTCACGGACTACTATGCAGGTCTCGCTCTCGTATACGCTTCAATTTGGAGTGAGAGTGATTACTCGAACTGGATTGTCACCGATTCGTACAGGACCTACGCGGGTTACTTGGGAACGAGCTACGATATAGCTCTGAGTGAAATGTGGACATCGTACCAGAATTCAGGAGACCAAGGATACTATAGAAACCTATACGGTAAAGGAGCGCTTGTTGCCTTCCTGTTGGACAGGATCGTGCAGCATATCACAGTTAATCGGACATTGAGCGATGTTGTGAAGTATCTTAACGGCCACTTTACCCAGAACGCATATACAAATATAGATCTGATTGCAGCACTAGCCTCAGTTACTTCGGCAAGTTCCAGTATACGATTTGATTTTACAGAGTTCTTCAACAACTATGTGTACGGAACCAAGAGATTGCCATTGTCGGCTCGAGAGGGTCGCTTGATAGTTGACTGGCCTGAACTCCTACGGACGCAGTTGAAAGACCTTGGGGCCGGAGTCTTCAATGCTTCAAGGAATACGGTCTCCTTCGTGAGAACCGGAAACATTTATGATGATTCCGCTTTAGGTTTCTTCTACTCGAAGTGTGTCAACCCGCAGAACATAATACCTGTAACAGACCTAACCAAGATAAATCAAACATCCGGTACGCCACTTTTCGCTGGGAATCTGGTTACCTTCGGCGGTCGAGCTGCGAATAAGGTAACCAAGTACTATGAGGATCAAGGTCTTGCTGCAATAAGCTTCTTGATGAACTCGACGCATTAC
>Ga0209725_1001794_pt1 | contig 11890 bp, 10 predicted proteins | sample I18A1metaG_FD_184145 | JGI IMG/M metagenome (GOLD analysis project Ga0209725, IMG submission 184145) | Lake sediment bacterial and archeal communities from Gulf of Boni, Indonesia to study Microbial Dark Matter (Phase II) - ​I18A1 metaG... | ecosystem: Environmental > Aquatic > Freshwater > Lake... | reverse complement strand
GATCGTCTCTTCGCCGTCGATTACGGTCCCAGCATTAATGTCGATGTTTTCTCTCATAGTTCGGTAGGTTCTTGGGTTTCCAGTTATCTTAATGACCGGCGCGATCGCCGACCCTACAGGGGTTCCCTGCCCTGTGGTAAACGCGATCAATTGCGCTCCTCCAGCAATCATTCCTGTTATCGATTCTACGTCTTGTCCTGGAGTATCCATGATCACTAAGCCTTTCTCGTTGGGCTTCTCTCCGTATTCCAAAACCTCTTTGATTTGGGCTGTTCCAGCCTTGAAGATACATCCTAGCGATTTCTCCTCGATCGTTGTCAGCCCTCCCTTTATGTTGCCAGGTGTCGGCTGTCCACTGATGAAGTCTGCGCCCGTTGCTTTGATCTTTTGATCCATTCTCTTGACGATCTCATAGATCCTCTCTCCGACACGCGGGGTCGATGCTCTCTTCGCGATTACATGCTCCGCTCCAATCAGTTCAGTTGTTTCTGAGAGAATCGTTGTTCCGCCTTCCTTGATTATCATGTCTGAGGCTGCTCCGAGAGCTGGATTCGCAGCAATTCCTGATGTTACGTCTGATCCTCCGCATTCTAGGCCTACTGCAAGTTCACTCACGTTGCACGGCTCTCTCTCCATCTTCATCGCGCTCTTCACCATTCTCTTTGCGATAGCTGCTCCTTTCTCAATAGTCCTCCGTGTGCCATGTTCGTCTTGTATATTCAGCATCTCGGTTCGCTTTCCTTCGCGCTCGATCACTTTCAGAATCTTCTCGGCGCCTATCGTTTCGCATCCAAGCCCAATGATAAGCGTAGCCGCTACATTCGGGTTGCATCCTATGCCTGTCAGCGTCTTGAAGGTTTGTTCCATGTCTTGGCCTATCTGTGCGCATCCGTGCTGATGAGTAAATGTGACCGTTCCCTTCACCCGGGCTGCTATTCTTGAAGCGGTTTCACAAGCGCAGATTACTGTCGGAAGGATGAGCGTGTGATTTCTGATTCCGACAGATCCTACCGGTCTTCTATAGCCTTGGAAATTCAATCGTTTTCCGCCTCCTATTGTTGCCGTCCGGCTTTGCCTCGTATGCTTTCTAGGTTGTGGGTGTGGACATGTTGCCCTACTCTTATTGGTTTGATAGCTTTCCCGATGATTTCCCCGTACTTGTATACTGGTTGACCTTCCTCTATATTCTCTATTGCGAATTTGTGGGCGAATGGAATTGCTTGTCTCACAATTAGCTGTTTAGTCTGATCGCCGACTTTCACTCTCACTAGTGTGCCGGCTTCAATGTCGATTAAAGCTGTGGCGACGTTATCTCGACTGTGTAAGACCAAAGCTTTCCTTGTAGTTCGCATTCCTCACCATCTATCTTTGGCATCTTGAGCATTCCGGACAGAAAAGCGTGTCTTTAGAAATCCTTGCTGCGCAGAACTTGCAGTGGTGAACCTTTGACTTCTGTATCTTCTCCCTTATCTTCGCGTATTCTTTCGTGTTAGCGAATTCTTCAAGATGCTGTATCCTCTTCGCGGTTAATGGATGTAACGTCCAAAGTTGAGCGAACTGCGAAACAGCGGTATCCTCGATCTTCTTCTGTTTCTCTAAGATCTCTCTAATCGAGTTCTCTTCCGGTAGATCATGAATACCCAGAGCAAGCTTGACTTGAACTCTTCCTACTAGATTAGGGTTGCCTGTGACGATTAGGCTAGCTCTATCCGCCGTTATCTCGGAGTATCTATACCATGAACGTAGCATGAGGTCTATCGGAAGTGTAAGTATTGAGAGGGAGCCGAGCATTGTTATCCCTCTCGAGATCAGGTAGGCCAGTGTATGGTATGGTTGATGTTCATTCTTCACGTGGCCCATCTCATGCCCCATTACTGCTGCAAGCTCTCCGTCAGAGGAATGCTCCACAAGTGTTGAGAAGAGGACGATTATCGGTTTATCTCTCCTCCCAATCGTGAATGCATTCATCTCAGACGACTCTAAGATAAATATCTCCGGCAGGTAGTCTAAAGCCAAGACTTTAGCGCATGCCTTCGCTAGGTCGTAAACCCTCGGATAGTTCCGCCGGTCCATCCATGTCCCTCCAGTCAGAAGTTTAGCTCTCATCATCGGTTGCTGAATGAAATCTACCACTAGGTTGATTATCGATGAGAGAGGCTCAGTCTCTTTCAAGTTGTCTAAGACTTCTTTGTCTTCAGGATAGACGAACTCCTCTGCTTTGAGCTGGTACGGCAGGCTGGGGCTGAGGTTCGCTCTACAGTTCGAGCAGAAGTCTTCCCAGTTCGGGTTCCCGTACCCGCACTTTCTACATCTCATAGACATGCTCCTATGTCTCGGCTGTTTCGTCTCACGTCCATCGGTAATTTGAATCGTGACTTAATGACGGTGCCTATTCTATTAAATCGGTTCTTTCTGATCCTCTTCTGCATAACTAGTATGGTTAAGACATTGAAAAGTTCTCCATGACCTTTAAAGGGAGGCTAAGTGATAGTTCATGCTCCAAAAAGACGGCGTTTTCGATTTTCCAAAAAGACGTCTTTTTGATTAGCTTTGACCGGACGTGAATGTCGCTTAACCTACTTTCCCGCCCAGAGTTCTAGACGGCTTTCAAATTCTCTAACTCAGCCTCTTTCCTCTATGATCGGTATCGAAGCGTTCCCAACTCTATAGCTACCGTTATCTTCGTAAAGAAGGATCCTTCCGCTTTGAAACATGCAGTCAACCGCTATTCAAACTTGGAAGCCGTCTCAACCATGATATATTATGGCTCTGAGATTCTATTCATGGCGGAATGTTATGCGGATCGCTGTAGGCTCAACGAATCCTGTGAAGATTGAGGCTGTTAGGAGGATCTTTTCGCGAATCTACAGCAGAGATAAAGTGGAGGTTTTCGGCGTTCAGGTTGATTCTGGGATTTCCATTCAACCATTCGGCGAGGAGACGATAGAGGGGGCTGTGAATCGGGCGAAGGAGGCTATCGTTAAAGCTGACGCTGATCTCGGTGTTGGAATTGAAGCCGGGTTGTTCAAATTCCCTCGAACCATGACTGGGTACGTGGATATTCAATGGTGTGCCATTGTTGACCGTGAAGGGAGATTGACTGTCGGCTGCAATTCCGGCTTCGAGTATCCTCCGAAGGTTGTCTCTAAAGTATTAGATGAGAATCGTGAGGTCGGTGAGGTTATGGATGAATTGACTGGCATCAAGGATCTGGGAGAAAGTCTAGGCGCAATCGGAGTCCTATCGAAAGGGCTGTTAGATAGAGTGAGTTTGAGTGAACAAGCTGTTTTGATGGCGATGATACCTAGATTGAATCTTGACTTCTACTTTGAATCTAAGTAGAATGCTTCATTTCTTTAAGCTCCTTCAAAACTGGAATGTCTTGAAGCATCTTCTCGGCGACTTTCTCCCAAAATATTCCCTTCGGCCTCGGGCATCTCGTCTTCGTCTCAATAATCCTCTCCGGAGTTGCTATAAGGTCGATTGGTATGTCATGTTCCTCTGTCGGAATCTTCTCTATGACTTGAATCTCATGGACGGTCGTCGCTATAGGCGTCTTCTCGTCGATCAGATTCAATTCTCGAAGTACGCCGCATTCGATCTCGCTGTATCCTCCGCCTTTTCCTATTCTCGCTCCGTCAAGTGATACTGCAACTGACCCAACGATGATCAGATCGACTCTGGGAAGCTCAGTTAGATCGATTTGTTTTCCATATTTGAAGGCTCCTTTGATTGCAGAAGCGTAACTGAAAGCTGACTTTGGAACAGACTTTGGGTCTAAGAGTAGGAAACCTGACTTGAGCCGTGGAGCTGGAGTAACCAGTATTTTTCCATTGGAAAGTACGGATTCTCGGACAGGCTTTTGAGGAGAGTCCGGATTGACTTTAAGAACTCTGGCATCTTGAAAGATCTGAAGCTCTTGAAGCCTACCCGCCGCTTCCTCTGCTCCTTCAAAGTTTGGAATCCTATTGAAGACAGGTCTGGGGAACCTAGCTACATTCCTTTCTTCCATGATCTTCCAGATTTTTCTCCGTATCTCCTCTTTCAGTAAAGCTATGTCTTCCACGTGAACATCAACTGGAGATTCTCGCTTAATTCAAGAAGCGATAGTGAGCTGATAAGTATGACTGCAGCAGATTGGGTTGATCGGTGAGTCTGCAGTATGTTTCGAAGAGAGCTAGAGTCAACTTGATCTCAAAAAGAGAAGAAAGAATTTCAGTCTTACCCTTAGGCGCGATCTAATATTCGCCCGGCGGCATTCCCGGAGGCATTCCTCCGGCACCTGGTGGCGGTCCAGCTGGCATCTTCGATTTGCCTGAAGCTATTACATCGTCGATTCGTAGGATCATGGTAGCAGCCTCGCTGGCGGATTTGATTATCTGTTCTTTGACTGAGAAGGGCTCATAGATGTTAAGTTTCTCCATGTCGCTCACTTTGCCTCCGAAGACATCTACTCCGGTCCATTTCATTCCTTTCTGATGTTTCGCTCTGAGTTCGACCAGTATATCTATTGGATCTAGACCAGCGTTTTGAGCCAGAGTTATCGGTATCGATTCTAGCGCTCTGGCGAACTCTTGAACCGCGAGTTGCTCTCTCCCCGAAAGCTTTTCAGCCCATCCTTTGAGTTTCGAGGCGATCTCTATCTCAGGCGCTCCTCCACCAGCAACTATCTGAGGGTTGACGACGACATCTCGAACGACTGACAGAACATCATGCATAGCGCGTTCAGCTTCTTCTATGACCTTCTTTGTTCCTCCTCTTATGAGAAGAGTGACCGATTTCGGATTCTTGCAGTCTTCAACGAATGTCCATTTATCTTCCTCGATCTTTCTCTCTTCAACGGTCTTCGCCCATCCAAGATCACCTTTTGTTAAAGCGTTTATGATGTTCATCACGTTGCCGCCCGTCGCCTTTGCCAATTTATTCATGTCAGACTCTTTGACTCTTCTGACCGCTAGTATTCCTGCTTTTGCTAGGTAGTGTTGCACCACATCATCTATGCCTTTCTGGCATATGACGACGTTCGCTCCTGTTTTCGCGATCTTGTCGACCATATCCTTCAGCATATCTTGCTCAGCGTCAAGAAACTCCTTCAGTTTCTCTGGGCTTTGTATGTTGATCTTTGCGTCGAACTCTGTCTTCTCTATCTCTAAGGCACAGTTCAAAAGCGCTATTTTGGCGTTGTCGATTTTTTTAGGCATCCCTGAGTGAACTACCTCTTTATCTAGAACTATTCCTTTGATCAGTTCAGTTTCGCCAAGAGACTTTCCAGTTTTCTTTTCAACCTTTATATCGTCAAGTTCAACTTTGTACTTGTCTCCTTCTTTCTCCGCAACATGCAGAATAGCTTGAACGCCCAGGTCAGAAAGATAGTCTTTATGCTCAGAAACCATCTTGCTCGCGAGGGATGTACTTCCCACTTTGCGAAGAACCTCTTTGTCAGTTGGGCTGACAGTCATGGCTATCTGTTGTCCAAACTTCAAAGCTTTCTCTGTCGCTTCTCTATATCCGCCGACTATTATTGTCGGATGGACTCCTTGCTCGAGGAGATTCTCAGCGTTTGTGAGCAGTTCTCCAGCCAAGATGGCTGCGGAGGTTGTTCCGTCACCCACTTCTTGATCTGTAGTCTTTGCAACTTCTACCATTATCTTGGCTACTGGATGCTGCACATCCATCTCTTTCAGGATTGTTGCGCCGTCATTTGTTATGGCTACGTCTCCCATACCATCTACAAGCATTTTATCCATGCCCTTCGGTCCAAGAGAAGATTTTACTGCTTCAGCAATAATCTTCGCTGCCATTATGTTTCTACGTTGAGCTTCTCTTCCTTTGCTTTCACTGGAACCTTCCTTCAAGATTAGAATAGGTTGTCCTTCAATATTCCCTGCTATCGCCTGTGCCAATATTACACCAACCTTTTACGCAAAGATGAATAGGCGGCTGATTTAAATGCGACGGCTCTAAACGGAAGCAAATCTAGGAGCCCGCTTGGACCTTTCTAGGGCTCAACAATCACTATAATCGCTTCTAATCTATTTGCGCTGAGACCTTCCATAGTACTTGATAGCAGCCTTCATCTTCTCCGCTGGCAAAGCAATCAGCCTCCTGAAAAGCTTGCGTCTATGCTGGTTTTGAATCTAACTGCTTGAACAGAGTCGACGCGGAAACTATCCTACGAGCAGGAAGGCGAGTGCAAATGCTATAGTGTCATTCAAGGCATGAGCTACCACAACAGGTATAAGACTTTTCCTCCACTTGTAGATAGCTCCGTAGATCAATCCTAGTAAGATAGCTCCAGGTGTTCTAAACCACAGTTCTGGGTTGAAATGGGCGAAACCGAAGATTAACGCTCCCACTACTATCCCAACCGTTGAGCCTTTCCATCTTGCGAACGACCCTTGGATGAATCCTCTGAAGAAGATCTCCTCGCAGGGTCCAACCAGTATCCATGTAAGAGCAAGCAGGATGAGCAGATCAACAGGGCTTGTTGCTGTGAGAGCTTTCAAGAACCATTCCGGAACCTCAATCGGTATAAACAAGTTTAGTATAACTGTGAAAACTGTCCCAGCCGCATATCCAGCGACTCCCAACATCAGACCTAACACTATGTTCGACGGCAGCTTCGCCGAGGATAAGCCTAAATCAGCAATTTTCATCTTGAAGACCTTGGTGACGAATAGGATTGCTAGGCTAAGGAACACTAGCTCGTTCACGATCAAGACGACCTTCGTCGTCTCGACTGTTGCTTGAAGAAGATCAACATTGAAGGCCTGAGAATATAGGACCACTATTGCTCCATTACTCATTATTATGATGAACATTCCGAGAATGAATACAGCTATAGAAATTACAGCGTCACGCGCTTCTCTTCTCATCCCTCGCCGACTCTTGGCTGTTGCAAGCAACCTCTCCGCTTAATAAGAGTTGCCTACTTCAAACCCCGCCCGTTGATAGAAACCATTTGTACAAAATGGTGAAACATCATGCTGACCCGATGAATGTTCTTGTTTGAACCAAGTTTGTTAGATCGCAAAGCGGGTCAAATGTTAAATCTATTCATGTCCAGTTTACTGCTTTAGGTGAAGGATATGAGTAGTGAGCAAGTTTTAGTGGCTACATCTCCAACACTTCCAGGCTATGAGATACTTCGCGTCGTGGGTCCTGTCTACGGCATAACAGTGAGGTCTAGAGGTGTAGGAGGCAGGTTCGTTGCAGGGATACAGACACTTTCCGGCGGCGAGATCACAGCTTACACAAGTGAGTGTGAGAAGGCTAGAGCTGAGTCTCTACAGAGGATGATCGACAAGGCTAAGGAGATTGGAGCGAACGCCGTGATAAGCGCTGACTTCGAAACCAGCGATATTCTGCAAGGGATAGCAACTATCTTCGCTGCTTACGGTACAGCTGTCATTGTTAAACCGACTGGACAAGCTACTGTAGCTCCTCCGGCTCAGAATGTATGCCCCAACTGTAAGGCGCCTATTCCTCTGGGCTCCAGCTTCTGTCAGAGTTGTGGAGCAAAGCTGTAAGACTCGAAGATCGATTGGCTTAGGTTTAACTGGTTCTTACGGAATAGACAGTGTAAATCATTTAGGCGTGGTCGAGATGATGGAGAAGCTCGCTATCTATGGTGGAAAGCCTGTCAGAAGAGACGTTCTGCACTTCGTCCCTGTTGAAGCGAACATAGCGAGAGAAGAGATCGACTCAGCTCTGAGAGTTTTGAAATCGAAGAAGCTGTCGCAGTTGACAGGTGAAACTGTTGACGATTTTGAAAAAGCTTTCGCAGAATACTGCGGAGTAAAATATGCGATAGCTGTAAACTCCGGCACAAGTGCGCTGCATGTAGCTTTAGCCGCAGGTGAGATCGGTCCAGGAGACGAAGTGATCCTACCGCCCTACACATTCATGGCGACCGCGAACGCGATTCTACATCAGAACGCGGTTCCAATCTTTGCAGATATAGACCCGAAGACTTACACGCTTGATCCTAAGGCTTTGGAGCGAACTGTCTCAGAGAAGACGAAAGCTGTTATCCCGGTCCACATACTCGGACAGCCTGCGGACATGGATAGAATCGTTGAATACGCCAAGGCGCATGGGCTCGTTGTGATAGAGGATTGTGCGCAAGCGAATGGAGCTGAGTACAAAGGAAGAAAGGTTGGAAGTTTCGGAGACCTTGGCTGCTTCAGCTTCTACTTGAATAAGAATATGACAACTGGCGGGGAAGGCGGGATGATAATTACGAGTAACGAGGAGCTTGCTAAGAGAGCTAGAAGTATAAGAAACCACTGCCGACCAGATGTCTCCCCTTACCCAGATGTTCCAGCTCACAACGTGTATGAAGCTATAGGCTACAACTACCGGATGCTCGCGGTTCAAGCAGCCATCGGATTGGTTCAACTCCGAAAATTGGATAGATTCAATCGAACAAGGATCAGGAACGCTGCTTTCTTGACCTCTAGAATCAAGGAGATAGAAGGGATAGAACCTCCTTATGTAAGACCTGATGTGAAGCATGTGTATTGGGCTTATGGGGCCAGAGTCATCAAGGAGAAACTTCGAGCTAGTCGAGACGAGTTCGCGAAGGCGCTCCTCGCTGAAGGAGTGCATGCTGAAGGATATACCCCGATCCCTGTTCACCTCCAGAAGGTCATCAAGGAGAAGGTTGGATACGGGAGGACTCGCTGCCCCTTCGAATGCCCATGGTACGGCAAACCCATAGAATATAAGGAAGGATTATGCCCAAACGCTGAGAAGCTCGGTAGAGAAGACCTTCTTCTACCAGTCTATCCGACTCTAACGAAGAAGGATCTTGAGGATGTTGTTAGAGCATTGGATAAAGTAGCCAATGCTATGAGAAAGAGGTAGTCTGAAGCTTCTCCAATCTCTTTACGGCTTTGCATCCTAAACGGTTACATACTTGAACGAATTTCACTTTCCTCCCAATAAGGCTCATCGACCGTAGAGAGGAGCGCCGGATTGAAGGTTTACGATCTCTTGATAGTTGGGGCTGGAACGGCTGGATGTATTGCGGCTAAGACTGCTGCTGAAAAAGGGTTAGATGTCTGCCTTATCGACTGCAAGCCGGAGGATAAGGTTGGAGATAAGGTCTGCGGCGATGCTGTTGGAAAGCATCATTTCGATAGACTTGGCCTCTCGTATCCAGCAGGAGAGGAGTTTGAATGCGATATGCATGGGACCGATGTCTATTCCCCTGATTTGAAGACCGTGTTTAGGATTGAAGGGAAAGGCGTTTCAGCCTTCGGAATCAATAGATACAAGTTTGGCCAGCGACTCTTGAAGGAAGCGCTTTCAAAGGGCATCATTTTTCATGACTGTACTGTTGCGCTCACGCCACTGATCGAAGAGGGATTTGTGAAAGGGGTTAACGCTCAGAATTCCAAAGAAGGCTGGAAGCAGGATATACGTGGGAAGATTACGATCGATGCGAGCGGTGTTTCAGGAATCGTCCGACAGAATCTACCTGATAAATTTGGATTGGAAAGGAGAATCGATTCAAAGGATCTCATGGGCTGCTATAGAGAGATAAGATCGAACGTTAAATCTGACTCTGATTTCAGTGAAATCTATTTGACTGAGCAGGCTGCGCCGGGCGGCTACTACTGGATCTTCCATAAAGGTGAGGGTAAAGCCAACGTCGGTCTCGGCGTTCAAATGAGGGAAGGCTACCTGAAACCTAAGGCACAGCTCTACAAGTATGTTCTATCTAGGAGAGAATTCAAGAACTCAAAGATTATTCACGGCGGAGGCGGAATCGTTCCAACGAGAAGGCCTCTCGACTGCTTGGTCGCGAATGGCATTATGCTTATTGGCGACGCCGCTTGCCTTGTTAACCCTATTCATGGCGGGGGGATCGGTCCATCTATGCTGAGCGGTAGACTGGCGGCTGAAGCTGCGACTGACGCTATAGCCTTAGGCGACCTCAGTAGAGATGGTCTTTGGCAATACAATATTGATTACATGAAAGAGTATGGAGGAAAGCAGGCCGGTTTGGATATCTTCCGTATCTTTCTCCAATCGATCGTTGATGACGAGTTGAATTATGGAATGAAACACCAACTGGTGAAGCGGGAGGATGTTCTAAAAGCCAGCTTGACTGGGAGCCTGAAGCTCAGTATAACCGATAAGGCTGAAAGAGCTTTCAAGAATCTTGGGAGGCTAGGGTTCCTTATCCGGCTGAGAAATACCGCCAAGAAGATGCGTCAAATCAAGAAAATGTATCTAGAGTATCCGTCGCCGAAGGATCTCGAACGATGGAAGACCAAGGTCGTGACGATCTATGCAGGATAGGTTTGAGTCTGAATTTTGCCTCGCATCGAAGCGTGAAAATTTGTAGATTCCATGATAGGTTTGGAACTTCAGTGAGATCAAGTAAATAGAAAAATAGGAGAAGAAAAAATCTTCAGAAGTTCTTGAAGTGGATCTTTAAGGTATTTGTCTTCAAGAATTGCTTGAAAACTTCTAAAGCTTTTTCAGGATGGCTGTTTTGTCCGCATGTGGCGCAGTCGAACTCTACGATCCTATGTTTCCTTGCTGAATGAATTGTGAGGTGACTGGTCGTAATGAGCGCATTCACGCTCACACCTCCACCCATAGCGTCATCACTGATTCTGTAGTGCATCGGATTCTCACCCGACGTCACAGCAAGCTTCATGTTTGCTCGCTCGATCGCCTTGAGAGAAGTCTCAACAAAACCTTTCTCATCGAGGAGGTCTACATTGCAGTTCATGAACGTAGCGATCAAGTGTTTGTACTTGTACGGTCGTTCATCCAACTTTGAATCTTCTTTTCCTCCAAACTTGAATCTTGATTTGATACGAACTTACATTTAGAGTTTATTCTTTTTCGCGAAATGTTTCTTCGTGAACGGGATAAGAAAAATTTCTGACCATTGGAATGGAAATTTTGATGGAAGACATTAACGATAGACTTGAGGAGTTTCTTCGCAAAATATCTGTCGTCAGTCTGCATGGAAGAATAGACTTATAGGTGAGCATTTGAGAAAATCGACGCCTTCAATGAAATAATGTTTCACACGGAGCATGAAATATGAAGCGCGGACTCGTCGACTATCATGTCCACTCTGACTATTCTATCGATGCTACTGGAACGATTGCAGAGTTTTGCGACAGAGCATTAAAGCTCGGCCTGCGTGAGATCTGTTTCACTCAGCACTATGACCTCGAGCCATTGGAGAGAGCGCGACTTAATGAAAGGATTGTTCCCATGGATTCAGATTGGCTTGACTACTACTTGGATGATGTGGAGAAGGCGAGAGACGAGTACAAAGGGACCGGCTTAAAGATAAAATTCGGAGTTGAAATAGGTTGCAGCCACCGATATCTGAAAGAGATCGAGAAGACCTTGAAACAATATTCTTTCGACTACGTCATCGGGTCCATTCACTACCTTGATGAAATGAGGGTATCTGAACTTACTGAAACTTGGCTACGATTCAGAGGATCGAGCGCTAGAGACGTTTGTAGAAAATATTATTTAGAGATGGAGCGCGTAGTGAAGACAGGTCTATTCGACGCGATTGGGCATCTGGATATCTACAAGAAGTATGGTGCGAGATACTTCGGTGAAGACATCTTTCATGGCTATGAAGGATTGGTTGAATCTATCTTCGATTACATGGCTAGCAACAGCATTGGCTTGGAGGTCAATACGCAATTCTTCCGGAAAGGCCTCTCAGAGACTTCCCCCAGCGGGGAGATACTGAAGATAGCGAAAGAGAGGGGAATTCGCGTCATAACCTTGGGCTCGGATTGCCATTCTGTTGCACAATTAGCCATGGATCTTGACAAGGCGGCTCAAGCAGTTGTGAATGCCGGGTTTCAGCACATCTACACATTTACCCTAAGAC
>Ga0209725_1001792_pt1 | contig 11898 bp, 12 predicted proteins | sample I18A1metaG_FD_184145 | JGI IMG/M metagenome (GOLD analysis project Ga0209725, IMG submission 184145) | Lake sediment bacterial and archeal communities from Gulf of Boni, Indonesia to study Microbial Dark Matter (Phase II) - ​I18A1 metaG... | ecosystem: Environmental > Aquatic > Freshwater > Lake... | reverse complement strand
AGATAGAGTGATGGATTACCTCAGCATCATCACAGTCATCATCTTTCTCGTATGCGCAGTTTTCTTCACCTTTGATCCGACGAAGCATGGCGCCTCAAGGGTCAACTGGACGGCAACGCGCGTTGTCATGGGCTGGACAATCATTCTTGCGCTGACGATGCTGACTCATAGGCTGTACTCTAGAAAGCCCATATCAATCTGAGCCGGAAAAGAATCTTTCAAAGACGTTGACATTTCGGGCAAATGAAGCTTGACGTACTTCCGGTCTTGATCTTCAATATCAGTGTTCCACATTTGGGGCACGGCTTATTCTCTTTGTACCCGACCATGAAATGTTCAGCCCCAAATCTTCCGTGGCGGCCGTAGAGGTCTCTCTCATACCTCAAGCCTCCAAGTTTGATGCTCTCATGAAGAACGTCGAGCATGGCTTGATGAAGGGCTCGAATCTCCGTGTCTGTCAGCGTTTCGATCTTGCGAAGCGGGTGAAGCCTCGCCTTGAACAGGATATCTTGAATGTAAACGTTACCGATCCCTGCAATGTTCTTTTGATCCAATAGGAAGCTCTTGATGACGCCTCGTCTTCCAGATAGAATGGAGCCTAGCTTCTCGGTCGTGAACTCCTTTTCGATCGGGGAGATCCCCAACCTGCTAGTCATCTTATGTTCGGCTGGCTCTTCGTCTGAAGCGAGGTGAACATAACCAAACCACCAGAAAGTAACAGTCAGCTCAGTGTGGTCTGCGAACCCCACTCGGAACTGGTACTTCTCTGGCACGGTGCTGCGTTTCTTGTGGTAACGGAGGTCCCCTCCCATTCCAAGGTTCAAGAGCAAATTGCCTGGAGGGTTCAGCTTGGTGAACAGCCACTTTCCATGCGCACTAGTTTCCTTCACCGTCTTGCCTACCAATCTTCTACGGAACTTTTTGGCTGGCATGCTAAGGCATTTGGGCTGAGGCAACTCTACTTTTTTGACTCGTTTTCCTTGGAGTTCCTTGGTCATTTGTCGAGCTAGATTCGCGATCTCTGGGAGTTCTGGCATTGGCCGTTCCTCCATCCCGTTACAGTTCGGGGTCAGCTATCACGTTGACGCCGTATTTAGATGGATGTTTCTTATTGTCCATTACGCATCATATTGCCACGAGACGTCGGGGAGCGGTCTCGATTGAGATATGATCTTGGGATCATGAGCGGTTTGGTTCTTGATGGGTTAGGAAGTCGGCCAGCAAGATTGAACGTGTATGTCTCTGGCGAAAGGGTTGCATGTGTTTGCCCCCATGCAGAATTGGCTGCTGACAAGACCATTTCTGCCAACGGGCTGGTTGTTGCCCCCGGATTCATCGACACGCACAGTCACTCAGATCTGCTGCTCTTCTCTGATCCGCTCGCGAAATCGAAGATTACTCAAGGAGTTACAACGGAGATCGTCGGCCAAGACGGGTTCTCAGTGGCCTCCATTCGAAAGGAGCTTCAGCCCGAACTGGCTAAGTATCTTTCAGGGCTTGCAGGTGAACTCGAAGATTGGAGGTGAGATACCTTTGACTCCTATCTTAGGGAGATATCGGAGTTGCGTACGGCCGTCAATGTGGCCTCGCTTGTTGGCAATGGGACTTCGTGCGATAACTGTGGGGTTCGATCGGAGGCCTCCAGGCGAGGAGGACTTGCAGGTCAAGGAATTGTCAAGGAAGGCGCTTTCGCTGACCTGGTGATCTTCGATCCTCAACAGACACGCGACACAGCCACATACGAAAATCCAGATGATTCCTGTGGTGAGATAGAAACGATAATCTGTGGGCCTGGACTCCTTTTTCCTCTTCCAAACGACCACACCCAGCACAAGCACCAGTAGGCCGATGGCAACCAGAATCCATGGAACTGCATCCATTAACCTCACCTACTTGAGGCAAAGCCCATGAATTATCAATGACCTACTCTTATGCGTATCTGCTTACTATACGTATGCAAGGCTAATTTTAGAAACCGAAGACTGACCGATAACACCACGCTACAACACACGCACGAGACTACCGTAATGACGATAGTTCAAATCGGGGCGGCCGCACCAGATGAGGCACACACACACAAAACTGAACGAACCACGGTTTAAATTCAACCGGCCGCACCGCTCTGCTCACACACACAGAATTTTACTGAAACGACAACGGTTCAAACTACGGCGACTAAACCTCTTCTTTCTTTCACAACTGCAAACCGCGAGAATCACAGTTGGCACAACAGGTGCATGAGTGAGAAAGATGCGATTGTCTGGGAAGTACGGAGACTTTACAAGCTAGGAACGTCTAGCATGTTTGCACGGTCGTAATGTGTACTAGCGACAAGGCGCTCCTGAAGTTGATGGAGTTAGCCTACAACACGAGAATGCACAACTCGAATCTGTCACATCAGATGTTCTTTCTTCTGACTGGTCTCACAATAGGAAGCTCAGCTATCTCTGCCCAATTGTCTGGAGTAGCTCTTTGGGAGAAACTCGCGCTCAGCATTTTCTCTGTCTTCGTTCCTATTGCTGGCTTGTTTATGACGTACAGGCTCCAAAATGCTAACGACAACCATGCAATACAGCTAAACAGAATCTATCAGAGGCTTGGTCTGAAGGAGATGACTTTTACCGCGAACGACGGTCAGAAATACGCAATTCTTCCTGGAAGTTGGAGTCAATACTGGCCGGTTAGGATCAAAGACTTTCACTTGATACCAAGATGTGGTGTAAAGGCTGGACGCGAGACTGAAAAGGGCAGGGACCCATCGACTTCCCGAATAAGTCTATGGGCGGTCTATAAATGGATCTATTTTGCCATGTGTCTGGTCAGTCTTGCGAGAACTGTCGGATTAGTCTGGCCACTGATTGTCCCATACTTGGTTGTGCAGCGCGCGTTTACCCACTAGCACAACCGATTGGCCTCTTTCTCGTAGATCTTGAACGACCCGTTATTTCTTGCGTTCTTGCGGAGGTAGTGAAGAGTGCTCTTCCCAATGCCTAGCCCCTTGGCCTCTTTCTGCGTCAACTCAAGGATTCGCTTACGAAGCTCCCGCGTATCGATTCTTTGCAGACTTAGACGTGGATCGATGAAGTCTATCTGCTTAGATTTGTCCAAGAGAAAACGAGCGAGTTCCTGTGTCTTGTTCAAAATGACTTGTGTCCCATTTCCAAGTCTTGTCCTTGTACTTGACACCGGAGTTGAACCTGCTCTTCAATAGTTCAAGGAACCATCTCTTTGCGTCCACTTCGATGTGGAATCGGTAGTCGTCTCCTGTGAAATAGAAATCCTTCATGTCCAGGGCATTGGACTCAAACGCTTCGATTGTGGTCACGTCGCCTAGCCATCTGAAAGGCTCCATCAAATCATAGACAAGGGATTCCTTGGTCTGCGACCCAGAGAACTCATGCAGAAAGCCGACCGAAGGCTCGGTTCTCTGCTGGGTATAGGAGGGATATCTATGCTTATCCGTAAATCCTCCGGATTTCCGTGTAGTCGACGAATCCATCATTGTTGCCTCCCGAGAGCGTTACCCCACCGATGGTCCAAGGTGTCGAGGCATCGTTCCACCCAATCACGTAGACGCTACCCGTATATGCTGATGGGTTCGCCATCACGCTCTTCACAAACCATAGGGCGCCTGCTTGTGTGCCTTTGAGTGTGAGGCCTGTGGCGATGAAGATGACACGTCCACTTGCGTCTGTGAAGCTCTGGACGAGGGCTAGGTCTCTCTGGAGGCCTGTGACATCAGACGCAGGTACGTTGACGATCACCGCACTCGTTGCGCGGAGTATGAACTGGTAGTACGTAACGCCGCCTACAGTGTGCATCCTGAAGAATGCTGGTGACTGGTCAGCGCCTGAGGGTGCGAGATCCATATAGTACTTGATCGAGTTGTGTACAGCTGGCCCCCCAGTCATTACTGTGTGAGCGCCGGTCAGCGGTCTGCCTGATACGAGATCAACCTTGCTAGCGTCGTTGTCCCAGCCTTGAACATAGCCAATTCCACCCGCCCCTTGCAGAGCGCCCGCCGCCGCGTAGATGTCAGATGGAGCTGCTGCACCGACTCCGGGCAGCTTACCGGTGGTGGTTGTGGCCGGATATAGGTACATGAGGGTACCTCCACCAAACAGCACCTTTCTCGCTGCGTCACCTACAGGAACACAAAGTACGAAAGTAAGATCCCCGTCCAGAACAAACACATTGGACTTTCCGTAACCAGATTCTATGAAGTACACGTCAAAAGGCAGAACAAGTGAAAGGGTTCCACCATGGTCTGTAACGCCTTGTGTAGCAATTGTATCATTGATGGCATAACGCACCTTTACTGAAGCACCGGATACAGGAGGCTTGACTGAAACTCCTAGTTTATTAGTCGTATTCTTAGGGAAAATGCACAGTAGTGCCTTAATAAGGTAGTATGGCGTTTTGATAATTTCGATAGGTAACTTAAGGAGTTCCCCGATTAGTCCGGTCAAGCCTTTGACAGTTGTAGCAACGAGCGCGAAAATACCTTTTAATATAGTAGCGATAGCTTTGCGGACCGACACAGTTGCGATTATCAATGCGTCCAACCATTCCTTAACCTCCTTCTCGAGATCTGCCAATGAGTCCTGAATCAATGTAAGGGTAGCATTTAGTGCTTCAAGAGATACATCGACCGCCGATATGGCTTTTTTAGCGTTATCCAAAATGGCATCAATTTTTGACAAAACAATGTCCAACGTACCTTTTTCAGCATCCGTAGCGTTTCCCTTCTGCTTTATGACCTCTGGCTTGGACGCTTTCAGCCCACTTTCCATCTTGTTCAGTTCGTCAAGAATTGCCGGTTTTTTTTCTGGCGGGACTGGAGTTTGTTGCCCGAGAACGTCCGTTGCAAAAAGTCTAGTTGCCATCATTATCATCAGACATATGGCGAGTATGGTTCTCCTTTTCATTTTTCTCGTTTCCCTCTTATCTTTCACCTAGAAAGCGGCCATAGGATACGTGGCTGTTAGCGGCTAACCAACGGTTAAAACTTTCGGCCAGCTCAAAGAAGCCACGCAAGCCGCTCTCTCCCCATTGAGTGCGCCGCCTTACGGCCGGCCGTAATCTACTGTAATGGTGTGTTCGCTTGGCCCCCGCTGAAAGAAGTGTGTTCCCAAAAAAGAAAAGAGAAGCCCCGGAGCCAGAGGCAGGTAGAGCACTTTCCTCCACTGTTTCAGTATTGCTTTTCGCCTGTGGTGTAGCGTAAATTCAAGCCATTTGTACGTTAACATGAAATCATAAGCATGAACATCTCTTCTCAGTGATCTATGATGGGGAAGGCACGACCACCCCCTTCACCGGCCGATTGACTAGAGCAGATACCGGGGGAAGGCGTGGTCGGCGCGACTATCAGTCTTGTGTTTGCGGAATGATTTACTGTGTGCGCTGTCGCAGTGCTTTCCTAGAGACAAGTCTGGCCACCCATGTGATAGAGGCTACAATCAGCCCACTCATGACGCCGAAAAGAATCGCCGAGTGCCATGGCGACTGTACTGGAAAGTACAAAGATGTCGTATGAATGGAATGAGTTGCAACAGTCACGGTGAAGATTGTCGCAGTCTGAGGCTTAGTGATTGGACCCGCCAAAGACAACCATTCGGGGTCAGTACTGTCGAAAACTCCTCCATATCCTCCTATTGGAAGAGGGTGCCAAGCTGCCGAATAGAACTTGAGCATGGTTGTGTTTGGACTTCGAAATCCCCATGCTCTGAGAAGGTCAATTGGAATTCTTTCCTCCAATACATTGTTTCGATATGCATACTCTAATGGTAGAAGTCTGTTACTTTCCTTTTCGAAATCTCCGCTTAGGTCCCGATTCGCACTCACGTGTGCCCAGGTTTGGCCCCATAGCGGATGAAGCCATGCAAGGACGTCATGTTTCTCATCAGGAAATGCAATCCTAATGTAGACGCTCGTCACGTACTCCCCTGGCTCGGGCATCACTCTCGGTTGCGTATTTAGGTTAATCCTTCCCCACAGTATTACCATGAAGTAAACGTAGTCTTCACAGAATGTCGTATAGACCTCCTTGAGGTCTGCCGCCAGTCTTGCAGCCCCTACGTCAAACAGATCTTGCGAGTCAGTTGCCAAAGGCTTTATTCCTTCCCAGTCAGATGGATCTCCATCGACACTAATCATCCCGGTTACTACAATCGTAGCCATTGAACTTCTGACTGACACCCCAAGGATAGCAAGCAGAAGAATCGTGCAGGCTTTCATGCAGGTCACCAGGCCCCCATTGATTTCCCATGTTCCCGATACCGAGATTTGTGCATTTGCCTTCGAATTCTTCTGATCCTCCAGTACAATCGACCGACATGAATCAACGACTGACATAGATCTAATCAGATATACTCCTACAACCAACAGCAGATAGAACATAACGTAGACAACACGTCTTATGCCTGGGTTATATGAAAACCTTATAGATAGATCACAGTGGTTTTGACTAAGCTGTCACGAATCTGCTCTCATTCCAGACATTCTCAAAGAACTTTCTGGCTTCTCTGATTGTCGTAGGATTTGTACTGTGAATTCCGGCCTCACGGTTGATGTCCAAGCTATCTGACTTCAGGTCGGCTGAAGACACAATGACTTCCTTATCATCTATGATGATAAGCCTCGCATGCATCATGTTGTTCATCTTGATTTTTGCTCCGCCACGTTGGAGTCGGGTCATAGCATCTGTCACCCCTTTTTCATCTGAATGACGTCCGATAATTCGCACCTCAACACCCTTCTGGAATAGCTGGTTGAGACGATCTAGCATAACGCCATCAATCCACCCTGTTATTAGCACTTCATGGACATTCTCGGGTCTATCCAAAATCTCAGCAATCTTCGTCCTCAACTTTTTGTCTTCGGGAAGTGTATGTAAGAATAACTCGTCAACCTTGGCTGGCTGTTTTCTATACCTGTCAACCAAGGTTCCAATGAGATCTTCGTAATCCAACGCTCCGGCCTCTGATTTCAAGTGATCTAGCTCTTTGGCAAGATCCCCAGATACGTAGATGACACGCGCTTGCCGCCCCCAGAGTTTCAACCAATTGAAGAAGGTGCTCCTGGCCACGGTGAAACTCAGATTTTGCTGAGAAAACGGTCTAATGAAAATCTTCTCACCTTCTGCCGAAGAAGATACGTATTCTATGTATTCTACTGCTACGTTGAAAGAAAGACGCAAATCACTTTCCGATTCGCTCTTCATCCACGTCTCTAGTATACTCGCCTTCGAGAATCCTAGTTCAAAATTGGATATTATCATCTTGTTTCCGCCAGGGTCGAGTTGGCTTGAGTCCAATGTCACGCCCGATCCCAGGTATCCTTGCTCAGAAAAGCGGAGTAGGTAGTACATGTCATAGCGAATCGGAAGTAGTCTTACGCCGCGCTGGAATGTATTAGTGACTTTGAACTGGATCTTGAGAGAGGGTAACGAGCCTTGAGGATTTGCCTCTATTTTCTCTATGGCAATAGAGAACATGACCGATCACTCAGCTTGCTAACAGTTGCGTACGATATAAGCCACGCTCCAAGTAGGCCGCATAGTCTAGCCCGTGGTCAATGAAAGGTTCGGTTAACTCAGCAGTAGGGAGTCACTCACACGACATAGCCTGAAAAGCGAAGGAGCAATCACCCCAACGATGAACGATCTTTGACAGCTTAGGGCTGGTGAGATTGATCTCTCAACCAATCGATGAACTCATCTCCCGTCATGTCCTGCTTGCTTCTATTGCACAAGATGCAGACGGGAACAAGATTCGAAAGGGTTTCTGTGCCTCCCCTCGTTTTGGATGTCCAATGGTCTATCTCCCAGGAGCCAACACCATCCCCACCACCGTAATTCCGGAAGTGTATCTTTCTGCGACAGTAAGCGCAATAGCCACCAGTCCTATCGTACACTGCATTAACTATCTCATCTGAATAACTCACGATACTATTCCACCAAGGCCTCTGCTCGCAAATCGCATCATCGGTTATCTATTGTCAGAAGTTGGCCTGTGCAGGCGACACAAAAGAGACACTCTAACGTCACGTTGGAACGTCTTTCAGTTTCTTCACAACATTATGCACCCATCTCTTGTCCATGCCCACCAGTTTTGCCAGTTCGTCAATATCCTGTAGCCCCTTCCGATACAGCTTTGCGATAATCCGTGTCTTGAGAGAATCAGCCTTTCTTTTTCCTAGATACTGATCTATTGCAAAGGAGAAGATCGGCACTGATTTGCCTGCAACACCCACGACTCCTTCCGCAATGGTTTCGACCGCTTCCTCAGCCGCGATCTTCGTCACGGATTTTCCCAGGTTCAAAAGTCGGCGGTATTCAGGTTCCGTTTCGCGGATGGCTTCCGCTGCAATGGATTTTAGATCGCCTTGGTAGTCAGAATCTTTCTCCAACGCAACTATCTCGTAGGGAAGAAGATGACCATACGAGGTTTGCAGTGAGGGGGAGAACAACGCGATTTTCGGAATCATTTCAATCAAATCCTTTTTCAATTCTCGTAGCCCATTGAGAAGTGATTTAAACCGATCTGACTCCGGATGTGCCTTGGAGAGTGCCTGAATCCTCTCCACTCCAGTCTTTGCTCTGAGCAGAAAATCATATAGTTCCATTGTAGGGAATAGAGCCCTGCTAGTTTGACTCTTCGTGACATTATGCAGATTGGTGATGATTTTCAAGGTTTCATCTGAATAATCTTCCAGTATTAATTTTTCCAAGAACATGCAATATGCTGTCGCTATCTCCGCAGTCGGAGGACTCGTTGAGGCGAAGATATCGCGTGCCTTGTGAATCTTAGCTAGCTGCTGGCCTGACGGAGCAGAACACGCTTCATCTAAGGCCAGAAATCCCATCATGGATTTCTTGAACGAGTCAAGCACTTGCTCAGATGCTCCTTCGGTAGGAAGCAAAGGAGACCTTGAAGCCAATTCGCAGTCTTTGATTGCATCATTCAAGTGAGTACCGTCATTCAACAGACAGTACAAATGGAAATGGGCCCAGGCCCTGAGAAAGTAGCCTCTTCTTTGCTTCTTTCTTCTAATGGCATAAGTTGCAGCCCGTTTCTCAAGGTGAATGGCTTTCCGGAGATATGACGTATCGCCCGTTAGGTGATATATCCCCCAAGCATGCACGCTAGCCACGTCCGAAAAAGCCCACCTAGTTCGCGAGTTCCGTTCAACAAGCGCAATGGCCTCTTTCAGCATCCGGATAACAAGGGATACCGTTTTGGGTTGGATCTCTATGAACTGAAGAGACATGTATAGAAGGTCAGTGCAAACCTTGTGAACATACCTCGGACAAAAAACCTCTCCTTTTTGAACACGGTGATAACAGAGATCTATCAAATTTCCATCAGTTTCATGTAGCATCTTCTCCGCTCTTGAGAAGGTTGCCGCGTCGAAGCAGCACGATATGGCGCAAGGTATGCAGCCGCTTCTGATGAAGAAGTGATATCCAAAATAGTTGAACATGATCTGCAGGGCAAATCGCACATTCTCTTCCGTGATGATGGATGGGATGATGTTCGCGAGAACCTGAATTAACTCCCCTGCCCAAAAGAATTGCCCCTCTGCTATCTTGCGCCCCTCGCCTGTGGCAGTATCCAGGCCGGTCAAAGTCTTGTAGAAAAGCGCCGCACAGAACAAGGCAATCTTTTCAAAATCAGCTAGATTGCGTGACTCGTACCTCTCCATGATTTCCTCAAAGGAATTGTACGCGAATTTCGCGGTCAACAATTCCTTGATACCGGTTTCCATCTCCTCATTTTCAGAAATCTTGAGAGCAAGCTTTGGTTTGTTTTGATTGAGCTTCAGCAAGAAGTCATCATACTTCTGTTCTATGAACGTATCCACTAGTGGAAAGTTCTCAAAGAATACCTTCACAGCCTGCTCGATTAGGTCTTCTGCAGCCTCGAACTTTCCCCTCCTTTCGAGACACACAACGGCATTAATGTACATGATTGCAGAAACCGTTCTATCTCTATCCGACTCGATCTCAGCAATTCGCATAAACACTCTTTGAGCTTCATCGTATTGCTTGGCTTCAAAGAGAGTCTTGGCCTTCAGTAATAGCTCTTCAAAAGATTCTGGCATTTTCGTTCCCTCACGAGATTGCTGCCTGGGTACATTTTGTCATATTTCACGGGCAATCAGTCAACTGTATGTTGTAACAGCCTTTTATTTCTCTGCAGGGAATGCCGCGCGAGTGTGTTAGAATACTTCAACGTTGAACTACTTCAACGTCCCCAAACCACGGTTCAACATGCCTCGGAAAACACGCGCTTACCTATATCCCCTATCTCTTGGTGCGCACACACACAATATGAACTGACCATTAGAGGCCGTACGCTAGGTCCGACAGCGTCGTGGTATCATACCCAAGTGACTTTTAACTTGGGGGCGGCCCCCCTTTCGTATTCATCGACTATTCGAGCCACACGCTGTACCTCCTCAAAGGCGGTGACTCCTAACTTGATCTTGCGCGGAGCGCCCCCCCGTTGACCGCCAAACTGCCTTATCATTCGAATCGCTGCTCGTGCACGAGCCAGAACATGCTTCTTCCTTCCTTCAGGGGCGACAAAGACGCCTTCCACATTCTTCACACCACTCAGACGAAAGTCCGCCAAGGATGTGAGAAGGCTGAGTACCGACTTGGACACACTTGAGGCGTTCACGTTCTTCTCAACTTCCCAGAGTCTAGGCTGCTTACTGCTACCGAATGCTGGTTCCCAGAAGACGTCTGGTCGAAAGTCAACCGGTACTTCTTCTTCGGAACCCAAATAGCGGTCAAATCGTTTTCGCGATGTCACAGCATAAGAGAAGCGGGGGCCCAACTCCTCCAGAAGCCTAACAATCGTATTCTGGCTCGCTTTTCTGCCACGTCCATCTCTCTTCTTCTGAGCCGTATTCTTCGCAGCCATCTTACTTTCCAATTCGTTCGTACTCCCATTTCACTCCATGATGGAAATTGCTCCACGAGTAAGGAAAGACCTTCCTTCGATTTGAGACTTACGGGCAGAAGGGGGTTCAATGTGAGAATAGCTTCGTTGCCTATCACCTCCTATCATAGTTATCTTTCGGCTTACGCAAGAAAAGGGGGGCTGATCGAGGCGGCTTTGGATCTTCAGACAACTATGCTCCAGTAGCCGTCCTCGTTGGTCTCCACCTGCACCTTCATATCTTTCTCTGGAAATGTTCCATACCTTTCTTTGAACCGTGCAAGCATATGCCTTGGCGAAATAGTCTTTGACGCTGGTTTCAGAATCGCTGCGACACGCATCTCTCTTCCATCAACGTTGGCATGGATGGCGAAGAACGCTTGCTCAGGGTTTCGGGCCTTTAGCATGATCGGCTATTCAAACAGGATGTGCACGTTTCTCGGCTTCAGGCTCAATAGCAGATCTCTGGCTTGCATAATCCCGACGGCAAGTTTCTGCGGAGAATGTGCATCTGACCCGAACGAGAAAAGTGTGCCCCCTCTTCTCAAATATCTTTGGATCAACTCGCTGCATGGAAATGGCTCTTGATCAGTTCTTCTCCAGGAGTTGATCTCAAGGTGTACTCCATTTGCCACCATCCTCTCAAGTGTTAGGTCGACGATGTCCACGGCCGGTAAGAGTGGATCCTGGTGCGTCGGCACGAAGTTTCTGACAATGTCCAGATGCGCGATCACATCGAATAGCCCGCTCTCGACGGCATCCCTAACCCTCGCGTAATAGTTTCGGATCATCGCATCGGGAGAAATCCCCAGGCTTTGGCCCGATTCAAACATGAAATGATCGGCATAATGGTTTGAGCCGACCAGGTAATCGAACTTCTTTCCATCTAGCCACGCATCAATCTGCGAGTGATAGGTACAATTGTAGTCGAGCTCGATTCCCTTTCGGA
>Ga0209725_1001790_pt1 | contig 11901 bp, 13 predicted proteins | sample I18A1metaG_FD_184145 | JGI IMG/M metagenome (GOLD analysis project Ga0209725, IMG submission 184145) | Lake sediment bacterial and archeal communities from Gulf of Boni, Indonesia to study Microbial Dark Matter (Phase II) - ​I18A1 metaG... | ecosystem: Environmental > Aquatic > Freshwater > Lake... | reverse complement strand
ATGAGCATCCACTCTGGAGCACCGTATGGAAACGCTCCCGTTCTTGGATCGAAGGCTGTTGCGCATGCTCCATGTACGTACTTGGCTCCTTTGCTTGTGAACTGGGCGATGACATTGCCGCTTAACGTTTCGGCGTTTAATTGAACCAGTGTTCCTGCCATCGTAGCAGGGGCTGTTGAACAGGAAGCTGGTGCTGGAATATAGGCGATTGGAAGCTTCCATTTAGCAAAAGTCATGAGATTTCTTGTCTGGTCCCTACCGTGAGTCAGAGGAGAAGTCGGCTCACTATACATACCTAAGATAGGTCTCTCCTTAAGCTTCTCATATCCACCGACTACGACAGATGCCATCTTTATCAAGTAGTCTGCGTCTAAACCGAAATCGACAACCATAACAGGTTTTTCCGTGTTTTTCAATGCCATATGCAAGCCATGCAAAGGTAGCGCTTGGTGAGGTACATCTTGCGCCGTGAAAACTGGCATTACAAAATCGATGCTGGCAAGCCCGTCTGCAAGTCTAGCTAGATTGACTATGTCCATTCTTGTCGAGGGCCTGATAGACCCAGTCTCATGGTCAAATACACTTATTGCCCCTTCACCAGTGCCGAAATGCACCCTCTTGCCTTCCAGCCTTAGATCGTGCTTCTTGTCCCGACCGGCAAACAGAATAGTTCTTGGAGATGATCTAACAGCCTCATCTACCAAATGTTGAGGGATCTTGACAACCTTCTCTCGATTGTTCACTTCTGCTCCAACGTCACTTAACAGTTTCAAAGCGTTTTCCTCCTCAACCCTCACCCCAACCCTCTCCAAGACCTCTAAGGTTGCCGTGTGAATTCTATAGATGTCATCTCTCGAAAGAAGTTCGAAGACTCCTTTTGGAGACTCAATCATGTGAATTTATCACCTTCTCAGAAGCCATCCTGTTCTCAGTTGAAATGTGCCTATAGGATTGACTTGACTCTTTAGTTTTTTCGGAAGCTACTTAAGCAGTATATCTGCAAGTGAGATTGTTAGGCAGTCGACTAGCCATCGATTTCTGAAATCGCTCTTGTGAGGTGCATCCGCTCAAAGTAAATTCTTTAAGGAATCGATTACTTCGTCTTTGAGAGAGACTCAATTTCATCCGTATGTCTCTTGAGCGTCTTGGTCTCAATGTTTCCAGGTTGTCGATCATTCCTATTACTGTAATCCGTAACCATTCGGCAACTGAATTCAGGACAAAGACATATATACTTGCAAGAAAGCATTGTGTCGCCCTAACGGATGAAAGAAACATGACCGTTTCAACTTCCGCTGCGTCTCGGTCACGGCGTAGAGATGGTGTGCGACGGTTTCGCCTAAGGTTTTATGGCGGCTTGGCTCCTATGGGTTAAGAAGTAGCAGACTATTTCCACATCTGGAGGAATCCGGTAGAGATTGGAGAATGCGATAGAGACGTTCGAGCTAACGAAGCAGTTCAAGGATCTCACTGCTGTTGACCACCTCAATGTGAAGATCACGCAGGGTGAGATCTTCGGTCTGCTTGGACCTAACGGCGCAGGCAAGACTACAGCTATTTCGATGCTCTGCACCATTCTGAGGCCGACTGAAGGAACAGCCACGGTCAATGGCTACGACATACTGAAGGAGCCTGACGATGTCAGGAAGTCTATCGGCATAGTATTTCAACAACCGAGCGTAGACGACATTCTTACCGGTAGGGAGAATCTGCGTCTTCACGCCATGTGGTATGGCGTCCCGAAGGAGATACGCGACGAGAGGATAGATGAGGTTCTCGAGTTGGTCGGCCTCAAGTCTAGACAGCACAGTCTCGTTAAGACATACTCAGGAGGCATGAGGAGGCGCTTAGAGCTTGCGCGTGGACTCCTCCACCTTCCCAAGGTACTTTTCCTAGATGAGCCGACCTTAGGGCTGGACCCTCAGACCCGAGAGCACATATGGGAGTACATAGAGGACCTTTCCGAGAAGCGTGACATGACGATCATGCTGACGACGCACTATATGGATGAGGCTGATAGGCTCTGCGATAGGATCGCTATAATCGATCAAGGGAAGATCGTCGTAAAGGATACACCTGAAAGGCTAAAGCAAACGGTTGGCGGAGACATCGTCTGCCTGAAGACAGGGACCGCTGACACTGAACGGTTCAAGAATCTTGATAGCGTCAGCAAGGTTGAGGTTAAAGACGACTACATTGTCCTAACCGTTAGGAATGCTAGTGAAAACCTCCAAGAGATTCTTAATGTCGCTGGGAAGATCGAGAGTGTGGAGATCAGGCCTGCAAGCTTGAACGATGTCTTCCTGAGCTACACCGGGAAGGAGATAAGGCCTGAAACTGGTGAAGGCGGAATCGTCCAGAGGATAATGAGGGAGAGAACAATGAGATGAGTAGATTCGAGGGGATCTACGCTCTCTGGCTTAGAGAGTTCAAGGTCTTTACACGTGAGAGGTCACGTGTCGTAACCTCAATCTTCACCCCCATACTCTGGATATTCGTCTTTGGAGGAGGACTCGGCTCCGCCGTAGAGATTGGAGGCGTGAACTATCAAGTCTTCATCTATCCAGGCATATTGGCAATGAGCGTTCTCTTCAGCTCAGTCTTCTTCGGAGTCTACATAGTCTGGGATAGGAAGATCGACATACTCAAAGAGGTTCTTGTAGCTCCCATGTCAAGAACATCTATCTTCATCGGCAAGGTCCTAGGCGGATGCACAGACTCAATGATTCAAGCCTTCATTATGCTGTTGATCAGCTTCGCTCTTGGAGTCTACCTTTCTCCCTCAGCCCTTCTACTGGCCATTCTGCTCCTCTTTCTCTTGGCTCTGAGTTTAGTGAGCACCGGCTTGATAATAGGTTCGCTCATGGAGAGCCCAGAGGGATTCAACATGATCGTCAGCTTCCTCGTCTTCCCTCTCTTCCTCCTCAGCGGCGCACTGTTTCCATTGGACAACCTACCCCTGTGGCTCAGAGCTATGACCTATATAGACCCTGTAACCTACGGCGTCGACGGTCTAAGGACCGTCATCATAGGAGTCTCGGAATTTCCACTCTATTTGGACCTAGGGGTTCTCGCGGGTTTCGCAGCAGTAATGTTCACGATTGGAACAAGAGCTTTCGAACGGATGAAGTGAAATCCGAGCTTCGATGGTTAATTGAGAAAAATAGATGACAACGCTAGTTTCATAGTGGGTACGTCTATCTTCCGGTTTGAAGCTGCTAAAGCATTGAATCAAGAGAGAATAGATTGTTGATATGGTACGAGAAGTGAAAAAGGAAGATGAGACACTCTATGTTTGTGAAACATGTGGACTTGCCCACGAAGAAAAAGTATGGGCTGAGAAATGTCAACAATTTTGTACCAAGCATCATGCTGTTCGAGTAAACTGAAGAAGACCTGAATTCGGATAAGTCCGCCTTTGGTATTGTGGAGTTGTGAACGATTGAACGGAGCTTATAGGAACAGGGTCAATAGTATGCTTCCTCGAATTGATGATCCGCCTGGAAATCCGGTTCCGTTCGAAATGGAGAACGCAAGCGAAACAGCTAACAGGTGCTTCGTAAGCCCATTACTGTTCAGAACAGCCCGCTATGTGTGGAGCCTTTGACAATAGTGATAGATGACGCCGGCGTCGGCGATCTCCTCGGAGGAATCGTCGTCGGAGCTTACCGCCTAGAGACAGGTGAGTTCGCTTACGACCTAGTTGATGTCAAATTCTTTCAACGCCCTAGATTCGCCTCGAAGCAGTATCTACCGGAGGTCTCTAGGATAGTCTTCAACCTGTTGGAGAAGCTTAAACGCAAAGACAGAGAGACCGTCCGGGTTTGCAGAAGCTACGTATTCGAGCAAGCCTACAAGAAGCTGAGAGAGAAGTGCGGTGCGGAAGCTGTTGAATTGAGCAAGGTAGTCGGTAAACCGCAAGAGTACGTAGAGACAGCGTACCTAGATGAGCTGAGAAACTTGGGGTACAACGCGATCGCGAAGCGAGAGACGCGGAGAGCGAAAAGCTTCTTTCATATGATGAATTGGGTTAGGAGAGATCCCTCACGCTGGAGATTCGCTAAGACCGGTTGGCCTCGATTAAGAAACTATCGCGCTTACAGGATGTTTCCTCACGGCCGCCGTATGCAGCGATGAATCCTCTAACGAATTTATTGGCATGCTTTTCCGTGCCCCTATGTTTTCCGCCTTTAGTCCGAAGATGATGATAGAACTCGTGGAGAATTATTCGAGGATCGAATAGGCGCTCTCGATCTGACACATATATCGTAGCCTTCGAAGCTAGATAGCATCCAGCCCTCCCTGTATGCCTCTTCGGCATGCCAACCTCAATTCTCGGCGTTTCAATCTTAAAGTAGTCGCTTAAGGTCTTCAAGGCTTCTTCAGGCCTCCCTTCCAGAATTAAAGCGACGACAGAGGCCTTGACAAATTCATCTCCTACCGTTCTTTCCACCTCGTGCAGCTGGCCCTGAGGCTTGCCAAGTCGATTAGACGTAATGAGTTATGAACATATGAAAATGACCTAAAGAGATAAATTGCATCAGGCTTAAAAGATTATCAAATTGTTTATTGGTGTCAGTCGTGTCCGAGACCAAGCCAGCTGAATATAGCCTGGCCTACACGCTGTCACTTATCGTCTCGATCTCGCTAATGATGCTATACTTTGTCGGGCAATCTGACTTGGAGTTCATGAGGATCTTCTCGAATATCGTTTTTGCACCCGTAGCATTTGTACCAGTTGTTGTCGCACTAGAAACATCAAGAAGGTATGGATGGGAGTTTGAAAGCAAGCTTGGCTTCATATGGTTGACATTTCTCATAGGTCTCTTCCTCTGGTTCCTCGGTGAGTTCGTCTGGGCGATCTATGTTCTAGGATTCAAGATCGATGTTCCTTATCCCTCGGTAGCTGATGTCTTCTATGTGCTCGGATACCCTGCATTCATCTACGGGTTGATCATGTACTTCATGGAGTTCAGGCCAACGTTGAGCTTGAAGACTGCAAAGTTAGGGTTGTTCATAGCGGCGGCCGTGATAGTGTTGACGATCGGTTTTCTCTACGGTCCGACAATCACTTCATCTGAAGACCCTGCAACGATCGCTCTAGACGTACTTTACATCACGCTCGACTTGATTATCTTGATCTTCTCGGCTGAAGCATTCCTTCTGACATTAGGTTATCACTCTATCTTGGGAGGAAGTTTATGGAAAGCTTGGCTCTTTTTGGTCATAGGTGCAATCCTCGACGCTGCTGCGGATCTCCTCTTCAGTTACTTAACCTTGCTCGGCGTCTACTATGAAGGACATCCTTCGGAGCTATTGTACCTCTGGGCCTACGTGGCCTTCTCTCTCGCTTTCTACATTCACGGCAAGGAATTGTAGCGTCAGGAATGCGCTAACATTTATTCCAGCTATCGTGTGATATCAAACATGGATCCACTCTCACACTACTTGTTTGCTTGGTTTATTGGAAGAAAGCTGCGGATTGAACGAGCCTACCACAGGGTCCTCGTCTTGGGCGGACTGCTTCCAGATATTGATGCTCTTTCGATCGTGTTTGGCATCGAGTATGTAAGAGAGTTTCATGGAGCACTGACTCATTCTATATTTGTCGCGCTCCCACTGGCTCTAGCGTTGGCTCTTCTGCTAGAATTGATCTTCGAAGTGGAGTTTTGGAGAAGTAGCCTGTATGCAGCCTTAGGCGTAGCCAGCCACATCTTCCTCGATATCTTCAATGTAAGTTCACTGGCCAAGTATGGAGGAAGATTCCTATGGCCCATGTATACTAGGAACCTTTTCCTTCGAGAATTTATCGCTCTTGAATACGCGAACGCAGTCTATATTACTGTTCTGATGCTGCTTCTTCTCGGAGGAGGCTACTTCATCCTAAAGAAGATATATCCTTGGAGTATTTGGCTTAAACAGTAGACAGCGAACGCTCTGATCGTCTTCACGATGTGATATATTTCAGAGGGAACAGTCAGATTCCGAACTGAGTAGTGAGCATGTTTCTTGTGCTTCTCAGCCTACGTTAGTATTTCTCTAGGAACCAGACTTTATCGAACTCTTTGATCTGTGAGACCGTCGTCTCAGGCTTCCATACTACACGCATCGCAATGTCCTTAGAGATATCGATCATCTTGTAGAGATCAGGCCATATGAACGCGGGTATCGTGTACGCTGCTACTGCAAGTTTACTCGCCGCCTTCACAAACTCATTGTACTTCTCTTTCTTTATGATGTATGTACTGTCAAATGTATACTCCAAACCTAACACCTACTCCAATCGACAAGTCTTGGAAGTCGAACTCTATTAATGCTTTCGGAACATTAAGAAACGTTATTTCTTCTCACTCAATTCTCTTAAAGCCAAGAACGCCGCGCCCATCGCGGGTTCAAATTTGGGTGAGGCCAATCTTGCTTTGGGCATAATCTTGTTGATCTCTTCTTGAAAAGGCTTGAGAACGTGGCTGCCAGCCTTAAAGACACCTCCAGTCATGTAAACTTCGACATCCTCATTCTCCATCCCCAGGGCTTTGGCTATAGCTATGGCGTGAGATGCGATTTCTCTTCCGGCCTCAGTGAGTATTCTCTTTGCAACTGCATCCCCTTCATCAGCAGCCTCAGCGACTAGAGGAGCTACCGCAGCTATCTCAGAAACGCTCATCCTTTCCGTGTAGACTCTCTGCACCAAATCCTCCTCCACCTGAAGCTTCAGCACCTTCATTATCTTCTCTGTAAGAAGAGTCCTGATTTCTCGGCCATCATAAGAGCGTAGGAAAGCTTTCAACGCTTGACGCCCTATCTCATAGGCGCTTCCCTCATCACCTATTATATTGCCCCATCCCCCGACACGCTTGATCTCCCCTCGCTTATTCAAGCCTGCCGCGAATGATCCTGTTCCAGCCTCAACGATCAAGCCGGGTTGCCCACCTGTGGCCCCGTATAGCGCTATCACCGAATCGTGGACAACGGTGATCTTCTCACAGAACTTGATCTCATCTCTGATGAACTTCGGAATGACCTTCATGTCGTATGGGGAATCTAGACCAGCCATACCGAAGCATGCAACCTTGAACCTCGACCTCTCCAGCCTAGCGTTAGAGGCTGCCCTCTTGATCGATTGAAGCAGAGCCTTCTTCGCCGCAGAGATACCAACATTCTGATAGTTCGATGGACCACTTACGCCTCTCCCAAGAACCCTACCCTTATTGTCCGCTACTATGCAGATGGTCTTTGTTGCGCCTCCATCGATGCCTGCTACATAATCCAAGATGATCAACACCATCGATACTATTGTACATCATAATAGACGTTGAATCCGAGACTCGTCTTCGCCGCATTTTCTAAAATGAAACGCCCTATCTCAGATATGTTCTTTAAGTGCGTACCTCCGCATGGTATGGGTTCGCATCCTTCTATCGTAACTATCCTGAAAGATTCTAACGTTGGCAGACGATAGATGTTCGGAGCTTCAGGCGCTCTCTCTTTCAACTCTTCATACGAGACTGTCTCGATCTTGACAGCAGCGCCTTGCTCAATCAACTTGTTCTCGGTCTCCTCAATCTTCTTCAATTCCTCAATCGACGGCGGCTCGCCTTTGTAGCCCACGTAGCATTCATCCGCGAGCCATGAGTCCGTTGTCTCAACCCTCTTACCCGTAACCACTGCCAAGCAGTGGTCGAGAAGATGCCCAGCAGTATGCCTACGCATTAGAAGATAACGCCAATCCCAATCGATCCCGCCATTCACCTTCCCAATGTTAGGCGAACCTTCTAGGAGCTTACCCCAGTGCACAACGACGCTTCCAGCCAACATCGCTTTCTTAACCTCAATCTTGAAGCCGTTTCCTTGTATGACGCCTCTGTCAGAAGGCTGCCCGCCGCTCTTTGGATGGAAGATTGTTCGGTCGAGAATCATATAGAAATGTTTCTTCTCATCTGGTTCCAAACGCACAATATTCGCTTCGAAAGCTTTGAGATATGCGTCGCCCCAGTAAAGTAGCTCAGTGCCAGCGATTCCTTTAACCAGTTCTTCAAGCCTCATTGAAAGCCCTCATCAACATTCGAACTCTTACTTACGAGCTCAAGCTCGATAAATCATTTATGCGGAAAAGGCTCTTTCCTTCTGGCAAAAGATAAATAAGCCAGAGCCTCTTTCAAAGAAGAAGGCTGCATTCAATAGCGTGAGAGAAAATGGGGAAGACTTCAACTGGGCTCTTCGCGGCGAGGAAGCTGAGGAGGAGACGCAAGAAGCTCAGATGGAAGTATGCCCCATTCAAGAGGCGGATGCTAGGGCTAGACTATAAAGCGGACCCCCTGCAAGGAGCACCTCAAGGACGCGGCATAGTCCTAGAGAAGGTTGGAGTAGAGTGCAGACAGCCGAACAGTGCTGTTAGAAAAGCTGTGCGCGTTCAACTCATAAGAACTGGGAAAGTTGTCACCGCCTTCCTGCCGGGAGACGGTGCTCTCAACTTCATAGATGAACATGACGAAGTCAATATTCAAGGGATAGGTGGAGCTGAAGGAAAAAGTATGGGCGATATTCCCGGCATAAGGTTCTCTGTCTTCAAGGTCAATGGCGTATCACTTCAAGCTCTGCTAAGCGGCAAGAAAGAGAAGCCAAGAAGGTAAGCTGCAACTAATTCTCCTGCTTCTCCAGATTCCGTAATAGTAGTGGCGGAAGTTACAATCGATTTTTTATTGCAAGTTCTGAATATTACTAGTTATTATTCGTAGAGTGGAGTGCCCAATTTATGCCAAAGATCTTAGATGTTTGGCCTACCGCCACAGACCTTTTCATAGAGCCGCATAAGAAGTTACTAAACAGATATGTCTCAAAAGGATTCAAGGTCGATGTAGCAAGAATCAAGTATGGAACGCATTCCATAGAGTCGCATTTCGATGAAAACTTCAACGCCCCATATATTGTGGATGAAGTCGTGAAGGGTGAAAAGAAAGGCTACGACGCAGTCATAATAGACTGTTTCGGCGATCCTAGTGTAAAAGCAGCTAGAGAAGTTGTAAAGATCCCAGTGGTTGGCCCAAGAGAATCTGCTCTTCACCTAGCATGTATGCTAGGAACAAGATTCTCAGTCATCACAGTTGGCGGACTACCTGTCACGAAGCTTCTCGCGTCGAGCATACATGAGCTGGGCTTCGGCTATAAGTTCGCCTCTATACGCAACACTGGACTTATGGTCCTTGACATCGATGAAGACCAGAAGATAACTATAGACCGCCTCGTTAAGGAAGGTAAGAAAGCCATCAAGGAGGATGGAGCCGACGTCCTTGTTCTCGGTTGCACGGGCCTCTCTGAGACTGCGCAGAAATACAAACTTCAAGAGAGAGTCGGCGTTCCGGTTGTGGACCCGACCTTGGCTGCTTTAAAGATCGCTGAAACTCTCGTAAGCTTGAATTTGACTCATAGCAAACTGGGATTTCCTGAACCCCCGAAGAAGCCGATAGCTTATCCGCCTTCGCTTGAACAATAGCTGTCTAGGCGCTGAATTCGATCAGGCTTTTCATCATCTTGAAGTTTGGAAGCTGACTGTCTATCCTTAAAAACGTTTCATACCAATAGATTCCGTTAGATGATGAAGATTGAAAAAGAATAGAGATATCCACACGCGATGCATTCATGCAGGAGAACAGAGAGACCCTACGACTAAATCCATCCCAACCCCGATCTACCAATCGGCAGTATACGCATTCGACTCTATGAAAGATCTCATCGCCTACTGGAAGGGAAGGGAGGATGGAGCGGAAGGCTACATGTACACTAGACCTGTTGCTCCAACTCAACGCGTACTGGAGAAGAGAATTGCATCGTTAGAGGAAGGTGAAGACGCTTTAGCTTTGTCTTCAGGGATGGCCGCGATAACAACGGCGATTCTGACACTCGTCTCTCAAGGGGATGAAATCGTTTCGACAGACATGGTCTACGGGGGAACCTACACGTTTCTCAGGCATAGATTGCCTTCTTTAGGCATCAAGACGACGTTCATCGACACACGCAACATCGAGAAAGCTGAACGATTCATCTCTAAGAAGACGAAGGCTCTCTATGTCGAGACGCCCAGCAATCCGGATCTTAGGTTGACAGACCTAAAGCAAGCAGCAGAGATAGCTGGGAAACATGATGTCAAGCTGATCGTAGACAACACTTTCGCAACCCCTATAAATCAAGTGCCTATGCGAATTGGAGCAGACATAGTTGTCATAAGTACAACAAAATACTACGGAGGCCACAACGACCTCATGGGAGGGGCTATTGTAGGAGATACTGACTTCATAACTGAAGCTCGGAAGACGCTCAAAAGTTACGGAGGCACTGTAGATCCTTTCGCCGCGTACCTGACTTTGAGAGGGATTAAGACTCTGGCGGTCCGAATGGAGAGACATAACTCAAATGCGATGGAGCTCGCAACATTTCTTCAAGCACATGACAAGGTTAAGAAAGTCTATTATCCCGGCTTAGAAAGCCATCCCCAGCACGATCTAGCGAAGAGGCAGATGCAAGGTTACGGAGGAATGATCTGCTTCGAGGTTGAAAGTGAGCAGGTAGCGATCGCGACCATTGAGAATCTGAAGATAGTCATTCACGGCCTAAGCCTCGGAGGTGTGGAATCGCTCATCTCGATGCCCGTGTATTCATCCCACTACTATCTATCACCCGACGAATTGGCCGAGGTCGGCTTGAACAATCGAATGATTCGGCTCTCTGTAGGCCTAGAAGGAATCGGCGACTTGATAGCGGATCTCGACGATGCACTCTCAAGAGCTTAGCATGTGAACTCTCGAAAAATCATATATTTACGGTCAGAAAACTCCAATCAGCTTGACACATAAATGAAGCTCGAAAGCACCCGGCGACCCTTAGACCACGAAAGGGTTCCGCTCCCTGACATCTATGAAGACGGAAGGCCAGTATACATACTGAGCAAAGGCACTGGCAGAAGAACTGGGAGAGAGGTGCTTCGAGAGAACATCCAAGTAGCACAAGTGATGGTCGAGTTCGTGAAGGATCTCTTCGGTCCCTACCGAATGGTCAAGATGATATCGGAGGGAAAGATAACCTATGTGACAAGCGACCTTTTGACGGCGTTCAGAAAGACGCCTTTAAGCCATCCGGTAGCTCAACTCATAGCTGGTGCAGCCGTCGCCACACACAGGGAGTGCGGAGGAGGAGCAGCATCAACAGTTATCCTCGCCGGAAAGATTCTAGAGAAATGCCAAGAGCTTCTCGATTTGGGCGTGCATCCCAACACTGTAGCAGACGGCCTTCTAGTTGCGTTCGACAAAGTTCTCCAGATTGCAGATAAGCTAGCCATACGTTCAACGTTAACCGAACATGAATTCATCAAGAATGTGGTCGGAAGATCACTCTCAGGAAAGCTGCCAGCACATGAAGAAGAGCATCTAGCGAGATTGATCTGTCAACTAGTCAAGACTATTGGAATCGATAACTTATCAGGTTCAGAGCGATCGGACGTCGTTGATTTTAAGAAGGCGCCCGGCGGTTCGCTCTCAGAATCAGAGATCATCGAAGGCCTCATTCTACGCAAGGAGATTCCTCACATGGATATGCCGAGAGCGGTGAAGGACGCAAAGATCGCGCTGGTAAAGGGTCGTTTGAGGCTTGACAGGAAGCTGGGCAGAGATGAGAATCGCAAAATCAGCTTCGACAAGCCTGAAGAACTTTCTCGATTTGAACATTCTAAGCAAGATTTGCTTAGAGGGTTCTTGCAGGACATTCTTAGAGTCGGAGTCAATGTTTTAATGGTCGAGGAAGGAATTGACGATTTTCTACTGGAGTATTTGGCGCGACTCGGCATACTGGCCATCAGAAGGTTCCCGCCTCCAGAATTCGATAGAGTGGCCAAGGCGACCGGTGCGACTGCCA
>Ga0209725_1001789_pt1 | contig 11902 bp, 11 predicted proteins | sample I18A1metaG_FD_184145 | JGI IMG/M metagenome (GOLD analysis project Ga0209725, IMG submission 184145) | Lake sediment bacterial and archeal communities from Gulf of Boni, Indonesia to study Microbial Dark Matter (Phase II) - ​I18A1 metaG... | ecosystem: Environmental > Aquatic > Freshwater > Lake... | reverse complement strand
CGTTCTGAGCAAACACGGCCTTTCCAGCGTGGGTATTCATGTGTATTGCCAACTATCGTACTACCGGCATAGGTCTAGTCCGTCGAACTGAGGATTTCCGTTTGTACTACGCCATGTTTCTCGGTTCATTTAGGCTTAAATTCGGTTCTTGCTTACACGAAGACTTGTGGAGGATATGTCGGCCGGTCGGCCTCGAGTCCGAGAGTTCGGGATCAAGATTGGATCGCTTGAACCCGGTGCGTACAATTGCATTACTGATGTTCAAGGCGTTAGTGTCGGCCATGTCACGTTGATTGAGGGTCAGGGGGCGCTCAGGCCTGGACATGGCCCAATCAGAACGGGGGTGACGGCAATTCTGCCTCACCGAGGCAATGTTTTCAGAAAGAAGGTCAAGGCGGCATCCTTTGTCATCAACGGTTTCGGTAAGTCTATAGGTCTGGTTCAGCTCGATGAGCTTGGAACGCTTGAGACTCCGATTCTTCTCACCAATACATTGAATGTGGGCCTAGTCGCCGATGCTCTGATCGAACATATGCTTGACGCGAACCCCGACATCGGTGTGACGACCGGAACGATCAATCCGGTCGTCGGAGAATGCAATGATTCCTTTCTCAATGACATCCGAGGAAGACACGTGAAACCCGAACACGTTGAGCAGGCGCTCCATTCTGCGACCGATAGACAGGTAGAGGAAGGAGCGGTCGGAGCTGGGACTGGTATGTCAGCATTTGAGCTGAAAGGCGGAATCGGATCCTCATCAAGGATCATACCGTCACAATATGGAGGATATGCTGTGGGCTCCATCGTACTCTCGAATTTCGGGAGGCTCACAGACCTGATCATCGACGGAACTCCAGTCGGAAGAGAACTGTCTGAGCATATGGCACCTAAATCTTCGGCAAATGGTTCGATCATAATTCTCATTGCCACGAACGCTCCGGTCTCCTCAAGGCAACTGAAGCGAATGGCAAGAAGGGCAACACATGGTCTGGCAAGAACAGGTTCTGTCTCAACTCATGGAAGCGGAGACATAGTCATAGCGTTCTCCACTACGAGTCGTGTTCCCCACTACAGAGAAGACATCAGAACTCCTGTCGGTTCAATCTTTGAGGAGGATCTGACTTGGCTGTTCAGAGCAACCGCTGAAGCAACTGAGGAAGCGATACTCAGCTCCCTCTTCAGAGCCGAGACTATGGTCGGAAGAGACGGCAACACACGAACAGCGCTTCCGTTGGATCAGACAAGAACAATCCTTCATAAGTACAGGAAAATCCAATAGCTTGTGAAAGTTGTTTTTCTCCGCTTTTATACTGCAATCGACGGCAGGGCAGACGTTCCACCGACTCTGCAGAGACTCTTTCGGTTGGAGTCTGCGATTTCGGCATGAGTAATCTGATTCATCTATGTTCAGCTCTTCAAAGTCATTTCGACTTCTTGCAATATGCTTCGATTTCTTTCGCCCATCTGGCTGCCCTCTCCAGCTCCCCCTCTTTCAGCGGGCCTTCTCTACCCCTTACGAAAAAACCTTCTGGTGGCGCTATTAGAATCCTACCTTTTCTTTTCAGACTGTCAACGATTCTTACTGCGGCATAGCCAAAGATTCCAACCAGTCTCGTTGACAATCTGGTATCGAACGCAGCCACATTGATGCCCCTGATAACAGGCTCCGGGATTCTGTTGAGGAAGTCTTGAATCGCCAGCGTCGGTCTACCTCCTTGGGTCGGAGAACCGACGATGAGAAGGTCAAATGTTTTCAATTCAGAAGAATGTACTTCACCCACGCGGAGCACTTTCACCTCGCCAGTAATAGCATCACCGATAACTCTGGCAATTTTCTCCGTATTTCCATGGACCGAGTCATAGACAATTAGGATCTTCATCTGATGTCTTTCCAATGGTTCCACATCAGTTTTGTTCAGTATACTCATTGATTTCCCTCCTTTCTTCATTTTTCCAAATCTCTTGGCGCTTTGCCTTTCGTATAACGTTCCGTGCATATATGACGCTCTGCCGAAGCGTACTTGCAAAGGCATGCGTATGCGGTAAGAGGAAGACGATGAAAGGATAAGGTCATAACTTTGCCGGGAAGCGACCTACGTTACCGGAGAGATACGCATGTCCTGAATCTGTCATATCACTCTAAGTTGATAAGGTTGAATCATTTGAGGGCAAAAGTGCCGGGGGGTGGAACCCCGCGCCAGTTTACCAGTAAAAGCTGGGGGGTCGGAAATGTCTCTTAGGTGGTTGACTGGCAGGCCCAAGGGGACTCGGAACGTTCTTGCAGCTGGAATTGCTTCCAAAACCCCGAGAGGGTCACTTCGAGGTCATACTCGGAGCATACCAGTCAATCAAGATACTCAACCTCATTAGATTTAAACACGCTGCGTTCTACTTACGGATAGTGACATCAATGAAGATTGGCTGTACAAGTTTTAGTTTCGAACATCTTTTCAAAAGGCAAGAGATGAATCTCAAACAGTTTGTGGGGATATGCAAGAAGCTGAACGTAGAAGGAGTTGAGTTTTGGGGTGAACATTTCCCCACGCTGGATAATGGATATATCATGGAACTCCGCGAGGAATCTTCAGATTTAGAGGTAGTGGCTATTGCCGTTGAGAATCTCAACTTTACTAGTCTCTCCGTTGCTGAAAGAGAAGCGGATGTCAAACAAGTTAAGAGTTGGATAGACATTGCGATCAAGCTTGGCGCTGATCTCGTGAGGATTGTACCTGGAAACTTGAAGGCACTGAATGCTGACCCGGCGAGAACCTATCCCTTGGTTAAAGAAGCATTGAGAGATTGTCTGGGATATGCCCGAACTAGGGATGTCCCATTAGCAATAGAGAATTGTCCTCGTGATACAGATCCATGGATCATATTGAAATTGATTGAAGAAATTGGCACCGATCATCTGGGAACGTGCCCTGACTTTGGAAACTTTCCAGCTGAGATCAGGTACAGAGGTCTAAGGCAGTTCGCCCCGTACGCTATGCATGTTCACGCGAAGGCTTATGAATTTGGCCAAAATGGTGAAGAGACTTCAATAGACTACTCCAAAGCCATCCAAATTCTGAAGGATGCTAAGTACAATCGTTATCTCTCTGCCGAATATGAAGGGACAGGAAACGAACTGGAAGAGATCAAGAAGACCGTAGCATTGATCAAACGTAACCTCCGTTAGCTGCAAGCTGAAGGTGAATAAGGTTGGAGAGGCATCCTTCTAGTTGTTCACATTCAGGGAGATTGAGTGGAAAGGTCGCGTTAGTAACTGGGGCTAGTAGAGGGATCGGGAAGGTCATAGCCCTAGGCTTTGCAAAGGAAGGGGCAGATGTAGCTGTGATGGATATCTTGGACGCGTCTGAAACCGTTGGTGACATAAACAAATCGGGAAGAGAAGCGATTGGAGTAAAGGGTGATGTTACCAAAAGAGTTGATATTGAAGAAGCTGTTCAACTAGCGGTGAAGAAATTTGGCAAGATTGATGTTTTGGTGAATAATGCTGGAGTAGTCACGGTACGACCTGCTGAGGAGATGACTGAGGACGAGTGGGATAGAGACATGGATGTTAACCTGAAGGGCTCGTTCCTGTGTAGCCAAGTCATTGGCAAGGCTATGATAAAGCAGCAAAGGGGCAATATCATCAACATAGCATCCATGGTAGCCAAAGCAGTCTTGCCCGGACATATAGCATACTGTGCCTCAAAAGCTGGCGTGATTGCGCTCACAAAAGTCCTTGCTGTTGAGTGGGCGAAATACAACATAAGAGTCAATGCTATAGCTCCTGGTTTTGTCAAGACTGAACTTGTTGCAGACTTGGTTAAGAAAGGTCTCAGAAGCAAGGAGGAGATGGAGATGATAGAGAAAAGAACCCCACTAGGGAGATTGGGGACGCCTCAGGATGTCAGTGATGTAGCTTTGTTCTTGGCGTCAGATGATTCCGCATTCGTAACTGGGCAGACGGTGTTTGTGGAAGGTGGTTGGCTGTCCTATGGTTATGTCTGATTACGCGCAGGTTGGGATGAAAAGATCTAGTTAACCAACATCCTAATTCCTTTTTGGCAAGTGCTTTTTCGGAAATCTAACAATCATTGAGAATAGCGGGTTGGCCGCGCCGCAGACCTGAATCGTAGAAAGCGAAGCAACTAGCACACTCGCGTCCCAAATGTCAAATCCGTACTCCTTATTGAGCCAGATGATCATTTCCTTCAAAGCTATCTTTAGGGCATCGTCCAAGGGCTTTGAACCTCCAATGGTTGCAATGTGTTCCGGCGATTCTATGCGCGGCCAAGTTATGCTCCTCCCCTTCACTACATCTATGGTTAATGTGCATTCAGCAGGTACCTCCACCGGGGACGCATTCAGCTCTCCTTCTCCCTGAATAGCGTGAACATCGCCTAAGTGCAAGAGGGCCCCTTTTACAAAAACTGGAAGATATAGGGTGTTTCCAGCGCATATGTCTGGCGAATCGATGTTTCCACCGTGTCTTCCCAAGGTCAGCGCTGAGAGGGCCTCTCGTTCAGGTGCCGTGCCAATGGTGCCTATCATGGGTCTAGCTGGAATCTGTAGAATCCTTCCATCCTGCAAGGCAAAGTGTATCAAATTGTCTCTAATACGGCAGATCTTGGTTATGGTTGGCACAGTCTCTTTCAGATCTCTCGTATCCCAATATATCCAACTCGGCATGAACCCAGTCCACCCTTGGTCTGAGGCAATTTTGATGCTATTGACGTGCACCGCTAGGGTGTCTCCCTTTTCAGAACCCTCAACGTATATCGGGCCGCTTAACGGGTTTAGCTCCTCCATACTTATGTTTGTCACGAGATCTTCTTCGGTCCTTATCCTTCCATACACATTGTCCATTGTTCTGACGACGACTGTCTCTCCAGACTTGATGGTCAGCACAGGACTATTGCGACGATCGATCGTGAAGAAGTGTTTCTCTTGTTCTAGGTATTTCAAATAGCTCACCCTTCTTCACTAGGTCATATATGCTGACTTATTTCTTTCTTCGCATGATCTGGAAATGGCGACAGCTGAACGATACGCGATGGCTCCCACATCAAGGGAAGGCGAGACGACCGAATCCAGTGAGATGGCTTCGGAATGACTGGGCAAAGTCTTATAACGAATGAAGGGCAGCTACTATTGAAGGAGTTCTAAGAGGTAACTAGCATGTCTGAAGAGAAAGTCGATAGGAGGACTGCTATCAAGGTTATTGCAGGAACCGTCGCAGGCCTTGCAGTGGGGGCGACCGTAGGATGGTATGCGAAGCCGACACCACCACCGCCACCGCCTCCCGTGATCCCTGTATCTCTCTTCGTTTCCTGCGGTGCCGGGGCTCGACATGAATTCCCTCTAAAGGCTATGGCAGAGGAATATACCAAAAGAAATCCACATGTAAGAATCGTACTGGATCCAGCCCCCTTCACTGAACAGACACGAAAATTGCATATCGAGCTCGCAGCCAAGAGTGGCCAGTATGATCTTTTCCAGCTTAACTACAAGTTCCTGGGCGCCTACCTCGCGGGCCAACAGATTGTCAAGATACCGATAGAACCGGCTTATGCGGAAGATCTTAAGGCCGACATCCCGGCTAGTGTCTGGAAGATGTACGTTAAAGACGATACATGGTGGGGCATCCCCTATGACTGCAACTGTCAGATCCACTACTATAGGAAAGACTTGCTGGACAAGGCAGGACTGACCCCAGCAAAGACATGGGCAGATGTTTCAAAAATCGCCAAGCAATTCCACAATCCGCCTGAGATGTATGGCTGGGTAGGAACACTGGGCCGCTTTTGGACAACCGATTCCTGGTTAGCACCCTTCTGGACATTTGGCGGTTCTTTCTTCAAGAAACATACGGATCTCTATGGCGACCCCGAAGATGCTACCCCAACTATCAATAGTGAAGCAGGCTATAAGGCCGCAGAACTAATAGTGGAACTTGCTACCAAGTATGGTCCTCCAGTTACATTCCCCTTTGGTGAAGATTCCGTATACGGTGTTTTCGGAACTACGGGAAAAGTGGTGCAGGCACCAGCACTATGGGGTGGAAATGTACTTACCAACGCGAAACTGTCGAAATTCGCCGATACGACCGAAACTGACCTGGTTCCCGCTGATGAAAAACAGCCAACCAAAAGGGCGTGTGCTATGGGAGGCTTTGGACTAGGCATAACTGCTCCAGGGAAGAATGCCGCTGAGGCATACAAGTTCATCAAGTTTGTCACGTCAAAGGAGAATCATAGATTGGTTGTTAGCAATACCGGACAGCCCGGTAGGACCTCTGCCCTGACCGACCCAGAGAACATCAAGGTAGCGAAGTACTTCAAAGGTTTAAGCATGAACCTGCCCTATGCAATAGTACGACCAGCAATTCCGGAGTATTCTGAGATACAGGATATCATCGGTGTGGAAATCGACAAGGCTATCACAGGCGAGCAGTCGGCAAAGGCAGCGATCGATATCGCTAACAAGAAGATATACGATCTATTCGTGAAGACAGGTCGCATCAAATAGCATCCTACTCTTCCCCCTCTTTTACGTATCCTTCTCGGGCTGAAAGTTGACTGGAAAATCTAGAAAGCATAGATTGAGTTTGAGTCCAACGCTTGTTTTCATTTCGCCGACCGTCCTTCTCCTATTATTCCTTGGAGCGTTCCCTCTCGCCCTCTCCCTCTTCTACAGTATGAATTGGTATAACCCCATAATAACTGGTGACAAACTTAGGTTCGTCGGCATTGAAAACTACACCTCACTACTACTTTCTTTAGAGTTCTGGAATGCAATGAAAGTCACACTATTGTTCGCAACCCTAGCTGTATCAATTGAGTTTCTTCTAGGCTTGGGCTTGGCTCTACTCCTCTTTGACATAGGTGAGTTTAGAGGAGTTGGAGTCATCAGAACCCTAGTCACGAGTCCTCTACTGACGCCACCTCTGATCGTAGGACTTATGTTTCGATACATGTTTCAGTACGACTACGGTCTGTTCAACCAAATTCTCACGACCTTAGGATTACCACAGGTCGATTGGTTGGGTTTTGGGGTAACTTCGTTTGTCTCTTGGCTCATAACCGATGTTTGGCACTGGTTTCCCTTCATGTTTCTGGTATTATTGGCAGGACTGTACACGGTTCCCTCCGAGCAAATCGAGGCCGCCAGTGTAGAGGGTGCATCATGGTGGCGGCTATTCCGCCATATAATTGTTCCTTGGATTACGCCTGTGTCTCTCGTAGTACTTGTCATTAGGACTATAGACGTGATTAAGGAGGTTGACAAGGTGTATATTCTTACGTTTGGGGGACCTGGTTCAGCAACCACATCTGTTGCGTTTGGGGCCTTTCTCACTGCTTTTGAGTTCTGGCATGTTGGATTAGGAGCAGCTTACTCATACCTGATACTGATCATGATCAATGTCCTTTTTGCTATTCTTCTTAGATTCATCAAGAGGTAGGGATATGAGACAACAAAGAATCCGAACCAAGATTGCTGTTAGAAAGATGTTGTCATCCGCGATAGTGTTCCTGAGCCTAGCATTGGTTCTGACGCCAATTGTGTGGATAGCTCTTACCTCATTCAAGACGCGCATAGAGATCTTCACTCCAGGGATCATATTTCCACGGACCATCTCTCTTGACAATTATGTCTCGGCATTCTACGAGTTTGGTTTTGGCTACAAGCTTGTTAACAGCATCATCATATGTTCTTTTACAACTCTGTTTTCCCTGATCCTTGGGATACCCACAGCGTATGCACTATCGAGACATCAGTTCCGAGGAAGAAACTTCTTGGCAACATGGATACTTTCTCAACGCATGTTGCCTGCCGTAGCAACAGCAATCCCCCTATTCATCATGTTCAGTAATCTAAGAATCATAGATACACACATTGGCATGATACTTGCGTATATGAGCTTCTCACTTCCACTTGCCATTTGGCTACTAAGAGGCTATTTCATGGATATACCGAGGGAGATCGATGAAGCGGCTTTAGTTGATGGGTGCAACGAATATCAAATGCTCTTCAGAATCTTCCTTCCGATGGTAGGCCCTGGCGTAGCGGTAACCGCCATATTTGTCTTTCTAATGAGCTGGAATGATTTCTTCTTGGCACTAGTGCTTACTCGAATAAATGCCGTCACGGTCCCCGTCGGAATGGCGGCTTTCATGCAGGAATACAAGATCGCGTGGGGAGAAGCTGCATCTACGTTGGTTGTGGTGCTCATCCCCCTCTTGCTATGGATACAAGTTGTGCAGAAACACCTTGTCAGAGGATTAACAATGGGTGCGGTTAAAGGCTAGATCTCATAGGCAAGGGTGAAGCTTGAAACACAAGGTTCTGATCACTTCGAAGTCATTTGCAAGAATGTCGCAGGCACCGCTTAGGATTCTTGAGTCAAATGAATGCGAAATAACACGAAACCCTTATGGCCGTTTACTTGATGACGCTACGCTTTCAAGCCTAATTCAAGGATGCGATGCACTCATCGTGGGCGATGATGAAGTGGGCAAAGAGACTTTTGGCAAAGCTGACAAATTGAAGGTGATCGCTAAGCACGGAGTAGGCATCGACAACATCAATGTTAAACTTGCCTCGGAAAGAGGCATCACGGTCACTAGAGCCCTTGGGTCCACTACAGAATCTGTTGCAGATCTAACCTTCGCTCTCATGTTGGCACTGGCTAGAAATATTGTGGACGCCGTGAACTCTACGAAGCAGGGAATGTGGGAACCGGTGAAGTATATCGGAGTCGAAATCCATGGAAAAACCTTGGGTATTGTTGGTTTAGGTGCCATAGGAAAAGCCGTGGCTAGGCGAGCCAAGGGCTTTGATATGGAGATACTCTACTACGATATTTCCAGAGACCGCGACTACGAGAAGAGGTTTGGCGTAAAGTTCGCAGATCTTGATAAGCTCCTAAGAAACTCCGACATAGTGACGATTCATGTACCATTGACTGAGGCCACAACCCATTTGATAGGGGCAAGAGAGCTGAAGAAGATGAAAACTAGGGCGTTTCTCATAAATACATCAAGAGGCAGAGTGGTTGATGAAGATGCCCTCTATAGGGTCGTCAAGAACGGAAGCATCGCCGGGGCCGCTCTCGATGTTTATTCAAAGGAACCGCCCGGACCCGACTTTCGGCTACTGAATTTAAGAAATGTGGTTTCTACCCCTCACATAGGAGGTTACAGTGAAGAAGCCAATATCGCAATGGGCACCATAACAGCTGAAGAAGTTGTCAAGGTGTTAAAGGGTAAGAAGCCGGAATATGCTTTGACCAAACCTGGTAACTCTGAAATAGTTGTTGGACATCATTCGCCAACATGATACGTGCCCAATCTCAATAGCGGTGGCTGAGATGAGAACAAGCATAAAGGGCGTCATAACCGCCTCTATTACACCCTTCACTGAGGACGGTCAACTCTATGAGCAAGCTCTAGCTGAGCATGTTGACTTCCTAGTAAATGGAGGCGTCGACGGACTCTTTGTTTGTGGAACCTATGGACAAGGCCCCCTGATGTCTATCGAGCAACGTGTGAAAGCTATTGGAATAGTTGTGGAGGCTAACGGTGGACGGGTCCCAGTTATCGCCCATATAGGCGCGACGAGTACAGAGGATACGGTACGACTATGCAAACATGCAACTGATACTGGAGCTGATGCAGTCGCAGCCACACCGCCATGGTATTATAGCCATGATGAACGCGCGCTTGTAGCCCATTACAAGGCCGTAGCTTCGGCCACAAGCCTCCCTGTCTTCGTATATAATAACCCCGCTCGAACCGGAATCTCGATCACGCCGGAGAATCTTGCCGAGCTAGCTGAGATAGAAAATCTTCTAGGCATCAAGGACAGTGGCGAAAATCTTCCTCAATTTTGTAGAAGCATGCGACACGTCAAGAAGCAAGACTTCCTGCATGTATTTGGCAGCGACGATCAATCGTTGGCGGGGCTACTCATGGGGGCAGTGGGGATCATAGTAGTTTTGACTAACATCTTCCCAATGTTTCATGTGGGGTTGTATAGGGCTTTCTTGAACCGAGATTATGGGAAGGCACGCGAGCTTCAACAACAGGCTATTGCTATACGAGATGTCCTAAGGAAAGGACCATATATCTCGATAGTTCACGAGGTCATTAACATGCTTGGACGAAAGGGCGGGTTTGCGAAGAGTCCTCTAAGACAACCTACCGACGACGAAAAGAGAATAGTAAGAGAAGGTCTCAGATCATTTGGCCTGATTTGACTTTCTTGTCATTGATGAGCACCATGGCCCTCTTGAATTTGTTTCACGTTCCGCTGGTTCTGACCACTGGAGCGGTGAAAGAATTCTTGTCTCGATTTTGGCAGAAGTGAAGATAGTTGGCTGAGTATCTTATCGGCATAGACTTGGGTACTACGAGTTGCAGATCAATAGTCCATACCGCAAAGGGAAAACCAATCGCATCCGCTTATAGAGAGTATAACGTTCTTGTACCGAAGCCTGGGTGGGCTGAGCAGGATCCAAATGAATGGTGGGAGGCCACCAAATGGACGTTGAGGCAAAGCCTAGAAAGGTCTGGTGTATCTGCCGAGGATATTGCCGCGATAGGTTTGACGGGTCAACAGCCATCTACAGTTTTCGTCGACAGGAAGGGCAATACTCTATGTCCAAGCATTTTGTGGATGGATAGGCGAACTTCTTCTCAATGCGAGTTCATGAAGAGCGTTGTTGGTGAAGAAAGACTCTATGAGATAACTGGCTTGAGAGCTGACCCCGCTTACTCTGCCTCCAAGATCCTTTGGACAAGAGAGAATATGCCCGAGGTTTATGAGAAAACGTACAAGGTCCTCTTGCCCAAAGATTACCTTGCCTACAAGTTAACAGGCTCAATCTGTCTTGACTTGGCAAGCGCATGTGCTACACAACTGGTCGACATCCACAAACGACAATGGTCAAGTGAACTAGTCAACAACTTGAGAATTCGTGAAGAAATACTCCCTGACATATGCTTACCAACAACAGTTTTAGGAGACGTAGAACCAGAGGTCGCAAGAGATGTTGGATTGGCCACAAAGGTCGCCGTCGTTTCGGGTGCAGGCGACACAACGGTATCTGCCCTTGGTTCTGGAGCCGTAGCCCCTGCCCGAACATGCGTGAATATTGGCACGTCATCAGATGTAATGACATCTGTAGAGAAACCGGTTCTTGACAAGAAAATGAGGGTGGGATACTACATTCATGCTGTCCCGGGGAGATTCCTATCGATTATGGGCGCCAATACGTCAGGGGCTTCCTTGCGTTGGTTCAGGGATTGCTTCTACCACATGGAAAAAGAAAGTGAACAATCCCTAGGACTCGCCGCTTACAAGCTTATGGACTCAGAGGCTGAGAACATTTCCCCCGGTTCTGAAGGATTGATCTTCCTGCCATATCTTCTTGGTGAACGAAGTCCGATATTTGACCCTTTAGCGCGTGGCACATTCTTCGGTATAACGATGAGACACAATAGAGCTCATTTTGTCAGAAGTGTACTAGAGGGGGTTGCATATAGCATCAGAGACAGGCTGGAAGTTCTAAGGGAGATTGGCATGGACCCGGCAGAGCTAATCCTAACTGGAGGCGGTGCTAGGAGTGCGCTGTGGCTAAACATAATCGCCAACGTGACAGGCAAGCCTGTGACTACGCTAGTTAGCGAAGAAAGCACATGCATCGGTGCAATCATGCTGGCTGGTGTTGGAGTTGGCGTGTATAGAGAAATGGAAAAAGCGGCTGACGAGATCTTGACCCCGTCGAGCAGAATTAAGCCTCAGATCAAGATCCAGAACGTCTATGATAGGTTCTTCCCGATCTATAGAAAGCTCTATGAAAGTACGAAGGACTTGTTTACAGAGGTTCCGTAGGGGATATTCTTGC
>Ga0209725_1001788_pt1 | contig 11906 bp, 12 predicted proteins | sample I18A1metaG_FD_184145 | JGI IMG/M metagenome (GOLD analysis project Ga0209725, IMG submission 184145) | Lake sediment bacterial and archeal communities from Gulf of Boni, Indonesia to study Microbial Dark Matter (Phase II) - ​I18A1 metaG... | ecosystem: Environmental > Aquatic > Freshwater > Lake... | reverse complement strand
CAAAAACCTGTGTCAGATCACGAATGCTCTGACCTCGTCTTCCTATAACAAGTCCCGGCTTCGCCGCGTAGATGACAACCCTGGTGCCGAGAGGAGTCTTTGTCATCTCGACCTTGCTGTAGCCTGCTTTCTTCAGCTCCTGGGCCAAGTAAGAGTTAATCTCCGCCTTGTTGATGTTTTCTCGTATGAAGTACTTGTGAACAGACATCAGGACTGTGCCTCGTAACCAATCAGTTCAACATGCGTGCGAACGTTGAAGGACGGGCTTGATCTGCCAAACGCACGCGGAACGTAGTTCCTCATCTTCAGCCCACGTTGACTCGCGGCGTGGACTATTCTCAGCCTGTCAATGTCTAGGCCTTTGTACTCCGCGTTTGACTGCAACTCTTCAAGCAGCGCCAAGATCTTTGCGGCAGCCTTGCTGGGGTACCGGCCTGCGTGCCATCTTTCTGAAAGACTCTTGTGAGGAACCTCTTTCTTGTAGCGCCGGTACGCGATCGGACGCTTCTTGGAGACAACTTCCTCAAGGAGTTTCTTTGCCTCTTCAATCCGCATTCCCTTGATCGTGCGGCAGATCTCTGCCGCCGCCTTGGGGGAGATGCGAAGCTCGCGCCCTGAGCACCTCACAGACCTCTCTACGTCTACCTCTTCCACTGAATACGCCCAGTTAGGCATGCCACTATCGCCAGTTTCTCCGAACGCATGGATAGAGCGCCATAAAAACCAATACCTTCTCCCACATGGCGTCAGGAGACTCTGCAGGAAGGACACCTTGTTCGGGCAACGGTTTTTACATCGAGACTCCCTCACCGAATGTCCCAGTTGAGTGGGTCAGGTTTGGCCGCGGGGTCGGAGAACGCGCGGGTGATAGAGGCAGAAGTGAAAGGCACGACTCTTCGCGTGTACTGGGAGGTGTTCAAGTCTCCACGCCCGGTCGGCGTAAGAGAGGTGCAGCGGCTGATTCGGTTCTCCAGCCCGAGTACGGCGCTGTATCACCTTGAGAAACTTCGCGAACTCGGCATCGCTCGGAAAGATGAGCACGGCCGTTACGAGGTTGTTGAGCAGATCAGGCCAAGCCAGTTCAGAATGTTCCTTCGCATAGGGAGAATCATTCTACCTCGATTTGTCTTCTACGCGGTCTTCTTCGTCGCAGCTCTCTTGATGTACGTGGTCCAGTCCTTGCTTACGGGATCGGGGACCAACATGATGGCCCTGATTTTCGGTTTGAGCGCCGCCACTGTCTGCGTCTATGAAACGGTCAGGATCTGGAGAGACAAGATAATATGATGGCGAAGGCGACGCGTCGTAGGCCGTTCCAAACTCTAGACTTATCTGAAGAATGCAAGACCAAACCCAAGGAGGGGTAGGCTACGAGGAGGGAACTGATATCAGCAGTCGTCGCGGTAGTGTTGGCTTTCTTCGCTGTGCAAGGCGCAAGCCTCGTGCAGAGCCCTCCGGTGGCCAGCGTTGCGAAGGGAGAATTTGCAGCTGAGCCAGGCGTTCGCCTGCAGGCTGATCAAGTTCCCCCAGTTTCGTGGGTCGAGATGATCGCACCGGTTCTGTTGGGGCCGATAGCGGTCGCTATACTGTGCTATCTTCTCGTCAGAAGAACAGTCTAGCAGATTCCGTCTCGTCCTAGTAGTGATTACGAGTCCGCAGCAAACTGCAAGAACTATGCGACCCTGTCGTACTCCACCTGAGCGGGACGGGCAATTCGCGCAAGTTATGATCGAAAGACACAGAAGCTATTTCTGCGAGGCGTCTCTCATTTGGAAGTCCTGACGTTGTCCGCGCTTCTAGTTGCACTGAGGGCTTCCTCCATCTGTATCTCATGTAGTCTCGTTTTGGCAGTACCGTGCGCATGAGGTCCTTACTCCGAACTCCGTTAACTAGGTCCAGTCTCTGAATCCAAGTTCTGCCCTCTTCCGTCAAGGCCCACTGTGTGGCAGCCTTCTTACGTGATAGCAGCTTTCCAAATCTGCTCACTCGAGCAGGGTGGAGAGGTACCGCAAGGATCCGTGAACATATTCTTCACGGATGTAGTGGGCCCGAGCAATCTCTAGTGCAGTTCTGCGGCCTCTCAGCAGTTCGCGGAGAGTCAGACGGTCTCGCGCCAGAGCATCTAGCTCCCTGGTCCTGTTAGCTGCTTCCAGTCTGAACTCTATCTCCTGAGTTTTCTCAGGGTGTGAAAATCCCATGTTTCGCCGATACCACTCAAACATACGAAAGCCTAGGTCCAACCTGTACCAGTTCCCCTGTTTCCTGACGGATGACAGGGATCTTTCCGAAGTCTTCTTTTCCAGCTCTGATGACTTGTCATCCTCGTGGGTTAGCTGCAAGATCAATCGCCTAATCTCCTGAAGTAAGGTGCGGGAACCCGATACGAACCGGATGCAGAGTTCTTGCACGGAACCATCGTCGTCAGCAAGGGCGCGTATTGCTTCGATCTTGAGTTCACGAGGAAGTGAGAACAAAATTCTCGGCAACCTGGATCTTGACTGTCCAAACCGCGCATCCGGATAGAAATGCGCTACGACATACGTGATCCATTTGGCCACGTTGACATGTGCTCGTGTCTGGCTGGATAGATCCTCTCTAGCGCATAACGAGACATCGCCAAAGAGGACACTCAGGTCGGAAATGAATTGTTTCCGCAAGTCAGTGTTCTGATTGTTGTAGGCTGATGGCTTAGTGGATCCGACGAGCGGATATATGGATCCGTCGCCCATGAAGTGCATCAGCAGGCGAATCATGGAAGGATCTTCTCGCATGGGAAGACGTGTACCGCAAGCGGGTAGCGAGCAACCGTAACCCTTGATGCCCACTACGTGGTTTTCGATCTCTCGTGGGGAGAATCGCCTATCGTGGATCATCTTGCTTAGCTGAAGCAAGGTATCCAGTCGAATGTATCGCCCACGAGTCCCCAAGAGATCTGAGGTACCTGCAACGGCGCGAACAGGTGTTTGGTAGGCAGGTTCCACAAATGAAACTCTCTGGGAGTATGATCTGGGATTCTTGAGGGCCGCCGCTTGTCTTTGGATTCGTAACACAAAGCTAGACGTATGGTTCTTACGCAAGGAGGTTAGATAAGCCAGAGAGACGGATAAAAATGAGTTCAGGCTCCGCTACTTGAGAGGCACGTACATGGAACTTCTTGATGCCCCAATGCCGGGTGTGCCGTGTACGACTTTCTTGTTTGTGATTACGAACTCTCCGAGGTAGTGTCCGATCATCTCTGGCTTGATGGTGAGTGAGCTGAACTCTTTGCCGCTGTGCACCAGAAGGGTTGCTCCAACCATCTCTGGAAGAATTACCATGTCTCTGCAGTGCGTCTTCACCGGTTTCCCGGATTCTTTTCCTGATGTCCGGAGCTGCTCGAGGAGTATCCTCTGTTCGTTCGTCAGGCCCTTTGTAAGTGACCTTCTCTGACGGGCCGGGAGCAGTTGGATGAATTCGTCCATGGACATCTGTTGAAGGTCGCTGATCGTGTGACCGCGGTACGTGAACTCCTTCGGCATTCTCAAATCACTACTTGGAACCCGTTCGACTGTTGCTGTCCAAGACAAAAGAGTTTCGAGTCATTCTACAGGATGCCCAACCTGACAGCCAAGTCTGAAGCTTTGTAGTCTGGTGCGAGCTTAACAAACGCTTTCTTCCGACCGTCCGGGGTGAGGACAGAATTGACTCGGTCAACCTTCACTTCGTAAAGCTCTTCCACAGCTCGGCGTATGTCATTCTTGGATGCGTACGGGTCAACAATGAAGGTGATCTTGTTTTCGGCTTCGATCAGGGTGACGGCATCCTCTGAGACAAGCGGATACTTGATCGCTTCCTGAACGCTCTTTCTTGGCATATTCTCCTCACCGTTGGGTGAATCGTTTCTCAACTGATTCGAGGGCAGACTTGGTCCACACAGTGAGCCTCCCAGGATGTGTGCCGGGCGCGAGGTCCTCGACGTTGAGCCTCGATGCTTCGACAACGTCGACTCCGGTCAAGTTGCGGGCGGCTCTTCCTATGCCCTCATCCTTGTAGACCACGAGCAATGGGCCTCGCGGATGCTTGGTTCTTCGTCCTCTCACACGTCCTCTGCCTGCTCGGATCTTAACGCCTCTGCGTGCCCTTGTGACATCCTCCCACAGTCCAAGTACTTCCAATGCACTCTTGGCTTCCGTCGTGGTCTTCAGTCTCTGGAGGTCGTCTGACACAACTAGTGGTATGCTGGGAACCTTTTCGAGCTCGTGGCCTCTGGCCGCGACAAGGTCCTTTGAGGCTGTTGCGGCGACAGCGGACCAAAGGGCTAGAAGGCGTTCCTTCGTGTTGATGCGCTTGGCCGTCTTTTTCTGCGGTGAGGGCGGGTGCGTCAGCCTGCCCTTCACGGTACTAGGCGCGAATGCCGCTTGGCTCGCTTTGGGAAATCTGTCGCCCTTAACCCTAGGAACTCGGGCCAAGTCCCTACCGACTCCCAGCGACTCAGCGGAGGTTCGCTTTCCAGCCATTGGGTCTCGGCCCTTCGGCTGGTACCTTCGGCTCTGAATGGCAACCACGGCCTTCTGGATGACATCAGGACGGAACGGCGCCGAGAAGACTGAAGGTAGGTCAATATTCTCGCACGGTTTGCCGCCGGTGTCGTAGACTTCTAGGCTCTTGGAGGTAGCTGTCAAGGCTTAGCGCCCCTGCGCCGATTCTAGGTGCAGTTGGTCGAACTTCGGCGGTGTAGTGTCAGCGCTGCCTCTAACTCCGAGTCGTAGAGTTATCGCCCTTCTGGCCGGTCCGGGAACAGTGCCGCTCAACATTACGTACTGAGCTTTGATCTCCCCGTACCTGAGGAACCCTCCCTTCGGCGTCACATCCCTGCCTTCTTCTCCAATCTTGACCACTTGCTTGTTGTATTCGGTTCGCTGGTTGAAGCCGGTCTGTCCTGCACGCGGAACCGAATACAGGACATAGTGAGGGTGCCATCCGCCGATCGAGCCTACCTCTCTCACGGTCTTCCGAGATTTGTGAAGCTTCCTGCGAATTCCCCACCGTTTGACGGGTCCTTGTATTCCCTTGCCCTTCGTTATGGCAATGACGTCTATCCAGTCACCTTCCTTGAAGGCGTCGGAAACTCTGATCTCTTTCCCAAGCTGGTTCCGGGCGTACTCAAACTGTTCTTTTGACGTATCTCCGCCGAGCTTCGCTTCCAGAAGTTCAGGAGTCTTCCTTCCGAGCCGGGCGATCCTAGGCTGGGACGCAAGAAGCAGTCTGACTTCGGTTATCTGGTCGAGTGAGGATTCAATCTTCGCCAGCCTTTGGTTGTGGTTGATCGATTCTGGCAGAGATAGGAGACGCATCAAATCTTTCGGCGGTTTTTCCATCCACGCCTCGGCGAATGTCTGAAGGCCCTTCGCAGACTTCACATAAGCCCTCAGTGCGACGGCGACCATCGGCGGCGTTTCGATGATCGTGATGGGGAAAGCTATTTCCTTTCCATACGTGAGAGACCCTTGTCTATTGTCGACTCCAACCGCGCTCCTCATTCCGGCCTTGTATCCGACAAATGCTAGGGGCTTTGTTTCTCGAATGCCTGTGGGCCAGTACCGTACACGCCCGAGCCATCTGGAGGCTCGTGAACGTGGAAGGTATGCAAGCGATCCTCGCCTTGGAGCGTGAACTTTCCTGTGTCCCATTTCAGCTCACCTGGTCCAAAATAGCATTCAGCATGGTGAGCGCTGAATGAACTGCTTCTTCCGTTCGGACCGTCTGTGTTCCTTGATGCGGAATGAAGTTTACAGTGAACGTCGCGACCTCGCTCAGCTTCATGCCCTCATCGTCAATGATAGCGTGGAGACCTCGTCTCGGCGACCCAAAGGCCAGAAGCACTCTGGAGGCTCCGGACATGGCTGTCCTCAATTGATCGAGCATTCCGTCCACCCTGTCTCCAAGTCTCGAGGTTGCTATGACCACATCCGGTTTTGTTTCTTTGATGAGCCTCCCCAATGGAAGGTTCTTCAACGTAACTCGGAAGCCCCAATATATGTCTATCCGGTTTTCCTCAACAAGTTCTGCGACGATCCTCGGCGCGATCCTCTGAATTCTGACAGAAACTCGTGATCCACGATGAAGTCTTGCGGGCACATCAGCGAGTACTCCAACGCCGACGTCAACTCGGCTCGCCTGAGAGTCAGCCTCTACGACCACGCCTTCTCTGGTCTCACCGATCCGAAGATCCTCGACTCTCCGGGATACCGGATGATTTGGAGTGCGTAGTGGTGGGAGGACGCCGACGAAGCGCAAGTCGGGACTCATTCGCAGCAGGCGCTTTCTTAGGTGCTGGGGTGTTTCCATGTATGTGAGCACTGAGCTGATGAATCGCGCTTCGCGTCTCGCTTCGTCGCCCGGCAGATCAGAGTAGATTAGGGCTTCGTCAACCCGGAATATTCCGAGCGCCCGACCAAGAAACCCGAGCCTGTTCGTCTTCTCTCTGAGGTGAGGGACATCAGCGACGAGGGAACAGGGAACTGCAACAGCCAGTCGCCATGACCTCTTAGCTGGGGGCTTGTAGCTGGGGCCGACTGAACACATTTCTTTGGCACCAAACAGAAAGAATGAAGAGTGAACTGATTTACTTTGCCTGCCGTAATGGGCGGTTCCTTCGGGACCATGCGGACGATCAGCATCAAAGATCGAGGATGTACCGAGCCACGTAGCCTCGACGGTTCGAGGTGACTTCCATTCGGTGGTAAGTGACGGCCTTCACCTCAACCTTTGCTGGGTGCTGTCCTCTTTGGAATATGCCACCTTGCGCCTCGGCCATGAGATGGAGCTCACCGTTGTGGGTCTCGATCTTCTTCACATCAAATCTTGAGTAGACTTTTCCGTCAAGGTCGAACTTCAGAAGGAGCTGTTCAAGCCAGTCGTGAAGAAGTGATACCTCGTCGTGAGCTGTGATGTCAAACTGATCAGTGAACTCGGGCTTAATGGCAGCAGGGTCGGTCATAACGTCGAACATTGCGAAGGCAGCGGCTACAAAGACGCCAGTGAGGCTTGGTGCATGGACCTCAACATAGGCGTCAGTCGTGTGGGGCAGAAGCTTGTACCGGGGACGGCTCTCTTTCCTCATGGAGGCCTCAATAGGATATCTGTTCTTCGACGTAAATTGGTTCCCGCTCGGCAGAAAGGCGCCACGGAGTAACGGGCCTACCGCAGGTCTTAGAAGTTTTCGCGAGTCAAAGGACCGCGATACGCAAAGGTCTTTTAGATCACTCCGTCTCGATAGACCTGCTCGACGGTGCCGGGAATGCGTGCCGGGATATGAGCTTGAGCCTCAGGTCCCGAAGGCCGAGTGGATTATCGTCCCATGCTGGCCGGTCTATAGGCGCAGGCCTTGAGCCCGCAGGCATACGAAGCGAGAGAGCCTGTGGCCCTTTGGGCCTCGGGGGTTCGAATCCCTCTCCCGGCGCCAAGCACTAGTTAGCTTCGTGATTTCTGCTCCTCTCGCTGGTGGGAGAATGCAAAGCACGTCTGCTGCTTCTCGTGAGACCGGTGTAGCGGAGACTATTGAACGGTGCAGGCATAGCAGGGTCATGGAGTGAGTCAAGACTGCCATGCATATATCAGTTCGAGGAGTGAGTTCAGGCGGCCGCTTTCTCTGCACGAGCTTTCACCACGAAAGGGAGCCCAGAGGTATCAGTATACGCAACGTCCTTTTGCCTCAGCACAATCATCCAAGTTGTCCGCTCAGAAGTTATTATCTAGTCAAGCGATTGGAAAGAGGGTGCGATAGCGAATGAGACCTAGACCGGCGGCAATCGTCCTCCTACTGCTTGCTGTCGTGGTCTTCATTCGTCTTCCCATGCACACAGTCGCTCAACAGCCGCCGACGCTTCAGACGAACCAAGCATTGTATACGTTGCGGGACACGCAGGTCGTGCTACAAGGCAGCGGATACGAACCAACGAAACCATATACGATCTGGCTTCAGACCCCCGGCGACAATTCCACCCGCACCACGGGAGTCAGCTTCACTACAACGGAGAATGGGGAGATACCGGCCGTCTCAGTACCGATCAAACCTGACGCTGTTCTTGGCACGTACTTGGTAAGCATTTCCAACTCGACCGTGCTCGATGCCGCGCTTGCACGTGCGCACTACGGCATCTGGGGGACCGACAAATACGTCTACGAACGCACCGAGATTGTTGAAGCACGAGGCGGAGGCATCCTACCCAAAGCTGCCCTCAAGATAACCGTCCGAGACCCTGCTGGAACTGACGCATACAAAGCCACCGTAGCCGCAAACGAGACCGGGGCCTTCGTTGCAGCTTGGAAGATACCTCCGAACGCGCCGACGGAGGAGTACACGGTTTTCATAGACGGCACGGGGACATACGATTTCCCTGCTGCAGAGTTCGTGTCGAAATCAAAGTTCTCCGTCACACCAGCAGTCCTGAATGTGACAGTTTTCACTCAGCCCAATGGGCCGTATGAGAGAATGCAGATCGTCTCAGCGGAATTCGTGGTAGCGTATCCCGATTCCACAGCAGTCGTAAGCATGAAAGAAGGTCTCAGACCGGCTGCACTATTCGCAGGACAGTTCAAGATTGCGGATCTCGCCCTCACGGCTTCGAGTACAACAAACGGTATCTGGATCGTTCAATCGAAGATCTCGAACAACGCAACGCTTGACGTAAAATATAGGCTCGTGTTGCCCGCGAAGACCTTTGACGATGGGAGCGGAAACCTCGGCCCTGAAAACGATGTGGAAACCACCAGCTTCAGCGTGATTCCTGCAATACTTCAGGTGAACGTTGAACTCAACTCGACTCACTACCAAGTTCCTTTCGACACGGTGACTGCTTGGGCCCGCGTGAAGTATTCAGACGGAACACCTGTCACGAATGCCACGGTGGCGGGGCGGCTGAATGCCGCAAACTCGAGGGCGAACGCCACAGTGACCTATGACGCTGCCGCCTCGGTTTGGATTCTCAAGTACGCGTTCACGTGGGGCGATCTGCTGAGCCTGGGAACCTGGACCTTGTCAGTGGAGGCTAGGGATATCTATGGGAACTCTGGGTCCGCGTCTTTGGAGGTGATTGCCGAACCTTACACTTTTCTCGAAATGTTGTTGGCCGTTGTAATCGTTCTTCTTGTGGCAAGGTGGTTGATCTCACGGTTCTGGCGTAGGCTGTATCTCGGAGCGAAGCGCGTCAGCGCGGCGGTCAGAGGTCGGTTGAGACCATCGCCTATCGGTCGCTACCTCAACCATTCGCCTGTGACGCCGTGAATTCGCAGCTCCTTTTCTCGGCCGAGATACCTGTACTTGAAGAGGTAAATCGGCAGTTCTATGAGATGAAGTTCGGTAATCTCGAACCTATTCGTCAGTATCTTGCTGAAGACAGCCGGGGGTTTCACTACCTTACTGTGAAGAAGGTGTACAACGTCCTCAGCTGTGAATCCCAGCGGAGCGAACTTAACAGTCGGCGCTGTGTTTCTTATCGCCTCCCGTTGCTCAAGGCGTCGCATCTGTGGCTTCTTCTCCAGAAGGTACTCCATCGAAAGGTCTTCCTCTCCCTCTCCATCCACGAGCACAGATGCCTCCCCGAACTGATAGGCGAGCTCCGTCGCGCCGTTCACCGTGAAGTGTCTCGGCTCCGGACGGGCGAACAGGATTCGTCTGACCATGGCCAGGATCTTCCCCAGAAGAGAACGCTTGGGCCTTGGTTCGGTTGTTAGGGGCCTGATTCGCCTGCCCGCTTGAACTGCAATGACATCCTCAGGCACAGCAACCTTGTAGCTCTTCCCCCTGAAATAGAAACACTCATGATATCCCTTTACTCTCCAAAACGGGAAGAACACAAGCAAAGGTTCTCCAATCATTTCGATTCTTCGGGATTGGAACCTCAACGATCCCAGAGGTCCAAAGAGGCGAGCCTTTCTTGACTCTGCAATCCTCGCTGCCTCACCGAGAGACATGGCCTCGATGGCGTAGGTCTGAATCGGAATCTCGGAAGGTCTCCAACCGTTTCCCACTCTGGACTGGTCGAAGTCGCCTGCTGATTCGAATACGGACTCAAACTTGGCGAGCGTCGAATCGAGAAGCTCTTTGATCTTAGCCAGTCTCTCGTCTTCGCTCATGACAACGACTGCTCCGGCTTGATGCTCCGTTCAGTGCGGAGCATTGCATAGAGAACGCGCGAACTTGCTTTTGTTATTGCTGCTTCAATGTGAGACGTCCGTATCTTCCCACGTTTAGCTGTGGCTCGCCTCTGAAGCTCGTGACATATCCATTCTCAACGTGTACATCATCATTCACGTTGAAGCTGTCTATCTGTTCATTCCAAAGCGACATCTTGATTGAGCCGGAATCATCGGTCAGGACTGCATCAGCGACTCTGCTGGTGTCGCCGAACCGAGTCTGAACCTGTCGGGGCTCTCCCTTCTCGACTATCCTCCCCTCAACCTCGACTCGTCTCATCCCCGGCTTGAGTTCTGCTACCTTCATGGCAAACCGCTGCCCCAAAGAAAACGGGCTTGCATATTAAAGACTTCGTGCCTAAAACTCGGCCTGCAACAGGAAGCTCTCGCCCTTTGCCACGAGTCGTCTGTCGGCTCTTCTTTCGATTGGAACTATCACAATCTCCTGGACCACACCGATCTGAAGTATCGCCTCGCGATGGCTGCGCAGTACGTTGGCCACCTCTTCTTCTGCCCGAATTGTCAGCCTCTTGATTGGCGCCTTCATTGAGAGTCGCTTCTCGGACTTGGTGCGTCGGATTTCCGACAGCACCCGCACCAGGACAGATCCCTGCCTCTCTGATTCTTCGTCGATCAGTTGCTCCGCTGCCTGGGGCCAAGCAGCTAGATGGACGCTCCTAACTTTCAGGCGATTCCGCCACAGTTCCTGATATAGCGCGTCTGTGATGTGAGGGCAGATCGGGGCGAGTAGTTTGAGAACGGTATCAAGGGTGTGGAAGAGCGTGTACTGTGCAGCCCTCTTACCCCCAGCGTCACCAGACTTCGCGTACAGTCTGTACTTGACGGCTTCGAGGTACTGATCGCAGAGATCGTGCCAAGTGAAGTTTCTTGTCGTATCCGTTGCGACACTGAATTGGTATCCCTCAAATGCGTCCGTCACCTTTTTGACCAGGTTGTTGAGTTTGCTTAACATCCATCTGTCTAACAGCTCAAGCCTTGGAGTCGGAAGCTCCAGATCGTAGTCTTGGAGCCATGATAGTACTAGTCGCGCGGCGTTCCAGAGTTTCGTAAGAAACTTCCGACCGTACTCGACATCCGCCCACCTGTACGGGATATCGTAGCCGGTGGTTCCTCCGGCTGCGGACCACTGCCTGACGGAGTCTGCCCCGTACTTGTTAACCGCCTCTGTAACCTCCACGTAGTTTCCGTAGGATTTGTGCATCATTCTTCCGTCCGCGCCTCTGACCATTCCGTTGACAAGCACGGTCTTGTACGGTGCTTTCCCGAACAAGGCGAGATGTCTTGCCATAAGATAGTAGTCCCAGGTTCGAATGATGTCCAGACCGTTAGGCTGCAAGTCGGCCGGGAAGAGTCGCTCGAATTCTGCTGGTCTGTCTGGCCAACCTGCGTGCACAGCGCACGTAATGGAGGAGTCCATCCATGTGTCCATGACGTCTGCGTCGCCAGTGAACTCCCGTGATCCACATTTCACGCACGTGGCTGCCCTTGGCTGTTCTGATCGTGGATCTACGGGTAGCCATTCCTCGTTCGCCGGAAGCATTTCACCGCATTTCAGACAGTACCAAACTGGGATCGGGGTTCCGAACGATCTCTGTCTTGAGATGACCCAGTCCCAGTCGAGCGACTTCGCCCAATCTATCATCCTGTTCTTGGAGAAGTCTGGCACCCAAGTCACACGCTTTGTCCATTCGACTATCTGATCCGTCATC
>Ga0209725_1001786_pt1 | contig 11916 bp, 13 predicted proteins | sample I18A1metaG_FD_184145 | JGI IMG/M metagenome (GOLD analysis project Ga0209725, IMG submission 184145) | Lake sediment bacterial and archeal communities from Gulf of Boni, Indonesia to study Microbial Dark Matter (Phase II) - ​I18A1 metaG... | ecosystem: Environmental > Aquatic > Freshwater > Lake... | reverse complement strand
ATCCATTACATGAAGAGGTTATATCGCCACGAAAGAAACAGTGAGAGAGTATATCTAAACCAAAGAGGGAAAGGCTGATGAGAAAAGCGATTGAGACAAGCGTTGTCATCGTATTGATAATACTGACTGCATGTTGGTTCAGGAACATCGGAGTTGCCTACTCAGGTCCTGTTACGCGGTTCGCTCTAGACGTAAGCGGGAATCATCTTACCGCAGGGTTCAACAATACAGTCAAGATCGAATTGACAAACAGTGGAGAGAACTTATACGACTTAGACGTCGGTCTAACTCTTCCTCCGCCGTTAACTCTTTCAGGCGACAATCATTGGCGTGTGGCGTCGGTCAAGAAGAATGGCTCGTTAATGATTGAGCTACTCGTTTACGCACCCGCATCAGCGATAGGAAACACTTTCACAGCATCTATAGTTATAACTTACAAAGAGCTAGGCTACGTCTACTACACAACAGAGACGCATTCAATAGGCTTCGTCGTTCACGGATGGGTGAAGATGGTTGCCTACGGAGTCGTAGTGAGTCCGGCAAAAGCGGAGCCAGGCACGGATGTGACCATCTCAGCGAATCTCTTGAATCAAGGAAATGTAGCGGCTATGTATGTAAACGTCACTCTTCTTCCAGATCAGTCTCTTATACTCCGTGAAGAGAGCGCATCATATGTCGGTCAGGTTGATCCCAATTCTCCAGCTCCTTTCAGTCTTATCGCTAGTGTGGATCCGAATGCCAAGGATGGAAGCTATACGGTGAGGGTCGCTGTATTCTATCAAGATGACAGGTATCTGGTGCATTCATTTACAGTCGATGCGCAATTTGAAGTGGTTCAGCCCTCTCCAAAACCTCCGCCTTCAACAGGTATGCAACTTGAGGAATGGCTCTTGAAAGGCGGATGGGTCTACGTGGCCGGAATATTCATTGTGGTTCTAGTAGTGATAGTCCTCATCCGCCGCGCAAGAAGAAAAGAGCCTCCACTGAGCATAGCAAGGGAACTGCCGACGAAGACTTAGAAAGGGTCTATGAATAAATGAACCCGTTCGATTTGATCGCCCTTTCTTTCGGCGCTCTCAAAGAGCGAAAACTGAGGGCGGTGCTGACTATAGCCATGGTTGTTATCGGAGCCGGCTTGGTGACCGCGTTGAACGGAATGACCACGGGGATGCTCCAGTACATGGTCGGACAGTTCGGCACGCTCGGCGCAAATGTGATAATTGTTCAGCCGTCGTCGTCATCATTCAGAATGACTGAACCTGTGCGCATGACTCTTGACCGTATACCCGATGTCAAGGATGCGGTTCTCTTCATACAGCAGACTGCGAAGATACAATCTGGAGGCAAAACAAAAGCTTCTGTTGTGATAGGAATAGACCAGACTAAGCTCCCGCTAATCTTTCCAAGTGTAGAACTGGATCAAGGGAACTTCGTTCCACCACACGACTCGATAGGCATACTCTTAGGCAATAGAGTGGCTAATCCGCCTGACATGTCTGTTCCGTTCGCTCAATATGGGCAGTCGGTTACAATCGAATACAGCTACTTGGAAGGCCAAAAGATGATGACCGCGAAACGGAGCTTTCGTGTAGAGGGTATTCTTGCATACGCAGGAACATCAGCTATGTTCATTCCATTTGACCAAATGGCATCGATCTCCCTCGCCGCAGCCAACTCTCTATTCAAGAGGGGAGGCGGCTACGATGCAGCGTTTGTAATAGCCAACTCACAGGACTTTGTCGAAGACATCATAAAGCAGATCCGCGACATCTACGGCACAACTGTTCAGGCGATCTCCTCAAAGTCTATCATCCAGATCGTTCAAAACGTCTTAAGCATGTTTCAACTCTTCATGGGAGGCATAGCCGCCGTATCTCTGGTGGTAGCTTCGGTAGGAATCTTGGCCGGCCTATATACATCTGTGATGGAGAGAACTAGGGAAATCGGGCTTCTGAAAGCGTTGGGGTTCAAGAACTGGATGATCCTCATGCTCTTCCTAAATGAAGCAGTCTTAATCGGAGTCATTGGAGGGGGCATCGGGAATTCGGTTGGAGTAGTTCTAGGTTACGGAATGGCTATACTGGCTGGACAAGTGAGAGCAGGCGTCACAGAAGAGATTCAAATGGGCCAAGGGACTATCGGCTACATTACTCCAATCTTTCCCATCGAAGGTTTTGTCACGGTATGGCTCTTCTCTGTAGCGCTAAGCATATTCGCTGGAGTCTACCCTGCTTGGAGAGCGTCCAGACTCGACCCGGTTGTCGCTCTTCGCAAAGAGTGAAGAAGTATCTTGTACCTCTATGCAGCAGCGTATCTCCGCAATGGCAGAGTCCTCGAACAAACTTTAAGAAATATTAGCGACGAATAATATGCAACTCGCTGGATGATGAACTGGAATGAGGCCTCGCCCTACCTTCGGGGGTATAATCATACTGGTCGTCGGGCTACTATTGATCTTCTTCGGAACACAGATCTATATTGAATACGTGCCTAAGCATGATGAAGGCTCTTTAATCGAACGAACTGTAGCTGTAGTGGACGAACTGTATTACAAGGATTTCAGTGCACGTGTAGAAGTGAATAGCAGTATCAAAGATGTCGTCGTGTCCATGCACGGGTCCGCTGAAAGTCTTCAAGCCGGATCATCAGCAGATATCAACTTCTACGTGATGAACGACTCGAATTTTCTAAAATGGAAGCATAGGGAGAAAGCTGGTTATATCCTCACCTCAACTGGAACTGAATTCAAATCTAGTTTTGTCGTCAACTATACGGATACCTATCACTTCATTTTCGATAATCCTTCTCCGTCCGCCAAGAAGAGTGTAGACTTTGAGGCCGAATACTCTCGCACACTGTTGATACCTGAAGAGCGCGAGAACCGCTCTCTGAATTACGTCGGAGCCGTAGCGGCCGTAGCTGGAGCGCTTACCTGTGTCTATGGCCTAAGAAAAGCGCCGATCATACCATGGAAATAGTGTAAAGGAGCTTATCTACCAATGAAGACGCTCCATCCAATGCTTGCCAACGCGAAGATTCAAATATGCTGTCCATATTAACAGATATTAACCGTGTAGTATAATGTTCTGATAGGGTGTTATGGAAGGATAGACTAGATGAGTGCCTTAACCAAGAAACAGATACTAGCCGATCGAACCCTTGCGAACCTAGCAGGGGTAACAGAGGGAACTCTCCTAAGCTATGCTGAGCTAACCAAAGGTATGCATGACTACATTAAAAAGAATAGATTGAGAAAGGGAGAAAAAGAATTAGCCTCCCTAGCTTCTGCACCCCCTGTTCCTACACTCGAGCTCCAAGCCATCTGGGTTGCTTGCTCCGCCTGCGGAGCTACGATACCGGGCTCTGCAACCTACTGCGATATATGCGGCGAGAAGCAATAGGATGCAAGCCTGATCTCCTGTTTAGACGCCTTCGAGTTTCCCAGTCACCAGTCGATCGACCTGAACGGCGAATCGAAGGTAAACCTTTTCGACTAGCTTTAAATACGCAGAGGCACCTCTACCATTAACTTCAACGTTCTATCCAGGAGAATCAGCCAAATATTGTCGCACTATCCTGCGGGAATAGTGGGCTACGGCGTCTACATACCCAGAGAGAGAATCGAGACCGAAAAGATAGTGAGAGAGAGGGAAAAGAAGCGGAAGGATCTACCGGATTTCCTTCAGAAGGTTAGAGACGGGCTTCTCCTGAAATATAAATCTGTAGCTGGTCTATGCGAAGACACGACGACGATAGCGACAGAGGCGTCGGAAAACGCAATTAGAATGGCGCAAGTCTCTCCTGAGAAGATTGGATCGGTTGTCGTAGGCTCTGAGTCCAAGCCTTACGCTGTCGGAACAATAGCTAGACACATAGCGTCCTTTACCGGCATAGGACTAAACGTATATGTTTCAGACATAGAGGGCGCATGCAACGCCGGCATGCAAGCAGTCAATTTTGTTGAGTCTCAGATTCAAGCAGGACTCATCGACTACGGACTGGCTGTCGGCGCCGATGTGGCACAAGCGCCTAAAGGCGACCCTTTGGAGTATGCCGCTGGCGCTGGAGCAGGAGCGTTCGTCCTCGGTAAGAACGATCCCTTGGCAACAATAGAGGATATGGCTCCGTTCTCGAGTTTGACTATGGACTTTTGGAGGAGAGAAGAGTCCCCGGTGCCAAGACATTTTGGTAGGACGACCGTTGATGCGTACATTCGACATGTCGTCGGCGCAATGGAAGAGCTGCTGAAGAGACATCCTGAGCTGAGGATCAAGGATTTCGATCATATAACCTTCCATCAGCCATCAGGATATATGCCGTTGAAAACTTGCAAGACGTTGACTCAACCAAACATTGAGATTCTACGTGATGGAAGTCTAGAGGATAGAATGAGGCTGACGCCCGAAGATATCGAACAGAAGGTGAAGCCCTGGCTTAGAGTACTGGATACTGGAAACACTTACGCTGCATCAACTCCGATAGCCGTAGCATCGATTCTTGACAAGGCGAAGCCAGGAGATGATATTCTAGCAGTCTCCTATGGCTCAGGAGCCTATACAATAGCAACATGGCTGAAAGTGCAAGATGGAATAGAGAACAAACGCGGTTTAATACCGAGCGTGGATAGCTACGTCAATAGAACAGTTGAGATAAGGTTAGAGACCTATCATGACCAATTGTCGGAGAGACTGAGAATAGTTAGGAAACGATTAATGTTTCCAAGAATAGTAGGTGAGATTGAGCCACTAGGCACCGAATCGATCGATATTCTCATGTGCAGTGGCTGTGAGCGAATATACTATCCCGTACGAGATAGATGTCTGGAAGCAGACTGCAACGGAGTAGCTGAGAAGAAGAGTCTCCCGAAGAGAGCTCGCTTAAGGTCATTCAAGCGACTGCCGCTGAAAAAGATCTTTACTTCAAACTACGATATTCTCAAACAAGGGAAAGTAATTCTGGTCGATTCTGGAATCAAAGATTTGGCCTCAGGAATAGAGCTTGAACCCGTCATAAGAAGACTTGACTACGAAGGCAAGGACGGGTTGATAATATACGGCCCATGCTACCGGCCGCTATTCCGTGACGCCTTTCCCATGGCAACCTAGGGTCTATTCTTCAATTTCCTAGGGAAGTGGAAGAAGGTAGTGGATCAACAGGAAAATACCAAGAGCAATCCATAAAATAGCTATTTCTTGTCGTTCCTTCTCCACTTTATTGATCTCTTCATCCATTTCTGGATTTCTGACTTTCACTCTGTCACATCGGCTCCGGTCTGTTGTGCTTCCAGCTCCACTTCTCCACACAACTTGCAATATTTTCCGTCTTGGATATCGTAAAAGTCTCCAGTCTTGTCTATGACAATAGTGCTCCGGAACCTGTGTCCGATAATCTTACACAGGAGGTTCACGGTTCTTCGCCTGTCTACAGTATTAGAGTCGGGAATATATTAATGTTCCGATAATGGCACATTGACGTATCGAGAGCAACACAGGCGAAACGTTAACCTATCAAATGTTTTTAATTGCACGCAAAAGCTACTCTTGGTGATCTAGGAGCGTTGGTTTATGAGCGACGTCTTTCTCACGCATGAAGAGCTGGAGTTCAGGGAGCGTGTAAGAGAATTCTCGGCGACGGAAATCGCGCCTCTATCAGACTCTATCGAGAAGATCGGCAACTATCCTCGCGAGATACTAAGAAAGATGGGCAAAGAAGGTTTCCTAAAAGTTCACCACAAGGTTGAGTCAGGAGGGAGCGATAAGGGTCTAAGCTATGAGGTAATCGTAGCTGAAGAGACTTCCGCGGTCAGTGCCTCCACTGAAATGAGCCGTTTAGCATCAGTTACACTGTATGGGATGCCCATAAGTCGATTCGGAACCATCGAACAGAAACGCGCGTATCTAGCCCCGGTTCTCATTGGGGACAAGATAGGCGCTCTCGGAATTACTGAGCCTGACGTTGGGTCAGATGTGGCGGGAATGAAGACAAGAGCTGAAAAACACGGTGAAGACTATTTGATCAACGGGGAAAAGCGTTTCATAACTAACGGAAGCATTGCAGACTTCCTCGTAGTATTCGCTATAACGAATCCGGGGGTACACGCCCACAAAGGCATGAGCGCCTTTATTGTTGAATCCAGCCAGCCGGGTTTCGAGGTTGTGAAGGATTTCGAGTTGATGGGTATGAGAGGCGCGCGAGTTGCTCACCTGAGGTTCAACAATTTGAGGGTCCCTTGTGAAAATCTTCTCGGAAAAGAGAATGCAGGGTTTACAGTATTGATGGATGAACTGGACAGCGAAAGAACCGCTATCGCCGCTGGGATGGTTGGCACTGCTCGAGCTGCCTACGAAGTCGCTGTGAAGTACTCTACTGAAAGAGTTCAGTTTGACGTTCCGATCAGGCAATTCGAAGGGATCAGTTTCAAGGTAGCTGATATGGCTGTCAATATTGAAGCGGCTAGACTACTTACACTTCAAGCAGCGAGGAGGATTGACAACGGTTTGAAAGCGACAAAAGAGGCAGCCATGGCGAAGTTATACGCAACTGAAGCTGCTGTAGAGGTGACGAATGACGCATTGCAGGTTCTAGGGGGGATAGGGTATAGCAAGGAATACCCAGTGGAGCGCTATCTCAGAGATGCACGTCTCATGACCATTGGCGGTGGGACAAGCGAGATAATGAAATATCTGATTCAGAGGGAGGTCTACAAAGAGTTCGGCCTATAGTTTTCATCAAACGGTGTTCAACCGTTCGGTCCTTTCGCTTGATGAAGCGCATGTGGAGGCCGCGAAGAATCTGGCGCGTTCAAGCTCTATTTACAGAATAGGTCCGGAGGAAATTTATCGGGCATTGACTGATGGCGAAGAAAGGGGCGAAAGCCTTGTTGGGTTCTGTCATAGTCACCCGTCTTGAGGCGCGGGGCCCTCAAAGAGAGACAGAATTGGTGTCCTTCCCTAGGGTCTCGTATATGATCTGTTCTGTAAGAGACCATAAACTGGAATCATATATTTGGACAGACGGGAGATTCGTGAACGAGAGAATCACAATCTCTAAGCGCAAGACGAGGTCTGGACGTCAACTAGCGATCTAATAGTCTAACACGAGGTCACGCATTAGATGCCTGCCAATCTTACAGCCGAAGCAAAAGCAAAATGGGGCAGGGCAATATCAGCGAGAAATCCTCAGGAGAAGATTCAAGCCCTTCAAGAATTTCTATCATCCTTCCCTAAACACAAGGGAAACGAGAAGCTAAGAGCTCAAGTCAAGACAAAGATTGCAAATCTGCGTCTACAGCTAGAAGAGGTGAGGGCTCGCAAAGGCGGAAGGTCACGAGAATTCCTTATCGAGAAACAAGGCGTTGGACAGATAGTGATTTTGGGACTAACCAATGTTGGGAAAAGTAGCTTGCTCTCAGCGGTTACTGCGGCTAAGCCATTGATTACGCCGTATGAATACACAACTCAAGAACCTGTCCAAGGCATGCTGCAGTTTGAGGATATTCAGTTTCAACTAATCGAGGTTCCTCCAATCAGGCCAGAGTCGTCTTCGCCATTGAACTTTGAGAACGTCGGACTCGAGCTTAGTGCAGATGCTCTGATGCTCGTTGTCGATCTTTCGAGGAATTCTTGCGCTCAACTGAGGATCTTGGTCGACTTCCTAGCCAAGGCTAGAATCTCTTGGGAGAGGCCGGAATCATCGGTTGAGATATTAAAGGGCAGGGGTGCGTCGGGCATCCAAATAGCACTTTTCGGGAAACTGACCGATTGCACAGCCCAGGATGCAGTTAAGCTACTTCAGCAATATGGAATCCGAAACGCTCTAGTCAGAGTGTATGGATATGTGGGACTCGACGATCTTGAAGATGCAATTCTTGAAAGCACTGCTAGTTTCAAGCCTTCGATACTCATAGCAAATAAAGTTGACGCTGAAGGCGCGAGAATTGAACTTGAAAGATTGAGAACTTACAACAGAGGAAGAATGCGAATTGCGGCGACTTCGTGCAAGACGGGTGAAGGCCTAGCTGGGTTGGGCGCCTCTCTCTTCGAAATGTTAGAGATTGTGAGGATATACACAAAGGAGCCCAGTCAAGAAGAACCTTCTGAAGGTGCGATAGTGCTCAGGACAGGCGCCACAATTGCAGAATTGGCTAGGAAGATACACTCAGATCTGTTCCGCAATTTCAAATACGCAAAGATCTGGGGTCCAAGCGCCAAGTTCAATGGCGAGAAGGTTGGCATCAACCACATATTAATGGATCGGGATGCTGTTGAGATTCATACGAGGTAGAGACTCGAAATCAATTTATATTCGTATTGGCCTGCAATTTGTATCTTGAGGCAGCCTAATTGTTTCCTGACATCCTTAATGAAGTTAGAGAGATAATGGTCACTGACGTGGTGACGATCACTCCCGACCGGAATATTACGGAGGCAGCAAAGTTAATGGAAGAGAAAGGGATAGGCAGCGTTGTTGTCGTCGAGTATGGCAAAGCGGTTGGGATCATTACTGAAAGGGATTTCCTACGTTTGGCCGCGGCTGGCTACGATGTAAGAACAACCAAGATTGGAGATGCTATGACGAAACCGCCGGTAGTTTGCGAACCGTCTATGAAGATTGCTGACGTGTACGTCCTGATGAGGAATCGTCGGGTCAGACACCTTCCAGTTGTAGGAAAAAATGGAGAACTCGTAGGCATTGTAGGGTTCCGCGACTTAATCACACATGGACGATTGATACTTTAGACATCAACTCTTTCGGGGCATCAGCCTTATCAAGCGGCTATATGTAGCGAGAGATCTTGGACAGTTCTCTTCCCAGAACCTTCCTCGCACAATAAACTACTGCATTCGCGAATATGATGGTGAGTGAAGCCACATCCTCACCAGGCAGCCCTATTTCCAGCGCGTCCCTCGAATACATCACGTGAATATTGTCTTCGAACTCTGGGGCATACTTCTGGAGGAAGTAGTAGATTTCGAATCTATCAAAAGGACGCAGCCCCAAAGTCCAAGCTGTAGCCTCGTCAATCTTGCAGTCAACCAATCTACCACCCATGTAGTCAGCTACAATGGAAATCTCTGAAGGAGCCAACTGTTTGACGATCTGGACCCTAAGCGCCATTGCCCGTTTGACGAGTCCTTCGTGAACCGAGCCTCCTTCAAATGCCGGGAGCCCAACGAGAGTTGATTTATCTATTTTCTGCAATTGCAGCACCTAATGGCTTAGGATTGAAATGACTAAAAAATATTCGGTGCCTGCAGTATCGTTTCGGGGGACGTCTTTTCAGTTAAGGGCTCTCGCCAGAATCAGGCTTATAGCCTCTTCAAACACTATAGATTTCTTCGACTGAAAACAGCTTGTTGTTCGAAAAGAAGCCTTTCAAGTCGCAGATCTCACACCAAGCTCCAACCTTCCTTTCAGAGCCTTCAGAATAGTATATGTTCATAGCTGCCTTGCCACATCGCGGGCAGATATGATTCGTGACCTTCTCGAGATCCACTATCCTTCCCTTCCCGCCTTGACGGTTCTTCCTCGATCTTGGATTGGGAGACATCTGTTTTCGCACTCGCCGCTCTAGAAAATTAGAGTTCTGTTTATAAATGAATTATTAAGACAGACGATATATTTCGGGAGTCGTCATATTCTGAACTTCGATATGGCGAGTTTGTCCTTAAACTTGGTTGTTCAACTACATTTTTTTCGTCTAATGCTCGAGATCGCATCCTACGAGACGGACGAGATCGGGGATTTGCGGCATAGGTAGGAGACTGAAGTTTGAATCTCAGCTTATGCAGCATCTTTTTATTCGTATCCATAGGTGAAGTTACGAGCTATGAGACTGGATCTATCGCTCCCTCTAATTGTCTTCGCTGCGACCTCAGTGGCTATGGCGGCATATCCCCTTTGCGAAGGCCGGATGAAAGCGCTGTATAAGCACGAGAAGTTCAAGACGCAAGATATCATACTCTTGATAATTGCCTTCTCCACGGTTATCACGATAACTGCCTTGGCGCCTCAATTGGCTTTGCAAGTGTTCTTCGTGACGATATATTCCGTGGGACTGTTTCTTTTTGCGTACACATTCTGGCCTAAATGGTACGTCGCTGTTCTTCTTCCTGCAGCATTCATACTGCTATATCTCTACCACTGGACACTTGTCGAGTTAAGCATCTTCTCTTTTGCGTTTGTCGTATTCTTGGCTATGGCATTGAACGGTTTCTTCAACTGGAAGACCTCTGCCCTGTTCGCGGGTCTGCTGACGGTCGTGGACGTGATTCAGGTGTTTGGGACAAAGCTGATGATTACTTCAACGATGAAAATCGTAGCGTTAAAACTGCCCTTGATGATCATACTGCCAACATTTCCCTCTCAGGGCCAGATAGGCATAGGGTTGGGAGACATTTTTCTCGCGATACTGCTTTCATTGCAGACCTATCAGAAGCTGGGGAGGAATCTTGGTTTGACTTGTTCCGTTTCGGTCTCACTGATGTTTCTGATTTTAGAAGCTGTTCAGTTAAACTTTAGACTACAGTTCTTTCCAGCCACCGTCGCTGTCGTCGTTGGTTGGTTAGCAACAGTTTGCTTGAGTAAAGCGCTCAATATCCGCCACACTGGAATCTCCTTCAGAAGGGCGCCTTCAGGTTAATATTGAAGTTCCATCGTAGATGGTTAGATAGAAAATGTCAGGTACACTGGAAAAGATTGAAAGAATGCTGAGTGACTCGAGACAGACCGAACTGAGTAAGATGAAAGCGAATATCGTTAGGGTTCTGACCGTCTATAAAGGAGCGTCTTGGAAGACAGAGCTATTTGTGGATTTAGCGAAACTCTCAGAGTTTCTGGGAAAACCAAACGTCATAGAACCTCGAATTCTTGACAAAGCGCTCGGCTCTCTTTCATCAGAAGGAATTATCACAATTGAAGACAAGAAGAGAGGAGCGATGCTGAAGAAAGGCGTCTACGCAGATCAATTGATTCGCCTCAATGACCTAGCGAAGGTGAAGAGTGCCCTCGAGAAAGATCCCGTGTTTTCCCGGTATACGCACAATAGAGACAGAATGATCAAAGACGCGCTCTCCGAAAAGAGACAATTGCCATCTTCGCGTCTGAGAGAGATGTGACCAAGAGTATTTTTTCCTCAAACTTGTGTTGACTATGAAGCGATGGGAACGGTCATTTTTAGTTATTCCTGTGAAGCCTTCAACTATTCAATACCTTTTCTATGCCACCAACAGAGGATTCCAACGTATCTAATGCTTACATAGTAGTTCCGTGTTTACTTTGATTGAGTGAGCTAGTGAGCATGGATTACGCTGAATTCTACAGGGACGCAAGCGGATACTGGCGATTGAAGCGCGTTACCAAGAAGAGAATCCGTGAAACGAAGTTATAAGCGTCTTCTCAAAATCTCTGATGCTGGCTGTGATAGTTCCGTCCTCAGATTTTCTCAAGTGAAATACTTGTATTGGCGTCGACAAGTGGAGAGACCTTATGAAAATCGTTATAAACCTTATCCGGACGAATAGTATCAGTGAGGAGTTTCTTTGAGCGCACTCGCCTGCCCGTATTGCAATCGGGCTCTTTACTTCTCGAGTGAGGCTGGTATGTGGTACTGCTACTGGTGTGGTCAGTACCACCCTTACGGCGCACCTGCGGCATATCCCCCAACACCCCACTACCATGGGCCGCCTTACTATCAACAGCCGGTTCAACCATTAGTCTTGAAGTCGGAGCCTTCAGGTGTAGCGATCGCCGCGTTCATATTATTTGTGATCATCATAATTCTGCTGCTAGGCGGACTTTACTTCTATTGGAGAATGTTCTACATTTAGGGCAAAAGTCGCGAATTACACAGCCGCCGTCTTCCTTCTTCTCGAGCGAACTTTGGTCAGAACTAGAAGCGATGTCACCCCGAGTATT
>Ga0209725_1001785_pt1 | contig 11918 bp, 11 predicted proteins | sample I18A1metaG_FD_184145 | JGI IMG/M metagenome (GOLD analysis project Ga0209725, IMG submission 184145) | Lake sediment bacterial and archeal communities from Gulf of Boni, Indonesia to study Microbial Dark Matter (Phase II) - ​I18A1 metaG... | ecosystem: Environmental > Aquatic > Freshwater > Lake... | reverse complement strand
TCGTAGCTCGTCAACCCGTAGTGTACATATCTTGCTGCGTCACCCTCACAAACCTCAGTTAAGGCTCTAACGATAGCCATCAGATCATGCCCAATCTCAGCGTCGATCTGTTTACAACGTTCAAGTTCAACAAATTCAACGTTCGCTTTTTTATGAATCTCCTCGGCAGCACTCTTGGGAATTACATCGACCATTGCCTGCGCGTAGGCAACAGCAGACTCAACGCTCAGTATCTTCTGAAGCCTATTCTCCTCCTCAAAGATCCTTCTCATCTCTGGGCTTCCATACCGGCCTGTATCAATTGGCAGAATCGGCAAATATACTACCCTCGGCAAAACAGATATCCCAAACCGAAAATATAAAACCACTTAAAGCATTTCGACGCAGGTTCGAGTCGTGGGTTCGATTGCGGCTGCAATAGACAAGAGAGGCCTCGCAGCTGTGGACATAGTCGTCGAAATGATGGAAAACTTGGTGCATAGAGGAGACGACGGATTCGGAATCGCGACCCCCGACGAGGTAAGGTTTTCGAATAGAATCGAAGACTTGAACACACGCGGCCTGAGGTCTAGCTTTTCTATCGGATATAACTTGATGAGACTCTTTCCAAGGGATATTCAGCAGCCACTAAAGGTCGGCCCCAATATAGTTGCCTTCGAAGGCATCATTTACCCAGTCAGAGCGAGGCCATATCTCACCGCCTTGATGAAATCAGCACTTCAGAAAACGAAATCTGAGGCAATCGCCGATTTCGTGAGGACCCGAAGAGGAGCATATGTTATTGCTTCGCTTCAAGGCGAGAAGATGATCTTGGCTAGAGATCCGGTCGGCCAAAAACCTCTCTATTTCGGAAAGAATGAGAGACTTATTGCGGCAGCATCAGAACGAAAAGCTCTTTGGAGAGTCGGACTGGACAAAGTCGAGAGCTTTCCACCGGGACATGTTATGAGCCTGACTAGGAAAGGATGGAGACTCCAACATTCGAGAACAATAAGGCAGCGAGAGGTAGCTGAGGTTGGCATAGAATCTGCTGCAAAGCATCTGAAGAGACTTCTAGAGAAGACTATGGTTGAGTTAACGAATGATGTGGAACGAGTTGCGATAGCCTTTTCGGGAGGAATCGACAGCGGACTGATTGCTTCAATCGCCAAGTCAACTAGACTAGAGGTTAAGCTCTTCACGGTAAGTCTGCCTGATCAGCCTGAGCTGGGGCACGCCCTCGAAGTTGGGAGCGAGTTGAGACTGCCTCATCGAGTCAAACGACTCACTATCACAGATGTGGAAAAGTCTGTCAGAACAGTCCTTTGGCATATTGAGGAGGCGAACCCGATGAAGTTGGCTGTAGCGATGCCAATGTATTTCGCAGCCACCATGGCTCATAGAGAAGGATTCAAAGTTATGTTAGCTGGCCAGGGTTGCGATGAAGTCTTCGGAGGATACCGTCGATTTCTATCAATACTCGATCGCGGCGGAGTTCGAGCGCTTCAAAAAGCCATTCTAGAAAGCTCAATGGAGGCATACCAGATCAACTATCAAAGAGACGAGCAGGTATCCGTGCCTAATCATATCGATTTACGCCTCCCTTTCGCGGATCTCGAGGTAGTCGAGTACGCGCTTTCCCTGCCTACCGAACTCAAAATTATGAGCCCTCAAGACGATTTGAGGAAAAGAGTGCTTAGAAGATTGGGTCAGATGATTAACTTGCCGAAGTCCGTGGTTGACAGACCGAAGAAAGCGATTCAATACGCAACCGGGATTGAAAGAGCGTTGAGACATATTGCCAAGAAAAGAAACATGACGCTGACAGAATACGTTATCAAGAGCTTCGATGAAGTGTTCAAGCATAGGGAGAACGCGCCGAATCCTTTACTGCCGAGGGTTGATGCGGAGAAGAAATAAGAACATCCTATGGGTATACCGGCTGGATCTATTGATAGACCGCGTATAAGGGGCAGACGAGAGCGATGGGAGATGTTGCGGTAGAACTGCCTTTCGGGTCGAGGTTCATTAAGATAGAAGTACCGAGAAGAAATCTGGTAGCGACCGTTGAGCCACGCCAAGTTCAAGCGGTAGTTAACGGCACGGTTGAAGCCGAACGGGCCCTTCGAAATCCGATTGGAGAAGGAAGGATTTCAGATCTTGTTAGGAAGGGATCAAAAGTAGTTATACTGAGCGAAGACAACACTAGACCTACGCCTGTCAACGAGATTCTGCCTCCCATTCTGAAAGAATTGAATAATTGCGGGGTGAAGGACGAAGACATAACAGCCATAATGGCTCTCGGCACTCACCGCCCGATGAGCGATAAGGAGATGTCCAAGAAGCTTGGCGAAGAGATTGCGGATAGAATTGAAGTTGTCAACCATGAATGTGAGCACCCTGAATCGCTCCGGCACCTTGGGAAGACGTCCAAAGGAACGCCTATCTTAGTCAACAAGATGGCGCTCAAAGCCGACTTCATGATAGGTGTAGGGATGATCTGCCCCCACAGAGTTGCAGGATACGGGGGCGGGGCGAAGATCGTTCAGCCAGGGATCTCCGGCAAAGTTACCACAGGCCATACTCATTGGATGAGCGCATTATACGAAGCAGAGAAGATAATGGGAACAGAAGAGAACCCTGTTAGAGAAGAGATGAATGAGATTGCATCCAAAGCCAAACTCGGCTTCATAATCAACGCTGTCCTCAATCGAGAGGGACGCATTGTCAAAGTAGTTGCTGGAGATTTCATCAAAGCATTCAAGGAAGGCGTTCAGGAAGCGAGAAAGATCTGGGAGGTCAACGTTCCAGAAAAAGCTGATATAGTGATCGCTGACTCGCATCCCGCAGACCTAGATATGTGGCAAGCGGCAAAAGCGATCTATGCGTCGGAACTCATAGTGAAGCCTGGTGGCACGATAATTCTGATAACTCCATGCTCGGAAGGAGTCTCGAAGCAGCATCCTCAAGTTCTTCAGTTTGGATACAGACCTTTCAATGAACTCAAAAACCTCCTCCGGGAAAAAGAGCTAACAGATCTCGTGGCGGCAGCGCATATGGCTCACGTCAGCAGAGTCATCAGGGAGAAAGCCAAATGCATTCTAGTGTCAGAAGGCATAAACGAGTCTGACACGTTGAAGTTGGGTTTCGAATACGCGAAGACACCTCAAGAAGCGACCAATAGAGCGCTGGACGATTATGGAAGAAAAGCAAGAGTAATTGTGATTAAGGAATCAAGCGAGCTGTTGCCCATCGCTAGGAATTAGACTGAAGTCCATCTAGAAATAGTTCTGTGCGGAAGAAAAAAGGGAGAATTTACGAGTGAAGCGTTCCCAGTCTTGCTTCGTTCAAGCTCACTTGGCTTTCTTCGGCTTCTTCTTCTTTGCCATCCCTCAGTCTGTTTTCCTAGAGCATAGATTGCTCTGGAACATATCATTAACGTGCTTTCAAATAAAAGAATTGCGTGCTCATAGTCCGTCTAAAGTATTTTGAGGTACGAGATGAGAAAATCTGGCAAGAACTAGCATTCCCAATTTTCGATCATAACCCGAACCTTTCTGACCTCCTGTTAGGAAAGAATTAAATTAGACACCCATTAGGCTAATTTCGGTAATGGGGTCGTCGTCTAGCTTGGTCTAGGATACCAGCCTGGGGAGACAAGCCCAGATCGCTGGCGGTCGCGGGTTCGAATTGAAGACCAAATCACGAAAATCCCGCCGACCCCATCACTCCCACTCCAGACGCTTGCAAAATTCTCATGAATCTCTCTCCTGACATCTCTTGCTTGTATTCTCTCAATGCTTCGATAAGGAATTTGACGTCGATTTCTCCAACTATCTTTCTCACGCGCTTCGATAATTCACTTCCAATAAAGAGGTATTGGCAAATTGAAGTCAAATTAGAGGCTTTCCTCTTGATACTAGCGGTTTCAAAGTCCACCAGTATCGGCTTTCCTTCAGCTGTGACAATTACATGTTTAGGAGCTCTGCTCAATTCTCCATGGTCCAATCCGACTTTATCTAGTTTGAAACAGATCTCAAGAATGTTGAGGATGACACTCTTCAGCGATCTCTTCTTTCCCCTGCCTTTCAGAGTATTCACCCACGCTGGAAGCAGAGTACCTTCAACATAGTCCATGAGAAGAAAGTTCTTGCTTGCGACGTGTAGTTTTGGTCCGGCGCCGACGGAGTTCGCTATTTTTAGCATCTCCGCTTCATGCTCCATAGTTGATCTATCTGAATCTGTTCTGCGTATCTTCAGTGCGCATCTCCCTAGTGTATTGCGCGCAAGCACGACCACGCTGACGCATCCTTTGCCGAGAACGGACAGGTTCTCTATCCTCTTGGGGCCGGCAAGTTCGACAGCGCTTACCCCTATCGATTTAAGTTCAGCGATCCTGCGTTCGACTTCAATGGAGTCAAATCTTGGGTAGCACAGGATTCTGCCGTAAACTGGATTTACGAAATCTTCTGGGGCAACCATAATGCTAGGGGTCAATCCAGCTTGGCCTTCCCTTCATGAAGCTGCATAGAAAACTGGAGAACTGCCTGTTCGACCTGTACAGACTTATTATTTCTTCGTTGAGCAGGATCTTGAATCCACGCCCAATACTCTCAGCCACTCGGCTGGCTACGCCAACGGCTCTGCCGCCAGAACTCAAAGACGCCTCCAGCAAGAGTTCCGCGCTACGGTTCCTCCTTAATTTCTCAACGATCCATCTGTCGTCCTCAATCCACGGTCCTGAAACGGTATCTTCTTTGTTCAAATGTTTACTTAGAAACTTGTCAGACTCCTCGCGCCTCAAGACAGGCGGACCAAGATGCCTCTTGCTCTTGCTTAGGGTTGCACTTGCAAGTTCGAAGAGAATAGCATTGCACTTTTCTTCATCACTCCAAGAAGCCGATTTTGATACTTCAAAATCGTTCTCCTGCAAGAGGTTTCTTAAAGATCTCTCAGTCTTGTAGAGTTGACTCCAGAGAATGTCGACTACAGCGTCCACTTTTCCTATTTGAATCAAGAGTAGGGCTGAGCCCGTCCTCGCCATGGCTGACCTCAATTGTTTAATGGCGGATGGTTTGAGTACAGTCGGATAGAAGAATCTCAAACTGGGTTCCCGAATGAACGCTCTAGATGCGGCGACAAACTCCCACATTCTTCTGCCGCTAACGGCGGCAGCTGCATTTCTGCCACGATCAACAGGATCTATAACCACAAGCGGGTTCTCGAATAGTTGTTTAATCTCTTCTTGCCTTCCTTCATAGTATCTCTCGATGTCTATCGTTTCACTTCTCCGCCAGCCTGAAGCTTGTGTCACTGTATTCCTGAATGTTCCGTAGAAAAGCGACAGCGTTTCACAGAGCATTCCGCTGAAACCGCCGACTTTGATTTCAGCGCCGTATACGCCTATTCCCTTCATAAACTTCTTGAGGAGCCTCGTTTCCTCTCTCAGGTTTTCGTCAAGATGACTCTTCATATACTCAGTATGAAACGGTGTTCTATCGGTCGCGCTCTTCCAGCTCCCCTTTTCCACGCGATAACACGGGACAACATTAACTCTAGTTCCCTCAACCCACGCTTCCACATATGGGTGTTCGGCATATCTTTCTACGATTCTGTATCCCTTGAGCGCCTTCCTTACAACTCGAAGGCATGTTGTTTCGAGTTCATCTCTAGTGAGAGTTGGGGAAACCCTCATGAAAATGTCTATGTCTGCCTCGCCGCTGAGCCAGGTGTCCTTTGCAACCGATCCATCGATTCGAACTTCGGCGTCGAGACGACTCTCAGTCAAGGCATTTGAAACTCTCAACTTCATTCTTTCAGCGAGTTGAAGAACCTTTTCTCTCTCAAGGCTCTTTGGTCTAACCCTCCGAAGGACGGTGCTGCAAACATCCTCCAATTTCTTCATGAAGTCACCTCGTAGAGCGTAGTATATGTTGGCCCCTTTGGCGTCAGTATGCTTTTCTTCAGTTTAACTCTAGAGACAGTCATCGAACCAAGACTCTGATCCTTCAGCGCTTCCACGGCCTCAACTAGCTTCTGCCTGTTGCGCCCCGATCTGACTCTCGCTATCGTCAAATGGGGGCTGAAGCCCTTTCTATCTGGAGGAAAACCAAGTTTCCTCAGGTTAGGTTCAAGTTGATTAAAGATGCTACGCAGCTCAACCTCTCCTCTTGTGATTCCAACCCACACCACGTTTGGACGATGATAGCCCGGAAAGCATCCAAGTCCTTCTAGCTCGAGATCGAATGGCTGAAACTTGATCTGGCGCATCGCCTCGCACACCCTTTCCACAAGACCTGCGGGTATTTCACCGAGAAACCTCAGCGTTACGTGAATGTTCTGAGGCTCAACGATTTTGAGATCCGCGCCAGTTTCGATCAGCGTTCTCTGAAGACTCATGACCTTAGTTAGAATGTCGCTGTCTCCCAGCTCGACCGCTATGAAGCTTCTTATTAGTTCCTCCGACACTTTCAGAACCAACCAACACAAATATCAGCTCCGTGGTAAATTTAACATTTCACGGCGGGACTGAAGGAAACGGAGTATTGGAAGCCTAGATTGTGAGGTAACGAGGTCACTTGAGTCTCAGGAAGAAGGTGATCGTCATAGTTGGCATGCCCGGTTCAGGGAAGGCCATGGCATCAAGAGTTGCTCGCGAACTAGGATACCCGGTTCTAGTGTGCGGAGATGTCATCAGAGAAGAGGCCAAGAGGAGAGGGCTTCCGCCGACTCCTGACAATATTGGAACATTGATGTTGAAGATAAGAGAAGAGGAAGGTCGTGCCGTCGTCGCCTGTAGGCTGATCCCTCGGATTCAAGCTCAAGACTCACAGGTTGTAGTAGTCGAAGGCGCGAGGAACTTTGAGGAGGTGGATGAGCTCAGGAAACATTACCGTGTCCGAACATTAGCCATTCATGCGTCGCCTTCGATACGATTTAGTCGTCTGAACTCAAGAGGCAGAAGTGATGACCCGAAAAATTGGAACGACTTCATCATAAGGGACCAAAGAGAAATTGATGTCGGAATCGCCAAGCTCATCGATACCGCCGACAGGATGATAGTAAACGAGGGCAGTATCCAAGAATTCAAGTACAGTGTCAATAAGCTTCTCAAAGAGATGTGCTCAGAATGAATGATGTAGAGATAGAGGCTGAAGCTTTCATATATCCAACAGAGGACCCCGGAAAAGTAGAGAAGGCTATCAAGACGGTTTTTCCAACGTGTTCGATCACCCTTGAGAATCCGTCTGAAGAAGTAAGAATACTGAGAGCAAGAGAACATGGGAAAGAGGCGTTAATTCCGCTGCAGAGTCTGCTCAGACAAGATCGAATACGAGACGCAGCCAGATCGATTCTTATGTCAGGAATCTCCAACAACACGATCACCTTCCATCTGAATAAACAAGTCGCTTTTGTAGGTCACATCTCCTTTTCAATGCCGAGCGCCGAATCTCCACTTGGACCCATTATCGTTAGAATCAGATGTGAGAATCCTATCAGTTTGATTGAATGGCTCGCTCCAAGGAGCGTCGCAGTGGGCTGAATATTGAAAATAGGCGTCTCCTCACTATTCTTGATCGGAAAGCCTTTTGAGACCGTCATCGATTCAATCGAGAAACTTGATTTGAGTACTTGGGAGCTGGTCGACGAAGATACCCTCAAGCTTGATAAGCGAAGAGTGCAACGATTGAATGAACACCGAAGATCACTCGAATTGAGTTTTACTGTTCATTGCCCCTTCGCTGACATGAATATTGCGACCTTCAACACAGACTTGCGAAAGGTTCTTCTGAAACGCATGCTCAAATCGATAGAATATGCAAGTCTTCTAGAAGCTAAGTTTTGGATATGCCATCCAGGAGCGAAAACCGCGTTAAGCTACATCCACCCAGGTAAAGATTGGACATCTAATCTAGAAACGATTGAGATTCTGTCAAGGAGAGGGGAGGATCTAGGAACCCGAGTTGTTGTAGAGAATATGCCTAACCCTTTTCCCTTCCTCATGAAGACTACAAGTGATTTCGATAGATTCTACAGCGACTTTCGAGGTGAAGCGCCAGACATAGCTTTTGACATTGGGCATGCTAACACGTCGAATCAAGTGACCGAGTTCCTCGACAAATGGGGGCATAAGATCGTCCATATTCACGCCCACGACAACTATGGTCGTTCTGATGATCATAACGCCATTGGACATGGAACTGTGGACTGGCTAAGGATAGCGTCCAAGCTTTCGAGACTAAGCTACGAAGGCGCAGTAGTCGTAGAATCCATTGAGAAAGTAGATGAAAGTCTCAGCAAAATCAGGAAACTGTCAGTTTGAAGCTTTAACCTCTGTGATCATAAGATCTGATGCTATCGCGGTCCTCCTATGGATTCTCCTAGCTTGACGTAGCAGAACTCTCGGGTTACTGTACATGGCGCTTATGTGCATCAATACGAGCTGCTTCACCTTTGCTTGTCTGCCCAAACTTGCTGCTTCTGACGCAGTAGAATGGCCATACTCTTTTGCCTTGTCTCTCATAGAGTCATCGAAAGATCCGTCATGAATTAGCAGGTCGGCATTCACTGCAAGTCTCCTAACTGCTGAGCAAGGTCTAGTATCCACAGCGTAAACCAGTTTCGCTCCGGGTCTCGGTGAACCTACGACATCACTAGACTTCACAATTCTACCTCTGATCTTCACGTCTTGACCGAGTTGAAGCTTCTTCCATAACGGACCTTTGGGGACCCCAAGTGTCTGGGCTCTCTTTGGGTTGAATCTTCCTGGTTTCGGTTTTTCAACTAGACCATAACTCAAACATGGGACTACGTGATTTGCGCTTGCCGCCTTGATTTCGTAGTAGGCATCATCTAGCACTGTGCCGGGGCCTACTTCACGTATCCTTAGTGGGAATACCAGTTGAAATTGCACAGTCCTGTTGACCGACTCGACAAAGTCTCTTATTCCCTGAGGTCCGTAGACATCCAGTTCTTTGCTACGGCCAAGTAGCGACATGGACTGGAGCATTCCCGGCAATCCGAGCACATGATCCCCGTGCATATGGGTGATGAAAATCTTCATTTTTTTGTTGAATCCGATTTTGGACAGAACCATCTGTTTCTGAGTCCCTTCGCCGCAGTCGAACATAAGCACCTCGTTCTCGCGTCTTACGACAACGCTTGGAAGATTCCGGTCTTTTGTTGGCATTGTACCGCCAGATCCCAGAAATACTACCTGCAACCAACACAACACCGCGTTCGTCTATCTCTTTCTGAAGACAGCTATTTCACGAGTCAGACTTCTATGAACATAAACGTAGTGCTTCTCGACCAGCTCAAGGCCAGCGTCTCTCGCAAATTCACTAACTCCCACTGTTTTGGGAGCCGCCAAGCAGAGAAACCCATTTTCAAAAAGATGGTCTCTAGCGTTATTAAGGAAACTATTCAGAAGATTTGCAGTCGTCAAACCTAATGTCGTTGCGCTCTTTCCGTACGGTGGGTCTGCAACTATGCAGTTCACGTGACCGAACGGGAGATTTCTCGCGTCTGCTCTTGCCATACCCGCCGGAGAGATTCTGAAGAACTCCAGGTTTCTCAGGCAACCTTCTAACATTTCACGCTTGATGTCGCATCCGACGATTCGACATCCCACAAGTCCGGCTTCAATCAGTATTCCGCCTACGCCACAAAACGGATCGAGCAACAGTTGACCACGCTTCGGCCTGGCGAGGTTTACCATGCACCTGGCTAACTTAGGAGGCATCGTCGCCGGATGGAAGACGGGTCTTCTTCTCGGCCTTCTCTTTGCGATAGAACCGCGCTGCCTCGCATGAGTTATTATTCCGAAGACGAAGCGGCCGTCACTTAATATGCCTAAGAAAACCTTATCAGGTTTGCTTAAGTTCACGACGGTATTTCTGGTCGCCCCCAATACGGCTTCGCCGATCTTTCTTTCAAGGACATCACGCCGCAGGTTCCTGGACGTTCCCGCGGCCCTCTTGACTCTAATAGCGAAGCTCTGATTCGCTGCTATTACCTTAGAGAGCTCAATTTCATTGATCTTGCTGAGAATCTCTTCCAGATTGCCTCCGCACTCGAAAAGTTCTACTCCACATATCTCGCACATCGAACTTCTGGAATTGACTTTCTGCAAAGCCTCCGCTGGAGCTTCTAGACTCAGCAATTTAAATGATTGCTTTCTCACTCTATAGCGCATTCCTTCTGCTTCGAGAATAGCTTTTACTTCCGACGAGGGGAGAGTCTGATGCTCGCCTGAGACTACGAAGAAAAGATTTTCTTTCACAAGAGTTTCCTCAAACTCTCGGCTAGGACCGGGGCTATGGAGACTTCGGATACGTCGCTTGCGACTGAGTCTGTTCCCAATATCTTCTTCACTCCAGCCGAGAGGATTCTGGCTTTGGCTTCTCCAAGCAACAATGGGTGCGTACAGGCTACATAAATGTCGTTCACGCCTTCTTCCTTGAGCATCTTGACCACGTTGATCACCGTTCCCCCTGTCGAGATTATGTCGTCAACTATTACTGCATCACGATCTTTGATGCCTATCTCTCTAAGTTCCGTCGAAGGGACTCCAGATGCTTTATCGCGATGCTTTCTGAAGAAGGAGTGGTCGGCTTTGAGAACCTTCGCTACGGACTCAGCTAGGCTGATCGCGCCTTCGTCTGGCGCAATAATGTGAGGTCTCTTCAGGTCCAATGCTGCTAGATACTTGCCGATCGACGGCATCGCTGTCGAGTTTATGGCAGGTATATGAAAGAGCTTCATGATCTCAGGCTTATGTACGTCGACTGTTAGAAATGCGTCTGCGCCTGAAGCTTCAATCAGCTTCACAATCGTCTTTACGCTTATCCCCTCGCCAGAGCGGAATCTCTTGTCTTGTCGAGCGTAAGCAAAATACGGGACGACCGCTACTGCTCGCTCAGCCCCAAGGTCCTTCGCTGAGTCTAGCATAAGGAAGAGTTCGATCAGGCTTCTGTTTTGAGCGGGAAACGATGACTGTACGATGATGACTTCTTCTCCTCTCAGATCGCGCTCAAATCTCAGGTAGGACTCTCCATCCGGGAACGTCTTGGACTCAACGGGAACTACTTCAGCTTTCAATTCCAAGGCGAGGCCTTCAGCTAAATCGGCGGATGTGGGGCCAGCTACTACTAGGGGCAATTCGAAGCCTCTTCCGGATAACAGGTATGGTAGTCTTCAATTTAATATGTTCGAAAAACCGCACTTTCCATTTTCACTCCAATAGGATTATCTCTACGATTCTTCAATCTCATATTGCGAACTCGCGTTGGCTGTTGAGGGATAGCGTAGTTGAAAGATAGAGAAGCTATGCTATACGAGAGATTGCCTGAAGACAAGGTGAGATGCGAGCTTTGCGGGAGGCGGTGCAACGTCCCTGAAGGATCTGTTGGATTTTGCAGAGTTAGAAAAAACCTCGGTGGAAAAATGATTTCGTTGGTCTATGGAAAGGCTTGCTCTGCGATAGTTGACCCCATTGAGAAGAAACCACTTGCGCATTTCCATCCCGGCTCACTTGTTTTGTCTATTGCTACCGTTGGATGCGATTTCAGATGTAGATTCTGCGACAACTGGGCGATAAGCCAAGAGAAGGATATAGCCGGTCGAGATCTTCCTCCTGAGAAGGTAGTAGCGCTGGCTGAGGAGTATGACTGCCAAGGAATCTCCTACACATATACAGAGCCGACCATATTCTTCGAGTACGCTTATGATACCGCGAAGCTAGCTCATCAGCGAGGACTCTTCAATACCTTCGTGACGAACGGCTATATGACGCCTGAAGCTGTAGAGACTATCGCACCATACTTGGATGCGGCCACGGTCGACTTCAAAGGCGCAGGGGACCCGAAATTCTATAGGGAAGTCTGCCTCGTTCCTTCAGTCGATCCAATCTATGAGTGCCTAAGAAAAATGAGAGA
>Ga0209725_1001783_pt1 | contig 11921 bp, 9 predicted proteins | sample I18A1metaG_FD_184145 | JGI IMG/M metagenome (GOLD analysis project Ga0209725, IMG submission 184145) | Lake sediment bacterial and archeal communities from Gulf of Boni, Indonesia to study Microbial Dark Matter (Phase II) - ​I18A1 metaG... | ecosystem: Environmental > Aquatic > Freshwater > Lake... | reverse complement strand
AAGGAGGTTAGGGTCCTAGGAGTCCCGGACCGAGGCCTCGATTTCCAGCTCTTCTTCTGCCTGGGCAGACTCCTTCAGCTCGACATCCCGGTAGTACCTGTAGCCTGTGCCCGCGGGAATAAGCCTTCCCATGATAATATTTTCCTTGAGCCTCCTCAAATAATCCACTTTTCCGTAAAGGCTGGCTTCCGTCAGGACCCGAGTCGTCTCCTGGAACGAAGCAGCAGCGATAAAACTGTCCGTGCTTAGAGCGCTCTTGGTTATGCCTAAAAGAAGCGGCCGGGCCTTGGCCGGTTTGCCGCCTTTCTTGATCACTTTTTCATTCTCCTCCTGGAAAATGAACTTATCGACCTGCTCATCAACGAGAAATTCCGTGTCCCCGACTTCTTCAACCTTAATCCAGCGCAGCATCTGCCGGATGATGGTCTCGATATGCTTATCGTTGATGGTTACTCCCTGGAGCCTGTAGACCTCTTGGACTTCACGGAGGAGGTATTCGGCCAGCTCTTTTTCTCCCAGCACGCGGAGAATGTCATGAGGATTCACCGGCCCGTCCATAAGTGGTGTGCCGGCTCTGACCTTCTCTCCCTCACCCACGCTCAAGTGGGCGCCTTTGGGGATGAGGTACTCCTTTTCACCGCCTTTTTCGTTCGTCACGACGAGCTTGCGGTAGCCCCTCACCAACCCGCCGAACTGGACAATCCCGTCAATCTCTGCAATAACCGCCGGATACTTGGGCCGGCGTGCCTCGAAGAGCTCTTCCGCTCTAGGCAATCCCCCTGTGATGTCCTTGGTCCGGGCGACCTCGCGAGGGATCTTGGCCAAAATGTCCCCAGCAAAGACTTTTTGCCTGTCTTTAATCTCAAGATTGGCTCCCGAGGGAAGATAGTACCTTCTGAGCATGAGCGGCTTTCCGTTTTTGTCTTTTTTGGTCGTGTGGATGATTTCTACTCGGGGCTGCATCCGTTCTTCTTTGGGTTCGATGACGACCTGGGTAATGAGGCCTGTAAATTCATCCTGGACTTCTTCCATGGTCACGCCCAGGACAACATCATGGAATTCCGCAATGCCGGCGTCTTCGGTCAGGATGAAGGTGTTGAAGGGATCCCACTCGGCGAACGGCTGGCGAGCTTTGATGGCCTCACCGTCCTTGACAAACACCCTTGCTCCATACGGGACTTGATAATGCTCAACCTCACGGCGGCGATGGTCGAGGATGGCGATATTCGCGTTCCGGTTCAAGACGACCAGCACGCCTTCTTTGTTCTGGACACCTTTAAGGTTGTTGAACATGATAACGCCGTCGTTCTTGGCTTCAAGCTTCGACCTCTCCGCTCCGCGCATGGCGATCCCTCCCACATGGAAGGTTCTCATTGTCAGCTGCGTGCCCGGTTCTCCGATGGACTGGGCGGCGATAATACCCACGGCCTCCCCGAGTTCGACGAGGCTTCCGCTGGACATATTCCGGCCATAGCAGAGCTGACAAACTCCTCTCTTGGCCTCACAGGTCAGGACGGAGCGGATCTTCACCTTTTCAATGCCTAGGTTCTGGAATTGCTGAGCGATGTCCTCTGTAATCTCCTGGTTCGGCGCAACGATCACCTTGTTAGTATCCGGATTAACCACTTTCTCCAGAGCGATTCGGCCAACGATTCTGTCCACAAATGGCTCGATGATCTCGCCGTTCTCGACGATGGCGGTCACATTGATTCCCTTAAGGGTACCGCAATCGTGCTCATCAACGATCACTTCCTGGGCCACGTCCACAAGCTTACGGGTTAAGTAGCCGGAGTTGGCTGTCTTCAAAGCGGTGTCGGCCAACCCTTTTCTGGCGCCATGCGTCGAAATGAAGTACTGCATGACGTTCAATCCCTCGCGCAGGTTGGAAACAATGGGCGTTTCGAGGATTTCTCCAGAAGGCTTGCTCATCAGGCCACGCATTCCAGCCAGCTGTCGGATCTGTTGCTTGTTTCCCCTAGAACCTGAATCGGCCATAACAAAAAGCGGGTTGAGTTCGTTGCTTTCGAAACTGACCCTCTTCATCTCGTCGATCATGGCAGAGGAGACTTTGTCCGTGACGGCTCCCCAGATCTCGACAACGCGGTTGAACCGCTCACCAGCGGAGATGGTCCCGTCCCGGTAGAGTTTTTCAATATCCAAGACTTCTTTCTGGGCTTTTTCCACAATCGAGCTTTTTTCCTTGGGAATGATGAAATCGTCAATACCCAGTGAAAATCCGGCCAGAGTCGCCTGGTTGAACCCGGTCTCTTTCAGTTTGTCCAGCATCTGGATGGTGGGGGTCAGCCCGACCTTGAGATAAGTATAGAAAACAAGGTTCTCTAGCCCCTTCTTCCTCAGCATGCCGTTGACGTATGGGATCCCCGAAGGCAGGATGCTGTTGAATATGATTCTTCCCGGAGTCGTATCGATCAGCTTGTTCTGGATTTCGGTCACCGGGCAGGTCATTATAGCCTGGTCGTCATAGTAGGTTGCCAGGTTCATAAACGGCCCTTTAAACCTTAATTTCACGCGAGCCTGGAGGCTGATCTCTTTGTTTTCCAAGGCCAGAAGCACTTCGTCGGGAGAATAGAAAATCCGACCCTCTCCCTTCTGCCCTTTCTTCTCCAAGGTCAGATAGTAACAGCCCAAGACCATATCCTGACTTGGAATCGTCAACGGCCTTCCATGAGAAGGCGAAAGGATGTTATTAGTCGAGAGCATCAGCGTTTGAGCCTCGACCTGGGCCTCGACAGAAAGGGGAATGTGCACGGCCATCTGGTCCCCGTCAAAATCAGCGTTAAAGGCCGCGCAGACAAGAGGATGAATCTGGATCGCTTTTCCTTCGATGAGGATGGGCTCAAAGGCTTGAATCCCAAGGCGGTGAAGCGTGGGGGCGCGGTTGAGCAGAATCGGATGCTCCCTCACTACCTCCTCTAGATAGTCCCAGACCTCGGGCCGCTCTGCCTCATGCCACTCCCTGGCAATCTTAACGCTCGGGACCAACCCTTCCTTCTCCAACTTATGGAAAATGAATGGCTTAAAAAGCTCAAGTGCCATTTTCTTGGGCAGCCCGCACTGATTGAGCTTCAACTCGGGGCCGACAACTATTACAGACCGTCCGGAATAGTCCACGCGCTTGCCCAGGAGGTTTTGCCGGAAACGGCCCTGCTTTCCGCGGAGGGCTTCGCTCAACGATTTGAGAGGACGACGGTTGGCTCCCAAATGGACACGGCCTCTTTTCCCGTTGTCAAAGAGAGCGTCAACCGCTTCTTGGAGCATCCTTTTCTCGTTTCGGATGATGAGTTCCGGAGCTTTGAGCTCGATGAGTTTCTTGAGGCGGTTATTGCGGTTAATGACTCTCCGATAAAGGTCGTTGAGGTCAGAGGTCGCAAACCGCCCGCCGTCCAGCCTCACCAGGGGTCTTAGGTCAGGAGGGATGACCGGAATAACCTTCAGGATCATCCATTCCGGGCGGTTTCCCGATTTCTTCAGGGCTTTGAAGACCCTTAGCCTTTTGGCATAGCGCAATCTTCTCTGCTGGGACGACTCTTTTTTCATCAGGCGCCTGAGGCGGTCGGCTTCCTTAGTCGTATCGATTTCACAAAGAAGAGAGTCGATTGCTTCCGCTCCGATCGAAACATCGAACTTGTTCCCGTACTTTTCCTGAGCCTCCTTGTATTCCTCTTCGTTGAGAAGCTGTTTCTCCTTGAGCGGCGTGTCGCCGGGGTCAGTAACAATATAAGACTCAAAATAGAGGACTTTTTCCAGGTCTTTGATTGAAAGATCCAAGACCAATCCGATTCGGCTCGGCGGGCTTTTAAAAAACCAGATATGGGCCACCGGCGAAGCGAGCTGGATGTGGCCCATGCGTTCGCGCCTCACTTTGGACTTGGTGACCTCGACGCCGCATCGTTCGCAAATTATCCCCCGGTATTTCATACGCTTGTATTTTCCACAGAGGCACTCATAGTCATTGATCGGCCCAAAAATTTTGGCGCAGAACAGCCCGTCCTTTTCGGGCTTGAACGTTCTGTAATTGATGGTCTCTGGCTTAGTCACTTCCCCCCACGACCAGCTCTTGATTTTTTCCGGAGAGGCAATGCTGATCCTGACTCTGTCGAAATCGACTTTCGACCTGACTGAAATTGTGGTTGGCCTCGGTTCCATTAGCGTCCTCCTTTCAGAGCCGGGGGGACTTCAATTCCCCAGGGCAAAATCTCGTCTCTTTCTGCCTTTTCCAGTTCCACGTTCAGGCAGAGGCTCTGGAGCTCACGGATGAGAACATTGACGGATTCGGGAAGACCGGGAGTAAAATCCAGATCGCCTTTGACGATGGCCTCATAGATCTTGGCCCGGCCCTCGACATCATCCGATTTGACGGTTAAAAGCTCCTGGAGAGTGAAGGCCGCGCCGTAGGCTTCCAGGGCCCAGACTTCCATTTCCCCAAAGCGCTGACCTCCGAACTGCGCTTTGCCGCCCAGCGGTTGCTGGGTGATTAAGGAATAAGGTCCAGTCGAGCGCGCATGGATTTTATCGTCCACAAGATGGTAGAGCTTCATCATATAAATGTTACCAACGGTGACTTCTTGGTCAAGCAATTCTCCAGTTATTCCATCATGAAGAGGCGTCTTGCCGGATTCGGGCAACCCAGCCTTCTTCAGGATCTCCTTGATTTCCTTCTCCGAGATCCCGTCAAAAACGGGAGTCGAAACCCAGAGATCCAGAAACTTGGATGCCCATCCGAGATGGGTTTCCAATATCTGCCCCACATTCATACGGGACGGGACTCCCAGCGGGTTGAGGACAATCTCCACCGGCGTGCCGTCGGGGAGCCGGGGCATATCCTCCTCAGGCACAATCTTGGCGACAATGCCTTTGTTGCCGTGCCGGCCGGAAATTTTGTCCCCGACCGATAATTTCCTCTTCATGGCGATGTAAACCTTGATGGCCTGGATGACTCCCGGAGACAGCTCATCGCCCTTTTTTATCGTATCGACTTTGTCTTTGAACTCCGCCCGGAGTGCATCAATCTGGCGCCGAACCTTTTTGTCGATATCCTTGATTTTGGCATCGCGGTCTTCATTCTCCTCTAATTTTAGCCTGGCATAATCTTCTGGGTCGATGAGGTCAAGCATCTTCTCGGTCAGCCTCGTGCCTTTAGCGAGGGTCTGGCCGGACATTTTTTGGTCTCTGTCCAGGACCTCGCCTTTGATATAGGATCTTATCCGACGCGCCTTTTCTCCTTCGAGAATGCTAATCTCGTCATCCAGGTTCCGCTTCATCTTGGCGATTTCTTCCTTCTCAATCACTTTAGCCCGCGGCCCCTTCTCGCTTCCCCGGCGAGAAAAAATCCGGACATCGATCACCGTACCCTCAATTCCAGGAGAGCAATACAGAGAGGCGTCCTTCACATCCAGAGCTTTTTCGCCGAAAATCGCCTTCAGCAATTTTTCCTCGGGAGACAGCTGTGTTTCTCCCTTCGGCGCGACCTTGCCCACCAGAATGTCGCCCGATTTCACATAGGCGCCGATCCTCACGATCCCATTCTCGTCGAGGTTGCGGAGAACGTTTTCGGGTACGTTGGGAATATCCTTGGTGATTTCTTCCGGGCCGAGCTTTGTATCCCGGGCCTCAATGGTCTCCTCAACAATATGGATTGAGCTGAAAATATCATCCTTAATCAGCTTCTCGCTCACAATAATGGCGTCCTCGAAATTGTACCCGCGCCAGGGCATAAACGCGCAGAGGACGTTCCGGCCCAAGGCGAGTTCGCCTTTATCGGTACAAGAGCTGTCCGCCAAGATCTGTCCTTTTTCCACTCTATCCCCCTTGCGGACAATGGGCCTATGGTTGATGCAAGTATTCTGGTTGGTCCGGAGGAACTTGGTGAGGATGTAGAGGTCGGTTCCGACATCATGTTCCTTGGCTTTTTCCTTCTCGTCGACCCGGATCAAAATTCTCTCGGCATCGACAAACTCGACGACTCCGGGTCTCTGGCAGATAATCACATCCCCGGATCCCTTGGCCACAAGATATTCAATCCCGGTCCCCACCAGGGGGGCCTCGGGCCGCAGTAACGGAACGGCCTGTCTCTGCATATTTGAGCCCATAAGGGCGCGGTTGGCGTCGTCATGTTCAAGGAACGGAATCAGGGCTGCGGAGAGGGAGACCAGCTGTTTCGGAGAAACATCAATATAATCCACCTGATCCCGGGGAATAGACTTGAAGTTCCCGGCCTGCCGGGCAGTGACGAATTCATTGACGAAATGGCCATCTTTGTCTACGGGCGTATTCCCCTGGGCGATGATGTGTTTTTCTTCTTCCCAGGCGGTCAGGTAGAAACAATGGGGTTCCACCACCGGGAGCTGCCTGACCTTTCCTCTTTTGAGCTGCTCGACGGCCTTGATGAATTCATTTTTTTCGACGATTTCATCGATCTTATAGGAGCTGTCCCCTGGATGCACGATTTTAACGTAATCAACGATCCTCCCGTTGCGGACCTTGCGGTAGGGCGTCTCGATAAAACCGAAATCATTAACTCTGGCATAGCAGCTCAAGGATGAAATGAGTCCGATGTTCGGGCCCTCTGGAGTTTCCACCGGGCAGATTCGGCCATAGTGGGAAGATTGGATATCTCTGACTTCAAACCCGGCCCTTTCCCGGCTTAATCCGCCCGGCCCCAAGGCGCTCAAACGCCTCTTGTGCGTGATTTCGGCAAGGCTATTAATTTGGTCCATAAACTGCGAAAGCTGCGAACTGCCGAAAAACTCCTTCAGCGCCGCAATGACAGGCTTGGAATTGATGAGGTCCTGCGGCATGGCCGAGGTCAGGTCGGCGCTGATGGTCATTTTTTCCTTGACCGTCCGCTCCATCCGGGTCAATCCGATGCGGAAGGCATTCTCGACCAGCTCGCCAACCGAGCGGACGCGACGGTTTCCAAGGTGGTCAATATCGTCGACTGTCCCTTCCCCGAGGCGCAAACGCAGGAGGTACTTAATGACTTCAACATAATCAAGGGGAGAGAGGACCTTTTCGTCCATGGACGTGTTCAACCCGAGCTTGATATTCATCTTCAGCCGGCCGATCCTGGAGAAATTGTACTTCTGCGGGTTGAAGAACAGGTTATGGAAAAGGTTATGCGCGCTCTCCATCGTATGCGGCTCTCCCGGCCTCAATTTCCTGTAAATCTCTGCGAGAGCCTGGTTTGTATCTTTGCGCGCGTCCTTTTTTAGAGTGTTGGAAATGATAGGTCCGATGCGGTCCTGTTCGGGATAAAAGACCTCAAACGGCTCGCCCCGGCCGGCGAGGAACTCAAGCTGGACATCACCGAGCTCTTCATTCGGTTTGACCTTGCCCTTGATCGAAGCGAGTGAATACGCTCCTTGGAGCTCCTTCTTAGCCAGGGAAACCTTGGCAACTCCTTTCTGCTTCAGCTCCTGGATGATCTCTGGAGTAAGCTTTTTCCTGGCAGGCAAAAGGACTTTTTTGGACGAAGGAGGCGTAACGTCGTCAGCCACCGTCTTGCCCGCCAGGTCGTCCGAAAGCTCCCAATACAGTTCGCCGTTTTCGGGCAGGACTTTGTAGACCTTATAGAAAAGGCGGATAATTTCTTCGTCAGAGCCGAACCCGAGGGCCCTTAAAAAGATGGAGGCCAGGAATTTCTTCTTCCGGTCCAGCCGGACATAAAGATTGTTCTTGGTATCGTATTCAAACTCCACCCAGGCTCCCCGGTAAGGGATGATTTTGCCGATGAAAAAGCCCTTGGCTTCGCCCGGGCGGAAGAAAACCCCGGGCGACCTTTGGAGCTGGCTGACTACAACTCTTTCGATGCCGTTAAAAATGAATGTCCCCTTTTCTGTCATCAAGGGGATATCACCGAAATACACTTCTTGCTCTTTAATATGCTTGAGCCTCTTCGACTTGCTCGAGGCGTCCTTCTCCCACGAGATCAGCCGGACCTTCAGCCGCAGCGGGACGGAAAAAGTGTAGCCTTTTTGGAGACACTCATTAGGGCTGTATTTCATCTTCAGCTTGACTCTGTCCCCGCAATGCTCGCAGACAGGAGTCTCAATTTTCCTCATTGCACTGCAATAGGGACAGATCTCCTTCTCGGTCAGCTCGATGTCCGACGGAAGGAGCGTCCCGCATCCCTTGCAGCGGGAGCGTGAGTTTTCCACCCCCTTGAGCCTGCCGCACTTGCACTCCCAATTTCCGATCGAGTAGCTGATAAAATCGAGCTGGGTCGTCTCCTTGAAATCGGAGATGGGAAAGACGTCCTTGAAGGCGGACTGAAGGCCGGCATCCTTTCGCTCCTCTGGCAAGAGGTCCATCTGCAGGAACTCAGCGTAAGACTGCCTCTGGATGGCCAGAAGGTCAGGCATAGGAAATTGCGTCCCGATTTTTGAAAAATCGGTTCGCTCGATGCGGTGATTAAAGCTTTCTTGTTCCTTTTGCATGGTCACTCACGAAAAAAGCATTGATTGATCATTGATCTCTTTGAAAAGAACAATGATATTCATAAAATCCTTGAGTTACTGAAGTTCGACCGTGGCTCCGACCCCTTCGAATTTGGCCTTGATAGCTTCGGCCTCTTCTTTAGTGATTTTTTCTTTGACCGGCTTGGGCACGGAATCCACCAGGTCCTTGGCTTCTTTCAACCCCAGGTTGGTGACTTCCCGGACGATCTTAATGACATTGATTTTCTTGTCTCCAGCGTTCTTGAGAACGACGGCGAACTCTGTTTTGACTTCCTCAGCCTTGGGCTCTGCTCCTGGAGCAGCGGCGGCACCAGCAAAGGCCATGGGAGCCACGGCGGCAGCGCTAATGCCGTATCTCTGCTCAAATTCTTTGATGTAGTCAGAGAGTTCCAGGACCGTCAGACCATCCAGATGCTCGAAGAACTGTTCCTTAGTGAGTTTTGTTGCCTCATCCTTTGTTTGAACTTTGGGCATTTTTACCTCCAACTCTATTTTTTATCTTTTAATTGACTCAACAACCGGCCCATATTCGCCAAGGGGGCTTGCCAAGTCCTTAAAAGTTTTGTCAACGGATAGGCCATGAGATAGCCGATCTTTCCCAGCAATTCCTCTCGGGATGCCAGCTTGCAAATCTCCTCGAATTTCTCGGGGGGGACGAGCTGTCCCTCGAGGAGGCCCCCCTTGAAGGTCAAAACCTTTTTCTGTACGGAAAAGTCTTTGAGCAAGCGAGCCAGCTTCACCGGCTCGTCAGAGGCAAAGGCAATGGCCGTCGGCCTGTGAAAATAATCTCTGAGCTCGCGCGGCATATCCTCTTTGAGAGCCCGAAGAGCCAAGCGGTTTTTGACAACCCTAAACGAGTAGGAGTTCTTGCGCAGGAGCTTCCTCAATTCCACCGCGTGCGCCACCGTCATTTTGGTATAGTCCAGGAGATAGACCGTCTTCTGACTGCTGAAATTCCCCGCTAGCTCTTGGACCAACTTTTGCTTCGTTTCGTGCTTCACGTTCATGCTCCTATTTTTCCAGAATCGCCTCGGAGATCTTCAAGGCAGGGCCCATCGTTGAAGAGAGGGAAATGCTGCGAACGTATTTCCCTTTTGCGGCCGGGGGTTTGGCGTGCATCACGGCTTGGAGAAAGACTCTGATATTCTCAGCAAGCTTTTCTTCGGGAAAGGACATTTTCCCAATCGTTGTATGGAGAATCGCGGATTTGTCGACCCGGAATTCCACCTTGCCGGCTTTAGTTTCCTGAACGGCCTTCTTGATGTCGAAAGTTACCGTTCCGGACTTGGGATTCGGCATCAGCCCTTTCGTCCCGAGGATCCGGCCCAGCTTGCCGACTCCCCTCATCACGTCCGGTGTGGCGATGACGACATCAAAATCAATCCATCCCGAGCCGATTTTTTCGATCAACTCTTCGCCTCCGGCGTAGTCCGCGCCCGATTCTTCTGCCTCTTTGATCTTTTCGCCCGAGGCGATGACACAGATCTTCTTGCTTTTTCCCGTCCCATGAGGGAGAACGACAGTGCCCCGGACCATCTGGTCCGAATGCTTCGGGTTGACTCCCAAACGCATGGCCAAGTCGATGGACTCGTCAAACTTGGCATAGCTCGTCTGCTTCAGAAGGCTGACTGCCTCCTCCAGAGTATATTCCGGCTTGGTGACAAGCTCTTTGGCCTTGACGTATTTTTTCCCTCTTTTACTCACTGATAATCTCCAATCCCATGTTTTTAGCCGTGCCTTCGATGATTTTCTTGGCCTTTTCCAGGTCGTTGGCGTTCAAGTCGGGCAGCTTCAGCCTGGCGATATCCTCGATCTGCTTCATCGTCACCTTGCCGACCTTTTCTTTGTTCGGGGCTCCCGAACCCTTGGCAATGCCCGCTGCTTTTTTGAGAAGATAGGACGCCGGCGGCGTTTTCAACTCGAAAACAAAACTCTTGTCTTTGTAAACCGTAATCAGGACTGGGACGATCGTCCCTTCTTCCATCCGACTTGTCTTTTCGTTGAACTGGCGGACAAAATCCATAATATTGACATTGTGCTGGCCGAGCGCCGGACCCACGGGCGGCGCCGGGCTGGCCTGTCCGGCAACAATCTCCAGCTTGATTCTGGCAACGACTTCTTTGGACATGCTCTGCTCCTAAAGCTTCTCCACCTGAAGAAATTCCAACTCCACCGGAGTGGACCGGCCGAAAATGGTGACCATGACCTTGAGAGTATTTTTCTCGTGATTGACCTCTTCTACGATTCCGTTGAAATTGAAAAAAGGCCCGTCAATGATCCGGACAGCCTCTCCCTTCTCAAAGGAATGCTTTGGCTTGGGCTTTTCCGACGTCGTCTCCATGTGTTCAACGATCTGGCCGACTTCTTCCCGATGAAGCGCCGAGGGCTTTTTCCCTGACCCGACAAAACCCGTCACCTTGGGAGTCTCCCGGACAAGATGCCAGTTCTCATCGCTCATTTCCATCTCCACCAGGATATATCCCGGATAGGACCTCTTGGTGGAGACGACTTTCCTTCCCCCCTTGATCTCAATAACATCCTCGGTCGGGATGATAATCTGCCCAAACTGGTCCTGAAGATTCAATTCGAGCGCTCTTTGGCGGATGGATTCGGCCACGAATTTTTCGAAGCCGGAATACGTATGAACAACATACCAGTTTTTTGCCATTTCCATACCTTTTTATCCAAACAGGGACTTGATCTGCGAAATCAGCCAAGAAAAGACAATGTCCATGAAAAAGAGATAGAACCCAAAAAAAAGCGTGGCCACGATGACGACGATGGTCGTGCTATACACCTCAATGCGGGACGGCCATGTGACTTTCTTGATTTCAGTGCGCACCTCTTTCAGAAAAGGGAAGATGCGTTTGTACCATCTGACTTTTCCTTCCATAGGCAATCTCTCTCCCTAGGAACAATCCTTGTGGGCTGAAGCCTCCTTATGTCTCCGGGGGTGGTGCGTTTCTTCTCTCCTTCAAGCGGAACCAAGGGCAGGTGAGGCAGGACTCGAACCCGCAACCTGCGGTTTTGGAGACCGCTGCTCTAGCCAGTTGAGCTACTCACCTCCCCAACGTTCTTTCCTCTTGTTTCGCCCTGCCGAAGGCCGCCCCTGCCTATTTCACTTCTTTATGGGAAGTGTGTTTGCGGCAAAAGGGGCAATATTTATTCATTTCAAGCCGCTCCGTCTGAGTCTTCTTGTTCCTGGTGGTCGTGTAGTTTCTCCGCTTGCAAGCGGTGCACTGAAGGGTGATGATTTCTCTCATTCTGTTCTCTCTTGCCTTTTCTTTCCAGGCTTACATGTTTGCTTCTTCGGGCTTGAATCTGCTTACTCCATTATTTCGGTCACGCTGCCAGCACCGACTGTCCGGCCGCCCTCGCGGATGGCAAACCGCAACCCCTTCTCCATCGCCACATCCGTGATCAGCCCAATCTCCATGTTCACGT
>Ga0209725_1001782_pt1 | contig 11922 bp, 11 predicted proteins | sample I18A1metaG_FD_184145 | JGI IMG/M metagenome (GOLD analysis project Ga0209725, IMG submission 184145) | Lake sediment bacterial and archeal communities from Gulf of Boni, Indonesia to study Microbial Dark Matter (Phase II) - ​I18A1 metaG... | ecosystem: Environmental > Aquatic > Freshwater > Lake... | reverse complement strand
TGGAGGAGGTCTTAGGGCGAGGCGTTAGGCTTGAAAGTGTCATAACCGCCGTCAAGAGAGCTAGGTGGAGCTATCGCATAGCCCGCGGGAACATAATCAGCATAGTCGCAAGAAGTGTCATAAACCTAAGAACGGATGTAGCAAAGATTTCTGTTGAGAAGACGAAACGTACGGTTCAGACAGTAAGGCGAACCATGGCTGATCTGAGGGGAGAGTTTCTTCAGATTCTTGAAGGCGTTTCAGCCATAACGCTGATTTTCGATGACAGACTCTTTGACAGTGTTTGCTCAATGTTTCGAAGAGACGACATTCTAGATGAAAAGAGAGATCTCGCAGCCATAATGGTGCACAGCCCCCGCGCCATAATAGGTGTGCCAGGAAGCGCTGTAGCCTTTTACAACCCTGTATCGAGGCGCCACATAAACATCGAGGAGACCATGAGCTGTTTCACGGACACAATCCTCGTCGTACGCATGGAAGATGTGGGAAAAGCATTTTCAAGTATGACAGAGATGATTTCTCAGGCAAGGCAAGCGATTCGGGCGAAACCCGGAATAGCCATTAGTCATCCCAAGAGGCGAAGAAGATAGCCCGCAGGAGATCCTCCTTCTTTTCTCACTTCGTGTTCTCAGCGGAAAGGACGCAGCCTCATAGTAGCTCTGCGGCAAGAATATTAGCGCTGGATGTGGACACTACGGTGGGCTTACATAATAGCGAATAAGAAGCAAACAGCATCCGCCCTGCCTGACAAGAAGAATGAACTTATCATTCTAGTTCACAGGTGATGGCAAGGCAATTGAAGAGCAAAGGAATTAGCTTTGAGAATGAAATGGCGGACTCACATCATAAGAGCCGACGCGACAAGAAGATGAACCCCGTATTCAGCGTATCCAGCTCTGCAACGCCAGCCATCTTCTAGATAGGGTCAAGCCCGTTTCAGAGTCAAAGGCGTTGTCAGTCTGCTTGCCGCTCTCCTAGACGAGAACGTCATCAGTCCCTTCAACTCATCGTCAACCGCCAGCAGTTCCAGTTTGATTTCGAACTCGCCAGCACCCCATCCAGCGTAGTCTCTAGGTGGAGCGAACTTGCAGGTGCCCGTAACCTTGCCGTTTTCCGCTCTGAAGTCAGTGAGCGGTATCTTTCTGCCTTCCATATCTGTGGCTGTGCCTTGGGTCGCGCTCTCGATGTTCAGATCTAAACCGAAGAATCCGTAGGAGTGGACGTATTCTCCACACCAGGAACCGATCAACTTAGCTTCCTCGTTTACGGTTAAGGGTTCCTCACAGTAACGTGGCACCACTTGATTCTCCACGTCGAACTGCTTCGCGTCGCCCTTCTCATCGAACTCGAAGGTAAGCTCGTATCCTTCGTAGACAGTGCCGTGGACAAGGTACCTCGATTCGTCTACTTTCTCAAGATGGACCCAGCCGTCCACCCCTTCCAGAATCAGGTAGCCATTCACAACCTTCACGAAGTACTTCTGCCCTGCCTTACCATATTTCCCAATGAGCTTTCTCCACTCATCCGGCACGGCCTGCATCGCCTTTGGATTGAAGGGAGATTCTCCAGCCACGATGCGTAGCGCCATGGGCGCGGGCGGCCTCCAAGCAGTGCCGTCGTTCAGGTTGCTTAGCCAACAGACGCCAATCCCCAGCTCAGGATAGAAAGCTATGTGATTGGTGAAGCCAGGCACGCCACCCGTATGTGAAAGCATCACGTGACCATCATGCATATTCCTGAACCAGCTAAGCGCCATGCCGCTTCGAGAGTTCCCAGAACTCGCCTGCGGCCTATGCATCTCCTTCACCGTCTCTGCTCGTAGTATCCTTCGTCCCTTGTACACTCCGCCATTTAGATGGCAGATGACAAAGTGAGCCAGATCTGTCACAGTTGAGAAGAGACTGCCAGCCGGGTCCTGAGGAGCAGTTCCCAATATGTATCGCTTGACAGGTTCAATATGCTCCTCCGGTCCACCAGCCCTCTCATAACCTTGAGCAAACGACTCTTCAATCTTCGCTGTCAGCTTGAAGTCGCTGGACTCCATCTCCAACGGTTTGAGAACGTTCTCTCTAATGTAGTCGTCGTATGGCTTTCCAGAGAAGAGTTCAATCAGACGGCCAATAACAGCGAAAGCTGTGTTGCAGTACGCATAGGACTTCCCAGGTGGCTGCGTAGTCCTCGCAGCCTGCGAAATGTAGTCCCTCAGAATCAACGCCTCCTTCTCATTGAAGTATATTGGAGGAACGCGGGTAGGCATACCTGAGTAGTGGGTAAGTAGGTGCCGTATTGTTGGCTCCTCAAACTTAGTTTGAACCTTCACATCTAGATGTTCGTTCACAGGATCGTCAAGGCTGAACTTGCCAGCTTCCATCAACTGAAGAAACCCAGTCGTCACTACGGGCTTCGTAACAGACGCACATCGATAAATGGTATCCTGTAAAGCCTTAATCTTTTTCTCCGCATCGCGGTATCCGAACCCTTTCGCCCAAACTATTTCGCTACCCTTGACCACAGCTACAGATGAGCCGGGATGCTTCCTGCTCTCCAACTCAGCTAGGATAGATTTCTCAAGTCGTTCAAACACAGATAGTTCCTCACGCATGAGCTACTCGGTGTCGACTATGTGTAGCTTTTTCTCAGCTTTCATTAGCCCATAGGCACTGATAAGAGCAGATGCCTAATGGACGAGCAAAACCGAGGCCTATAAAAAGCTTCAGACTGCTTGACGAAAGCTACTTATAGTGTTGCAGCTGATTTTCTTGCTGAAAATTTGGAGGAGATACTATTGATTACCACTGGAAGAGGTTTTAGCTTCGTCGTTCTAGTGCTTTCGTTCATCTTCTTCTACATAGCAATCCAACTAGCAAAGAAAGGAAAAGCTCCGAAGATACGTAGAATGGTAGCGATGGACGCCATAGATGAAGCAGTGGGAAGAGCCACGGAAGAAGGAAAGCCTGTGCATTATTCTCCTGGCTATGCCTATATGACCCTCTCATCGGAGCAGGGCCCTCAAACCCTTGCATCGATCGGGATTCTGAGCTACGTTGCCGGCCTCTGCGCTAGGTTCGATGTTCCGATAATATACAACACCTGTATAGCTGATTCGCTGCCTCTTGTAGAGGAGACCCTCCGAACAGCTTACAGGAACGAAGGTAAGCCGGAAGCTTTCGATCCGAAATGTATCAGATATCAACCTGGGCAGTCAGAGTACGTGAGCGCGGTCCTAGGAACATTTCAGCGAGAAAGACCCGCAGTGAACATGATGATCGGCGGCCTATACTACGAGGCCGTTGTCATAGGGGAAGCAGCTAATGTTATTGGGGCTACGCAGATCGGAGGGTCTGCCAACATCCATCAGATGCCCTTTATCATAGCCACCTGCGACTACGCGATGATCGGTGAAGAGATCTTTGCAGGATCAGCGTATGTAACAAAGGACCCGTTGGTAACCAGCGGGATAGCTAGCGGAGACTGGATGAAGATGCTTCTGATAGCGATCACAGTCCTAGGTGCGATGCTGGAGCTGTCCGGTGTCAATGTCATCTCACAGCTGTTGAAGTGGTGATCCCATGTCTAGCATACTCAGAAGACGTGAGATAATTCTTTTCCTGACAGGCATCGTAGGCGGATTGATGATATTTGAATACTTCTTCGCGGTCAAGGAGGCAGCTGCGGTTTCATCTACTATACAGAAGTGGGCGATCATTATCTCAACATTCGCACTTGGGCTAGGTATCATAACTGCCTTCCGAGTACATCTCTCACATGTCAAGAAGAGAACAAAGGGACAGTGGTTCTTTAGTGCTTGGTTGATGGGGTTCTTCGTGTTGCTGACAGTCATAGGATTGTGGAATACGAAGTTCGTCGTATATGACTGGACTTTCAAGAACGTCTACGTTGCCTTATCAACGACTCTCTATGCAATAACTGGATTCTACATCTTCTCAGCTGCGTACAGAGCCTTCAGAGTCAGAAACATTGAGGCAGCGATACTCATAGTCTCTGGAGCCCTCATCTTGCTGAGAAACGCTCCCATAGGCGAAGCGATCTGGAAGGGCTTTCCGATTCTCGGAGAATGGGTGCTGATGAAAGGACAAGTTGGCGGAATGAGAACCTTGACATTCGTTGCAGCCGTAGGTCTGGTTGCATTCGGTATACGAACACTACTTGGAATGGAGAGAGGCTACTACGGAGGAGGAGAGTAAGATGAGTAAGAGTATTTGGTCAAGAATGGCAGAGGTCGACAGAAGAGTGCTCTATTGGGTCATGTTCATAGCGTTGGCAATCCCGTTCATCAATCCGCTCGGTCTGCCCGTGCCCATAACGGAAATGACAAAGGCTGTCTATGACAAAGTCGAATCTCTTGGGCCAAAGAACATAGCTCTCTTCTCTATCGCGGGAGGTGTAAGCGCATGGCCGGAGATTGCGCCGAGCATGGTCGCGGTCATGAGGCACCTCGTGAAACGAGAAGTGAAGATAGTTGTCTGGGGATTCTTCACCGACCAGGACATAACCGTGGACATGATCACATCAAACGTTCCAGAACTTAGTACGAAGTACAAGTACGGTGAGGACTGGGTGTACATGGGGTACCTTGCAGGCGGCGAAACCGCGGTGGCGGCGTTGGCTTCGGATGTCCACTCGGTATTCAAGGCAGACAAATACGGCACACCCACCGAGAAGTTGCCCTTGATACAAAGAGTCAAGTCGGCTAAGGACGTCGACCTAGTATTGACAGTGGATACAGGCAGCTACATAACGTACTATATAAGGCACTGGAACGTGGGAAAAGGCACTCCGGTCGCAGAGATTGGAATCGCAATGCAGGCGGACCAGGTCGTATTCTATCCTGCGAACTTGGTCGGCCTACTCATTGGAGTTCGCGGAGGAGCAGAATATGAGAAAATGATCGGGCGCCTCGGTGGAGGGACTATCACAATGGACGCGATCAACATTTCGCACCTGCTCTTCATAATAGTCATAGCACTAGCGAACATAGGCTACGTCATGACGCGGAGGAAGAAGTAATGCCATATCCTACTGATCCGTTGATATTGTCTGGCGTCTGGGCTTCGGTGATACTGACGCTTATGGTCTACAGCTACGTTCTGTACAAGGAGACCCCGGTTTTCAGATTTGCAGAACACACATACATATCTGCCTCTCTCGCAATATCCGTAGTCGTGGCTTATCAAACCCTGTCAAGTAACGCATTCCTCCCCATTTCACAGGGAGACATGACCTACTTGATTCCAATAGTTCTGGGGTTGTTGCTGTACACTCTGCCATTCAGGGAAGTACGATGGGTAAGTAGGTACCCACTGGCGTTCATTGTAGGCGTCGGGACGGGCATTGCGATAAGAGGCTCAGTGCACGCCCAAATGGTCAACCAAGTCCTAGCGGCGATAACACTTCCCAAGGCCCCTCAGCCAATCGACTGGTTCAACTTCTTGTTTAGCCTCGTGGCTTTCTTGACTTCAACGAGCTACTTCATCTTCACTAGGGAGCATACTGGCGTGTTGAAGATCCCAACTCAGCTCGGACGATACATGATCATGCTAGCGCTGGGATCGTACTTCGGCAATACTATACTGTTCAGAATGTCGATGCTCTCAGGTAGAGTCGAAGAGATTCTAAAGGTCTTCGGAATAATCCCCTGGCGCTAGAAACCCCCCTATCTTTTTTTCTCATTCCCTTCACACAGCGAAGAGCATCGCAGCTCACCAGTCCTACAGCAAAGATATTAGCCCTCAGTGCGGACGTTAGAGTGGGCCCAACCGATGATGAACAGGCAGCAGACAGCATCTGATATGATTGGCGAAGGGAACCTCAGGCCTCAGACACTCCTCGAGAACTATCTGAGCGTGGCTCTGAACCTGCGCAAATGCTCAGTAATGACAGTTCCCGCGGAATTCCCAGACGCCGAAGCCGTGGCTATGGCCATCGATCTTGCCTGCATCTCAGACTATCAAGAACTCGCCGCAGAGAAAGATATTAAGAAGAAGACGAAATTGATCCAGAAGTTCAAGCAGAGACTTCGCGAGGCCTATCAAGAAGAGGTCAGAAAGTCCTCGTCGTACACGAGCCACATCAAATGGACAAATCGGCTAGACCTTCGGGTCTTCGAGGTCGAAGTCAGACCCACCGTAAGAGAGCTCTTCATCTACACGGCCAAGGATGTAGAGAACAAACTTGATGAGCTGTCAGCAAGCAGAACCTTGATTCGGGAGCAATTCCTTCGAAGCTTGCGTAAGCCGATGCCACGTTCAGCCGTAGTCTATCCAGAGGAGTACTTTCCAGACTATGTCTTCCGCGTCGCAGAATTGCTCGGCTATCCGAAATGCTGCATCGAAGCATATATCGAAGGAAGAAGAGAAGGTTATGTTCTAGCTGAAGACAGAGCATCAAGACAAATCAGAACTGGAAGAGCGCAAGGACTGGCGCCAGAACCGTATGCCTACTTCGTAAAGGACTTCATTCCTTGCGTACCTTCATGCGCAAACGCCGCTGCGGTTGGCCATCGATTCTTTGAAGAGTTTGGGCAGTTTGACAAGGGACTCCAAGAGTCTTACTCTCAATGTCTTAAGACGAACGTCGCAAACGTCGAGTCGTATATCGAGAGGATAGCGGCTCACAAGGAGAAAATGAAAGCGCAAGCCCAAGAGTTAGGAATCATGACTATGTAATGAATATGCGCGAAGAGACTCTGCCTGAGTTACCGAATGCTTGCCTTCTCGGGACCTTGGCGCTTCACAGCGACGATTGCACCTAACGGTCCACCTAGAAAGAACCCCACCAGAATCAAGCTCAGAGCATGGGCATAGTCGATCGAGAATGTTCCGATACCAAAAAAGATGTTAACGAGAGAGGCGGCCAGAGCAGCTTTCAAACCTATTACCCAGGCAACGCCATCCAGTCGGCTCATCAGGAATTGCCCTCCGACCATTCCTCCGAGTAGGATGAGGGCGAAGAGAAGAACGACGTACATGAATCCTTCTAGCTGTAGCATGCCAAGTATGCCAGTAAAGATCCAGAAGGGAATGTTGGCGAGCGCAGCGGCCGCGAAATATAGGCCAAAACTAGGCCGATGACCCTGCAAATCTTAAATCCTCGCCTTTGAACTATGGACGGCGATCATATATCACGTTTGGCAAAATCGGCTAGGTGAGTGGAAACGCAGGACTCGCGACTCTCTCTCGATCTCGGGAAGATCGAGGTGATCTTGGCAACGGACTGCGGGAGCACTACAAGTAAGGCCCGATTCTTCAAGAAGATCAATGATGAGTACAGGTTCGTGGCGAGTGGGGAAGCCCCAACAACTGTTGAGGCGCCGTACGAAGACGTGACTCTTGGAGTGCGAAACGCTGTGAGAGAGGTCGAGGAGTTGACTGGGCATACCCTTCTGAGCGATGAGGGCATAATTCTTCCTTCGAAAGGCAATGTTGGCACCGATCTCTATGTCACGACGAGTAGTGCAGGCGGAGGCTTGCAGATGATGGTGACAGGGGTCATCAAGACAATGACTGCTGAGAGTGCTGAGAGGGCAGCGCTTGGAGCTGGAGCTATTGTGATGGATGTCATATCGGTCGACGACGGTAGGCGAACCTTCCAAAAGATTGACAGGATACGCCACCTCAGACCAGACATGATTCTGGTCTCCGGAGGTACGGATGGCGGAACCGTCAGACACGTCCTGGGGATTGCCGAACTCATTACCACTGCTGAGCCGAAAGCCAGACTTGGCGTAGGTTACGAACTACCCATCGTATACGCCGGGAACAAGGATGCCCGAGAGCAGATCAGCAAGATCTTGGGCAAGAAGTTTGCATTGAGGATTGTAGACAATATTCGCCCTATGCTGTCCAAAGAGAACCCTGAGCCTGCCCGTGAAGCGGTCCACGAGCTGTTTATGGAACATGTTATGTCTCATGCACCTGGATATGACAAGTTGATGAGGTGGACCTCTGTCCCCATCATGCCGACACCGGCAGGAGAGGGAAGGATGTTCCGCACTCTGGCCGAGATGAGGGGCGTGAACGTGATTGGGGTTGGTCTCGGTGGAGCAACCACGAACGTCTACTCCGTCTATGATGGAAAGTTTGTGAGGACTGTGAGCGCCAATCTGGGCATGAGTTACAGTATTTGCAATGTTCTGAAGGAGGCTGGTATTCAGAACATTATGAGATGGTTACCGTTTGAGATGGACGAGGTTGCGGTGAGGAATCGCCTCAGGAACAAGATGATTAGGCCGACTATCATCCCTCAGCTGATCGATGCACTTGTTGTGGAGCATGCCGTCGCCAGAGAAGCGCTTCGACTGGGCTTCGCTCACCACAAGTCTTTGGCAAGAGGGCTCCGAGGAATCCAAAGACAGCGAACCGTAAGCGACCTTTTCGAACAATCCTTGGAGGAAGAGACGTACATAGACATGATGAGAATCAACGTAATCGCAGGGACTGGCGGCCTTCTATCCCATGCACCGAGAAGGGCACAAACAGCCATGATGCTGATCGATGCATTTCAACCCGAAGGCGTGACGAAACTTGCCCAGGACAGCGTCTTCATGATGCCGCATCTTGGTGTTCTGTCGACTGTTCACGCGCCTGCATCCCTTGAGATATTTGAGAAGGACTGCCTAGTTCGAATAGGAACATGCATTGCACCACAGGGACCGACACAGCCGCCTGGAAGCTTGGTAGCAACAGTTCATCTCAACATGCCTGATGGTGATAGATGCAGCGTTGAGATTACGCAAGGGGAGCTGAAACTGATCCCTCTACAAGAGGGTGAGTTCGCCGATGCCGAAATCGCCCCGAGATCGAATTCGGATGTTGGAGCTGGAGCGGGACATGTATTGAAGGCTAAGATTGAGGGAGGTGTGGTTGGCATAATACTAGACGGTCGCGGAAGACCACTCGTCTTGGCAGACGATCACATGATGAGGCGCAGGGAACTCATCAAATGGTTCAGGGCTGTTGACGCTTATCCGCAGGCGGCTCTTGAAAGATACGAGGCAGCGCTCAACTAGGTGAAAGAGCTTTGGCATTGGCGTATACCCCCGGTCTCAAAGTGAAAAAAGAGATCACACTTCAGAAGACACGTAGACTCCCAATCCCTGGCGAAGTGCTTGTCGCAAAGGGAGACAAGGTGGATTTTGACACAACGGTCGCGAGGACCAGGGTGCCAGGTGATGTCGAAACGATCAGAGCTTCGCAAATGCTAGGGATAGAGGCCGACGATATCGAAGAACTGGGACAATACATGCTGAAGAACGTGGGGAGCCGAGTTAGCAAGGGCGAGATCATTGCCAAGAGAACCTCGTTCTTCGGATTGTCCAAGGCTTTCGTTGAATCGCCAATAGAAGGAACCGTAGAGTATGTGTCTGATGTCACAGGCCAGGTGACGATTCGGGAAGACCCGGTTCCTATTGAGGTCAAGGCATACATTCCAGGAAGGATCGTGGGCGTGATTCAGAGTGAGGGCGTGGTTGTAGAGACAGCAGCGGCCTTCATACAGGGAATATTCGGCATTGGCGGAGAGACGCACGGGCAGATTAGAATGGCTGTCAAGTCGCCCGAGAACTCCTTGACAGCAGATCTATTGGAGTCAAGCGACAAAGGCAAGGTTCTGATTGGGGGAGCAATGGTCACAGGAGAAGCTCTGAAGAAAGCGGTCGATATAGGAGTCAGAGGCATTGTTTCAGGGGGAGTCGAGGACCGAGACCTCAAAGATCTCTTGGGATATGAGATCGGGGTTGCGATCACTGGACATGAGGAGTCCGTAGTGACCGTGGTCATCACGGAAGGGTTTGGAAAGATGCGTATATCAAACAAGACATTTGAACTCTTGAGGTCATGCGAAGGGATGGAGGCCGCGTTGAATGGAGCTACCCAGATCCGTGCAGGCGTAATAAGACCTGAGATCATTGTTCCGAGAGACAGTGTTTCTACTGGTGAATTAAGGGATGACCGCGCAAGCTTCAGCAAGGGGATGCAGCCAGGGATGATGGTCAGAATCATAGCTGAGCCTTTCTTCGGCGCGATTGGCACTATACTCTCTTTGCCTGTTGAACTTCAAGATGTCGAGTCGGAGTCAGCAGTTAGGATCTTAGAGGTACAGTTGGAAGACAGGAGAAAGGTCGTGATTCCAAGAGCGAACGTGGAGATCATAGAGCTATAGCCTAGTCTGGGCCGCATGGCACGGCCAGGGCGACGATTACGAGGCCACCGCTCTGCAACCTCGTCGGACTTGATCGCATGGAAGAATGTCTGGAGAGAAGTCGCACATGTTAGCGGATCAAGTGCTGATGGACGGATCTAGATGTATGGAGCTCAGTCCGAATATAAGCCGCTGAGAAAGGTTCTGATGCATACCCCGCGAGAATCCATTGAGCTTATCAACGAGAGCAACTATGACCGATACCTTTTCATGACTCCCATTTTTAGACGGAGATTCATTGAAGAGCATGAGGCGTTTATCGATCTTCTAAGATCAGATGGAGTGGATGTCTTTCTGGTTGAGGATCTGCTTAGAGAGCACAAGGCCGCCTTAGCTCAGATTCGAGGTCAACCGAATCTCGCATACTTGAGAGACACAATATCCATAATGAAAGACGGATACGTCAGGATGAAAATGGCGGCGAAAGTCAGAAAGTCGGAGCCTCAGATATCCGAGCAGGCGGTGCAGAAGCTGGGAATCCCTTGCTTGCTTCGAGTAGGAGAGGGGGCACTGTTGGAGGGAGGAGATTTCGTTTATCTCGACGAGGAGACGTTGATGGTTGGAGCGGGGAGGAGGTCAAATCAACGTGGAGTAATCCAGCTTGCCGGTGCAGCCTTAGAAAACAGTCTGACTCGGGTAGTTATGGTGCCCCTCTTTCCATGGAACGTGCATTTGGACGGAGCTTTGATGATGATCGATAAAGATCTAGCTTTGGGCCATCTCAACTCTCTCCGAAAACCAGCTATAATGTTCCAAAAGAGACAGCCTCCAGAGAGGATCAGCCTCTTGAGGTGGCTAAAGAAAAGAGAGATCGAGGTTATAGATGTCGATGCTCACGAGAAGTTCATGAGAGGAACCAATGTCCTGTGTCTTGCTCCACGCAGGTGCGTCATGTACAAGTGGATTGATCAAACATCCAAGAAGCTAAGGGAGCATGATGTCGATGTCCTAGAGATCGAGGGAACCGAGCTTCTCCGAGGTGGGGGCGGTCCTCACTGCATGACTGCACCAATACTTCGAGCATGACATGCTCAAGAGAGCGGATCAAATGTATTCGACAATTGAAGATCCTATTCGCGACATGCAAAGTCTGAGAAGATGGATGCGAGACCTAGAAGAAGACGAAGGATTGCGAATCGTAGGAAGAGTGCAAGGAATCATGGGGGGAGGATTTCTGTTCGTAGGCGTTCATCAAGGTAAGTATCGCGTCAGTGTCTGCGATAGGATTAGGGACAGGAAGAGACGGGCATATTCGGCCGGCAAGGGAGAGGTGTGGCATCAGTTCGATTCCTTTGTGGAAGCTTGGAGTTTCGTTAGGCCAATGGTAAGACGGCCTGTTCAAGCGTGGGTTTACTGACACTTTCAACCCCAATACTTGTTACTGGTTCACCATATGCCCAAGATGTCAGATAGCCTCGTTAGTGACTCTAAAGCCACTGAAAAGCTTCGAGGAATGTTTCTTTTGAGGCGAAACTCTCTTACCAGATGGTGAGCGAAATTAACAAGCTCCTTCACTGCTTTCTCTGTGTCGAAATCATTATCCATCGCTCTGGTGAATTTGGTCTCGAACCGTGAAACCATTCGGTCAAGATTGGCGTCTGTTTCATCCCCCTGAAGCAAGGCCGTGGCTCTTTTCATTCTATCAACTGAACTCCGGATCGAACGGGACGTTCTGAATGCTCTCTCCAAGTCCGAGTTCCTGAA
>Ga0209725_1001780_pt1 | contig 11929 bp, 8 predicted proteins | sample I18A1metaG_FD_184145 | JGI IMG/M metagenome (GOLD analysis project Ga0209725, IMG submission 184145) | Lake sediment bacterial and archeal communities from Gulf of Boni, Indonesia to study Microbial Dark Matter (Phase II) - ​I18A1 metaG... | ecosystem: Environmental > Aquatic > Freshwater > Lake... | reverse complement strand
GCCCCAATGAAACCCCCGAGGGCTCGAACTGCGGCTTGGTCAAGAATCTTGCACTGCAAGCGACAGTAGCCATAGGGGTCGAGCCGAGAGAGCTTGTCACCAGGCTTCACAGAATGGGCGTGATCCAAGTCGATGAGGCAGAGAAGAAGCTTAGATTGAACTCAGCGAAGGTTTTCGTTGACGGCATAATCGCAGGCTACTGCAGGGATCAAGATGCGCTTGTATCTGAGATCGTGAAACTGAGAAGAGAAGGAAAGATCAGCTCGGAAGTCAATGTTGCCTACTACCCCTCAAGAACGCCAGATTCGAGGGCAGAGATCTATGTCAACTGCGACGCAGGTAGAGTGAGACGCCCTCTCGTGATAGTCGAGAACGGAAGAGCAAGGCTGACAGAATCGCACATGGAAAAGCTTCGCCGCGAAGAGACTCAATGGGAAGACCTAGTCAGAGAAGGTCTGATCGAATATCTAGATGCTGACGAAGAGGAGAACGCGCTGGTTGCGTTGGATCGGAGCAAGGTCAACGCCAAGACCACCCACCTTGAAATAGCGCCCTACACCATTCTCGGCATATGCGGCTCAATAATCCCGTTCTCCGAACATAACCAATCCCCGAGAAATGCGTACGAATCAGCCATGGCTAAGCAGGCCTTAGGCGTCTTTGCGACCAATCACTTCAACAGAACTGACTCCAGATCTCATCTACTTCACTACGCCCAGAGTCCTCTGGTGAAAACGAAGCCTATGGAGATAATGGGGTTCGACGCAAGGCCCTCAGGCCAGAACTGCATTGTCGCGGTTATGTCGTTCCAAGGATATAACATGGAAGACGCATTTGTAATCAACAGGTCATCAGTTGAGCGCGGACTTGGGAGGTCCTCCTTTTTCAGAGTATATGAAGCTCAATGCAGGCAGTATTTGGGAGGGCTCAGAGACAAATTCGAGACCCCAGATTCCGCAGTCAGGGGGTACAGAGGAGATAGATACTATAGGCTTCTTGAAGAAGATGGAATCATCACAGTCGAGTCGCCTGCAACCGGAAATGTGGTTCTGATAGGAAGAACGAGCCCACCAAGATTTCTTGAGGAGTACAGAGAGTTTGAGGTGAGAGGCCCGACAAGGAGAGACTCATCGGTCTGTATGAGACCTTCCGAGTCAGGGGTCGTCGATTCAGTCTCAGTATCCGATTCGATCGAAGGCAGCAAACTTGTAAAGGTGAAGGTGAGGGACCTCAGAATCCCCGAACTCGGAGACAAATTCGCGTCGAGGCACGGTCAGAAGGGAGTCGTGGGCCTGCTTGTGCCTGCCGAAGACATGCCTTTCACGGAGGATGGAATAGTACCTGACATAATAATCAACCCGCACGCCATACCGTCAAGAATGACCATAGGGCAACTTGCAGAATCGATTGGAGGTAAGGTTGCGTCACTGAGAGGCTCACCCGTCGATGGGACACCTTTCTCAAATGAGAATCTGTCATCGTTGAGGGAGGTGCTCCTTAAGCTTGGCTTCCAATACGGCGGCAGAGAGGTCATGTACAGCGGAGTGACAGGGAAAAAACTTGTCGCAGACATCTTCACCGGTGTCGTCTACTATCAGAAGCTGCACCACATGGTTTCCGACAAGATGCACGCCAGAGCGCGGGGACAGGTTCAGATGCTTACACGACAACCAACAGAAGGGAGAGCCCGCGGTGGAGGGCTTAGATTCGGCGAAATGGAGCGGGACTGCCTCATCGGCCACGGCGCTTCGGCCCTTCTCAGAGACCGACTCCTAGAAGAGTCGGATAGAGCAATAGTTTTGGTCTGCGAGAATTGTGGGCTCCTAAGCTACTATGACATAAAGCAAAACAGGTACATCTGCCGGGTCTGTGGAGAAAAGGCAGTCATCTCTCCAGCGGCGATGTCGTACGCCTTCAAACTTCTGACGCAGGAACTAATGGCGCTTGGTATCGCAGCCAGAATAAAGCTGCAGGAGCGAGCTTGAGATGGCGGTTGCAGAGGAAGCCCGCAAAGTAATAGACGCGATCCGATTCTCACTGCTCTCGCCAAACGAGATCCGTAAGATGTCTGCGGTTGAGATTCAGACTGCAGACACATATGACGAAGATGGCGTTCCCATTGTTTCAGGTCTGATGGATGGCAGACTGGGCACTCTTGAGCCTCGGCAGAAATGTAAGACATGCGGAAACACTGCTTTGACTTGTCCAGGCCATTTCGGCCACATCGAGCTTTCCCAGCCAGTTGTTCATGTGAGCTTCGCCAAACTCGTCCACAGGTTTCTCTCTGTCACATGCCGCGGCTGCGGAAGGATTCTACTGAGCAACGAGAAAATCGAAAAGTACAGGTGCTCAATGGAAGAAGAGAAGAAACGTCTGAACATTGTTCCTGATATTTTCTTCGAAAGCGTTGCCAAAGACGCAAAGAAATCTCAGGAATGCCCTCACTGTGGAACGAAGCAGTACATAATTGAGCATGTCAAACCCACATCATACAATGAGATAGTAGAAGGAGGAGCCAGAAAGCTCACGCCGAGCACGATACGAGAGAGGCTTGAGCGAATCTCTGACGATGACCTGAGACTTCTGGGAATGGATCCAAAAGCGGCGCGCCCGGAGTGGACAGTCCTTCAGGTGCTTCCTGTCCCCCCTGTGAGCGTCAGACCTTCCATAACACTTGAGTCTGGAATACGATCCGAAGACGATTTGACCCACAAGATGGTTGATATCCTGAGAATAAACCAGAAACTTAGAGAGGCGGTCGAGTCAGGCGTTCCAGTCAACATAATACAGGAACTCCATGACCTTCTGCAGTATCACGTGACAACTTACATTGACAATGAGGTTTCAGGCCTACCTCCCGCTAGACACAGATCAGGTAGAGCACTCAAAACTATTTGCCAGAGGCTCAAAGGGAAGGAGGGCCGGTTCCGTGGAAACCTCTCAGGAAAGAGAGTTGACTTCTCTGCGAGAACGGTTATCTCGCCTGATCCGAATCTCGACATCACTGAAGTCGGCGTTCCAACAGATGTCGCAGCAAGACTGACAATCCCGGAAAGAGTCACCGAGTGGAACATCGGTGAGATGCGACGACTTGTAGACAACGGACCCGACCAGTATCCCGGTGCACTCTACATTGTGCGTCCGGACGGAAGGAGAATCCGGCTGGAATTCGTTGCAGAAAGAAAGACCTTGGCCGAAAGTCTTCAGCCTGGTTTCGTTGTGGAGAGGCACATACGAGACGGCGATGTAGTTCTCTTTAACAGGCAGCCTTCTCTGCACAGAATGTCAATCATGTCTCACAAGGTGAGAGTTCTCCCATACAAGACATTCAGACTAGATCCCTCTGTCTGCCCCCCATACAACGCGGACTTTGATGGAGACGAGATGAACCTCCACGTTCCTCAAGGAGAGGAGGCTCGTACAGAGGCTCGCCTTCTCATGGAGGTTCAGGACCAGATCCTTTCCCCTCGATATGGTGGGCCGATCATAGGTGCAACTACAGATCTCCTAAGCGCGGCCTATCTTCTCACTAACAACTCGACGTATCTGACTAGAGACGAAGTGTCGAAGATTCTCGTGGCTGCAGGATACGATGGACCTCTACCTCCGCCAGATGTCCGGAGACCAAGTCCGATGTGGTCAGGCAAGAAGATATTCAGCCTATTCATCCCGGAGAAAATGAATTTTGCATTCAAGTCAAATATCTGCAGAAGATGTGCAGAATGCAAGGAAGAAAAATGTCCCTATGACGCGTATATTGTGATCAAGGATGGGGTGCTTGAACGCGGGGTAATTGACAGAAACGCCATAGGAGCGAGGTCCGAGAGCCTCTTCCACCGCATTGTGAAAGACTACGGGCCGAGTGCAGGTAGAGACTTCCTCAACTCAATATCGAAGCTCTTAGACCGGTTCCTGACACTCAGAGGCTTCTCATATACGCTAGACGAGTTGGATGTATCGCCAGCGGTAAGAGACAGGATTGACAAAGCGATCAAGAATGCTCAGGAAAGAGTGAATGGATTAGTCGAAAGCTACCGGAAAGGCATGCTGGAGAGGTTGCCGGGGCAGTCACTTGAGGAGTCTCTTGAGATATACATAATGAATGAACTATCCAAGGCGAGAGAGGAAGCCGGCGCATTAGTGGACAGATACTTTGGAATGGAGAACAGCGGAATAGTCATGGTCAGAATCGGAGCGAAGGGATCCATGCTCAACATAGGTCAAATGGCCGCCTGCATCGGCCAGCAATCCATAAGAGGCAAGAGAATACTACGAGGGTACAAAGATAGAGCATTATCGTCCTTCGAGCCCAACGATGTCGGAGCGGAAGCAAGAGGATTCGTATACTCATCTTTCAGGGACGGGCTCACTCCTGTGGAGTACTTCTTCCATGCCATGGGAGGAAGAGAAGGGCTCGTAGACACCGCCGTCAGAACTCAGCAGAGCGGATACATGCAGCGCCGTCTGATAAACGCACTAGAACACATTAGAGTTGAGTACGACGGAACTGTAAGAGATTCTCGCGGGAACATTATCCAGTTCAGATATGGAGAAGACGGCGTTGATACAGCAAAAAGCGACCATGGTAAAGCTGTGAACATAGAGCGGCTGGTTGACAGAGTAAGGCTAGGCATAGGAAGGGGAGCCAAAGCATCCAGAAGCTACGTCCTAAGAAGACTTCAGGCAAAAACCTCACAGTTACCTCGCCTCCTAAGTGCAGAGTTGAAGCGAAACCTGCTTGAGACACGACTAACGAAGAAGGCAGTCGACGAGGTAATTGACCAAGCGATCGAGAACTACAGAAAGTCGTTGATAGAGCCTGGCGAGGCTGCAGGGATAGTGTCGGCCCAGTCGATAGGTGAGCCGGGCACGCAGATGACCCTCAGAACATTCCACTTCGCAGGGGTGAGAGAGCAGAACGTTACTCTTGGGCTTCCCCGCCTGATAGAGATTGTTGATGCAAGGAAGATCCCTTCAACTCCGATGTTAACAGTGTATCTGGACAAGAGATGCAGGCAAAACCGCAAGAAGGCCGAAGATGTCGCCAGATCAATCACACATACGACATTAAGCGACGTTACCGCACACATAGAATCTGACATAACCAAGATGAGCATTGAAGTGGCACTCGACTCAGAGAAGATGCGCCAAAGAGAGATCGTAATGCATGACATAAGAGAGGCCGTCAAGCTTCCATCCTGCAATGTCAAGATCGAACGGACAAGAATCGAAATCAAACCCAAGGACATGGATATTTCCCAATTCCGACGATTAGCAACCAAGCTACCATCGCTACATGTCAAAGGTCTCCCCGCTGTCAAAAGAGCGCTAGTGATGGAACAGAAAGGAGAATGGGTCATTAGGACTGAAGGCTCCAGCCTTGAGCAAGTCTTGACCTCTCCCAGCGTCGATCCAACAAGAACGATCTCAAACAACATCCATGAAGTCGCGATGACTCTCGGAATTGAAGCTGCCCGAGAAGTGATCGCTAAGGAGGCCCTGAGCGTCTTGGAGGAGCAAGGCTTGGATGTCGATGTGAGACACGTGATGCTCGTAGCAGACGCAATGACTGCATCCGGAGAGGTTCTGCAGGTAGGAAGGCATGGAGTGAGCGGAGAGAAGGCGAGCACGCTAGCTAAAGCCGCATTCGAGATCACGATCCCAACGATCGTTGACGCAGCCATGAGAGGAACCGCTGATACCTTGAAAGGTGTGGCGGAGAACGTCATTGTCGGGCAGCAGATACCCATGGGGACAGGCCTCATAGATATGTACATGTCCATGCCGGAAAGAGAGAGGGCAAGGAGATAATGGACGTAGCCAAACAGCTGAAAATGGCAGCGAAGACCGGAAAAGTGTCATTTGGATGCATGGAGGCCTTGAAGGCTGCCAAGAGCGGAAGGGGAAAGCTAATCGTTCTAGCATCGAACTGCCCTGAGTCAGCAAGATCTGCGATTCTTCACAGTGCCAAGCTTTCAGAGCTTCCAGTGTATGTCTACGCAGGCTCCAGTGCCGACTTAAGGACCGTCTGTGAAAGACCTTTTCTTGTCGCGGCAGTAACCATCCGCGAACCAGGAGATTCTGAGATATTGAAGGTTGTTGAAACCAGAAATGTCGACAGCTAGAATCAAACTTACAGGCGACGAGATGCAGTGCATCGCCCTGTTCGAGAGCATCACAGGCGCAACGGCTAAGGACTGTCTAATAGACGAGAAGGGCGAGAGGATCATATTCCTAGCAAAACAAGGAGAAATGGGCCTTGCCATCGGAAAAGCCGGAAAGAACATACAAACGCTACGGAAGATGACTGGACGTCAAGTTGAAGTTGTGGAGCAAGCTGACACCCCCGAGCAATTGATCAAAAATGCGCTCGCTCCAGCGAAGGTAAAGGACATCAGGATTACAGAGAAGCCTGAAAGGAAAATCGTCGTGGTGGAAGTCGAACCAAGAGACAAAGCTCTCGCGATCGGCAAGAATGGCCGAACAATCGACAAGACCAGAATGCTTGCCAAACGATACTTCCAAATCGACCATGTAGTGGTAACGTAGTCTTCTCAGTGCGGGTCTCGCGCTACTCTTTCGCTTGTCTTGCGAACGCCTCAGCAGCCTTCAAGAACTCGTCAATTTCAGTTTCGGTGTGAGCTGTTGAGATCACACAGTGCACAAGTTCAGGTGTCAGGCAGAAGATCCCCCTGTCCAATAGAAAGTACATCAGTCTCTTTGACAACTCCTTGTCTCCAAGGCCGACACCTGCGACATCCTTGACAGGGGCTCTCGTAAAGTGGCACCCAAAGATTGACCCAATGCCTGTTGTCTGGAATTCCAGTCCTGCTCCTTCCATTATCTCTGTGAGGCCTTCCCGCATTTTCGCCCCCATCCTATCTATCCTTGGGTAAATTGAACCATCTTCCAAGATCTTCAATGTCGCCAGCCCGGCGGCCATGGAGACCGGGTTTCCGGTGTGGGTCCCACCGTGGAACGAATACTCCGAGCCCTTGTACTTCATATGATCCATCCTTTCCATGACATCAGCTCTGCCTGTGATCACGCCGATGGGGAGCCCTCCTCCAGCAATCTTCCCTAGAATAGTGAGATCAGGTTGTATGCCGTAGACTTGCTGGGCTCCGCCTGGCCCCAGCCTAAACCCTGTGACGACTTCATCAAAGATCAGCAAGGCATCCTCCTCGCGGCATAGCTCAGCCAGTCCCTTCAGGAACTCCTTCTCAGCCGGAATCATGCCCCCAGCGCCCATGACAGGCTCTACCAGAACGCATGCCAATTGCTTTCCCTTCATACGGGCCCTCACTCCATCCAAATCATTGAAAGGGAGAACAACTGTATCCGCGAGCGACCCCGGCGTTAGGCCTCCTGAAGGTAACTCATCAAAGGGAGGCTTCATGGCCACATGGAGCGGATCATAGCCACCATGCCAATTTCCTTCAAATTTTCCAATTCTGGTTCTGCCCGAGTAGGTTCTGGCCAGTCTCACGGCATACATATTTGCCTCTGTACCTGAACCAGCGAACCTGATCAGCTGAGCGGAAGGAACCATCTTCACTATTTGCTCAGCAAGTTTGGCTTCAAGTTCGTGAGTGACTCCATAATGGAAATCTTTCTCAACCTGCTCCTTGACTGCCTGCACAACCTTCGGGTGACGATGACCTAAGATCAGAGCAAAATGAGCGCACCAATAATCTGTGTACGTGTTGCCGTCAATATCGAACAGTCTGCTCCCTTCTGCATTTGTGACACAGAACGGGTACGGTTCTATGAAACGTATCCTATATGAGACCCCGGCTGGAAAGAGTGTTCTTGCCTTCTCGTATGCTTGTCTTGAGCGGGGGGTCTTTCGCAAGTATTCGTCACTCATTCAGAGTTCGACCTTCAGTATTGAGTTGCCTCAGAATGCCCGTCTATCAGGTTAAGCCTTTCGCATAATAAGTAGATGCCTCTATTCGATTCGCTCGAACTCTTCTTTCGGCGCTCCGCAGATCGGGCATGTCCAACCAAGAGGCAGGTCCTCGAACCTCGTCCCGGGAACTACTCGTTGTTCTGGCGATCCATTCGTCTCGTCATAGACCCAACCGCAGACTCGACATCTCCACTTCAAGGCGACCCCTCTTTCACTCTCTCAGCCGCAGCTTTGCCAAACTTAAGGCATTTCTCCAAGTCTTCTTCATGTGGGATGTATTGCACTTCGAAGCTTGGCCCTAGAGACTCTAATCCCGTAGCTCTTAATTTGTTTTCAACCGTCCTTACCTCTCCTCCACGCCATGCTTTGTTCAGGAGGACCCTTTATGAACAAGGTGCAGCAGGGCACCCACGAAAGACGGAAACTTATATCATGGGGTTTAGACTTGAACTCGGTTTGACTGCGATGTCGGCGATAAGAGAGAAGATTGAGAAGGCTCTTGAGGAGCTGAGGCCTAACCTTCAGGCCGATGGAGGGAACATAGAGCTCGTTGACGTACAGGAAGATGTAGTCAAGGTGAAGTTGACAGGAGCGTGCGCAGGATGCCCCATGTCACAGATGACGCTGCAGTGGGGAGTCGAGCAGTTCCTGAAGAAGAAGGTGCCTGAGATTCGGAAAGTCGAGTCTGTCCAATAGAACACCTCTTCGCAAGGGCAATAGCGACTGTTGGCCGGAACCCCTACCACAATTACGCTATAGAAAGGCCGGCGTTCATCATTGAAACTGTCCTACAACCTGGAAACATGCCATCATGAACGGTGGATCTGCTAGGATTGAGATTGCCAAGTCCCACTTGGCTCTGCGGCGCAGTCACTTCTTAGTCTTGAGCTTTCTTCGATACGTTTGTCTTAAGACTCGACTCTACTCAAGTATTATTGGGCACGGAATCCGCACATGGCTGTTGAGTCACTCATTTCGCAGATTCGCCACCTTATCGCAAGTCGGGTAGCCGAGCAGGTGGAGATCAGAACAAAACAATTCAAAATCCTTCATTCAAAGGGAAATGACGACTGGTTCTCGGAACTTTGCTTCTGCATCCTTACAGCCAATTCCAGTGCAAGACTGGGGATGAGTATTCAGGAGGCAATTAGTCCAGAGGCGTTCCTTAGACTCACTGAAGAAGAGTTGGCGAGGCGCCTAAAGCACATGGGGCACAGATTCAGCGAGCGAAGAGCCCATTTCATTGTTTCGGCACGCGAGTTCAGTCACATCAAAGATATCGTTGTTGGCATCGGAAACGAAAAGCAAGCTCGCGACTGGCTTGTTAAGAATGTGCTGGGGCTCGGCTATAAGGAGGCCAGTCACTTTCTGAGAAACGTCGGATATGATGACCTCGCCATTCTTGACAGGCATGTCCTCAGGACACTATGTGAGAATAGAATAATCGAGGAGATTCCGAAGGGACTTGGAAGAAGCAAGTACTTGGAAATTGAATCCAAACTACGGAATTTCAGCGTACAGCTAGGCATGCCTCTTTCAAAACTCGATCTCTACATCTGGTACATGAAAACCGGTGCCGTGCTAAAATAGAGAGAGCCCCTCGGCACGACTACTTTCACGCCCAGAACCTTGAATGGTCGCCGGTTGTTGGATGCGTGTGCTAGAGGGCCACAACGCAAAAGGCTAATCTCACCGCATATTCTCTCTACCTAGATCCAGGAGCTAGGCCCTTGCCAGCCAACCTAACCGCTCACGCAAAAGGACTCTGGAACAAGGCCATTCAAGCCAGGACAGTCGAAGAGAAGATCAGGATACTTCAGGAATTCCTATCAGCGGTTCCAAAGCACAAAGGCAACGAGAGGCTCCGAGCACAAGTCAAGCGCAAGATTGCCATTCTGAAGCTTGAGCGAACTGAGCAAGCGCAGAGACGAGCAGGTAAGGGAAGTGTCGGATGGTTCATACAGAAGGAAGGAGCCGCTCAAGTCGTTCTGATCGGTCAAACAAAAGCCGGGAGAAGCAGCTTGCTCTCGGCGTTGACTAACGCAAATCCTACGGTTGCAGAGCACAAGTTCACAACAGCCCGCCCGGTTCCTGGCATAATGAGGTTTGAAGATCTGCAAATCCAACTCGTAGAGGCTCCTGCATTGGTGGAGGGCGCCGCCGATGGAGTGGCCTGGGGTCTTCAGACTCTGGGCCTTGCTAGGAACGCGGACGGCATCATAATAGTGCTCGACCTTTCTGAGAACCCTCAAAGCCAACTTGAGATGGTACTTACGGAACTGGAGAGCGCTAGGATTTCTCCGAGAAAGGTCAGTTCGCATATTTGGGTGACTCGACTCAAAGGAGGTAGCGGAATTCAGGTAATGGTTTCCGGCCGCCTAATCGATTGCGACATTGAAGACGTAGACAAGCTGCTGAGGGAATACGGGCTGATCAACGCGACAATCCGGATCAGCGGAGATGCACGACTGAATGACATTGAAGACGCTTTGTTGGAAAGCGCGGCGGTTTACAAACCAACTGTGATAGTTGCCAACAAGTCAGATGTGCCTCAGGCAAGACTAAATCTTGAAGGGCTTCATAGAGTTATAACGGATTTGCCGCTGATACCGGTCTCATGCACGACCGGTGAGAACCTTCATCGGATAGGCGATGCAGTGTTCAAGGCTCTTGGAATCGTCCGCGTCTACACGAAGGAACCGAATGAGCAAACACATTCCACTGAACCCTTCGTTCTCCATGCAGGATCCACGGTTGCTGAGCTTGCCAAGAGAATACATACAGAACTGCATGAGAACTTTCGATTCGCAAGGATCTGGGGGTCTACAGCCAAATATCCGGGAGAAAAGGTCGGGCGGGGGCATGTCCTTGGGGACCGAGATGTCATCGAGATTCATACTAAGTAGCAGGCAACCTACAGATCGAGCTTCTGCAGATATCTTGTTGGAATGAAACGCGAAAGATACACGTCTCCAGCGTGGAAGAATCGAATTCCTTCATTGTAAGCCGTCAAGGCAAGAACTCTGTACACAACTGGATCGCTGTCTCGACGCTTTCCAACTCTCAACGCATCATCGACGCTTTGAGATAAGTGAACGAAAGCTCTTCGTGCAGGTAGTAGCCCCAAATGCTCGATGCTGCCAGAGAACCTTCTTGCCGTTCCGTGGAAGAGATATTCAGGAGGAATCACTGGCTCGTGAACTATCATCTGAAGCGCAGTGTGACCATATAACGCTCTTATTCGGCCATCTTTGATCTCAAACCTCTTTCGAGGAGATGACGCAGTCAAGTTTAGCAGGTCTTCTTTTCTTACCAATCTCCATCTAGATTCCGCGTTCATGGCTGCAAGAAGTGCATCCAAGGAAACGAAGCCACTCTGGTCTAAGACTAGACCAAGCTCTTGAGGAGCATGCCTTAAGATGTATGACAGAAAACGACTAAGAGACTCAAATCTATTCGAAACCATTTGCATCCAGGCAGGCCATGACTCAATTTGTCTCGAAAAACTTTTGGATACACGAGGTGTAGTTCATGATAGGATTCAGAATTGATATTTGAACAGATCCGTGCACCCAACTCTGACAATTTCACGTACCTCATTGGCGACGAAAGCAGCCGCGAGGCTTTGGTCGTTGATCCGGCGGCACCAATCGCTCCAGTGATATCTGTCATCGCTAGGCACAGGGTGAAAGTGAGATACATAGTAAACACTCATGGGCATCGGGACCACACGTCAGGGAATGCCGAACTTGCCAACGTTACAGGAGGGAAAATCGCTGCCCACGTCAACTCAAGACAACACAGAGACATTTCTCTAAGAGACGGTGATACCCTCAGACTTGGAGAGATCGTGGCCACCATTTTGCACACCCCTGGTCATTCGCCGGACGGCATTTGCCTACTAGTTGACAAGAAACTCCTGACCGGAGACACGCTCTTCGTTGGCGAGTGCGGAAGAACGGATCTCTCTGGGGGAGACTCCATACAACTTTACAGAAGCTTATTCGAAAAGATACT
>Ga0209725_1001777_pt1 | contig 11933 bp, 18 predicted proteins | sample I18A1metaG_FD_184145 | JGI IMG/M metagenome (GOLD analysis project Ga0209725, IMG submission 184145) | Lake sediment bacterial and archeal communities from Gulf of Boni, Indonesia to study Microbial Dark Matter (Phase II) - ​I18A1 metaG... | ecosystem: Environmental > Aquatic > Freshwater > Lake... | reverse complement strand
GCTGTCGGTTAAAGAGGCTAGGAGGCTCGGATGGAGCGAGCGAGAGATAGCTGACTATCTGCTTGTAGATTGGATCACCAAGGAGCAGAGAGATAGACTCGCACAAAAACTCGGGGTCAAGATATGACCTCGAATGAGAAGCCAATGTTAGCTGAAGACTTCACTAGCCTTCCCTGAGCTTTTCAGCCAGAGTCTTCAGCTCACCGCTCTCCAAGATTCGTATCTTTGTTTCAAGTCTCACATTCAACCCGAGATCTCTAAAGAACCAGAGCAACTGCTCTCCAGTGATCTGGGTCTTAAATTTGCCCTGTAGAAAAAGCTGTGCAAGCACTTCCTTAACCTTCTGGACAATCGTCGGGTACTGCCGTTCAGCCGCGTGGAATACCTCCCAGGCCCTACCAACGAACAGTCTGTCAAGAATTCTGTCCGGATCCGTTTCTTCAGGCTTCTTCTCGGGTTTCTCTTTCGCAACCTTTTTTTCCAGCATCTGTCGACGCATCTCAAGAATCCTCTTCCGCTTCCACAGTTCCAGTCCTGATTCCTCCGACAATATTATCAGCCCACAGAGGTTGATGGTTGAATCAAACTCTCAGCGAACCTTCCAACATTCAGACCAACCTAAAAACTTCTCTCGTTACGTCAGGCGTAATAGATAGTGAAAGACGACCCGGAATAGAAGAAGAGCTGAATCAGTAACTGTTTAATCCATAACCGTGGAACTGAGTGATTTCAGCAAGATGTTGCATGGATATTTGACAGAACTCAGTTCGAGGGTGAACTTCAAGACCTGCCTATCGCTGTTTCTGCTGCTTTCTCTACTCCCAATCTCGATGGTTTCTCCAGCCGTGGCGGCTGGCGTGGATATTGATGTTAGGATAGAGAACGGTCTCGAATGGGTCCTTGGTCAAGAGATAGACTACCTTCTGGGATCTAGAGCTTTTGTCAGCGCGGTCTCGACTAAACCTGACAAATACCGGATCTATGTTGATGAGAATTCGATGGCCGCCTCAGCCTTCGCAATGTACCATAAGGTCTACACTTCCGAGAAGTATGACCAGAAGCTAAGGTCGGCTCTAACATTCATAATGGCGGCGCAGACAGCCGAGAAAGACTTCTACCACTATTGGAACATGACAACGCGAAAATGGAACCACCATGGCAAAATGTATTACTGGAATGCATACGCCGTTGAGGGTTTGGCGTTCTCAGCGTTCCATATGCGCCTCTCCGCAACCTTAGAGTCTGAGAAGAGCATTTTCAACCGAGCTAAGAACGCTGCTTCAGCATGCATTGAAGAGTGGCATGAGAGATCACAGCAACCAGACGGCAGATGGATCTTTAGCTACTCGGATGCGGCTGACCATGCAGAGGTCGATGAGAATGGCATGATCCTGACAGCTCTTCTCTATCTAGCTCTCTACGAGCGTTACTGGGGAGATCAAGAAAATGCGAGAACCTACACTGATTGGGCGGAGAAGACTGCCGTCTGGATACTCAGTCGACAAGAGAAAGACTCTTCCTCATGGGCCTATGGAGGATTCTACCATGATGAGAGTGAGAGTATACAGTACACAGACTCGAATGGAAGAGCGATCTTCGGACTGACAGCCTACCTTAGAACGATCAACTCCCTCAGAGGGCAGACAGAGCCCACGTTCTCACATGTTAGGTCAAGCATTCACGTTTGGGCTGACAACTTCCTCCTGGAACTATTTGACAGCTACTGGGGGATCTCTTGGTACAGGACAAGGTCCGGAATAACATCATACCCAAAACAGGTCTACAGAGCAGCCGAAGTTATGAAAGCCCTGATAGAGGCTTGGATTGTTTTAGGCGATTTCAAATTTCAATATTACGCGTCACGAGTCTATGACTGGATAACCGGAATGAATGAGAACTCCATTGACCTTCAACAGGCCTTGAACCGCAAGTCGAAGGGTGGGGGATTCTATATTGGAATCAACGCGGACGGATCGGTCGAAGAAGAGTCAAATCTCGAAACGACCGCCACCGCTACTGGTGCCTTAATCTATGGAAGATGGATCGCAATCCCCGAGTTTCCGAATCATGCGTTCAGCCTGCTTATGCTACTGACACTCATCATGACCTTGTATCCTTCAAAGTACATGAAACTGAGAGAGAGCGGTCTCAGCTCTTCCTAGAATAGTAACGTGTTCATTTGGACGATTCAACCTCGTACTCGTAGACTATCCTTGAAGCAACAACCCACGCGTCGAGCGGCTTATGATAGATCGATACCACCGTGTCAGCTGAATCTAGTGTTCTCCGAGAGAAGTGTCCATGGGCAAAGCCTCCAACAACTACGGTAGGTCGACTTTCCTTTGCTAGGTTTCTACAGACCTCTTGTATCGTGGCTGGATCTCCAACTGAACTGAAAGCCACCGTCTTCGTTGGTTGGATGGATTCAAGAAGTTGTGTTATGCCCATCTTTTCCATCGAAAGCAAAGGTTTACCTTCCGGCGGAACTTTACCGTCCAGAAAGACACGTTCAATTAGGCCTACGAACCTGTCGTAGTTTCTCGGTAGCTTGGTTCTTTCATCAACCGTTATGACGTAGTCGTTCACAGTGTGAACGTACAACCTGAGCCTCCCCTCCTTGTTCAGAGGAGTAGAAAGGATCTCGAGAAGTGTTAGGTGCGTTATGTCTGGCCTCCCCCGTTTCTCAGAGTTCAGAAGCCCAAGCATCGCCCTATGGTGATAAGTCCTGTCCAACAGAGTCTGTTCTGAACGTTTCCCCTCAACCTTTGCCCGTGCAGTAACGGATCGGTGATGCATGATGGTTCTTGGAACCGTCTCGAGAGCCGCTTCTGCAAGAATGAAAGTGAGTGGCAACTTTCTACAGGTTTTAACGTCGCCTATCAATGATATAAGAATGAGAGCTCGATGAGACGCTGGAGAGAGGCGGAACGAGACATAGCTAGGGAGAGGGTTGAGATACTTTTCAACCTAGCCAAGAAGACCGTGAAGAGGGACCCTAAATTGACACGTAGATACCTTGAACTGGCGAAAAGAGTCGGCATGAGATCTCAGGTAAAGATCCCAAAGGAATACAAGTTGTTGATATGTAAGGGCTGTGGAACCTTACTTGTACCAGGGTTCAACTGCAGGGTGAGGACTCGCGCAGAGGGGGGAACTAAAGTCATTATTACCTGTCTAGACTGTGGCGTCCAGAAGAGGTATCCTACGTTGAAGGAGAGGAGTGTCCGATGAGAGTTTCAGCGAAGCTTTTCAGAAGATCTGGGATCGCAAAGCCAACGGTCTGGATTGGAAAGGATGGAGTTACGCAGCCTATGCTTGATCAGATCAAGGCGCAGTTGAAGGCTAATGAGTTGGTGAAAGCGAAGGTTCAGAGAGCAAGCCTATCCTCAGAGTCGGTAAAGGAGATGGCGGAGCGAGTGGCGAAGCGAACATCCTCAACACTCGTTGATACCAGAGGTAGAACGTTCACTCTCTACAAGAAGGCCTCAAAGAGCTAACCTGTCAAAACTTATATGATCCCGTCGAAACTCTAGTGAAATCCTGTTTGAAACAAGATGTGTAGAGTAATTGCCGACTCCACGTGATGTTTCCGCGGACACATTTCTAAGTAGGCTGTCGAAACACCTGAAGGAGAATGTCGGAGAGGTTACTCCGCCCGCATGGTCCGTAACCGCCAAGACCAGTTCACATAAGGAGTTCCCTCCACAAAACATGGACTGGTGGTATCTGAGATGTGCCTCGCTACTTAGGAAACTCTACATTCACGGTCCGATAGGCGTTTCAAGACTCAGAACCGAGTATGGAGGTCGGAAGAGAAGGGGGAGAAGCGTCGAGCATGTGAGACCCGGCGGAGGATCAAGCATCAGAGAACCACTCCAACAGCTCGAGAAGGCCGGGCTTGTAACACGCGTCGAGAAAGAGGGAAGAAAACTCTCGAGAGATGGAGTAAGCCTGCTCAACAAGCTAGCGGCACAGATCTTGAAAGAGACTCGGACTCCAACAAAGGAGAGTTGAGATGAGCGAGGAAGAAAACGAAGAGGAACTTGAACTACTGAGAAGAAGGAGGACATCTGAGCTACAACGCGCGGTCGCTGAGGAGCAGAGAAGAACTCAAGTCCAACAAGAGCTTGAGGTCCAGAAACAAACGATCTTGAGGAGGATCCTAACCCCTGAAGCCCGACAGAGGCTGACGAATATTAGGATGGTCAAACCTGAATTTGCCAGTCAGCTCGAACTGCAGCTCATACAGCTTGTACAGACAGGCAAGCTTCGGATCCCTATAGGCGATGAACAACTCAAGGAAGCGTTGGCACACCTTCAGTCTCAGAGGAGAGAGATCCGGATAAGGAGAGCGTGAACTTGGCTAGGAACAAGCCCACCGCACGCAAACGTAGACTCGCCCGAGCCCTAAAACAGAAGAGAAGCGTCCCAACCTGGGTTATCGCAAGAACTATGGGACGAGTGAGGACGCATCCAAAGAAGAGGCATTGGAGGAGAACCAAACTCAAGGTGTAGGAAGCCCCACCATGTCGAAGAGTGAAGAGGCTGAAGAAGAGGAGATCGTTGAGGAGCCAAAGGAGGAGGCGAAGGCTCCATCCGAGGCTGAAAAGCCACCTGAGGAAGAGAAACCTGAAGAAGAAATTGAGATAGTAGAGGAGAAAGCCTACACGGTAAACCTGCGGGAGGCTTGGAAAGCTCCTAGAAAACGTAGAACACCAAGGGCGATTCGACTCTTAAGAGAGTTCGTAAAGCGGAATATGAAGGTTGAAAACGTAATTATGAGCAATGAGATAAATGAAGCGGTTTGGTCACGGAGCATAGAGAGGCCCCCTAGAAGACTGAAGATCAGGGCTGTGAAAGACAAGGAGGGCAACGTGATAATATACCCGCCTACAAAGACGTAGAGAACCAGGATATCATCTCTTGACCCTTTCAAGCGTAGTAAAGCCTTGGCAGATCAGACTTTGCCGGTAATCCTCGACGACATCTTTGGAAGCCCGAACATAGGCGTGTACGGTTTCTCAAATGAGATACTATGCCTAGTTCCTCTAGGACTCTCGCCGAGGAAGGTTCAAAGATTCCGTGACTGCCTCAATGTAGGTGTTATCCAATGTAGCATAAGCGGATCCAACCTAATCGGAGCCCTAGTATGCGCAAACTCTGAAGGCATGCTACTTCCGCATACCATACGGGACTATGAGATCAAAGCGGTCAAGAAAGCGACGAAGCTACGGGTTGACATCCTCAAAGTAAGATGGACAGCTCTGGGAAACCTCATCCTAGCGAACGATTACGGGGCCGTGGTTGATCCGAGGCTGCCAGAACCCGCGGTTGAGAAGATCTCAAAGACGCTCAGGGTTGAGACGGTTAGGGGAGGGATCTACAGCCTACCTTTGGTCGGGTCGCTTGCGGTGGCATCAAACAAGGGAGCGATCGTTCATCCAAAGATTAGAGAGACAGAGAAGGAGAATATTCGAGAAGCTCTCAAGGTTCCAGTGGATACTGGAACTGTAAACGGGGGAGTACCATACCCAAGATCGGGTCTCCTTGTAAATAGCTACGGAGCAATAGCAGGCTCATTGACTTCCGGACCCGAGCTTATGACGATCAGCCAGACCATGAACTTGTAGAAGCTCAGTCCCGTGTGTTTGGATCGAATCCTTCGATTCATCACAGCCATTCTACACAGCCTTTATTATTGCGCGGCTCTAATGGGACAGAAACAGAAAGAGAAAAGGATGCTGTCAATTCTGATAGAAGGCTCTCGGAAATGGATCAAGTGAAGACGTTCAAGATAACGGGTTACATCAAGAAACATGGAACAAAGATATCCTTCACAAAGAACGTAAGGGCTTTGAATGAACCTAACGCGCTGGAAAAGATCTATTCTGAAATAGGTAGCAGACACAAGGCGAAGAGATTTGACATAAAGGTCACAGCGGTTCAGGAATCCCAGAATACAACGGAGTCAAGATAGAAGATGAAGCCGGCAGACCAGTCTATAAGGGAACTACTGGTTGAACAGAGGCTCCTCGAAGGATCTGTAAGAATAGTTCAAACCAGACTGGACATAGTGAACGCTTCTCTAACCGACATATACGTGGCCAACCAGACACTCGAGGGGATCAAGGGGAAACCCAAAGGATCCGAAACGCTAGTGCCCATCGGCGGAGGATCGTTCATTAAGGCTGAACTTGCGGACACTGAGAAGATCATTATGGGCGTTGGAGCAGGAGTAGCAGTAGAGAAGAGCGTGGACGACTCGATCTTTGAACTGAAGAGCAGGCAAGCGGAACTTGAGAGAGTGAGAACCTCACTCCAGAATCAACTTACACAGGTCGCCTCGAAGATTGAGGCTGGCAGGTCAAAGCTCTCAGAGCTTGTGAGAAAGAAGGGTGGAGAAACTATAGAAGTAATCTAAGTCCTTAGCAAGCAACGAAGGAAACTGTCGTGCTCAAACCAAAGGTCGAAGGCTACAAGTTTTTCAGAAACTCTTTCGCCTGATGCTCCCACTCCCGGCTCTCGACCTCTACCTCCGTGTTGTCGTTCACAGACAACGAAACCTTGACATGGCCTCCTGCACCTTCAAAATACGCGCAGCAGGGGTTGACATCGGTCAATTTCAGGCCAAGCTCCTCCGAGAAGTATTTCTTCGCTCTTTCTATAACTTCTTCCGGCTTCACTTTGGTCTTGACAGAGATACGGATCATACACAACTCCTGACTCTACATGCTGCAGGCCAAGGTTAATATTTCTAGCGTTCTATTGCATGTCGCGTCTCTGAAATGCGCAAGGAATAGAGCGTGAACATGTGACCTTTGGAACTGCCTTTGTTCCGTTGATATAGGTTGTTTGATAGACTGAAGAGTGGCGTCAACAATATCCTCCAAAAGATCTCAAAATCTGAGCTTGGTGGAAAAGACCTCGACCAGTTTCTAGAAGAGTTCAAACTTGATCTTATACAAAATGACGTTGCGCTGCCGGTCGCTGAACGTATCTGCCACCTTATGAAAGACAAGCTCCACGGAACCCCTGTACCAAGGTTCAGCGATAAACGCGGCGTAGTAGGCTCTGCCCTGAGAGAAAGCCTCAGGAAGATTATGTCTGCAACTCAAGAGGTTGATCTGATAAGTCTGATCGAACAGAAACGTGCGCAGAACTCTCCTACGATAATTGTTTTTCTAGGGATCAACGGCACAGGTAAGACGACTAGTATAGCCAAGATTGCCAAACTGCTTCTCAAGCGTGGTTTCACAGCCATCATAGCCTGTGCAGACACCTACCGCGCAGGCTCGATCGAGCAGATGGAAGGACACGCCCAGAGGATCGGCGTAAAAACTATCAAACATAAGTATGGAGCAGACGCGGCGGCAGTTGCTTTTGACGCGGTCAACTATGCGCGTTCCCATGGAACGAACACTGTTCTAGTCGACACGGCCGGGAGGATGCAGACCAATCGCAACCTCTTAGACGAGATGAAGAAGATCATTCGTGTATCAAATCCGGATCTCAAGATTCTAGTCGTGGACGCCCTGACAGCAAACGATGCTGTAGAACAATCCAGGTCTTTTGATGAGGCCGTTGGAGTCGACGCGATCATCTTGGCAAAACTGGATGCTGATTCAAAGGGAGGTTCAGCAATCTCAGTAAGCTTCACAACGGGAAAGCCGGTCATATACGCTGGGGTAGGCCAAGGATACGATGACCTAGTCCCATTCAATTTAGATTTCGTCTTCAAAAACATACTGGGATGATGCTTATCGCTAGATACGAGGCGCCCTCAAAGGTTTTATGATTAGATTAACGATCTAACCCCGAAGTGAGACAGTTGACAATACGCGGACGGGATTTCATAGATCTTCTAGATTACACAAAGAGTGAGTTGTGGCAGATCCTTAAGACATCAAAGATGCTTAAACAGAAAGTTGCAAGAAGGAAGCTCCTGAATACTTTGAAGGGAAAGTATCTTGCTCTGATATTCGAGAAGCCTTCTACGCGAACGAGGGTATCCTTCCAAGTGGCGATGGAAAGCATGGGCGGACATGTGATGTCTCTCGGATGGAACGAACTGCAGCTAGGCCGAGGCGAGACGGTTGGCGATACAGCCCAGGTCATGAGCAGATACGTTGACGGAGTCATGGCACGTGTCTACAGACACTCAACACTCGAAGAATTTGCCAAGTATGCAGACATCCCAGTTATAAACGGTCTCTCTGACCTGTCACATCCTGTTCAGATCCTAGCCGATCTCCTAACGATATGGGAGAAGAAGAAACGACTGGAGGGGTTGAAACTCGCTTATGTAGGGGATGGAAACAATGTCTGTAACTCTCTCTTGATCGGCTGCTCCGTGTTCGGGTTGGATGTAAATGTCGCGTGTCCGCACGGATTCGAACCCCACCAGAAATACGTTCAGTCAGCGATGCAGAACGCGGCAGAGTCGGGTTCGAAGGTCGAGATAATTCATGAACCTTATGGAGCTGTTAGAAACGCAGATATCGTGTACACCGACGTCTTCGTAAGCATGGGCATGGATGCTGAGAGAGAGAAGAGGCTGAGTATTTTTCTTCCGAAATACCAAGTTACGAAAGAACTGTTCTCAGCCGCCTCAAGAGACGCCATCTTCATGCACGATCTTCCGTGCCACCGCGAGGAAGAGGTTCAGAGCGTCGTAATAGATGGAGATAGATCCGCAGCGTGGGATCAAGCTGAGAATAGAGTTCACTCGACTAGAGGCCTCCTGTACCTGCTACTCTGAGAAAGCTTCCCTAGTATACGCTCATGACTGGTTTCCGTAATGTCGATACTCATAGCCGCCTCGCAGAAAGACCCAGCATCGATGAATATTGCAGAAAGGTTGATTCGGAATCATGATTTCAAGGAGACCGAGGAGATATACTGTGGAAAACGTATCTTGAGACATAACGAGATTTTACTAGTTCAACTTGATGTTGACGGCGTGTATGCGAGAAGTTTGGACAGAGACTTTGATGTTGAGACGATAATATTCATCTCGCGCCACATGAGCGAGAGCGGTCAACGAAGCCTAACCGTACATACAACAGGAAACCCAACCGGCTCCGCCGTATATGGCGGGAGACCTAAAAGCCTAGCATGGGTCGACCCCCAGAGAATGAAGGCCGCACTTGCGACGCTCATGCAGAAGGTGGAAGATATGAGATTGAGCAAGTACTCGGTCTCTCTTGAAGCGACTCATCACGGCCCAACTGAGATGAAGGCCCCAGTGATGTTTGTGGAGATTGGGAGCTCACTGGAATACTGGAATGATAGACTGGCCGGAGAAGCCGCGGCCTCAGCTGCCTTTTCGGCGGCAACGACAAGGTTGGAAGGAAGAGCCTCCGTAGGATTTGGAGGAGGACACTATCCGTCAAAACATACAGAGGCTGACATGAAAGGGGAGTTTGCCATCGGCCATATACTGCCAAAGTATTTCTTCAAGGAGTTCACGCCCGAGATTGTCGAGTTGACCTTTAAGAGGACGATTGGAGACTGCCGGACGGCAATAATAGACTGGAAAGGGATCCCTGGAAGAGAACGTTCCGAGTTGATCGAAATTCTAGAGAAGGACGAGACAGAGATAGTGAAGGTTTAACCAAACATCCACGTGATCCGCAGACGAAGTTTCAATGAAGGGAATATTGACTGTTAAGTATGGATTCTCGCGAGCCTCATGCGCTCGCTTTCTTTTTCACCCATTTCGACGATTCGATATGTGAGTGGGTCGTCGGAGTGTGTGTCCTAGATAGCCACCCAAAGGAGTTAGGCAGCCGAGAGAATCAAAGTAGAATCTTGGAAGATGCACAAAATAGTATGTAAAACAGATAACTACGAATGAACACAGTAGTGAATTGTCAGCTAACGAGTTTACGGAGCAAGTGACATACAGGGAATCAGGACGAATCTTAGAGATTATGGACCACGTTGCAAACAATAACGGATGGCAACGAGCCGATCTTATCCGAAAAGCTATTAGACAATTCCTAGGAGCTGGAGCTCACCTTGGCGAGCAGGAGGAGAAAGATCTCGGCCTATGAGAATATGAGACAGGTAGTATTGCTATCTTGCTTCTAAGATGGATGTTTTCTGACCCTGTCCATACGCTGACGATTCATAACCCCAGCCTGGTGCTACAGTGTAAATCCCACTGAACCACATGTTAGCCATGATCCCGCTAACGCTCGGTGTGGCTCTTGGATTCGTATCTTTTCTAATGCGTTCATTTGTAGATCCGATCCTAGCACAGAATTTCCTAAGCATTGGGACAAGGCCAGAATGGGCAGGGTCTCCAGGACTGATCTTTGAATACAACATTAGTCTCGAAGAGACTTTAGAAGGGGCTTCAATTCTCGGCCTATCATTAGGTGTTACCTTTCTAGGTTTGTCTCTGCTAAAGTCTAGGCTGTACAACAAGTGGGTCATGTTGGCAGGGGTGGCCGTCTTTGGATTCTCATTCTTTGGGTATATTGCCTCTAAAATCCTGCTTTACTACTACAGTTACCTCATAGACATTGATCCGTTCCTTATTTTCGGATGGATCTACGTGCTTCTGTACTACAAACTTCAGATATGGAAAGCAACTTTCCTGTATTCCCTGTTGAAAGATGCGGGCGCTTTAATCGCTACCTGGCTATTCATCGTCGGCGTATTTCATTACCGTGGAAGAGAGATCCAACTTTGAGTGGTCTCTATGTACAGCCGTTGAATCGAATCGCTAGTTACCAACTTTAGCAACCGAGACATTGAATTAGGATTTTGTTGCCGACCCTAGATCAGTTGATCAGTAGCTAAGATCATCATCGACTACGAGTCCATGAATCAAGAGACGAAGAGCCAACCTTTTCAAGAGGCTATTACGGGATTTTTGTGTGGAAACCAAGTCGTTGAAGGTGAGGGAATGAGCGTTCCTCTGGAAGTTGCCGAGAAGATAGAAAACATCGAAAAGATAACGACCAAGAGGCTTTTGTGGGGAATAGATTCAATCTTGATAGGCCTCTTGGTGGGTGGCGCATCGGCTGAGCTGATCGCTAACTGGTCAGTACGATACAGCATGGTGAGCCTTCACAAAGTCCTGATCTATCTGGCTCCATTGATTACACTGTTGACCTTATTGGGAAATCTTTTTCCTCGCTTTCGTCCATCCAGAAGACAATCCTTTATTGTAGCCTTGGCAAGTCTAATATTTGCGAGCGCAACAGCTTTCTTTCTACTGATACTCATCAGTATTGTAGCGGGCATAGGGACAGGCGGATGACGATGGCCAGTTTGACGAGTACAAATTGGCCGCGCAGAGAGTTTGGAAAAGAGATAGCAGGCAAAATCAGAGGTTGATAGGAGCATCGGCATGAGTCGTTTTGGTCACAACACGGTCCGGTTGTAGAGCTCGTCAGTCTTTCGGAAACACCCATCAAATAGCAGCCGAAACCCATCAACCATGCCAAGAGAGGTAAAGAAAACTATCACGACGGAAAAAACCTTCCACCACTCTCAGAAAAAGTACTGCAACTACCAAACCAAAACTACACCCAGAAAATTAACATCGCGAAAACCATAACGTAATATTGATTAGCATGAGGTGTCCATGCGTAGGACGATTCAATAGTTGAGACGGCTTGAACCTGAGAGAATTCATAGATTCAACGAAGAGGCTCTTGCAGGTAACTAGGAGACCCCGAGGCAAAGAACTGCTAATGCTGATTAGGCTATCCTTCCTCGGGGTCCTAATAGTAGGCGCGATAGGGTTTGTGGTCAAGGTTCTCTTCTGGATCGTCGGTCTAGCCCCGAAGTGAGAACCCATGTCAGAAGAAGCACGAAAGATGTCGATCTACGCTGTGAGAACTACCAGTGGACAGGAGAGGACTGTGGCAGACCTGTTGGTCTCAAGGGTAGGCCTAAAGAAGTTGGCTGTTTCCAGT
>Ga0209725_1001776_pt1 | contig 11937 bp, 10 predicted proteins | sample I18A1metaG_FD_184145 | JGI IMG/M metagenome (GOLD analysis project Ga0209725, IMG submission 184145) | Lake sediment bacterial and archeal communities from Gulf of Boni, Indonesia to study Microbial Dark Matter (Phase II) - ​I18A1 metaG... | ecosystem: Environmental > Aquatic > Freshwater > Lake... | reverse complement strand
CCCTTATCTCAGTGCCCATCTCCGGGCTCCCGCTCTCGCGGCCCGTACCGGTTATAGGCCTGGTGAGCCGTTACCTCACCAGCGACCTGATCGGGTGCGGCCCTATCCTTCGGCGAAATTGGGAAGCATGCTCCCAACTCCCTTTAGACGGAGAACCGTTCCAGGCCTCTCCATCTATCGAGAATTAGCGCCAGTTTCCCGGCGTTGTTCTCGTCCGAAGGGTAAGTTAGCCACATGTTACTGAGCCGTACGCCGCGTCTCCACCGTGGCTAGGAAACGCACGACTTGCATGGCTTAGTCTCATCCCGATAGCAGTTGGGTCCGCCAGGATCAAGCGGTATCAGGACGACTTGAAGCACAGTCATCGGTCTTGAATGGACTGGAAATTGGCAGAGTGAACTGCAAGCCTACATAAGACCCAAACGTTCCGGGGGCAAGTCCCAGGTTTGTTTAGGTCCTCATTCATTTTCCCGCGATTGGAGGTCAACTCTTCATTCACAGGCTGCAAGCCTTAAGCGTCGGGTTGACGCCGCCGCCGGCATCGCGGAAAGCAAATTGCGTTCTTAGCAATCGCCAACTAAGAAGGAGTCCTCGCGCCAATATAAGTATTGCTAACCACTCTTCAAATCATTCTAGAGGCAAAGAAATCTTGAACTCGAGAATTCCACTTCAAGCCGAAGATTCTGTTTGGATTCTCCTAATATACTTCCTGAATCTTTTTTCTCGTCGAATCCTTTCAGACGACAGTGCTGAGCTAACCTCGAAACAGCCAATGGCTCTAACTCCATTCGCATCGCTTCTGAAGACGACATGCTCAGAATTCTCCATCAGTATCTCGTAGGCATTCTCACTAAACAACAATGCCCTTTCTCAATGTCAATCCAACATTAGCTCCAACGTCAACTATCCCTTTGATCAATCCTTTGGCATTCTATCACATTGTAAAGCCTTAAGAGCATCTGACATAATTTTCCCGTCGCTCATTCAGAGTGAGAAAACATGAATCGAGTATTGGTTACAGGTTTCGGGCCTTATGGAAAAGAGAAGACAAACCCCACTTGGGAAGTGGCAAAGCTTCTCGACGGCAAGACAATCAAGGGCCATAAGATCAAAGGTGTGAGGTTCAAAGTATCCGCGAAAGAAATTTCTCGAAAACTGCCGAAACTCGTTGACTTGCTTCAGCCAAAGTTGGTTCTCAACTTGGGACTCGCTCCCGGAAGGGCAGACATCACTGTGGAGCGGGTAGCGACAAATGTCGCCGACTTCTCAATCCCCGATGCCTCAGGGCGCAAACCGGTTGATGCCTCCATAGATCCAACAGGGCCTGCAGCATATTTCGCAACGATTCCGATCAAGAAAGTGGTCAGGGCTCTTCTCTCCAAAGGGATCCCGGCTTCTGTGTCCAATACGGCTGGCACCTATCTCTGCAACTTCATCATGTACACAAGCCTCAACCACCTAGCGAAGAATGCACTGCACGCGAGAGCCGGATTCATCCATGTTCCAAATCTTCCCGGTCAGGCAGCCGAGAAATATCTGGCTGACAAGACTCAGTCACCAAGTATGTCACTTGAGACTATGCTGAGGGGAATCGAAATAGCGATAACGACAAGTCTACCTTGACCTTAACGGAACTGCGGAATCACTTCTTCTCCGAAGAGTCTCATCTGGTCAATGTCGCTGAATACAAGCATGAAGTACTGTGCTCCAGCCTCCACGAACTCCTTCAGTTTCTCTTCACATTGTTTTGGAGTTCCAACCAGTCCGCTTTTTCTCATGGCGTAGGGCAAGTATCCTTCCAACCCAGGATAGCTCTTCATCAGTTTCTCCTTCATTGCGCTCACAGTGCTATCTTCATCCGCGATCAGAACTCCAGCCGAGAGGGATTTGACGATTCTCGTGAAATCTGTTCCCAACCTCTCGCAGTGGCTTCTTAGCACGGTAAGCTTATGCTTGAATTCCGTAGGGGCCAAGTTCCACGCGAAATTAGTCCCGTTTGCATGCTTTGCCGCTACTCGCAACAACAGCATTTCTCCTCCCCCAGCGATCCAGATCCTCGGGTGTGGCTTCTGAACTGGCTTGGGGTCGCACATAGCGTTCTTGATCCTGTAGTATCTGCCAGAGAAGGTTGCCTGTTCCTTAGTCCACATAAGTCTGATTATCTTCGCGGCCTCGTCGAGCCTTCGAATCCTGATCGAAGGCTTCTCTGGGAAAGGCATTCCATACGCAGCATACTCGGGCATGTAGCCAAGTTTCTTATGCCAATCGGCTCTAGCCGCTCCGCCAGCTCCGAGGCCTAACTCGAATCTGCCTTCACTTATCACATCAAGTGTTGCCGCCATCTTTGCAACCATTGACGGAAGTCTGTACTGGATGTTGGTCACAAGTGTGCCAATCCGAATCTTCTCTACAAGTACAGACAAAGCAGAAAGCGTAGTCCAAGACTCTAAGAACGGCTGCCTGTCCGAAAAGGGAAATGCTGTCAAATGGTCAAATATCCAGAAAGACTCGAAACCTAATCTCTCGGCTTCTTGGATCATTTCTCTTAGCTGAGCAAAGCTCATACCATCTTGAGCAGCGCAAACTCCAAAGCTAACCATAGTCTTCCGTGTTCTCCCTTCTCTTGTTCTTGTTCCAATGGCAATATGCAGTCTAAGTCTTCTCAGATGAAGTTTCGCGAATCACCGATTCCACTGCCCGATTGACAGCTGAAGGCAGCGTTCTGAGGAAGGCGTCGATATCCGTATCAAAGTCATCGTTCCCCAAGACCACCATCTTTGGTCTTGCCCGCCTTCGCAAACAGGGGCAGCTTTCATTTGTGCATCCAAAGCAGTCTCTTCCTTGAACCATGTATGCGCGGCCCTCAATCAGTCTCCTGACGCGGCCTATCCTGTTTCTCAAGGACTCTGTCAGAATCGTATCGTACTTTCGCGATCTCAGTATTGTGACATGTCCAGTACTAGCTCTTATCAAGACGACAATGTCGTTATCCCACATCAGTCGCTCCAATTGGCTGAAATCCAGCGCGTAGCCAGTCTTCATTTCCAAGACTATTCTCTTGCCAACCGACCCGTCGGGTTTCTTGACTGTCAACAAAATGTCCTGTCGAGCATTTGCGCCTTGACTCTCTAGAACTATTTCCGCAGGGAGACCAAGATCATGGAGTCTGTTGGTGAGTCTCTCCACGACTTCCCGTTTCGCGTATTCGTGTTTACTTGTCCAGTATCCGTCAACCGTGACTTCCGCTTTGACGCTACGACTCCTAAGCAGCCAGAGAGCTTCCTCGTCGCAAATGGCCTTCTCCAGCACAGCGATGACATCTCTTGAGCCCACCTTGTTCGTTGGCGTCGAGAGCTTCCTAGCGAACTCGCATGAAAGGTCGATGAATTCGCTCTGCAGATCTCGTAGCTTGCATAGGGTCATGTAGGGATACCATTTGACAGACAGAGGATGTCGAGGCAAAGAGGTGTTTCGCCCCTCGATTTAAGGTGTGAGTGACGATCGCATTCGAGGGGCGGAGCCAGAGCAAACTGCCCACACCTTCTTGCGTAATACTTGGGCCACAGTCAGTGGAGCGTTCAGCTAGCTGCTGACGAACCGAAGCCGAGCATTCTCAGACTATGGAGGAGGTTCGAGCCCATTGTCGCTATGGCGCCAATCAGAGTCGCGTCAGGTTTGTCTCAACTTTCGTGATCCGCAACTGACGCAATAGTGTCGAGGCCTTTCTTCTGACAAACTCGTGATGAATGATTGCGAAGAAAACGTAGGGGGGATAGAGAATCATCACCATTCCAGTGAGATCCATAAGGGCCTTGGTTATCGTGGCATCCCGAAACAGAGTGGCAGCGCCTATGACCCCTGTTATCAAAGGCAGTATCAGGCCTACGTTGCTGCCAGCCGTTCGAACTTCACCCGTTTTCTTGAAGTAGAATCTGAACCCTAGGTCATCAAAAGCCCAGACATTTGAGAGCAGCAATGATACCATCACATTTCCTACAAAGGGAAGAATCAAGCGAACCAGGAGACGTGAATAGGTAGCCTCCCCTGTGAGCTCCACCATCTGCAGTAGTCTCTCAGAGAATATCAAGGAGAGACCAATTCCCTGTAAGGGCCTGAGGAGGTGAGTGTCGAACATCTTGAGTTTGATTGGGCTGCTTATTTCTACTCTGACAAGTTGGCCCAAGAGACCTCCCTGAATTCTCTTCGTCGCAAAACTCAGAATACTGGATATCGCTATGACAGGCGCTACTAGCACTCCAGTTGTCACAGCTGTCATGAGAGCCCTTACGGGAATGCCTCTGATTAAGCGCGTCAGAGAGAGGCCTTCGGGATATCGCATAATTGACGGGAGAATTATTGTCATAGCGAATATTAGTAATGCCAGCAGTAAGGCAATTCGAGCGCTGGTCCCTTCAGAAGAATGCGCTCCGCGCTCAGGATCAGCGGACTGGTCCTTACAGAGCAGTGACAAAGGCTATTCCACTGAGAGATACAGCAGTACGACCGCAGCTATAGCTGTGAACAGCTCTGGCAAAGCTCCCACTAGTCCAAAACCGTACACGCGAAAAGAAACTGCCTGCAACAACGGGTTGGATGTGATCGCATAGAAGAGCAGGACCGCCGAAAGTATCACGAGGCCGATGGTGAATTGTGCACGCGTCTTCACATAGATCTCCGCATAGACGATCAGCAGAATGACTGACAGCCCGGCATTAATCATTGACACGATGGTTCTGACCGTGAAGTACACGTGCAGCTCTTCCGCGCTGGGAGGCCTAATACGAATTGACGGGTGAGTCGGCCTTGTCACGCCATCCTCCAGATAGTAGGTCGCAGCCACGTATCCGGCAATCGCCAAGCCGAGAACAGCTGCTACCATCAAGGCGATTCTTAGCTTTCTCAACGTGTCGTCACCTTCGAATTAGCGTGCGCTACTTTTCTTGCTTTTCCCAATTTTCCTCCAAATCTCCTCAAGAATCGAGTACTTTTCATCCAGTTCCTCGGACAAGAAGTACGTGGTCCCATAACCGTTTCCTGCCGAAGAGATGATCCTGTTCTTGAGAAGAATTCCAAGATGATGTCTCACAGTCTTGTAGTCCAATCTGAGATCGGTTGCTAACTGATTGGCGTTTCGTGGCATTTCCTTCAACGCCTCAATGATAATTGTACGCGTCCTTCCTCCCTTCGTGCCCGCGATGAGCCACCAGAGAAGACGCTCAATTGATTCCTCCCTAGGGAACACCGGCATCCCTTCGACTAGAGCCCAGAAATACATGCGGTCCTGTCATAAATAACATGGTCAGATTTGGGCAGAAACTGGAAGAGAATCTGGGAAAACGCCTTTAGCGCGTTCAACTCACTGCTGAGCAGAAGAAGGTAGTGAAAAAGTGATTGCAAACCGCAAGCTCGCACTAAGGGCGATGGCCATCGTAGCGGTAATAGCTTCAGTGCTTGTTGCAGCATTCGCAGCTACAGCAAATCCTGAAGCGGCAATTGCACAGAAGAGGGTCCCATACGATGGTACGCATTTCGGCATGTCTTGGCCCAAACCCAGAAATCAGAGTTGGTCTGGAAACGTGACCATAGACTCAGCGAAAGCCAAGGCGTTGGTTGAAGCAAGCATCTCCAGCTTTCGAGTGGGAACAATTACCTCATCCAGGACTGGCTGGCTCGTTCCTATCGAGGATGGGAAGGGTGTCGTAACATCTATTGAGGTTGGCAAGGTCAGCGCGTCTACGGCAGAGCAGGCAAAGGCGATCGTGGAAGAGTCGTTGAAGAGAGGGTGGAAGGCCGGAGAGCCCAAGCTGATGAGAACCATATACAATGTTCCTCTCCTTGACTCCAAGGACGCAGCGATAGGCTTTGTCAGTGTTGATGGCAGGAGCGGTGAAGTCATGAGGAGGCCGTCAACCATACTTACAGTGACTAGTCAGCAGGCGAAGACCATTGTGAACGATGCCATAAAGGAGTTCAGAGTTGGCGAGGCAAAAGACGGAGGAAGCGTATGGATCGTGAGCATCAAATACAAGGACAAGGTGGTCATGACCGTGCTTCTGGCAAAGCTCAACACCCCAACATCTGAAGATGCTGTGAAGGCTGTCCAAGCCTCTCTAGGGAAAGGGTGGAGTGCTGGAGAACCCAAGCAACTCCAACTCATCTACAATGTCCCGATCATCGACGCCAACAACAACACCGTTGGCACGATCAACGTAGACGGTAGGACTGGCACCATCACCGCTGGCATAAGGCCAAGCCGGTGATGATACTACTGATTCTGCCTTGGGCTACGGCCATCGGCTACCCCTCTTCTTGCCCCAGTTCGTGCGCAAGTTCTGGAGCTGTTTGTAGCTTTAGCTTTCGCGAGTCGCAGACGACGTTCTATAGACCGGTTGTGCACTCTCAGTTCCATCAATGAGATGTTTGAGGTTCAGCAAGAGCTATCTGATCGAGGCTATTCTTTGAGGCGGGAAGTCGTTGACAAGAATGGGATTGAGTAGGCGATTCAGGATCGTATTCGTGATTCTTCTTCTTATGTTAGGAATCGCTGTGAGTTCTGTATCTTCGGCTCCGTTGCGCAACGAATCGAGTAGCTATGGGTCTGGCGATCGCCGGTATGCGCCCGTTACGGGTCCAGTCGGATATGTCTTTCTTGGGAGTAGCCCATTATTGGACAGTGTTGCGAGCACATATCAGCCTAATACAAATGGCTATTCGCCTTCCGCCGCCATTCTGACTTCGACCGTCAGAAGCGGGACTCCGTTCACTACTATGTGGAAAGCGAATAGGTGGGCTTCTGACAACCCGACAATTGAAGGCTTAGAGATCGAGTACGCTCTGAAAGGTGATTTGATACTGGCATTCAATATGCTAGAGACCCAGAAGACTGCTTGGGCTGCGGCTCATCCAAACTGGTTCGCAGTCAACTTCACATATGTGGAGGTCATGCTTCCCCCTGAATTCACTGGTTACGCCAGAAGTAATGTCATCCCTTCTTTCACCAACAACTACGACTTGATCACAATGACAAAAAGGGATCGCGACGACTTCGCGTACGGTCCCTATTGGTGGATGCTAAAGGTTTACACCGATACTCACGCGTTTGGTCGAAGCGAAGCGACCTTTGACAAGATGGATGATGCTCCAGACGACTGGCTGGCTCCGAGGGGGCCCTTCCAGTTCTCACCATGGAAGACATTCGGCAACATAACCTTCAGCCTAGTCCCAGACCTGAACAACAACTACCCAGATGAATGGTACTACATCCGGATCAACGATGTGACTGCTCCTACGATCGCCGGTTCATATCTCATCAAGTTCAGATCCATCTACAGTCCTGAGTTAGGAAGCGTCTTTTTTCCGTATCAAAATTGGCCTGCTGTATCCGTAAAGGGTGAACTTGATCCAGCGATTGTCACTGGCACAATCAGATATGGCGGCTGGAACACGGCGAACTACGGAAACCCGGTCACACTCCCCGGCCGCGTTAGAGCAGTAGGGCTCGCGGAAGATCCCTATACAGGTAGGCCCACTGGCCGACCAGTTGAGGCTCGATGGTACTTCGGCGCTTCTGACAGTGGTCGCTATGAGCTCGAAGGCCTGGCAGCAGGAATCTACGACATATATGCATCCGCGGCTGGTTACCCTGAGATCAAAATCGCGAGCAATCTAAGACTCTTGAAAGGCCAGTCCTACAGTATGGACGGCTTCCTGACTCCCGGCGTTCAAATCAGAGGCACCGTTTTCTCCAAGTGTGGAGCAGGGGAAGTACCTTGGTTCAACTCGGGCTCTGAGGCAAATATCAAGATAGAAATCTACGGGTCGCTTGACGACGCGCGGAGCATGTTGCCCGGAGGGTCAGCGAGCAAGGCAGTGACTTGGACCCCGTTTGACTACGGTGCGAATGTTTGGCAGGGAGCCTTCTACTACTCGATTGGAGGATGGATTGAAACGGGCGTCCGTACAAGGATCGGCGTGGGACCTGCCAACACGTTTCGAGTTAGTTCGTCAAAGAGCTATTTCGACTTTCAGTTTGGACGTGAAGGATACTACGGAGCACCAGCTGACATGAACGGCCACGTGCCTGACCTTGACTGGACGAGCAGCGACCGTAATGGCGCAACATGGGTCAGCGGGATCGGCCCAAGAACCTACTATGCCAGAGCTTGGATCTACGGCTATACTCAGACCGAGCCTGACGGAACAACCTTCATGCCCGTTGCGTTCAATGTTCCCTCGGTCGAGTGGCCCGGCAACATATACGTGCCATTCGACTTGAGGCGCTCAAGTGACCTTCAGAAGACCGTCCATTTCCATGACGTGCCTGGCACATTGAAGGACGATCCCATTGGGTGGGGCTGGTACGACAGAGGAACCTACGGGACAGGCGCTACAGGCACGACTAGGTACTATTACAGATATCTTCAGGCTGAGCTTGTTGGCGCAGGGCCAAGCAACTACAGAAACCCGGCGGGAGAAGCGGTTCACGCATTTGAGATCGACCCTGTTGGAGTCGGCAACGCATCATACGCCATAACGATAAGGGGGTTCAAAGAGTTCGGTCTGTTGTATGGTTACGGAAGGAATTACGGGGTATTGGCCGGGTTCTACACAGTGAAGGCTCGGATGTGGGGGTATGTCGAGCAGGTCTTCGGGAGAGTTGCCATTGGCCTTTGCGGCTCAACAATGCAAGTTGGCAGCCATCTTTATCGAGGCGCCAGTTTCAACATCACCGTCTTCAGTGAGGATTCGCAGTATCCGCCCAGTGCTAGGCCATGGAGCTTCCCATACATGCCTGTCTACATCCAGATAGCGAGTGACGGGAGGGTTTTGACTCCCTCAAAGGACAATTGGATAGTTCCACAGACTATGCAGGGTTGGAGCAACGCCTCGTCAGCGGTCTGGCCTTACATGTGGAACAACGGCTGGATGATGGTGGAGACGAACAACATGTGCGGCCAAGTCTTCGGCCCAGATGCCACGATCATACCTGCGAAAGGGTTTGGACGGAACGAGTCTAGACAGTACTTCGGGCCATCGCTCTATCACGGCGAAGCAAATGGCAGGCATTTCCGCTACTACGACGGGACCGAACCGTATGCATACGCTTACAACTTTGGCTCCTCATACGGCCAGGGCAGCTGCGCGGGATACTACCCGCTGTCTTTCGAAACCGGAGTCTACAGCCTCAAGGCTCTAAGCTACGGCTACGTCCAGCGGAGAGATATTCAGATCTACGCGACAAAAGGCGGTGCAGTATCTGACATACGGATCATGTTAACTCAGGGCGCTGAGTTGGCAGTGACGATGAGGTTCAAGCACGAAGGCGTCTTAGAAGGTATACCGTTCGATGCACACCTTAGAATCAGAATCATCAACGACGATAACAGAGTTGTCGGTGAGTATCTGACATCTGACTGGTGGTGGCAGCCTCAGTATGAAGTTGGTCCTACTCACTCCGATAACAGTCTCCGCTACACTTGGAATCTCATTCGCCTGCCGACAGTTGTAAACATAGGCAACGTTCGAGCTGACCCGCCGATAGGACACCGAGGTTTTCTCAGATTGAACTACGTCCCTCAAGGCACGACAATGGTCAATGTAGTCATCTCCGGACTACCTGACATGTACAATTGGGTGGGCGGCACGCATTGTGATCCATGCACTGTAACAGGTGTCTTCGAGTATGACAGCGGCGGCTTTCCTGCGCCCTATGGCATAGATGCTTATCCGAGCTACAAGGGCGGATACCGAATCCAAGTTCACCTCATACCAGTCTTCGACTATTATCCGGGGCACAAGTACAACCCTCTTGAGATTCAGAGGCCTGTTGTTCCACCAGCAAGCTGGCCAGTCGCTCCAGTGAATCCCACAGGCTTTGAGGGCATGCTCACTGGCGAACTGACATACACAGCCGAAATGAAGCCTGTTTACATCAATCACGTCGGCCCATACGAGCTGAGATACGATGTTGTGATAACGAATATGCGCTTGGGTGGAGAATCGTCGGTTGTCTTCGAGCTTGATAGGAGAGGGGCATTCGCAGGACCTGTCGGTTGCGCTTCTCCGGAGTATTGTGCTGTTGTCTTGGCCCTCTTTCCAATTTCATTTCACCTTGGGACAATAGGTGTGAAAATACATGTGTCGGAGAACTGTGCGAGAGAAGAGACATAAGACTTGAGTCTTCTCTTTCTTCTTGGTTTGTGAGTTAGATAGAAAGTTACTCCAACACTGGCTGAAACCACTACTGGGATGAGCCATTTTGGAAATTCAGGAATTGGCATAGACGAGAAAATCAGGTCTGCCCAACTATCAGGGAGGAGAGGCGAACTTCTGCGTGGAAATTCAACTCCTACTTGTCTATCTTGGTCATAAACCCGAAGCCTCAATCCAATCGTGATCTTTTCGTCGAAATTCAAAGGAGCTTTGAGTTGATCATTGAAATTCAGTGGTATCCTGAATTCGTATATTAAATGGGATGTTTGAGAGTTGGGGCTTTGGCTCAATGAGCTTTTTGCTTTAACATTCCAGTAAAAATCATCCATGATTTTTTCTCCTCCCCAGCCCTTTCCGTCTCCCCTCCAAACAAAGTACAGATTTCTGTAACTGTCCGTCCATTCAATATCAATAGTGAAATCATCGATTCTCGGGCTGGAACCTCCATCATGTCGTTGATCGATGTAAACCCATCCTTGATCACCTCTCATAGTCGTGCCATAAACTTCCGTATCTGTCACAAAATCTTCTAAAACGTACAGAAATCTATCATCATGCCCTATGTAATAGACTACTTTATCGGTAGGAGTAACTTCCTCCATTCTTGTCGTGTTCCACTCGTTTGCGTTGTTGAAGTAACCGTCTATTGTGGGAACCTTATTATTGGGGAACCGGTGCGAAGTCACAACATCTCCTGAATGGGCATTTGCTGGCTTAATCACAGGAAGCATAAAGCCTAGCGAAATTAGCAAGATATTTCCTAAGAGAACAAATCCTTTACTGCTCTTCAATTCATCGCGCCTCAGCTATCAGCATCTCGCTCTTTGAATGATATGTTCGTTTCCGTGAGGATTTTCCCTTGAAAGCTCACGACTGAACACGAGGCATTTCACTTGTTGATCGGAGCTTTGAACCCCAACGGCAACAGCTGGAAGTGTACTTGGACATCTGAGCCATCAGGCAAGGAGAGCCGAACAGGCCGGACTTCGTATCCGGGCAAAGAGAACACTACCAGATACGTTCCCGGAACCAGCCACATCTCGAAGTCTCCATCCATGGTGCAGCTCCGAATAGTCATCTCCTCTCCGATCGCGTCTACGTTAACCCAAGAGATGAGCGTGTAGTTCTCGAAATAGGTATTGAACGTATGAACCTTACCATATAGGCGCGCCATTCTCTCCAGAAGAATTATGACGCTTGTTTCTCCTCCCCGTCTGACCTCAATGACGGGGTCGCTTTTCTGGTGATATCCTGGGACATACACCTTAAGCGTGTACCAATCTTGGCTCAAACCATAGTCTCGCTGACCAGTTCCATCAGTCGTGTCATAATAGTTGACCCATGTCGTCGCCTGGCTCCCGCGATATGTCCTGAAGCCTGCATTGGCGGTGGAGAATGATACTCGCGCGGTTGCGTTCGGAGGAATATAGGTCGCGTTGGCTCCTACGAACTCCATTTTTGAGTTGTAGATCTCGAGCCTGACAGGAACCTTCGGGCTCGTGCTATTCCAATAATTCCTGTACGTGTCTATTGGAGAGAGGATTCTCTGCTTTTGAAAGACAAGTGTAATCCTTATTTCTCCACCTCTTACCACGAATGCTGATATGTCGGCGATTTCGCCTCTCCTAACTGAGAAGAACACCACCCTTTCCTGAATGTACCCATAGGTGAAGATGTAGATTGAATAGGTTCCATCATCAAGTCCTATCACGCTGGCGCTATTGT
>Ga0209725_1001775_pt1 | contig 11938 bp, 13 predicted proteins | sample I18A1metaG_FD_184145 | JGI IMG/M metagenome (GOLD analysis project Ga0209725, IMG submission 184145) | Lake sediment bacterial and archeal communities from Gulf of Boni, Indonesia to study Microbial Dark Matter (Phase II) - ​I18A1 metaG... | ecosystem: Environmental > Aquatic > Freshwater > Lake... | reverse complement strand
GATGATGGTTGCAGCATCGATCTCATTATAAGGTGTGATATGGGACGTTCATGCACAAATGAATCTGAACACACTGGTGTCTCTACCAATCATTGCGTTCTCGCTTTTCACTTTCATAGCGGAAGCGGTCGGCTATGAGATAACGTTCGCGAAGTCCCGTGTCTCGCTTGTGAAAGCTGAACCCAAGTTTGACCGGATAGGCATCCAGGCGATGTTCCTTTCTGCAATTGTTTATGCCGGATCGCTTGCCTCGACAGCGGGGATAACGCTTGTTGAAGGTCTGACATGGCTCAGGCCTGGAAATGTGATGGCTCCACTGTTGGGATACATCTTCGGGGTACCAGGATGTGTAGGAGTAGCGCTTGGGAACCTTCTGGCAGACTCGTTCAGCGGATACTACAGTGTCGCGAGTTTGGGGGGCTTTCTGGGTAACTTCATGCTGGCGTACATACCCTACAGAGTACTGTCTGATCCTCCACTGAGCCAAGCGAAGGGAATTGTGCGATACTCCCTTTTCGTCGGCGTAGGCTCGACTTTGGTATGTGCTTATGTGATTGTCGGCTCACTCGATCTGGTGTCGTCGGCTGGGATTACGTACCCAATACCGGTCATAGGCAGTGTTCCTCCGCCCATCCAAGTTCTAGGCGAGGACGCGCTCTGGGGCAGCCTCTTCACAATCATAGCGGCCAATGACTTCGTAATGAGCCTAATTGCCGGTATGCTGGTAGTGGCATCTTTCAGATACTTCTCAGAGAAGGGACTGTACTGGAGGGATCGCCTCGGTCTCTTTGAGGCAAAGAAAGGCAGACTGAGTTTTCTCGCTTCCCTTTTCCTAACAGTTGTTCTCACTTACGTGATCTACGATTTGTCGGTGACGTTCAACGTGTATGGAAAGATAGGCAGATCCGAAGACTACGCGGGCAATCTCCTAGGAATACTCTTCTTCGTCGTGGGAGTTCTGGGCGTCGTATCCGTGTCGACGAACTCTGTCAAGAATCGAATACTGTCAATCCTGATAGGCAGCGGATCAGTAGACGCCAGAGCTCTAGAGATTTACCTTGCGTCGCGTCGAGAGATGCTGAAGAAAGATACTCTCGATGATGAGACAGGAGAACGTTTGGGCGTCCTTCTCTTCTCAAGGATACTGCAACCTAGCTTGGGTCGATTGCTACGTAGAGTCAGGGTGCAGACTTTCATAGACGATTACGTGAAGCACATCATGCTGCACATGATGAATTCCGTATGCTCTGTCAGCAAGGGCCCCCATTCCAAGAGCAGGGTCATTTCAATAGAAGAGTGCGTGATCTGCAAGGGCGTGTCAACCGATTCACCGACATGCGGACTGATTGCCGGATTCTCAAGAGGACTGACAAGGTCATTCGCTGAAATGAAAGGGCAAACTCTCGTCGTGTCCGCGGTCGAAACGGAGTGCAAGGCCTCTGGAGATGCGTCCTGCAAGGTGCAGTTGGGCTGGGAGTAAACAATGCGGAAGCATGGGATGGATGTCAGAATACTTGGCCTCTTGGTATCCTCCGATTACTACACGCATCCGCATGCTGAGTATGCGGCAATGCAGACTTCGATCGGCAAGAGATGCTCGGACATAGTCTACAGAGCGTTGGTGGACAAGGGCTTCAAGGTAGACTTTAGCGCCACGCTGTATGAGATCGTAAGTGAACTGGTCAGGATTGCCGGCAGCCTAATGTTCGGCAGTGAGCTACAATTCTCGAACGTAAAGTATCTTGTCGATCGCGACTCGTGCTCGCTCAGAGTTGTTGTCGATGCATGTCCCATCTGCGAGTTTGTCCAGTCAGACCGCGCAGTATGTCATGTAGTCTCTGGTTTCCTCGCGGGGCTCGTGCAGGCCTTCTTGTCGAAATTCGCCGACGCGAAGGTTGATTCAGTTGAAACCTCATGCATCGCCCGCGGGGATACGTTCTGCAGCTTCGATACGAGGTGGCGAATTCCCGTAGGGCTTCCCGCTCCTCGCATTCAGGAGCTGGAGATTCACATAGATGAGAAGACTCTGAACGAAAAGGTGTCTCAAATACTGGAGACGGACTTCTACCAGAAAGCCGTGGCCTTTGCGAGACAGAGACGCGGCTTTCCTTGATACGCCAGCTTGGCATTGCTTCTGACGCTAGGTCACAGGACGAAGCCGACAAAGGACAGAGCTGGTCACTCATCTCAGGATTTCGCGATACGGGTAGGCGGATTTCAGGTTTCAGATGAGATTCTCTCTCCTCTTCTTGGATATCACCTCAGGCTAGGCGCTGCAGAAACAGGAGACGTTATCCCTAGTTGAGCGCGGCCACTGTACTTGGCACTCACGTTGTGTCTCTATCGGACGCCGAACAAGTACTCATCACCCGCGAATTCTAGGGCACCGGACTCGAAAGCATTGACTCGCTTCAATGACGTCCGCAGTGTGGTCTGCTCCCGACTTGGAATCTCGAGACCAATTCTAGCAGCACAAACACTCCAAATCCTGTAAGATTCGCGCGCCTCCATTGGACTATCTGCGGAGGTCCTCCGAACATTTGACCTATGCTTTGTCCGTAGCAGATTTCGTTGGTTCAAAACGTGAAATGTCACCTAATGGGGGCCGCCACTAGCACTGAGAATGAGTTGAAGTTCACATAAACGGACGAGCAACCAAACTAGATGACGGAAGAGCTTGGCTGAGCTCCCAAATTTGGCTTCACTTTGCGGAGACCGGCCTCTCTCGCGTGCGGCCACCGATGCCTGAAGGATAAGAAGACAAGCCTATCAAGAATTTAGGCTAACACGTATACCAGTGTGGTCGCCAAGGTCAAGGGTATCCATTCACCGTCTACAAGCAGGTCTACCAGTAGGCGTTCCTGGCCGTCTTTCGTGAACCCGAATGGGTATAGATCCCTGCGGACCCGGGCCTGCCAGCGGTGAACTATGGGACCACCTCAACGACTCCTAGTGCGGGTTCACGTGTGATTTCCCGAATCCCGCCAAGATTCTGTTCTTCATCCGCTCATTCACACCCCAAGTGCCGGAAGGTGTCTACGTCTGTCTTTCAAGCCTAAGCTGATATGCCAAGACACCGTCACAACCAAACGGAACCGTCGCCCTGGCGATTAGCCTACCGTTTACATGAACCTCGACAGCATCAAGGGGCGCTAGATATGTAGCACCTGATTTCAGCAGTTCCATTGATTCTGATCTTGAGATCGACCTGAGCACTCTCTTGTGAAATTGTGAAATTGCAGCAGACAATCGATTGGTCGGCTTTTGGGACAGGGCTTGGGTCATGTGGTGGTCAACTGAGAAATAGGCCTATCAGGACACTGTAACCCCACTTGGATCGAGCAGGTGACAGAAAAACAGAAACGCATGCACGCACGCGTGAAAGTCCGAGTTAACGTCTGGGTGTTCATTCCAACCGCTTCAGAATGTGTGTGGTAGTGCGGTTCACGTTGAGGCGCTCTGGGCGTTTACGGCAAGATTGGAAGCTTGCATTTGTCGAGGGGACTACGGTCTACCCAAGGCCGCGCATCCACTCGTCTGATTGACGCCAGCATCCATGACGCGACGTGGCGCCTCTGGCGGAGCCGCTTGTAGGGCGGACCATAGACTTGATCTTCTCGTCCGCTGATGCCGATCTTGCCGAACCTCGTCGACCACCCGCTCGACGACACAGTACACGTAGAGAAACTCAGGCGGCATCTGGATTTCAGTCAATCTGTTTTGGCCTCCTTACACACTCGACCTGCATACTTGTTGTGCTCAGCCCAGCGCTTCGCCAGCACCGCGTATTCGAACAACGTACAGTCAGGGTTATCCGTGAGCTCTAACCCAAGCCTCAAGGAGAGTGCCTCCAGGATCCTCTTCTCGATCACGTGAGATGCGGGTACACCGAAGAGTTCATCCAAGGCGAGATGGAACTCACTCAGGCTGCTCGCTATCCGATCCTTCGATGTGCCATGTGCTCTCTCCAAGTAACGGTAGACAGCTCCTCTCACGTTCTGGCCGAGAAGATCCGCTAGCGCCTCGTACACGGACTCTGCAACCAATCTTTCAAACTCATTGCTGCAGACTATTGTCGTATTCATGCGATGGTACCTCCATCGTGACAAACGACTTCGTGTCAACGACGCCGGGAATCCCGGAAAGCATCTCCAAGACATAGTCGAGGTTCTCCTGATGCACAATCAGCACAAGATCCACCTCGCCGGTTACTCTGAAGACTTCAAGGACCGGTAGCAACTTGATTCTCCGAAACGCCTCTTGGCGGCTCTGAGGAGAAATTCGGACGGTTACGATCACAGGATTCGACTGAAAACCGAACGCTTTCAGGCCCTCTTCGGTCACATTTACGAAGCCGCGTCCTATCTGAAGCAAACCCCCTTCACGAAGCCGTTTCACGTGTGTGCCCAAGGCTTGACGTGTTATCTGCAACTTTCGGGCGAGGTCAGATTGGTTCATGTGGCAGGTGTAGACGATGTTTCGGTTTCCGTTTTCCCACAACAGCTCCAGTATCTGCAATGATTTTCCGGTGAGGAGTCTCGCCGGTTCCTTCGCAATTGCAAGTCTGTGGTTGTAAAGGGAGTTCCTGCCGCTTTGTTCAATGAACTTTGCCGATGTCAAGCGCGCTCGGCAGAACGTAGCAATTGGCTTTTCATTAGTGCGTTGTAACCGTGCATATTGCTGCCCGGTGACACAAAGTTGTCAACTGGTCGTCTGGTTCCTAAGGGGTTGATGTCCCCCCTTGGGAAGAAATATGGAACCGTCGTCGCCGTAAGCAGAAGCGAGTGGGACGCGTTTCTAGCCGACCAGTCGCCGTCCAACGGTGTCGGTACTGTGATCGTGAAATGGAGGTATCCGCGAAATTCTGTGATAATTGTGGCAATGTCGTTGGGGTTTCGATTTGCAAATGCGGCGGCGAGTTGGAGAGGTCTGCCAGGTTCTGTTTAAGCGTACTCAGCTTCTGCTCAGCGAAGCGCAGCTTCTGTTCAAGATCCTCATTGAGCTTACGAAGGGTACCAAGCTTCTCGAGCAACTCTTGATAGCGCTCGACCAATTCATCGTTCTCGGCCAGAAAGGCCTGTAACTCTTGGCGGTTGACTGAAACTCGGTCAGCCATGGCGCTCACTCATTTGCTATGATACTAGAGGATACAAACGCTTCCGCTCTTCGACTGCAACGACAAGTTGAAACACGGGAAAAATGGGCCTAACAGCCCTCCGGAGCCTATAGCATCATCCTTTGCCTAGCTCTTATTCGCGCAAGCCTATCGAAAGCCCTGCACGTGCTAAGTGAAAAAGAACTAGATGAGTTCACTTCTCGGAGACCGGTCTGTCTTGCATGCGGCCACCGATCCCTAAAGGAAGACAGGCCTATCAAGAAATCAGGTCAACACATATACCAGTGTGGTCGCCAAAGTCAAGGGTATCCATTCACCGTCTACAAGCAAGTCTACCAGCATGCGTTCCTGGTTGTCCTTCGTGAAGAAGTGGATATACCAGAAACCGTAGAGTATGCTGGCGGCCAGGACTGGGAGGTACTGCAGAAAAGAACCTAGAAGCCAGCATACTGCAACCCAGAAAATGAGGGTTGCGTTAAGCAGTAGGAGGAGTCTGCGGACACGTGGCACGCCCAGGATTACGGGTAGCGTCCTAATGCTGGACACGCTATCGCCCCTAACATCCCTCACATCAAACAGAATCGAATTGATCATTATCTTGGTGAAGATGAAGTAGAAGATCAGAAGCGCTAGGAGTAAGCCCTTCTCGCCCAGGGGCCCAACCCTGCGTAGATTAGGCAGTATGGTCGGCAGTGCGGCCCAAGTTGCTACAAGCACTACGTTCTTCACGCCCGGGATATCTTTGAGCCTTGGGATCAAAGGGAGGCCGATGCTGTAACCCGCGTAGATCACTAACGGTGAGAGCAGCGTGAGAAGGACGCTTAGACCCTCTTCAGCACCCAGAGCTGCGGTCACGGTGAGGGACGCTACCCCAACGATCGCCCATGTCCGTCTCCTTCCGATGAAGAGCCTTGACCTGTCGGGATCGTTTACCAGATCCTCCTTCTGCTTGATCGCTCTGTCAAGATTGTATAGCGCAAAGGTCAGGGCAAAGGCTGCAACTAACAACAGCGTGTCCACCTGCACGCCATACAGAAGGAATGATAGAAGAAGCACCATGGAGCCGGTCAGGGATACGAGTATCGAGCTTGAAACGATCAGGAATGGTATGCGGGTAATTCTAGAATATGGATGAAAACCTGATTCTCTCACTACTGGCTCGATAGTATTCAAACAACATCTCCCCCCACTCCAAGGCCTGAGGCTGATTGCTCATTACATCGACGCTGTAGTCATAGGTGCCGTCGAGCGTGAAGAGGCCGAGGGACAGGAATTTGTCTGTGACAGTCAGACCCACCTTCAATGCATCCCGAACATACACCTGCAAGCCACGATTGACGATGATCCTCTTCACATATCTGGCCAGATCCTTCAATCTAACCTCCTCTCTTACCCTGTCCAGCACCTCCTTCGTGATTATGACCCTAAGCTGAGCCCCTCTACCCAATATGTCCGCCATCGCCGCGACGAAATCCGGATGAAAGACTGGGCTTACACCGTCAACCCTCGTTGAGCCCTTCAAAAGGTCGAGGTATCTCGTGTGAATCGCATCCAGGTCCGAGGGTATGGCCCTCACAACAGTGGCGCCATCCAAGGCCGAGATTCCCGTCAGCAGATGCTCAGGCATGCCTGATATGTCGTGGCGAAGCCAGAAATCTTCCATCTCGCTGAGAACGCTCGACGCCCTGAGTAGCTGATCAAGCATGACAGCGTAGACGCAGCCGATGCTTGTAAGCGAGTACGAGTGTGAAACCGTATCCTTACGGACGAGTTTTTCGGATTCAAGTTCCTTGATTGCATGCAGGACGCTGGTGTCCCTTGCATCGATACGCGTCCTCAGGTCCCCTAGACTCTTGGGCTGTTCTTTCAACGAAAGGAGTATGTGGTCCTGTAACGGACTCAGTCGCCCTGAACCACGCCCCCTTTTCCGAGCCGGCATTTTCTGTTTCTCTAGATCCAACTCGGGTAATGAGAACGCGGACAAGGGAATGTCACTACGAGCAGCACTGCTCATAATGAGAAATGAAGCCCCGCCTCATCAATCTTTACCGTCCCTATCTATAGATGCGTACGGACGCACGCATCTAAATATTGGTCTATAGAACAAGCGTCCGGTACCTGCGCGTTGCTCTAACTGAGCAATCTGCGGGCGCGTTGCTCCAAGTGAGCAATAGTGCCCATCAAGAGAAGGCTTATATGCTATCTGCGGCTGATCACGGCAGGCAACCCGACATGAAAGGAGAGACGGAAATGATTGACAGATTGCTTTCGTCGGACGTTAAGGCGGACCTTCTAGCCCTGTTTCACAGCAACCCAGGACTCATCGATAGGATCGATGGTCTGGCAAGAAGGATAGGAAGGGCAGCCAGTGAGATAGAGGCTGACCTGAAAGATCTCATCGACCTAGGCGCTCTCTCCAAGAAGAAGATCGACGAATCTGAAGTCATCTATTGTGACCGAAATAACGATATGCTGATTCAACGGATCGTTACGAATCGCCTCAACAGAAAAGATTCATCAGCCTAACCGATTCGCACAGCCTTCTTCGCATGGTTCACATAGTCGACTAGCGTCCAGTTTTCGTGCTCTTCGAACTTCAACCGGAGCATGCTGTAGAACTTCCTTGCGATGAGCCTCTCAACAACGCTGCCTCCACTGCGGAATATGCCGGCTAGGGCCCCGTGGAAGGATTCAAGCTTCTCAGGGATCTCTCCGCGCTTTATCTGATGGTAGCCCTCAAGGCGCTCATAGATGGTCTTCCTCACATTCTCGCCGAAGACAAGGAGACCGTAGTCAACAGCCTTGAGCAAGGCATCTCTGAACTCAGCGTCATCCACTGGTCTCACGCCGCCGACCAAACGAATTCCTCATGCCACGTCGGAGCAGACGTCTCAAAGAAGACTGCCCGAGTCAGGTATCTCGGAGAGTCCCATCAATGCCAACGCCAATCCAGATTTCCACGATCCCGGGGACGCGCGTGAGATAAGTGGGTTGTGGCGACATGTTCCACCTCATCAAGTCGATCATAGCTCTGTATTCGAACGTGCCTTTCGTTCACATTGAGAGGGATGGCCTGACTTCCCTGGCCAGCGGGTAGCTTGTTCGTGTTCGAGACACTAAGGCTCTATATACGCGTGAAATGCTGACACAGCGCGGAATGTGTGATGCCAGTTTCTGAACTCTCTCCGCGAGACTTGCGGGTAGAATGTGAGCCGCTGGAGTGCCATACGAGCGGCGATCTCGCGCCTCTGGAAGGCGTCATTGGACAGGACCGCGCTCTTCGGGCGCTGAATCTTGGGCTCGGAATAGGGGAAAGAGGATTCAACGTATATGTCGCAGGCCCTTCCGGCACAGGCAAGACCACAGCTGTGCGAAACTTCCTTGAAGCCGTAGCAAAGAGCCGACCGGCACCTGCAGACTGGTGCTATGTGAACAACTTTCGCAACCCGTACGAGCCGTTGTGCGTCAAGCTTCCAACAGGAAGAGCTAGGGCTTTCCAGAAAGACGTTGACAGCTTCATTGAAGAGGCAAGACGAGCGGTTCCGCGAGCCCTCCAGAGCGACGAGTTTCAATCCAAGAGAGAGGCCTTGATCAAGAAAGCGGAAGAGCGGAGAAAAGGGATCCTCTCTGACCTTGGAAACGAAGCTGAGAGATCCGGATTCTCCATCCAGGCAACCGCTCTTGGCATAATGTTGGTTCCAATCATAGATGGAAAACCGATCGGTGAAGAAGAACTCGCAACGGTACCCGACCACGTCAGGAAGGAGATCGATAGGAAACGGGAGAATGTTGAGAGCAAGTTTGAGGAAGCTATGAAACAGATTGCCACGTTAGAGAAAGAGACAAGAGTTGCGCTCAGGAAACTCACCAGCGATGCGGTCCAATATGCGATAGGTTTCCTGATGGATACTCTTGTGAGGTCTTACGAGGATACTCCCCAAGTTGTGAGCTATCTGAAAGATGTTAGAACAGATATCCTCGAGAACTTCGAGACCTTCGTAGGTGCACCAGAGGCCCCCGCTACCCAACAGCAACTATTGGCTCCTTGGATGAAGGACCTGCCCTTCAGAAGATACAAGGTCAATGTAATTGTGGATAACTCGGAGCTGAAAGGCGCGCCGGTTATCTTTGAGGAGAACCCTACCTACGCCAACCTGTTTGGCAGAATCGAGAAGGAGGCTCAATTCGGGAGTTTCACGACTGATTTCACACTGATTAAAGGCGGTTCAATGCACAAGGCGAACGGCGGATACCTCGTCGTTCCAGTGGAGGAACTGCTGGGGAACATACTGTCTTATGATGGGTTGAAGAGGGCTCTGAGAAACAACAGAATCATCATCGAGGAGGCAGGCGAACGCTTAGGCTTCATCTCTACAAAGAGCCTGACCCCTCAGCCGATACCGCTCAATGTCAAAGTCATCTTGGTGGGGAACCCGCTCGTCTATCAGCTTCTCTTCGCCTATGATCCTGAGTTCCGGGAATTCTTCAAGGTTAAAGCGGATTTTGATACCACGATAGAGAGAAACAAGGAGAACCTGCGAAGGTACGCCTCATTTGTTTGCACCATCTGCGGCAAAGAGGGACTGAAGCACCTTGAGGCGCCAGCCATAGCCAAAGTTGTGGAGTACGGTTCGAGGCTAGCGGAAGACCAGAGGAAACTGTCGACTCGATTTGCAGAGGTCTCTGATCTCATACGAGAAGCCAACTACTACGCTACCCAAGATAAATCCAAATACATCAACGCAGGCCACATCACCAAGGCCCTGGAAGAGAAAGTCTACCGTTCTAATCTCATCCAGCAGAAGATCCTTGAAATGATGCAGCGCGGTCTCATACTCATAGACACATCGGGGGCGAAGACGGGTCAAGTGAATGGTCTTTCTGTGATAAGCCTAGGCGATTTTGCTTTTGGCAGACCATCGAGGGTAACTGCAAGCATAGGCCTCGGGAGAGAAGGCGTTGTCGACATAGAGCGTGAGGCAAAGATGGGAGGACCAATTCACACCAAGGGAGTCCTGATACTGGGTGGTTATCTAGCGAACAAGTACTCTCAAGACAAGCCACTGAGCCTGTCTGCCCGGCTCGTCTTTGAGCAAAGCTACGAAGGAGTGGAAGGGGATAGCGCCTCCAGCACTGAAGTATACGCGATACTCTCCGCTCTGGCTAGCCTTCCAGTAAGGCAGAATATTGCAGTGACAGGTTCTGTCAACCAGCGGGGAGAGGTCCAGGCTATCGGCGGAGTGAACGAGAAGATCGAGGGATTCTACGAGCTCTGCAAAGCAAAGGGCCTCAAAGGTGACGAAGGCGTGATGATCCCGAAGAGCAATGCCCAAGACCTGATGCTCAAAGAAGAAGTTGTCAAAGCCGTAGCGGAAGGACGGTTCCACATATACCCGGTGAGCAACATCGACGAAGGAATAGAGATCCTCACAGGAATCAAGGCCGGAGGGAGAGGAAAAGACGGACGGTTTGAGCCCAACACTGTGAACTACAAGGTCGACCAGCGCTTGAGAGAGATGGCGGAGGCCATGGCCAAATTCGCTGAGGCTCCGGCACAGAGAAAGACCTTATCCCGACGAAGGAACGATGAGTAAGCGCGATTGCAAAGCATTCAGCGAAGATTTCGGTCACGCACAGCGATTTGCACATCGCCATAACACAGTCTACACTGCTCGCCGATTGGGCGAGAATTCTTGCTGATGTCCACGGATCTCTTCTTGAGCGGCTAGGCTACTCCCCTGTCTCCGTATCGTGTGCCATACCGCATGATCCTTCTTGAATCTTCGAGTCTGCGGATTGAAGCCTGAAGTTCCAGTATGGTTAGGCGAAGATCCGTAGACGCCTTGGAGAGCGATATCTCGCCTTTGTTTTCCACGATGTACTGATACACAGCATCATCTCGTTGTGAAAGTTGAGAAGTCACGGTGGGAGTCGGTCGGGGAATCTCCACCGTCTGGCCGAATGTCGCTCCGCAACGGACGCACTGAGAGTACTCTCTCGGCGTAAGCGCCCCGCACGACGGACATCGTGCCAGCGCCGGGCCTCGTTCCAGCGTCGCAATGCTCCTTGGATACGATAGGGTTGCACGACTGGGCGAGGCGGGCGCAAAGAACCTTCGAAGGCTCTCTGCAGCTAGCCGAAATGCCTCGCGAACTGACGGGCCTTTTTGGGGGCCCAAAGGCACCCTGCAGACGTCACACCACCAGTATCCTCGCACCAAGCGAAGTCCATATCCACATCTCGGGCACCTTGGCAGGAGGTGAGCCACGTCGGACAAGAAACCCACTTCTTACGAGATGTTCTCAAAGAGGAAACCAGACCACTCCCTTAATAGGTTGCGACACTCGCCGGAGGCGCGCACCGGGCCTCGAATTCGCTCTTCATCATCCGGAACCTTTGTTCCAGATAGGCCGAGGATGTCAGCCCGCGCTTCCTGGCGATCCCTCGAATCGCCTTCTCGACGCCGGACGCATGCTGAATTGCCTTCTTAGGCTTCAGCGCGATCACAGACGGAATACCAAGCTCCAACGCCGCATCACGGAGAATCCATTTCCTGAGATTGTCAGAAGATGACCGAACCTTCATCGTTAGGGGTACTCTCGAAGCAGACTCTGCTATTCTCCTTGTCGCGAACGGGAGCCTCAGCTCAGCTCGAAGCGGAGAGACGGCTTGCTCGTCTCTTTGGAAATTGACTTCATGTGCGTTGCGGATGCTTTCGGAAATAGCTTCTTTGCATGCTTCAGCCCCGCGTTCGCCTAGGATTGCCGCGAACCTCTTGTATCCGCCGAAGAGCTCGTCGCTGCCCTGCCCGAGCATGATCAC